>Ga0307514_10004402_pt1 | contig 12978 bp, 15 predicted proteins | sample 16_EM_MG_FD_203088 | JGI IMG/M metagenome (GOLD analysis project Ga0307514, IMG submission 203088) | Populus trichocarpa ectomycorrhiza microbial communities from riparian zone in the Pacific Northwest, United States - 16_EM | ecosystem: Host-associated > Plants > Roots > Unclassified | place...
GGCCACGTGCTGGAGCTGGGCCGTGGTGCAGCTGGCGGTGTGGGTGCTGGTGCTGGTGCCAGTATTGGCCGTGGTCCCCTGGGGCTGGTAGCTCTCCAGCCAAGCGGCCATGTCTTGCACGGGCGCGGCGCCGAACTGGTGGTTGGTGGGGACGAGGGCGGAGACGGCGCGCTTTTGCGTGTAGTCCCATTGCAGGATGGCGGTGGCGGCGGGGTTGAGGATGCGCTGGCCGCCGAAGGCCTGGATGGTGTCTTGGTCTTCGGTGGCGGCGCTGCGGTGGAATTTGATGCCCTGGCCTCCGGTGGTGCTGGCGGAGCTGGGGTTCTCGGGCCAGCGGCTGGAGTCGGCAAAGATCACCAGGGTGTGGCCGCTGGGGGCGTCGTCGGATTCTTCGATTCTCCAGCCGAGGCCGACGCTGGCCAGCAGGCGTTGGGTGAAGGCGAGATCGGTCTCGCGGTACTGGCAGCAGTAGTCGAGCACGCCAGCGTGGGGGCCTTGGGACAGGAAGGCGGTGAGGTCTTCACCGTCCTCACCGAAGCGCCAGGCGGCGTGGTGGCTGTAGGCACCGAACACGTCGTCGAGGATCTGGGGCACGGTCTTTTGTTGCCAGGCGCGGCTGTGCGAGCCGTGGGTGAGGAAGGCGATCCAGGGTTTGACGATCAGCTTCAGGCGCAAGGCCCCGCCGTTGGAGCCCAGCGCATCCACGCTGTCGATGAGGCCGCTGTGCTTCTTGGTGCTGCCGTCGGACAGCCGGGTGGTGAGGGTGATGCGCTTGTGCCGCAGGGTTTGCAGGGGCAGCTGGGTATCGAGCGTGAGCACGGTGAGCTGCAGCACGAAGGGCTCGCTGATGCGGTCGATCAGCGCGAACTGCTCGACCATCAGGTCGTTGACCGGGCCGTCTCCGCTCACGTTGTAAAGGCGCTGGCTTTTCGTCCATGCGGATATCAGGTTAGCCAGGTGGGACGAGAGGCCGAAGGGGGCTGTGTCGCTCAGGCGATCGTTCATGTTGTGTTCCCTGGGGGTGGCGAAGCAGGCGGTGATTTTGCGTGGCGATGGCGCCTGCCGATCGAATTGCAACAGGCTTTTTACACGTTTTCCCCCATCAGCGAGATGCTCGCCTGCCCCCGACCTCAGAACAGGGTACGCCTGACGGCGTGTCGAAGGCCCGCTCAGGCCGTGCACGGCTTCGATACCTCAGCCCGAACGGATTTCACCACGCGGGGCGCTTCATTCGTAATGCTTGACCTCACGCCTGTCCAGCAGCCGGCGCATGCCGCTGCCATGCCCCCTCGGGCTGGCTCAGCCGGTCGGCCACGATACGCAGCACATGGGTGTTCCACGCCATGCCCATGTGGCTGCCATCGACCTCGACGTTCTCTGCCTCAACGCTGCCGTCGAGCAGGCAGGTCTGCCAGGCCACGATGCCGTCGCTGCGGCTGTAGATCGAGGTGGTGGGCACCGGCGGCGTGGTGCGCAGGCGCACGGCGAGCTTGTCGTCGACGATCGGCAGGCTGCCGTTGAGCAGCCGGTAGAGCCAGGCCGCGTTGTTGTCGCGCCCGTTGCCTGGGAAGGGCGTGCCCAGCGTGACGACCTGGCGCACCAGCGGCGCGCGGATCTTCGCGATCTCGCGTGCGTAGATGCCGCCCAGGCTCCAGCCGATGAGGCTCACGCGCCGCCCGTGCAGCGTGGCCACGCCTCGCACGTGTTCGGCCAGGTTTTCCAGCCACGCGTCGACGTCTCCTTGCGGGCCGGTGTTGAAGCCCTGCTCCCAGTCGTAGACCGCGTAGCCGAGGTCTTCGAAGCAGTTGCGCATGGGCACCAAGGAGCGCTTGTCGGCCGCCAGGCCGGGAAAGATGATGACCGGGTGGCCGTCGCCTTCGGGCAAGACCTGCCTGTCCATCGTGCGCATGCTTGCGTATTCGGCGGCAGCGCGGAAGGGTTCCATGCCGAACATGCTCAGGGACGGAGCAGTCGGCGTGTTGGCAGCAAACGTGTTGTCCATCGAGGGTCCTTTGCAGCTGAAGTTGAAAAACTGCGGGCGATGATGATTGAGCATGCTGCACTCGCACATATGCCTTTGGACGATTCACGTGTGCGATTTCGCCTACGCAGATCTGCTTAGCACTGCGCAGGGTCGGTAGCCCATGGCTCGCACGGTGCGATGTGCAGCAAAGTTTGCGTGTCCGCAGCAAAGCCGTGCGCCATGCACCGCGTGCAAGCAGCTCCGGCGCGCTGCGCACCACGGGAACGCCGCTTGCCGACCGCTGCGCATGACACTCACTGCAAACCACATTGCGCCGCGGCACCAGGCCTGGCGCGACGCACGCAACATCCTGGTCGTGCGGCTCGACAACCTGGGCGACGTGCTGATGACCACACCGGCCATCCAGGCCATCAAGCAGAGTTCGCCCGACGCGCGCATCACCTTGCTGAGTTCGCGCTCCGGTTCCGCCATCGCCCGCCATGTGCCGGCGCTCGACAACGTGATCGTCTACGACGCGCCCTGGGTCAAGGGATCGAGCCACGGCAACCAGGGCGACCGCCGCATGCTCGCTGCGCTGGGCCGCGAGAACTTCGACGCGGTGGTGATCTTCACCGTCTGCACGCAAAGCGCCCTGCCCGCCGCGCTGCTGTGCCGGCTGGTCGGCATACCGCTGCGCCTGGCCTACAGCCGCGAGAACCCGCACGACCTGCTGACCGATTGGGTGCCCGACCAGGAGGTGTGCAACGACGGCATGCGGCACGAGGTAGCGCGCCAGCTCGACCTCGTGCGCTCGGTCGGCTTCCATGCGAGCAGCGAGCGACTGGTGTTCCGCTACGCCGCGAGCGACGTGCTGAGCATGCGGCGCAAGTTCGTCGGTGCCGGCGGCGACCTGATGCGGCCCTACATCGTCGTGCACCCCGGGGCCACATCAGCCTCGCGCCGCTACCCGGCCGAACGCTTCGGCGTGGCGGCCGAGCGCATCTGCCGCGACAGCGGTTGCCAGGCCGTGTTCAGCGGCGGGCACGACGAGCAGGCGCTGGTCGCCCGCGCTTGCGCGCAGATGCACGAGCCGGCCGTCTCACTCGCGGGCCAACTCACGCTCGGCGAACTGGCCGCGCTGATTGCCAGCGCGCAAGTCACCGTGTGCAACAACAGCGGCCCGGCCCACATGGCCGCGGCCCTCGGCACACCGGTGGTCGTGCTCTATGCCTTGACCCACCCGCAGCACACGCCCTGGCGCGCCAAGGCACGCGTGCTCAACAGCGACGTGCCCTGCCGCAACTGCCTGAAGAGCGTGTGCACCGAGCGCCACCACGACTGCCTGATGAAGGTGGATGCCGAGGACGTGGCCAATGCCGCGATGGACCTGATCGAAACACCGCTCGCGACACGGCGCACGCCGATCCCGGCGGGCTCGGCCTTCCTCTCGCTGCGCTGAAAGCGCTCAGAGATTTTCTGACTTCCCCTTCCGTTCGGGCTGAGCCTGTATTTCCGATCGTCCTGAGCCTGTCGAAGGGAGCCAGCGCAGTGCACGGCGCACCCTTCGACAGGCTCAGGGCGAACGGACTAAACAACCACCGGCTAAAGCCGGTGGGTTCGGGGTGTTACGGACTGAAAGTCCGGATACGCGTCGGCTGAACGACGCGTCTACTCCGGCTCCATTCGGAAGTCGTCGTTCGGCTTGGGTTCGAAGTGGTGCTCCAGGTACTGCTTGATCATCTCTTCCGTCATCTGCCCCACCGTTGCACAGAAGTACCCTCTCGCCCAGAAGTGCCTGCCCCAGTACCTCTTCTTCAGGTGCGGAAACTCTTCGAACAGCACGTCTGCCTCACCAGCTCGCGCATGCGCTCCGCCACATCGCCTGTGAGAACCTTGTATCTGTACCTCGTCACCCATACGAAGTGGTACTCGATCTGAAAAACCGTATGACTTCCATATCTGTAGTCCATGCGCGGCACCTCCGGTGCCACATCTTGGAGCTAAAGCTGACCGGCTGAAAGCCGGTGGCTTGAACCTTGTGATGGACAGTCAAAAAACTCGGCCTCTGACGCCGCGGCCTAAGCGTAGGCAATGGCCGCCGCACGCAGCCGCTGGTCGATCTGTTGGTTGAGGTCGCTCGTGAGGTGGCGGCGCACCGGGCCGTGCGCGTCGTGCCACACGCACAGCTCGAAGGCCAGCGGCGCGCCGACCAGCGTGGGCCGCAGCACTTCGGGGGCAGGCTCTTTCATCACGTCGGGTTGCGCCAGCGCGGCCTCCAGCAGCAGGCGCTCGACCGTGGACGGGTCGCTGCCCGCGGCCACCTGCACCGGCACGCGCAGGCGGATGGGTGCAGCGGCATAGACGAGGTTCGTCACCTGGTCGGTGATGAACTTCTGGTTGGGCACGAGGATGGTGATGTTGTCGTGCGTGACGATCGTCGTGCGGCGCGCGCCGATGTCGCGCACGGTGCCTTCGATCGCCGCCATCTCGACGCGGTCGCCCACCTTGATGGGCCTCTCGAGCATGATGATGATGCCGCTGACGAAGTTGCTGCAGATGTTCTGCAGGCCGAAGCCCACCCCTACGCCGACGGCCCCGGCGATCACACTCAACGCGGTGAGGTTCACGCCCACGTTCTGCAGGATCAGCACCAGGCCGACGATCAGCACCAGGTAGCGCACGATCGAGCCCGCAGCCTGGCGCGTGCCTTCGTCGAGGTGGGTGTGCCTGAGCGCCCGGCTCACCGTCCAGCGGCGCATCGCCCCGGAAAACCACACCAGCGCGACGAAGAGGACGATGACTTTCACCACCGACGAGACGGTGAACGGTGCTCCGCCGAGAGTGAAGAGAGCGATGTCGAATTCGCGCAGCTGCTGCAGCCAGGTGGGTAGGGTCATCAGACGGGGGTCTCCTTCTTTGCGTCGGCGGGATCGATGGGTCGAACAGCGGATGCACGCGTCAACGGCCCACCGCCTTCAGCAGCTCGGCCTTGTTCATACCGGAGCGGCCCTTGATGCCTCGGCTGCGCGCCTCGTTGTAGAGCTGCGCATAGGTGCGGCCCTGCTCGCCGGTGTGCGAGCGTATGCCGCCGCGGTGGCCGGCCGACACGTCGTCGATCGAGCTGGGGCTGGCTTCGCGCGCTTCGCCGTGCTGCGCGCGCTCCTTGTTCACCGTGCGGGCGGCGATCTCTTCGGCCAGCTTCTCGCGCTTGCCTCGCGCCTTGAGGCTGTTCTTGATGTGCTGGTACTGGCGTTCACGCTTTGAACTCCATTCGTCGTTCTCGGGCATGGTGGTTTCCTTTCCGATGGTTCACATCTGCTTGGGGATGGTCTTGGTCGGCTCGCCGATGCCAGCGGGACGGGCCGGCGACGCGATCACGCCGCAGGCCACGCGCTTGCCGGAGTTGCCCGCCGGCTGGGTGGCGTAGTCGTCGGGGTCGGCGTGGATCACCAGCGCCTTGCCCATCAGGTCGGTGGCACCGGTGCCGAGCAGCACGCCCTTCACGTCGAAGGTGGTGGAGACCTTGCCCGCGGCATCGGCCTTCAGCGAAGGCAGGTCGCCTGCGTGGTGCTCGCTGCCCGGCGGCCCGTGAGGCATGTCGGTCGGGTTGAAGTGCGCGCCGGCGCTGCTGGCATCGGGGCTAGAGCAATCGCCCTTCTCGTGCACGTGGAAGCCATGTTCGCGGCTCGGTGCCAGGCCGCTGGCCTGGATGTGCACCACCACGTGGTCGTCTTCTTGGGTGAACCAGGCGGTGCCGCGGGCCGAGCTGCCGCTCGCGGGCTTGAGTTCGGCGACAGCGCGCGGGCTGTCGGCCGGCGCGGTCGTGCACGCTGCCAGGGGGATGGCAAGGCAAACCGCAAGGCAGGCGGCAAGACAAACGGCGGGGGACGCAGCGGCCATGCGAGGCCGATGCGAAGGCGAAGGCGAAGGCGAAGGCGAAGGCGAAGGCGAAGGCGAAGGGGTCGAGTGTGTTCTGTTCATGTCGTCTTCATCGGTCTCGGCGGGACTGGGAGATGTTGACCACGCCTGCGCCACGAGGCTGTAGGACAAGACCCAACGCGCGGGTCGGCGTGTTTCGGTTCTGTGCGGCCCAGCCCGTCGGCATGCTTCCTGCACACTCGGGCGCAATGAGCACGCACGCCACCACCAACCCCACCCACACGCTGTTCGAAGATGCGCAGGCCATCTTCACCGGCACCTTGTTCGTTTCGCTGGCACTGATCCTGTTTGCACAGGTCGGGCTGATGACAGGCGGCACCGCCGGGGCGGCCTTCGTGCTGCACTACGCCACCGGCCTCAGCCTGGGCAAGCTGTTCTTCGTGATCAACCTGCCCTTCTACTGGTTCGCCTGGAAGCGCATGGGGCGCGAGTTCACCTTCAAGACCTTCATCGCCATCAGCCTGCTGTCGGCCATGACCGAGTGGTCGCCGCGGCTCTTCGCCATCGAACGCCTGCACCCGGCCTATGCGGCCGTGCTGGGCGGCTTGCTGCTGGGTTCGGGCTGCCTCTTCCTCGCACGCCACCGCGCCAGCCTGGGCGGGGCGACCATCGTGTCGCTGTACCTGCAGCAAAGCCGCGGCTGGCGGGCCGGCGCGGTGCAGATGGGCTTCGACTGCTGCATCGTGCTGACGGCGCTGTTCGTCATCGAGCCGGTGCGCGTCGCCTACTCGGTGCTCGCAGCGGTGGTGATGAACTTGTTCATCGCGGTCAACCACAAGCCGGGCCGCTATGCCGTCTTGTGAGGCTTTGGCAGGCCGCAGAGAAACCGAACGGGCACGCTGAACGCTCAGCGTTTCCGATCCGCGGGCGACTGGCCCACAGGTGGCAGCGGCTTGGGGGCCCGGTCCGCCTTCTTGGTGATGACGGCGGCACGCCGGTTCGGCAGCACCCCGTGCCACTTGGTGTGGCAGGCATTACAGACGAACTTGCGCGTGCCCTTGTTCCAGGCCGCAATGGTTCGGCGCGAGTGCGTGAACTGGCCTGAGCAGCCGGCGCAGGTAAAGCGCAGGTTGGACGGCCCGTTGGCGATCCGCAGCCCGACGCTGCGGGTCCGCTTGCCGCGCAGGCGCAGATAGACCAGGCCCGCCAGGAAGGCGACCACACCCACGGCAGCGGCAAACAGGATTTCCGGGGCGATCTGCATCCAATGTGTCAAGGTTCGGCGAGGGCGCCAGCTGCATGCTGGCTCGGCCAACGATAGCCCAGGACCGAAGCTCTCGGATAGAAGTGCTCCCGCACCTGGTCCAGCTGGTTGCCGCCGAGCAGATGCACATGCGCTTCATCCTCGCGCAAGAAGAAGCCGAGGCCGAGCCGGTGCCGCGCAACCCCACCTGCGCCAGAGACCAGTTGACGAACGACGAGCACCACGACGCCTTGTCGTCGTAGCCGCGGATGCCGGTGTGCGCGTGGTACTCCGTCACGCGCGGGTTGCTCTGCCCCTGCGGGTAGGTGCTGACGCCGACCTCCTGGGAGGCGATGGGCATCCAGGGTGCCTGCCGCGCATGAAGCTCAGGTCGCATCGAATCTGCCGCTCAGGTCAAGAAAACGAGCAGCGTTTGGCTGGTCATTCCACACCTACTGAATGCGCTCGCCGATGCGTTCGACGCGCGGCAGCCAGTCGCCCTTGATGTCGGCCGACACCAGGATGTGGTGCGCCCGCCCGATCAGCAGGTGGCGAGGCACCACGCCGATGTAGCGGGAGTCTTCGCTGTTGTCCCGGTTGTCGCCGAGGAAGAAGTAGCTGCCTTGCGGAACCACGACCGGGCCGTAGTTGCGCCGCGACGCGATGTTCGGCAGGAACTGGACTTGCCGCTCGCTGCCGGCCGCGGTTTCGGTGGCGTGGACGGCCGGCGTGCTGCCGCCATAGCCCAGCGGCTCGGTGGCCACGCTGACGTGGCCGTATCCGGCCGCGGTGCCGTTGACGAAGAGCCGGTTGTCTCGCAGCTCCACCTTGTCACCGGGGACGCCGATGAGCCGCTTGATCAGGCGCACACCGTCTTGCGGCGATGTGAAGGTGACCACGTCGCCCCGCTGCGGTTCGCCGAGCGTGGCCACCGAGATGTCGGTCAGCGGCAGCTTGAAGTCGTAGGCCAGGCGGTTGACGAGCACCACGTCGCCTTCCAGCAGCGTCGGCCGCATGGAGCCGGACGGGATCGGGTTCCAGTCGGCCAACGCCGTTCGGAAGAACCCGAACAGCAGCAGAAAGATCAGGAAGCCGCGGTTTTGCTTGAGCCAGGTTGTCATGGGGTTCGCCTGTGAGACCGATCGGGTGGATGGCAGGTGCCGATCGTACTGGGGCACCAGAACCCGTCAATCCAGGTCGACGTGAGGCTTCGGCCGCACGCATGTGACCCACTTCATGATGCCGCTCGCTTGGGTTCGAGCGGTCGTCCGGCGGACTGCCAGCCGTCGATGCCGCCGCGCAGATAGCGTGCCGCCAGGCCCTGCGAGCGCAACCGCATCGCGGTGACCCGCCCAACTTCGTGCCCGTACACGCAATAGACCACCACCTCGCGGTTGGAGGGAACTTCGCCTGCCCACGTGTCGACCGTGGCGGGGTCGTGCCAGCTGGCGCCCGGTATCAGCGTCTGCGCCTTCTCGAACACCCCCGCCCGGCGGACGTCGAGCAGCACGGCGCCAGACAGTTCATCTTGGGACGCCCCGAACGGTTCGCTTGCGCCGTGCACCGCCAGTTGGTAACGCTCGTACACCGACGCCCAGTTGATGTTGCCCATGAACGCATCGACATACGAACCGACGTCAGCACCGAAGTCCATGTGGTACGAGTGCTCGAACATGTCGAGTGCCAGGATGGGTATGCCGCCGGCGAGGGCCTGTGTATGGTCTGCGGCCCACTGGTTGACCAGCGTTCCGTCTCGTGGCTGAAAGGTCAGCATGACCCACCCTGAGCCGCCGCCCAAGGCCTTGCCCATCGCGATGAACTCCGAACGCCAGCGGTCGACGCTGCCGAAGCCGGCCTCCAGCGCCAAGGTCATCGCCGGCACCATGGCCTGGCCATCGCCGCCGAGCGAGCCGAAGTACAGCTCATGCAGCAGCATCGAGTTGGCTGCAATGAGCTCCTCGCGTTTGAGTCCGTTGAGCTGAAAGCCTGGTGCCGAGGCGAAGTCCAGGGCTGCCAGCTGCGCACGAATCGCGTTGAGCCGCTTGACGGCACCACCGTAGTTGTTCTGGTGGTGGCTGCGCACCAGCTTGTCCGAGAGCCCCCGCAATGCGGCAGGCTCGAAGGGAAGTTCCTGGATACGTGATTGCATGCATGCCTCCTCAGGCAAAAAGAGGCCGGATGAAAGTGGCGGCCATGCCCACGAACCCGGACACCAGCACCACGGGGATGACGCCAACCTTGAAGCGGAACAACGCAACGCCGGCCACGAGCCCGATGGCGGCCGACAGCCACTCGAAGCGGCCGGAGAGTCCGGTGGGCCACAGCACGTGGTACGCGAAGAAGACGGCGAGGTTGACGATGACGCCCACCACCGCGGCCGTGATGCCCGTCAGCGGCGCGGTGAACTTCAGCTTGCCGTGTGTCGACTCGATGAACGGGCCGCCCAGCAGGATGAAGCAGAAGGATGGCAGGAACGTGAAGAAGGTGACCGCGGCCGCGGCGACCGCGCCGGACAGAAACAGCGAATCCGTTCCGAAGACGGCCTTCGTCCAGCCGCCGACGAAGCCGACGAACGAGACGACCATGATGAGCGGCCCAGGCGTCGTCTCTCCGAGTGCCAGCCCGTCGATCATCTGCGGGCCGGTGAGCCAGTGGTAGTGGTCGACGGCGCCCTGGTAGACGTAGGGCAGCACGGCGTAGGCGCCGCCGAAGGTCAGCAGCGCGGCCTTCGTGAAGAACCACGCCATCTGCGTGAGGACGGCGTCCCAGCCATACGCCAGCGTCAGCGCGCCGATGCCGACGAGCCACAGCGCGAGCGACACCGCCAGCACCTGCGCGAAACGCTTCCAGGTGAACAGCGCGTGGGCAGGCGTCGGCGTGTCGTCGTCGATGAGGGCCGCACCGAAACCCTTGGCCGCCTGGCCGTGCCCACCGCCCACGGCGAACTTGTCCGGCGCATAGCGGCCGCCAAAGTACCCGATGACGCCCGCGGCGAGAACGATGACGGGGAACGGAAGCCCCACGGCGAAGATCGCCACGAAAGACGCTATCGCGATGCCCCACAGCCAGCCGTTCTTCAGCGCCCGCGAGCCGATGCGGTAAGCGGCCGACACCACGATGGCCGTGACAGCAGGCTTGATGCCGTAAAACAAGCCCGCGACGACCGGAACCGCGCCGAAAGCCATGTACACCCACGAGAGCCCGATGAGCAAGAACAGCGAGGGCAACACGAACAAGCCACCGGCGACGATGCCGCCCCACGTCCGGTGCATGAGCCAGCCGATGTAGGTGGCCAGCTGCTGTGCCTCCGGCCCGGGCAGCACCATGCAGTAGTTCAGCGCATGCAGGAAGCGCTTCTCCGATATCCAGCGGCGCCGCTCGACCAGCTCTTCATGCATCAAGGCAATCTGGCCGGCCGGGCCGCCGAAGCTGATGAAGCCGAGCTTGAGCCAGTACACGAACGCCTGGCTGAAGGTGACGGGCTCGGGCGCCACTTCTGCGGTGGTTGCGGCAATGGCTGTCATTTGGCGAGCCGCAACGCGGCGTAGAGGGTGTCGAAAAAGGCGCATGAGGCCGCGAGCAGCGCGTCATCGTTTCCGTGTTGGGCCTGCAGGCCACGCACCATGGTCTCGACGCCAGCCGCCTCGTCGACCGGGATGCCGCCGATGTCGATGTAGTGCACCAGCTCCCCGAGTCGTTTGAGGGCGGCATCGTCTTCAAGGCCGAAGGTGTGCGCCACGACCTCGAAGGTGACCTTGTCGCCGACGTGTGTGAACCGTGCTCCGTCGAAATCGAATCCGAGTGCGGTCTTCGGGCATTTCTTCGGGTCGTCGAGCCACAGGAATCGCGGCTTGGCATCGACGAAACGCTGCACCAGCCACGCCGTCGCAAGCCGGTCCACCCAGGGGCGCTTGCGCGTCGCCCAGGTCTTGCCTTGGAAGGGCTCTTTTGCCTGGCGCTCGATGGCGCCGGCACCCGGCGTTGGTTCGCCGGGAGAAAGCTTCTTCTCAACTTCCAAGCGCAGCGTCTCGAGGCCATCGACCGCACTTGCTCCCGCTTTGCCGGGGAAATAGTCTGCGGCGCGAATGGCCTGCAGCTGCTGATCCAGCGTTCGCAGCAGCTTGCGCAACTCAGGCTCGCCGGCGATCTTGACTCCCTTGCGGGCGCCCTTGAGCGATTGGGCGAAGTCTGCGTACTGCTCGCTGCGGTCGAAGAGAGCCCGGAATGTCTTCTCCTGCGCGGCATCCCGTGCCTGCAGCTTCAGCATGTGTGCATCGGCACCGCCGTCTTGGATGGCCTTCTCGATGGCCCACAGCTCGTTCGCCGAGGCGGCAGTTGCCGGGAGGATGTAAACGCCCTCGCGCAAGGTGGCGCAGCCCGTGGCTTTGAGGGCACGCCAGATGCGCACGCGCAAGCCGCTGGGAGACGTCGGCAAGGACGCAGTGAGAACAAGCCAGTCTGTCATGAAGCAAATATCTCATATAGTGACAATTGCTACAAGAGCTGTTTCGATTCTGTTTCGATGGCCACCGATCGTGAGGGCGCGGCCGACAGTCACGGCGCGGCTTGCCCTCTCTCGGCTCCCTCCCATTCGGCACCTCGGCGACAACGCCCCTTATGCTGTCGCCGCATGAACATTCCTCAGATCATCGGCCTGGATGCAGACGACACGCTCTGGCACAACGAGACCCTGTTTCGCCTCACCCACGACCGCTTCAACACGCTGCTGGCGCCCTGGGCCGACGCGGCCAAGGTGGAAGACGCGCTCGCCGCCATCGAGCGGCGCAATCTCGGCACCTACGGCTATGGCGCCAAGGGCTTCACGCTGTCGATGCTGGAAACGGCGCTCGAGTTGAGTGACGCAAAAGTGCCGGCCACGGTGCTGGCCGAGATCTTGAGCGCGGGCCGCGAGCTGATGCGCCACCCTGTCGAGCCACTGCCCGGCGCGACCGAAGCGCTGGAGCGGCTCGCCGCCATCGCGCCGCTGGTGCTCATCACCAAGGGCGACATGTTCCACCAGGAGAGCAAGCTCGCCGCCTCGGGCCTGGGTGCGTTCTTTTCGGGTGTGGAAATCGTCAGCGAGAAAACCGCCGACACCTACCGCCGCGCGTTTGCACGCCATGGCGTGGCACCGCAAGGAGCGCTGATGGCCGGCAACTCGGTGCGCTCGGACATCCTGCCCGCGCTGGATGCAGGCTGCGCCGCGGTGCTCATCCCCTACCCGCTCGTCTGGGCGCACGAGGCAGCACAGGCGCCGGCGGACCACCCGCGCTATCGCCAGTGCGACTCGCTGGCCGAGATGGCGGACTGGCTGGCCAGCGGCGCCGCGTGAGCAGCGTAAGCGGCCCGCGCACTACGGACTATTCCTACAACGGCGGGTAACCCACGCCGATTGGCCGCACCGCCCGTCTCGATAAAACTCCGTCGAAGGCAACTCAAGGAGCACGACGTGGCAGACGACCTCGATTCCAGAAGCCGTTCGGCAGGCAACCAGCCCGATTCATCAGACACCTTGCAAGCGCTTCGCGAACGCGCCCAACAACTCGGTACAACCGCAGAGGAGCTCGAGGCCGCTCTCGAACAGCTCGCGCTTCAAGCCGAAGTGGTGCTGCGCCGTTTGCGGGGCGACGCCATGCATTGAGTGGCTGCATGGTCGCCGCACCGTGCACCGGGTCACGCAGCTGGCGGGGCGCAGTCGGGGCGTGTCGATGACACACCGGCTGCACAAGCTGGGGCAATACGTGCGGGGCTGGACGGCGTACTACGGTGCGTATTTCAGCGATCGTGGACGCCCATTTCAGTCTGATCGTGGACGGTTAAACGGCGTTGCGGGGGAGGCGCCTGGGAGGCGCGCAAGCACTGGGTTTGAATGTAGCTCAATCGTCCACGATCA
>Ga0307514_10004404_pt1 | contig 12974 bp, 7 predicted proteins | sample 16_EM_MG_FD_203088 | JGI IMG/M metagenome (GOLD analysis project Ga0307514, IMG submission 203088) | Populus trichocarpa ectomycorrhiza microbial communities from riparian zone in the Pacific Northwest, United States - 16_EM | ecosystem: Host-associated > Plants > Roots > Unclassified | place...
CGTATAGACTTCAAAAAAAAAAAAAAAAAAACTCCGATCATAGGTACAGATATACAGTGCTATCAAGTGTTCCCGCTTGTACAATATGGGAAGGTCTATATCGCCGCCACCGATTTCTAGCATCAAGCACTAGGACACAGTTCAACTAGATACTGGTCAAATGAGGAAGCCTATTTTTGACGTAGCAGGTCCAGTTAAAGGCTTCTGCCCAGAGTGATATTGGTACATTGCCCAGCGAAGGTCGAACCATACTCGTGAGAGTTTGGTTAGAGCGTTCTGCAACGCCGTTAGATTCGGGAGAGTAGGCGGCGGTCACTAGATGCTGGATACCATGTTGTTCAAAATAACTGGTTAGTTCAGCATTGACATATTCACCACCTTGGTCGGAGCGGAACGATTGGGGATATCGTCCAGTTTGAGACTTGATTTTTTCACAAAATGTCTGAAGGGTACGATTTGCATCTGACTTCTTGAATAAGAAGTTAACTTCAGCATAGCGGGTGAAATCATCTATCAGGAATTCTCCCGTCCCATTGATTCAACTTTAAATGGTCCCATGAGATCAGTGTATACAAGGTCGAAAGATTCCTTGGACCTGGGGCCATCAATGGATTTTGGCACTTGTTCCTTAGAGTTATAGAGGACGCATTGGGGACACCAAAAGTGTGAGCGTCGTCTGGGTAGGATATGACCATCGGCATAAATATCTTTGGCATTTGACCAGTATCTAGTTGAACTGTGTCCTAGTGCTTGATGCCAGAAATCGGTGGCGGCGATATATATCTTCCCATGTTGTACGGTTGGAAACACTTGGTAAGCGCCATGTTCCAGAGATGCGACCATAATAACTTCATTATCCTCATTATTTCTAACCTCAATTATCCCAGCTTTCCCATATAACCAAAACAGCCCAGTCTCATCAAACTTTCTCCAAGAAATTAAACAAGCCTCATTGTCCTTGAAGAGTTCTTGAGCAGTCGATGCTTGTAAGAATTACAGGCTATGAGGGGAAGACGTCGTGGGAGGTGAGACTCAATTATGTAAGAGTAAAGATATATTCCTCCGGCCAGTGTTCCTTTCATAAAGTTCCACCTTTTATCGAACTCAGTGACATGCTCTTCTATTGTGGTGGTTCTATCGTCAAAGGTGAATCGGACAACGTTGGCTAATACTGCTCCTAGGTCAGTAACAGTTTTTCCTTCATATTTGGCCTTCAACTCGTTGTAGGCTTCATGCGCACTCCTGGTTAATCCAATAGTATCTAGTACTTCAGGTTCACAGTTTCGTTTCATTGTGAGTATGGCGAAACTGTTATCTCTCTTCCAGGCAAGTGCCTTTTTGCCATCGTCTGTACTTTTTCCCGCTTTTGTTGTAGTGCCTGCTGCTGGGTCCTTGATATCACTAGTCACTATATCCCAGATACTACCTTCCTCATGGTCGAGTTGTTCTAGTGTCTGCTCGATTGATAGAATCCACTATGCGAAATTGTGCTGGCCTGCCAGCTTGGGTTCTATACTGGGGTACGTTCGCTCTTTCGTGATAGTTGGGGTTGGTGTAGACATGGTGATTTCGGCTGAGGTGCTAGCTGATGTGTCTTTGGACTGTCCTTCTGGGTCGCTCATTTACTTTAATAGAGCGAGAGGATATATGCCTTTCGTTCTTGGTGCGTAAAGAATAGTCCTTTTAGATCGTTGGCGGAAGAGGATATTAGCGCTGGAATTGAGGTCTGGGTGGCGAAAGCTGGTACTGTTGGTTGTACGACTAGTAGTGCTGTAGTTTAGGCAATAGGAGTTGGTTTTGGGCCGATAGATGTACCTGGGAATTTTTCCCGGAATTTGTTTTGAGCTGCAACGTTTAACTGTGGTCGCTTTATATTTGTGGTTGTTTTTCCGCTTTTTGGTTCAAGATGCAAGCGGTCTTGTACCTGCGCCGGTACAAGGATTGTTGCTGGATGCAGGGTCCTTGGAGGTCCCTGCTGTTCACAGCTTATTCGGTGTCTCTTTTCCCGCTGGGTATTTACCCACTCTTCTAGTGCACCCTTGGATGTGATGTATCGTTCGAATCCTCCGGCAGATTCTTCGGGTTTGTACTGGAAAGTGTGTTGGTAATTTTTCCATTTGCGATATTCTTCGATAGATACTATCCTTTGTACCTCAGTTTCGTATTCCGATATGCCTGTTACTTCTGCAAAGGTAGGCTTGAAGAATGGTAGTGTTGTGCACAGTCCAGATGAGCAGCGACGTGGTGGTGGGGGGAGTTCGTTGATTGTTTGTGGTGGGGCTGCTATGTGGTGCTTGGCTCGTCTAATTCTACCTTCTCGAAATTTTCGTGATTGTTTCTTTGGTTGAGGTTTTTCGGGAGTGGTGCGCAAGAGTATTTCCGATTGATGTCGGTTGGTAGGGTTTGGATAGATTCCTTGTTCATTTGTCTTCCCGTAGCTCTTGTTCTTGAATTTATTAACTTAAGCGTTACCGGGTCTAGGCCACGGATATCTCGACTTTAGTTATATTCGCGAAGCTTTTGGTGAGCGCCGGGCTCATAACCTGTAAGAATTACAGGCTATGAGGGGAAGACGTCGTGGGAGGTGAGACTCAATTATGTAAGAGTAAAGATATATTCGATTGCGGGAGCTAAAAGACAGTCGCTCTTTATGCTATCGAGAAAGCTGTGTATAACTGCTATATGGAAGATTGAAATATACGAAGAAATTCTTTCCCTTATATCCTTCCTGCTTTTTAACAATTTGCCATTCCGGTCATCCTAGCACAGTTGACAATATGCCATTTTAGGCTCCCCTGTCGTTGCATGCCCTGGCCCTTTTTTACATCCTTGGAGACGAGAGTATTTCTTACAATGCTCTGTAAGGGACGACTTCTTTGCTAGTGACGGGAGCGGGACGAGAGGAGTTGGAGGTGGAAATGGACGCCTGGTAGTCCTTGAGTTTTTGACAGGTCTTGAACGTATGTCCGTCGAAGGAATAACCCCGGCTTTTACACTAGGGGCATTGGTTGCCTTTGGCGGGCTCTGTTTTGCCGACGCGAGTGGGATTTGGCTTGGTGGTAGGTGTGGTGGATTGGGTGAATTTGCCTTTGCCCTTTACGTTCAGGGCTTTGTTTTTCTTGGAGGTGTTATCGATAAGGGAGGAGGAGGCAAGTTCGAAGATTCATAAGATGATGAGCTTTGATCTTCTCATTGTCAAGATAATTAGCCAGATGTTGGTAGGCGTCATCAGTGGAAGTATCCTTGCAGCGCTGTATGAGTTGTCGTAGATAAGTTTCGTAGCCATTGATGTGGTCCAGCATGGAACTCCATCTGCCATAGCCATAGAAGTGAAAAACACTTAACGGATGTATACAGGGTAGTGGGATTTCGACGGTCGAACCGGTCTTGCAAGGCCTGCCATGCATCCCGTGCTGTTGGTGTTTCCGATACGATGTGTGAGATCGATATGTCGACCATGGATGTCAATAATAACTGCGCGGATATGTTCTTTAGTTCCCATTTCTCTAGCAATGTGAGGTCAGTAAGTTTGGTTTCAGTGCCATCAACGATCCTCTATAGGAGGCGCGATCGGAGATAGAGGGTGGCAATAGAGCACCAGGACCTGTATCCTGATATGTCGGTGAGACGGGGGACATTATCGAGGTCAATAGGTCCCTCTGGAGGAGGGTTGAGCACCTCCGGTGGAGGTGGAGCCAGCACCAGTTTCGGGAGACATTGTGACAAAAGCAGGAGAGATATGCTACTAAGATACTAAAGTAAGAGAGGGACTTTACTATAGAGAAAAAGGCTAGAGCTCCGGGTTCATAACCTAGGAGCGATGATGATATATTCCTAACTATCGTGGGAGATGCCACTGTATAAATACACGAAGTACGGCTAAACAGCGTAATAGAAACAACTATCTATAATAAAAGCCAAACGCATGTCCGACGATGTATGCATGGTGAATATCCCTGTGCACGAAAAGTAATAGGAATGAAAGACGTACTGTAGACCGATAGGTAAAAGAGATAGGGGAGACGGCCGGGAAAGAGGGCGTGACGGCGGAAGGGTTGCGTTTATATGTCCGGGGAAAAGTGGGCCGAAGTGGGGGCATGGTGGTGGGAGCCAGCTCTGCGAAAGCAGCTGGACACAGAGCCGGGACTGGGTGTGAGACGGTGTACGGACGCTTCTATTTTTCGGGGTTTTTGTTTCCTAGGTTCGGGAGGTTGGGCGTTTAAGCAGCATGTTGTTCCGTGTGTAAACCCAACCCTTTAAAGGTGCGGGAACGGGGTCGCCTCATAGCCTAAGGCTCCCTTCGGGGGGAAAGGCGTATAGACTCAGTCTCGCTCCAGACGTCGCCTAGCGGCTTGGCAGACCTTTGGTCACTCGGTGTGAGCCGGCAGTCGAACAAAAAAAAAGGTAAAAGAGAGTCACGTGAAGGGCCATTACGTGAGAGATAGAGGTAAAATGAACACAAGAAGGGCACAGAATGCAGGCCGCAACAAGTGCGTGGGTGAAATTCGTTGCGCACTCCCCTACATAATATATGCAGTGCCAGTCGGATTGCCAACTATTTCTGGTGAGACATGTATATATCGATGTGCGCAATGACCTACGTCATACACAGTTAAGAAACTCCATATCTGAGGTTACCCTGAACATTCCAGTCCCTCTGCTTATGACGAGCAATGCTGTTTCGGGCACCTGCTCAGGTGAATGGATTGGTACCTAGTTAGAAGATGTGCACACGAGAGTATCATAGGGTGAGGAGGCTAACCCCAGGGGAATAAATCTTTTAGAGATTCTTATTATCAACAAAAATTAGATAACCCCATATCCGAAAATACCTACCGCATCCACTGGCGAACAACGGTCCATGTCGATTTTCAAGACATAGACCGAGCTCACGTTAAAGCCACTTGTTTTTGACCTTGTGTATCGAATTTCCTGCATGAGCCCGGCCTATGTCTTGAAAAACGACATGGACCGTTGTTTGCCAGTGGATGCGATACTCCGAAAAGAAGCCTGCCTGCACGAGCTATAACAGATAGGACGTTTGTCACCCAGGCATTCGCAAACCAGCAAGTAAATCCCCCTCAGGACCTTAAGCTATACATAAGCACTAACCACAATTAAAAACCTAAAAAAAAAACAAAGAAAATCTATCCAAGCCCTATAACTCCTTCACCAACCTTACCAACACCCCCTCCGTAAACTCCCACAATAAGCTACTATCCGGTACAAACCAAGCTGCCCCAGTCCACCATGTTCCCCTCTTTCCCTGGAGCCCATACATCCTCCGGTAAAACCCGTCCTCAATATCTGCGCGTTCCACCATCATGTCAAAAGGGCTATGATCAGAAAACGCTACAAACTCCGGCTCTTCCTCTGCACCAGTAATAACCTTATTCCGCCTCAGCTGGGCCACCGTGTCAAGGATATCCTTCTTTGCATCCTTCTTGCTGACCTTCGTTGTGGAGGCATACTTCAATCCCGTTAACCCCGGAACAATTGTGGCGTAGAGTCCATAGAGACCAGGTAGCTTAGGGAGGCCATACTTATTTGCAGGGTTGACATTGACAAAGTTTGTATTGGTAGGGATACCAACGTTCTTCAATATCCCAGTGAGGTATGACACCCATTTAAACCTCCCAAAGATAGATTTCTCCGTGGCGTCAAGGTGGAATGGGGCGAGGGTTTCTAACGTGGGAGGGATTGTGATGAGGATCTGTTTTGCGCGGATAATCTTTTTGTTAGGAGAATTGCCAGTTCTGACAGTGACTGAGAGGTAGCCATCTTTGTCCCTTTTGTTGCGGTTGGCGCAGGAGACGCGAGAGTTGAGTAAGACGCTACTCTTCGCGAGCAGTTCCACCGTAGCCTTCTCGTATATCTCGCTGTTGTCGCCTCGGGCTGTGGTGAGGAAGCCGTTTTGTATGTTCATCAGGAGGTCCAAACCGAGGTTCTGCATCACATAAATTGTCGGTACAGTTAAGATATCCCCGAGCCCTTGGCAGACCATAAAGGCGATCTGCACCATGGCCTGGAGGCCATTCTTCTCCACAAATTCGCCAAAAGGGATAAGTAGTTCTTCGGGTACTGGGTTTGGTAGATCAAAGCCCCCTTGGAGGTACCCGTACTTGAACAAGATATATGCATAAGCTTGCATTGCAGCACGAATGTCCTGTGGCGAGGGAGGGACATAAGACTCAACCAGTTTCCCAGCAGCCAAATTAACGTTTGTTGTTGTTGTGTTTTCCTCAGTAGAAAAGAGATACATTTTCGTCAACTCAATGTTGAAACGTCCAAAGTACTTCTTCACAACATCCATGTCATGAAACATCTGCACGCCAATCTCAATCCGTCCCCCTGTGGCAGGGTCATGGTAAGTTTCCGTATGTCCACCCAAACGGTCGGTGGCCTCAACCACAATAACCGAGTGACCTTGGTCGAGAAGCTTGATTGCAGCATAAGTGCCTGTTGAACCCCCACCGATGATAGCGACGTCGCGGGTGGTGGTGTTGAGGCCGTCATGTTGGCCATGGTTATGGCCCGGAAATATGCTGGTAAGAACAGCGCTAAATGCTATTTGCAAGCTTGTAAATATGGAACGCATGTTGAATTTTGGACAAGAGGCAAGACGAGTGATGAAATTTGGGCCGGGGGCGGGATGAATGAAGATTGTGTATCGAGCTCTTGGGACTGAGGCCTATGACCACCCTTTATATAAACCCCACCTCATCCTTCCTCACAAAGACAATGTTTACCATTGGCAAGAAAATGGGACAGGGGAGGTTGGAGAATTCACCAGCTAACCGCTCATACCTTGAATACGAATAGTTACTGGAGGGGGAAAAGAAAAATAAAATCAATGACTTGCCAAATTGCGGTTTCAAAATCCCAAAGCGGAACGCGTCATAACGGTATAAAGCGATATAGCTCGATGTCTCTGATCAAGAGCCAATAGCGTGATAAATACCGAATTCGGACCTGACTACCTAATCCAGATCCAGATTAAGCAAATATATAAACATACATTGAATGCATTGAATGCAAGTCGCAACAACAATTCCCCACAGGCAGAATTAACGGTTGACTTAGCTTATCAAACCCAGATCCTGTAATCAGTTGAGGAATGTTGAAGAAATCAGACACCTGGCCTATGCACACCCTCAGAGGACGACCGCTTGGTCGAATTTAAATATCTAGCGCAACTACAGACAAGAGGGCAGCACCACGAGCCCTCGCCTACAATATCTTCTCAGAATAGGTATAATGACCCCTTCCTTGGCCTCCGTGGGAGTAGATGCCCATTGCCACACCCCACGATCTCGGACTTATACCCACTCACTGTCAAGATAACTCCCACTCCCCCAGAAACTGCAGCAAGGATGCGACCACGTGCACTCAGACAAAAACCCCCTTTCCGTGTGTGAATGGAGCATTCACGAAAATACAGGAGTGTAACCGAGTGCCAGTTAGGGTAGGTAGAGTAAATTCAACGGAAACTATCCATAATGCCACTCGTTTCCCAAGCAAATGTTTACAATGCCACGGAGTGGGGACAATACAACACAACACAACATACCTAAGGTAACAAGTTGCGTTTGTTCTGGAACAAGAGTTTATGTCTTTTGAAGACTTCAAACATGCTATGGATAAGTGGGTTATTGTCTTTTTAGAAGATCGAGAACTACCTCTGCTTACAATGCTAGACTCTACTTGGCATAAGCTTATGGCAATACTATTTAAGAGACTTCAAGCAGTTACAGCAATAGGTACCACCGTCCCATCCGCTTACTCCATATGGACAATGTTGGAGAGTATTACCGCTAGGACAAAACGTGATCACTGGGTGCCAGGTTTGCCTAGACACCGATAGTATACTATACACCAACAGACAAAAGCTACTTCAGCAAGCTTTATCTAATGCACGACAGCATATCTAGTCTGGTAACCAGACTACAGCATAGCCCACAAATGCACTCCCAAGTTAAGGGTCGCATTGGAGACACCAATGGAACAGTATACCTAGTCCACCTTGAGAGTCGGACTTGTGGATGCCGTAGCTTTCAAGATGAGGATTAACCTTGCAGGCATGCAATTGCAGCTATCTATACAACTCATCAAGCTCCCATTCACTTCATGCCGATCTACCTTCGTCGTACTACATACCTTGAAATGTATGGGCAAAACCTGCTAAAGTAATTTCGATATTCGGCAGAGCACAGCTCCAATCACTCGTACTCAGAAAGGAAGACCACAGAAGCCGAGATTGCGTGCTGGTGAAGTAAGAATTCGGAATTCTACATATGGAGAAGCTGGGTATAATGCACGCAGTTATCAGCACTCTTACATGCAAACTCTGTCACAGCTTCTTTATGTAGCTTTTCAAAGGGGCGGGAACGGGGCCGTCTCATAGCCTAAGGCTCTATAGACGTATAGACTCCAAAAAAAACTATCCCGTGGCATTGTAAACATTTGCTTTGCAAACGGGTATTATACATAGATAGTTTCCGTAAATTCAATTCAAGTACGAGACCCTAGCATATTGAGCTAGCCCGCAAAGGTTAAGCTGACCGTTACACTGACAGCAAGCATCCATATGTATATCAACTAGAACTATTAACAAAAGTCCCGCAATTATATGGACAACACAGTGGAGGGTATTTTTTAAAGCTAAACTAGAATGTACATTGTCTAGTAGTCGCCCTACTGTCAAGAAGGCCAAGGGACTGCCAACACCCAAAACTAATAAGAGGCAAGACCAACACAGCCTGTTCCCACCAAATACAAGCTAGCGCTGTTAGTTAGAGGCGCCAGTGATTGTAAGTAGGAGCCCGCTGGTAGACCACCGATCAGGGAAAACTCACCCCATAAACTGGGTGTGGGGGTACGCAGCAGAACACTAACAGCGCCTGAATGTCTGGCGAAACCAAAGCAAAGTCTGAGCAGTCAGTCAAAGGCAATATGACAAGGTTATAGGAAGGCTTAAACACTTTGTTAGACTGAGTGCAGTTATCGGGCTCATTGCAGCGGTTGTGGCGCTTAGTTTGGCTGGGTCTTGCTCACCAGTTTATGAGGCCCAGGGGCCGTCCACACTAAGTCGGTACCTACGGCGTTTAGTGACCTAGCAAGCTACTCTACCAGATCACCGATATGCGTCCAATGTCCTCAACCCCATATAGATCACAGCGAGGATATTCCAACTAACGGACCATTATGCTAGCAGCAACAAAATCAAAAACTGCTAGGCAGGGAAGCCGTTGATTCACACCACCATATTATCTGGAAAGCTACTTCTAGAAACCTAACTTTAATTTCTTAAGATATCAGCTTTGGATGCCAAGCACCTAGCCGTGCGAAGGCCTCAGGGTAAGAACATTTTGGCTGTGATATTTTTATTTTTTTTGGTGCCTATAATCAGAGAGACTCACTGTTGATTCCTGACTAGCAAAGAGATTGGTATAGCGTTGTATCTTAGACATGTTCTACTAAGTGAAGGGTATTTTATAGGAGTCCGTGTTACTCGGAGGGCATTTCAAAGGTTTTCTCTGCCCAGATTCTGCGGGAGCCAGCGGCTCTGACTTGTAGATATTTGCCGTTATAGGCATGTGGTGGGGGGGGGATTAATGCACACAGCCTGTGGGATGGAAGTGTGGTCATACTCTGATGGGCAAAAAGGCCGTTGTTGCTGATTTAACAGCGTTCAACTCTGCCCAGTTCTCCACACCCACAACTCCAAATTCACACCTGATACTACCCTACAGTCTTGTTTACAGTCCCCTGTAATAAGCCCTGATGATTCAGATGCTGGTGCACTTATGTGGGAGCACGACCAATACGATCAGGAGAAGAATTGCATGGAAGAGGAACTCGAGGCATGTGTATTTTCAACATTTAAAGTGATGTGTAGTATCATATCAACAATGTCGCCGAGCATGTCCTGACCCTTTACTGCAATTTTAATTCACCAAGACTTATTGCAGGGGATTGTATCTTAGGTATGTCTGTGGGCTCACCTATAAGGCAGTGATAGTTCTTTGCATATTGCTGAGGTACATACGTAAAATACATGGGTACAGGGGGGAGAGATTGCTAGCCTGGTGGACCTCCACAGTATGTTTACCCCAGTTGAAGCAGCATATTCAACCACGCACTGTAGAATTTGTATTGAAACAACCCTCGTTCGCCACTGGATGATCTCCACCAGGCTAGCAACCTCTTTCCCATGTACCCGTGTACTATGTATAATTAGTTAGTGGCCAGCATAAACTCCTGTTTAGCACAACCCCCAGCCTATAAGCTAGCAACAAGTGGTGATATAATGTACTTATACAACCAACATTTAGTGATTTTTGCAGTAAGTTACATGTACCAATGGGACACTACAACAAACATCCACCTACGACAGATGGTTGAGAGGATCTCAGATTCTTTCAATTTACTCCAGCGCAGGCGGCAGGATCGGCCAAACCTGGTTAGACGGACGAGAGGCGTACGATCAGACTACCCGCCATATTGATTCAAGTAGTCTGGCTAGCACGGACTGAAGCACGCTGCAATTGCAGTTGCTGTCGCGAGTGGTGCCGGCTGAGGGTCTGGTTCGAGACTAGCACCGTAGTTACTGCCCGGGCCCACCTCCTGTTCTGACATTATCTCTCGGTATATTAACGTATTTCAATCGACTCCGCAGGTATCGGCTTGCCGAAGGCGCGCTGCAGACGCTTCTTTGCCGAGTGGGCCTTGTGCTTCGGCCGCCAAGTTACATATTTTCTTCTGTGATTGGCCGTGTATTCATGCATTTGTACTCTACTACCGCATCCACTGGGAAAAAACACTCCATGTCTCTTTTTAAGACATAGACCGAGCTCACGTTAAAGCCACATTTTTTGACCTTGTATATTGACTTCCCGGTGTGAGCTCGGCCTATGTCTTAAAAAGCAACATGGAGTGTTCTTTCCCAGTGGATGCGGTACTACAGGACTTGACTCTGGTGGGACAGCTTTATCTGGACATTGAAGAAAAACTTCACGGTTAATGAGTTGTAGCGAGGGGCCCGGTAGGTATGTCTGGATGTAGCGCTAGTGAAAGTGGCCGTGCGAGAGAATTACCTAGGTAAGTCAACGGTTAGTGCATGCTGGACAGCAACCAGGAAATTCTGTGAGCACAAGATTCAAGCTGGCACCACAGGTAATGCGTGTCGGACATACGCAGTTTCTTCATTCAGAGTGCCATTGTGGTACCGTAGGTACGGATAACTATCTGTTATCAGACTCCTTGTCGAAAAGTAAAACAATCCGAGCCCAGGTCGCCAATCTGCCCACAAGCAGTATATACAGTAACGCTGCTAGGTACCACATCAGAAATATTGACAAGGAGCCTTATTCTCAATAGCATGCTGAAGCATTGGCCGTTAACATGCTGTGATGAGACAGTGTATAGTTATTGTATTCAGGGCCCGGGTCTTGATCTTGACCATTGACCAGAGTTGGGGGTCAACCTGAGCGACTTAATGGCAAACCTATGGTAGATACTCTTGTGTTGTGTGCAGATATGTGGTTGTCATACCGGCTTGATACTCTTATGGATGGCCGCGTCAACGCCTCAACGGCCAAGTGCGCATGCTCATGCATAGGTGGTCCTACTCTATCTCGCTTTGCAAATCCCCGTTCCAATCATAAAAAGTTGGCGCATTAGGGGTTTTCGATAACATTGGCTGTGAGTGTGTCTCCCATGTGTTGTTCTATGTGCGCAATGCCTTCCGTCACTCCCCAAAAAATACAGGAGGATGCAGGGGTCTGTATAGTAACTAAGGTACCGGCACTGGCACGGAGGTAGTGTACATACCCTGGTTTAGATCTGCACGAAGACAGTTGGAAAAAAAACATCGGTCTAAGTACCAGTTACTTTTGTGGAATAATAGACATGCGCGCCAGGGCGTGGCAACATTCACACCAGCCAGGTATGTAGTCTAGGCCCGCCAGACTTCTACGGTACTATTATGAATGCAGAGTACCTAGGTACATACCTACCAGCTACATTCGGGCAGTGACATTTGGCCTTCGAGGGTCTGGGTGCGAGATACCTAGAACTATACCAATTTAAAGTGATTTTAACCGCTACACCACGTCAACAAGTTAGTTATGAATTGGTCAGTGGAGTGCCCGGTCAGCAGCGAGGTACACTATCATTTGAAAGGTCAGTAAGTTAGTTTCGTTGGTTTCTAGTAAATGGATACTGGTATAGCCGACCACCTGATATATATGCGTCTCATCTTCTACGTTTACTTGAAAAAATAAAAGATTTGTTCCAGGCTAGAGATTCTCTACTCCGCAAGTTTACCGTGTAATACCACCAAACGTAAATATCGGTATTATTCTCCTTTGGCCGGTAAAGATGAGAAAAAAAAGCAGATTATCACTTTCGAATGTTAGAGCATGGAGTTACCCTGAACCTGACCCGACTCACTTCTAAGCCGCGACCTTGCTGGGTCTGGAAGATGTCAGTTTCTCACTACATAGAGCACACAGCATACAGCATATAGCAAATACACAAGAGATCCGCAGGGACAAATTGTACAGGTTTCCAGTGAAATAATGTATGTCACCAAGGCCCCTAGAAGCTGGCACAGGACTATGTATACAGTATATTCTTCTTCACTTTGCACCCCCCACGATATAGTGCGATAGTGTACTGTATCCGTACCGGAATAAATCCCAACGGCAGGTGTAGTAAACAATTACGGACCGATTACTATATCAAATCCATGCGAAAAATCCTTGTCATATCCGGTCGGCACACGTGGTTATTCACCACGTGTGCGGGTATCTCAAATTGCAGTGTCTCAAAACAACATAGCCTACCCCCCCCCCACACACACACTCTACACTGTTTTCCCCTCTTTCTCTCTAACTTTCGGCTTCCACGTCCCCACCTCCTTCTCCATCATCTCCCTCAAACTCTCTATCGTCATCCCACCCAACGAGAGC
>Ga0307514_10004405_pt1 | contig 12973 bp, 13 predicted proteins | sample 16_EM_MG_FD_203088 | JGI IMG/M metagenome (GOLD analysis project Ga0307514, IMG submission 203088) | Populus trichocarpa ectomycorrhiza microbial communities from riparian zone in the Pacific Northwest, United States - 16_EM | ecosystem: Host-associated > Plants > Roots > Unclassified | place...
TTATATGAGATAATTATAATTCTATTAAACTATATTATTGTAGCCTGGCTATTAGCGCCATTCATGGATGGGTCGTACACTAGCGTCCCATTCATGAATGGGACGTATTTACGACTGGGACAGAACATCTTTCTACAATTGCTATCTACTGTTCCACACTATGTCCCTCTTCTTGCTTATCTAGTCCCCGACCGTATTAGCACCCCACAACGCTGGTTGCACCACGCTAATAAGGGTTGTAGTCTCGGTAAGGGTTGAGCTGATAAGCCTTCCCAATTCGGCAGTCACTACTATATTGGGCCCAGCAGCAGACTATTACACCCTAGCCTAGTCCGCACGGCCCTACAGCAATACCTAGGGGAAATCTGTGGACGGGCCCAAAGCACAGATTCAACGGAGATTACGGAGAATGATGCTTTCTCACCATTACCCGGAAAGCTTTTGTCAGAACCGTGACGCATAATGCCTTCAGCCAATCACACGAGTTTTTGCGGCTAAACCCAGCAGTCTTCCCATGGTGATGGACCATCGGGGTTATATACGGAAAGCAGAATTTATGGAGGTATGATGCTCCGGGGCATGCAAGTTAATTTTAGTTTCTTCATGGTCTCGTAATGTGGAACTCACCAACTCCCATACCCCACACTTGTTGCCTGGCCTCTCTACTCGTGAAGTAAACAGTCTCTTTCTGAATTGCCAACTAGTCCAACTACGATAGTTAAGATAGGTTAATCTCTTGTGTCCATGATTGTCTCGACTTTCGGCTTTGACAAGGTCCCCGACACTCAGATAGACAAGGCCAAAACGTAAAATTATCATAGATTTTTCGGCGCCTCTTTTCTGTGCTTCGGTTATTACTGGAGAGGAAACAAAGCCAGTCTATACCTTCCACAACTATGCTAATTTTAAAGATTCTGGAGAAACTTGTATGTCATGCCAATTTGTATGGCGGGGAGTAGGGGAGTTATCGGTGGCCTTTGTACTTGCAGGGGGGGGTAAGTTGATTTTGATACGATGTGAGTGTAACTAGGTTGCAAAGTGTACATAACTAGTTATTTCGCTTGTGCACAGTCGTGAGATATCGCCATGCAAACGCTTTCGCAGGGGTCTGCATAAGACGGTGACTCTGCACTACCAGCTTGCCAAGGGTACGTACTGCGAGCATGCCTGTACCAGTATGTCCGAAGGCCAAACCCTGGATCATGCGGTAATTGGAACCCGAATAGTAATAGGGGCGAAGGAGAAGAGAGTGAAGAGAGTGGATTGGAAGGCAGTATCGGAGTATGTGGAACATGATGAGGAACACGCCGAGGAAGAGTGGATAGGGGTAGGGGAAGCGTATCAAGCGAGCGCGAAGCTGACAGAGGAGCGATTTATGAGGGAAATACGAATAGTAGGACAGTCCAAGCCGTGGTGGAAAGCGGAATGGAAAGGGCTGAGGAAGAGGGTACGAAGGTCACGAGAAGTGAGACGCCAACTCAGAGGGGAGATAAGGGAGGCGAAGAGAAAGATGTGGAATGATTGGGTTGAGGAGGGAAGGGAAGTCTGGGACATTATACGGGTATGCAAAAACCCCTTTGGGCGCCGCGAGAGGTGTGGCACAATCAGGGATGAGGGTGGTATATATGAGACAGAGGGGGAAAAGCTGGAGGCATTTGTGAGGCACAATTTGATATTAACAGAACCTGCGGAACCGAAGCCGCCGGTACAGTTACAAGCCAGGAAACCAATCGACCGGGAGATGAGGAGGAGAGTGGAAACGGCGCTGGGGAGAACGAAGAACAACAGCGCGCCGGGACCAGACAGGGTCAGCTAGAAGTTACTGAAGGCGCTGGAGGGGGCGAGGATTGGGAGAGCGGTTATAGTGACGCAAGTGGCATCGGGGGATGGCGTACGGATGCCGGAAGAATGGAGGGGGGTGAAGACGGTGATGATCCCCAAGACTAGCAAAGACCACACAAGAGTGAATGGATGGCGCCCTATTGTGCTGGCAAACACGGTGGGAAAACTGGTTGAGAAAATGGTAGCGCAGGAACTCCAAACACGGGAGGAGCTGTGGCATGCGAGAGCGCTGGCGGGTCGCAAAGGGAGAGAGGCTGTTGACAGCGTGATGCTGATGGCAATGTTGATGGAAAAGTACCCGGACGGGGAGGTGATTGTTTAACACGCTGCGACGAGATTATACGGCGACGGTTTGGCGGGGATAGGGATGGCTGAAAGACTGGATAGATGATTGGCTAGCACCGAGAAGCTTCAAAATAGATGTAGATGGAAAAACACTGGGATCAACTACGATGATCGGGGGGACGCCACAGGGAAGCCCACTCTCACCGGCTTTGTTCACGGTTTACATGTCGAACGTGGTATGGGAGGCGGAGAGGAGAATGAGAGTGAGGGACTGCCCATTCCAACTGCGAAGTCATACTGGCCACTGTCGTTCTAAGATGATGTCAACGGAGTATGTGTAGGCAGTGAAAGGGAGATGGATAGAGCGCTGGAAGGAGCGGTAGAGAAAGCAGGAATCAAGTGGGATAGAGAGAAGAGATGGAAGGGAGGAGCAGGGAAACACCTGGGGTGATAATGGGAAATCAGCGCCGACATCAAAAATATAGAACGCAGAAAAGCGAACGCAGCGTGGGAAGTAAGTAATACGGTGGCTGAGCAGACTCCCGGCGGCGGGGAAGAGAAGAATCGTCACACAGCAAATACTGCCAATTCTTACGTATGGATGTGAGGTATATCCCATCCCAAGCGGACAACAGGGGGGGTTGGCTGCGGAGATTCAACGCTGGGTGGTAGGAGCATATCGCGGGAGCAACGCAAGGAAGGTTGAGCAACTGACTAGCATAGCGGAGCTAGGAAGATTGATGCAGAATAAGAGGGTGAGATGCGCAGCATCAGGGCTTGGGCGTCATATTCCGGAGCTGAGGGAGGTGGCAGAGCCCATCCTGAGAGAGTGAATAGAAGAGGACAGAGAGTTGCGATGGATGGAAAGGTGCCCCAGGAACAGAGTTGTGCGAGTAGAGGACCTAGATGCGGAGAAAGTAGAGGAGTGGACAGACGGGAGCAGGATGGAAGGGAGAGCAGCGGGGGCAACGAGGACGAAGGCACAATACCTCGGGACGATGGCCACTATAACAGACGCTGAAGCCATGGGAGTGTCACTGGCGTGGGAGACAAGCAATATCGTTGCGCTCGACAGCCAGGGAGTGATGCAGCGAATTCACGGATTAACCACATAGCAACCGCGGTCATGGATCCAAGAGCGGCTAGCACGACAAATAGCGGAAAGATCGAGGGTTTTGATGTGGGTGAAGGGGCACAACGGCGGATGGCGGGGCGAAGAGGGAGATGTGGATGGGAGAGCGGATGCACTGGCCTGATATAGTGACACCGGCTGGCATCCGACAGGCCTTCACCCTACATGACAGAGCGCCGAGACACCTGAGGCGGAGGAGAGGAGTACTGCGGGGTCTAACGTATTTGGTGACGGACAAAGGCCCACAGAGGCAGTGGTTGAAGGAGATAGAGATAGTGGACGATCCAAATTGCGTGTGCGACGGATGGAGCCCGCAGAATGCGGCACACCTTTTCGAGTGTCCATGGGTGGGAGATGGACGTGGGAGAACGTGGGAACAGGCGTATGAGGACGAGGAGTGGTGTGCGGCGCGGCGCGGCGGTGGAGAGGTTTGTGTCATGAAGGGGGTGCGGGTGGCGTGTAGATAGAGATGGGGAGGGCAGAGACTGACCCGGGAGTTGAGAGAGGCACCTGGGCAACTGGGAGGCTGCAGTCTATACCGTATATCGCGATAGGCTGAATGCAAGTATTAATTGTCTTGGCGGCAGCGCAGGTTTAAGTAGAGCCTGGCTGCACAAACTGACGACCCCGCACCTTTCGCCAAGGAGTACGGGTACCAATAATCTGGTTGGCACAAGCCGGATATATGGATTCCGAATAGATAGATATCCCCCGCTTTACCTGACTGCAACACCACAACGCAACACAACAAAATACAACACAACAACACAAAACAACACAACGACACACAATACCAAATTGTTCCAATTCATCCGTCTTGAAGCTCGATTGTGATATTTACATCTAAACCCATGGCCGAAGCATTAGGTGTTGCCGCTAGTGTGATTGCGGTAGTTGAACTGGCTGGCAAAGTCTATTCCGCGTGCTGGCAATACTATGCGGTACAAAATCCCCGCAAGTAATTGACTCATAGTCAGTACTAATTTTTTTGGATGTGGTTAGGACGTTAAGAATGCTAAGCCTGAAATGAAACGGCTGATGGACAACATTGGTGCTCTACAAGCAGTGTTTCAGCGTATTCACAGCTTGATGAATGGCCCCGACTCCGCCAAGTGGATTACGTCAAAGTTACTCGATGACAGTATTTCAGAGCTGGAAAGGGAGTTTAATAGACTTCTCCAGGTTCTGAATGCTGGAGCTGGGAAGAAACACAAATTCGTACTATGGGAACTTAGAACGCTTAAGTGGCCATTGCAAAAGAAGGACATGGAAAAGACTCTTCAGTTACTTGAGCAGCATAAGACCAGTTTGATTGTTGCTATCGGTTGTGACCAGATGTAAGTAATTAAAAAATCCGCTGCAAGTCTTATATTAACGATTACTGCTAGGACAGCAACTGTTGAGATTGGCAAGGGTGTGGAATCGATTGGTACTCAAATTGACAAGGGTGTGGAATCGGTTGGTATTCAAATTGAGGAAAGTTATACAGTCGACATGTCTTCACAATTACTCATTACTAATTAGTGGTACAGTCTCAAGAACAAAAAATGAACCTTTCGAAGCTGCCAATTGCCAAGGGGGCTGTACACACTCACCGTCTCTGGGAACATGAAGACCATTGTTTGCCAGATACCCGAGTAGCTCTCCGTCAGCAGATTATAGATTGGTCTGACAATTCCGAGAGTAAATGCATCTTCTGGCTTAATGGCATGGCGGGCACTGGAAAATCCACAATTTCCCGCACAGTTGCTGCTGAACTTGCAGAAAGGAAAAGACTTGCAGCATCGTTCTTTTTTTCTCGAGGTCGCGGAGACATTAGCCATGCTGGAAAGTTCTTCACTACGATTGCCGCTCAACTCGCAACTAGTCTACCAATACTACGGCCAGCCATTTCTAATGTCATCAATGAGAAGCCGGATATTTTTGAACAAGGGTTACGCAATCAGTGGAAGCATCTCATTCTTAACCCATTACGGAATGCTCCAGCTCAGTCAATTCAACTTGTTGTCGTGATTGATGCACTTGACGAATGTGACAATATGAAAGATATTCAGTTAATCCTCGAACTACTCGCGGAAGCCAGGGATCTCGAGACAATTCGACTCCGAATTTTAGTTACAAGCAGGCCAGAAACACCTATTTCACTTGGATTCCATAAGCTACCTGGGGAGGCATATCAGGACTTTATCCTCCATGAAGTCCCACCTTCTATTGTCAACCATGATATATCGATTTTCTTTCAACAAAATCTTGCCTGTGTGAAAGAAGCAAATAAGCAGTTGAAGACGCCATGGCCGGATGAGCAGACAATTGAATTGTTGGTAAAAAAGGCTGCCGGGTTGTTCATTTATGCGGCGACAACATATCGATTTATTAAAGACGATGCCTATGATCCTGAAGACCGACTGTCCATCATTCTTGGGGAAATTACACATTCCCAGTCACCAACCAAGGATCTTGATGTGATGTATACAAATTTACTTCAACACTCAGTTATCGGTAAACGAGATCTTACGGATTGTGAGGAACTAGTGGCACGATTCAAGGAAATAGTTGGGTCCATTGTCATAATGTTCGATGTCATGTCTTCTAGAAATCTAGCAGGGTTACATCAAGTAAACTTTCCCAAATTGTCAAAAACTCTTGCTCCCTTGCATTCTGTTTTGAATGTTCCAGAAAACGAAATGGAGCCAGTCCGATTATTTCACCCATCATTTCGAGACTTCCTACTGGATTCCCGGAGGTGTATTGACCCTCGATTTCAGATAGACGCAAACCAGGGCCATATCCAACTATTCCGAAAATGTATGGGGCTTATATCCAAGCTTCACGAAAACATATGCAACCTTTCAGAAGTAGGGATTTTGGTAACTGATATATCTGGGGATGTTATACAGCAACACATTCCACCTCACGTCCGATATGGGTGCCGGTACTGGCTAGACCACTTTCAACATGGCAATCCGGGAGAAGAAGACATCCGCACAATTCGGCATTTTTTGCAACAGCACTTTCTTCATTGGTTGGAAGCATTAAGCTTAATTGGAGAGGTATCAAATGGGGTCCTCATGGTAATTGGTTTGGAAGATATGCTAACTGTAAGTCCCAATCCCCTCAAGTAATGGCGTATTACTGACTCGGAAAGGCAAAATTCGGAGGCTGTGATCCGGCATTGTTAAAACTCGCATACGATGCCAAACGATTTGTATTATACAGCAGGTCGATTGTTGAAATGGCACCCCTTCAAGTCTACTATTCGGGATTGCTTTTTGCTCCCGAAACAAGCCTAATTCGAGTGGGATACTTTGAAAAGGTCCCCTGGATTTCCCTGCAACCCAGAGTGGAAGATGTATGGAGCTCATTGATACAGACATTAGAAGGTCATACCAATGGGGTTGATTCGGCTGTGTTTTCACCAGATGGAAAGCTTGTTGCCTCTGCATCTTACGACGGAACGGTCAGATTATGGGATACATCAACAGGAAAGCAATGTGGACTTTTGGAAGGTCATACCAGCATTGTCAACTCAGCTGTGTTCTCACCTGATGGAAAGCTTGTTGCCTCAGCATCTTACGACAAAACAGTCAGATTATGGGATGTATCAACAGGGAAGCAATGTGGAGTTTTGGAAGGTCATACCAGCAATGTCAACTCAGCTGTGTTCTCACCTGATGGAAAGCTTGTTGCCACAGCATCTCACGACAAAACAGTCAGATTATGGGATGTATCAACAGGGAAGCAATGTGGAGTTTTGAAAGGTCATACTGATTGGGTCACGTCGGCTGTGTTTTCACCTGATGGAAAGCTTGTTGCCTCTGCATCTGACGACAGAACAGTCAGATTATGGGATACATCAACAGGAAAGCAATGTAAAGTTTTGAGAGGTCATACTGAAAGAGTTTACTCGGTTGTGTTTTCACCTGATGGAAAGCTTGTTGCCTCTGCATCTTTCGACAAAACAGTCCGATTATGGAATACATCAACGGGAAGGCAATGTAAAGTTTTGCAAAGCCATACTGATTGGGTCAGGTCGGCTGTGTTTTCACCTGATGGAAAGCTTGTTGCCTCTGCATCTGACGACAGAACAGTCAGATTATGGGATACATCAACAGGAAAGCAATGTGAAGTTTTGAAAGGTCATACTGAAAGAGTTTACTCGGTTGTGTTTTCACCTGATGGAAAGCTTGTTGCCTCTGCATCTTTCGACAAAACAGTCCGATTATGGGATACATCAACGGGAAATCAATGTGGAGTTTTGGAAGGTCATACCAGCAATGTCAACTCAGCTGTGATTTCACCTGATGGAAAGCTTGCTGCCTCTGCATCTGACGACAAAACAGTCAGATTATGGGATACATCAACAGGGAAGCAATGTGGAGTTTTGGAAGGTCATACCGATGAAGTCAACTCAGCTGTGGTTTCCCCTGATAGAAAGCTTGTTGCCTCAGCATCTTACGACAAAACAGTCAGATTATGGGATATATCAACAGGAAAGCAATGTGGAGTTTTGGAAGGTCATACCAGTTCTGTCAACTCAGCTGTATTTTCACCTGATGGAAAGCGTGTTGCCTCTACATCTGGCGACAAAACAGTCAGATTATGGGACACATCAACAGGAAAGCAATGTGGAGTTTTGAAAGGTCATACCAGAAATGTCAACTCAGCTGTGTTTTCACCTGATGGAAAGCTTATTGCCTCTGCATCTTACGACACAACGGTCAGGTTATGGGATACATCAACAGGAAAGCAATGTGGAGTTTTGGAAGGTCATACTCAACACGTTCACGCGGTTGTGTTTTCACCTGATGGAAAGCTTGTTGCCTCTGCATCTTCCGAAAAAACAGTCAGATTATGGGATATTACTACAAAAACAACCATAGAAATCATCAAGTCTGCTTACCATGCTTCCATTAAATTTCATAAGGACGGAATGCATCTACACACGAATGAGGGTGTATTACTCAAATCACGTCTTCCCAGTCGCGGCGGGAATCAGGAACCGGCACAAATAACTCCCTTTGTTCATATCGCTGATCAATGGGTCATGTACAACATGAAGAAACTGCTTTGGCTTCCCGCTGACTACCGACCACGCTGCGTTGACATGGATGACAGTGGCAAAAAACTTGCCATTGCGACTGGCTCCAATAGAATTATTTTTATATCTATTGATTCTACCACTCTCCCTCCTGCTTATCTCTTGCCCTCACCTGATTCATCTGGTGCTGTCATTGCAGGTAAGGACTTCTTTACCTTTGTCCAGCGTTTAAAGCTTTGATAAACTAATTCACTTTTAGACACAAGTCAATAAATGGAACCGCAGTTTGGGTGTGGTAGGCCGGGCAATTATGGAAGTATGGGTATTGGACGCTGGTGTGTTTTCATCCCATAGTTTATATATGTATGAGCAACGCAGAAATTATGTGGGCATTTATTATACCCCTGAGGGAGGGAGGAGGTGGTACGAAAAGCCGGGGGGCGGGGGGGAGGGGGGCAATGAAAGCAGCATCATGTCACGAATTTTCTTAGTTATTTAGCAATGGTTAGCACTATATTTCTTCTAAACCCATATATCACCTGAATGTTAGGTCTTGTTGGTTAAGTTCTTGTTGATTAAGCTCTTGTTGGTTAAGCTCTTGTTTATCTTGTTTGTTAAGTTCTTGTTGGTTAAGTTGGAGCATTACATCTGATCCCAGTATGTTACCCTGAACTTCTGGATAACTGCTTATGGCAATATGCCGACTACACATGCTGTCGCGCTCAATGACTTCCTGTGCATCCACATTCACTTATTCCGCATTACGCATGTTTCTCCTACAGTCAGCATTCATTCCCTATTTCGTATGGATCCACATTTTCGCTGTTACCCTGAACTCTGATGTAAGTAAATATCCATCCCTCTTTTGCAGTTACGCAAGCCTTCAACCCACCTCTGGCATGCAGGGGACTGATTAGCTGAGACCAGGGGAGTTCGCCCAATCCCCCATTCTTACCTTATCTACGCACCGGGGGATTCCCACACACCTTGGTATATAATGCCTCTGAAGACATGCCACCGCCGTCTTAGCGTAACCCCTCTGAAGACGCCATTTCTCCTGTCTTAGCCCAACTTTCTTGAAGATATACTGTATCTTATACCCAGCCTGTCTTATACCTGTGTCGCAGCACTCAGCCTAACCCGTACTCATTCTGAATACGTACATATGTACATACGTACGCATACATACGGTTAACTACCCATATTTATTCTATCTTCTTCCAATTCTGTTATGCACCATATGCGACATTATGCCTACATAGTTATTCACATACACGCTTACACTTACCCTCATACCGCCTCATAGCCTAAGGCTCCCTTCGGGTTTGAAAGGCATATATGGTGCCGGCAACTCGGAACCTACCCTCTCCCCTACCAAAATCTATTAGCTCTACCAAAGCGAATCCGATTTCAGATTTGAAAGCGTATATCGCTTCCTCTCATTCTCCTCAATATCTCTACCTATGTTCGTAAATCCTTTTTTCAATGTTCACCTAGAGAGAGTAGATAGCTGGCTTTTTTTCAGGGCAATGTTCCATGTATGGTCGGTTTGTGCCAAGCCGGGAAATAGAACTGAATGCATAATTGGCTACTCAACTTATGTCTGCCTTACTTGGAAATAGGAGTTATAACGCCGTTATAGCGATAGCTTTAGTACATAATGGTTAAAATTGTCAAAATAGGAAATACATAGTCAACAGGTGAGTGAGGTGCTTGTTAAAATCAACATGGCAAAAGGAAATTGCCAAAGTTTCAGGGTAATCCTATGGAAAGTATACTCTGCTGGTCACGTCCTTAATAAAGACACGTAACTAGTATCCTTTGCAAGTTATTCCTCATAGGGACAATTGTTGGAATTATGTGTGGGCTTAGTTGCACGCTGATTAGCCTGGTTGCACCTAAGCCTTCCCAATTCGGCAGTCACTACTGTATTGGGCCCAGCAGAAGACTATTACACCCTAGCCTATTTGGCACGACCCTCCTCTAACTACATGTACAGCAATATGTGGAAATCTGTGGACGGGCCCAAAGCACAGATTCACAATGTGGAAAGTAACAGGTAATATAGTAGTGATATCAGGGGCAGAATCGCGCTCATGTATTGAGATCCTTTTCCCGTAGAGTAAAACAGCAAAATAGCAAGATATCGATAGTCTATAGCCTTTCATTTTGCAGTCAAAGTCTGCAAAATATACACGAATTTACCAATCCCTCATAACCCATAATCTTAGTATTCCGGGTAGAGGATAATTGACACATAGAATCACCCTCGTAGATTGTATATTCAATTCTCAGCCCTCCAACTGTCCAGAAGATCATGCATGGGATGATTGCATCGTCAGGGCCCAATCTCAACACTATTTACATACGGAGAATGGTGCTTTCTCACCATTACCCGGAAAGCTTTTGTCAGAACCGTGACACATAGTGCCTTCACCCAATCACACGAGTTTTTGCGGCTAAACCCAGCAGTCTTACCATTGGTGATGACATCAACCCGATCATCGGGATTCTATACGGAAAGCGCCGTTCTCAGAATTAATGCAGGTATGATACTCCAGGCATGTGGAACTCACCAACTCCCATACCCCACACTTGTTGCCTGCCCTCTCTACTCATGAAGTAAACCGTCTCTCTCTGAATTGCCAACTAGTCCAACTAGTTAAGATGGGTCAATCTCCTGTGTCCATGATTGTCTCGACTTTCGGCTTTGACAAGGCCCCCGACACTCAGATAGACAAGGCCAAAACGCAAAATTATTATAGATCGACACCTCTTTTCTGTGCCTTCGGTTATTATTGGAGAGGGAACAAGCCCAGTCTATACCTTCCACAGCTATGCTAATTTCTGTGGATAAAGACTCTGGAGTAACTTGTATGTCATGCCAATTTGTATGGCGGGGAGTAGGGGAGTTATCAGTGGCCTTTGTACTTGCAAGGGGGGGGGGGTGAAGTTGATTTTGATATGATGTGAGTGTAACCAGGTTGCAAAGCGTACATAAGTAGTTATTCGCTTGTGCACAGTCGTGAGATATCTATAAGGCGGTGACTCTGCACTACCGGGAAAACTGGTGAATAAGACACCTTGTGTGTTTTTGAGACACCTGCAGCCACAGGCACAAACTAGCAACATGCGAACATGACAATTGCAAGTTGGAAGTTACGGTAGGTAGGTAGGTATGGACTTGATCAGATCTTGAATATTCAACGTTAATCATGTCGACAGTTATAGAGTCCACCTCATAGCCTCAGGGGGGAAAGGCGTATAGACTCGAAAAAAAAAGAAGTTATAGAGTCAGCAACCAACTCGGCGCACCCGGCCTGGGCTGAAGGGTAAATCTTCTGCCCTAAAACCTCGAAGTGTCAATTCTCTGAATCGGGGAGTATAGAGAAAACTCAGGAAGTCATATACAAACTCAGGGCATTATGATAGAAGACTCCACTCGCACGATGGATTCTGATGAGGAGGTTGTGTATCATACTAGTACTGCAGATGCAGAAACCCTTGTTACAGCACCCGATCTGCATAGAATGAGTATTTTTTTTTTTTTTTTGAAGTCTATACGCCTTTCCCCCGAAGGGAGCCTTAGGCTATGAGGCGATAGAATTAGTATTAGTGCTCAGTTTTCCCGGTACCAGCTTGCCAAGGGTAGGTACGTACTGCGAGCATGCCTGTACCAGCATGTCCAAAGGCCATAGATCCAGGGATAGGCTGTTGAAACATGCTAGTGCACGTTACACTCCACCACATACTGAACTACCGCATCCACTGGCGAATAAAGGTCCATGTCGGTTTTCAAGACATAGACCAAGCTCACGTTAAAGCCACTTGTTTTTGACCTTGTATATCGAATTTCCTGCGTGAGCTCGGCCTATGTCTTGAAAAGCGACATGGACCGTTGTTCGCCAGTGGATGCGGTACGTGAAGCATTACATGCTGAAGTATAATCATATATTCACGCCACATATAAGAGAAGCATGTGTTACCTATTCCTCGTGTATATATATAGGTAGCCGGATAGCTCACATAGAACTACAAGTCACACAATTCACACAGGTCACAAGTTCCATAAGTCTGCTGGAATACATGCTCGTATACATATCTACATATTCATACATCGCATATTCATACGGGGTGAAGTGTTCCTGCACTGGCCACACATCTGAACCGCTGGCACTCTCACTAGCCTCATATCATAACCTGGTATTCCAACACAGGCTGCGCAAACTGACGACCCCGCACTTTTCGCCAAGAAGTACAGGTACCAATAAAAGCTCGGTTAAAACCAGACTAGCAGGACGCTGTTACATTTATATATAGCTGTTCCGGCCCAGTCATCAATGAGCACTTTTGGTCAGTAGCCCGGTCCAGTCGAAAAACTCATACTAATTGGACTAGCCCGGGCCAGGGGTACTGGACCGGGCGAGTGAAGCTAAACGAGGTCAATGGAGGTTAAGTCCGGAAAATAAGAAGTGCGTCTTCTGCCTTGGGAGCGCGCACAATTAATTAATTGTCTTGGCGGCAGCGCAGATATAGAGTCTGGGCACGAGAACAAGATCTAGAAGTGCGAAGCAATCACACAGTAGGGCAAACAATTAATAGAGAATAAAATATAAATGCCGACAAGTTTCCTGACAGTACAGAAGGAGCAAATTCTTCAGTGCAGTAGAAGTTCA
>Ga0307514_10004406_pt1 | contig 12972 bp, 11 predicted proteins | sample 16_EM_MG_FD_203088 | JGI IMG/M metagenome (GOLD analysis project Ga0307514, IMG submission 203088) | Populus trichocarpa ectomycorrhiza microbial communities from riparian zone in the Pacific Northwest, United States - 16_EM | ecosystem: Host-associated > Plants > Roots > Unclassified | place...
GAAGGGGGAAAGGAGGTGGGTAGGGGATTATGCGGTGTGGAGTGAGTATTTGAAGAGGGTGAGGATGAGGCTGGGAGAGGTGAGGGAGAGGTATAATAAGGCTGTTGGGGAGGGGAGGAGCGTGCGGGCGCTCGAGGAGATTGGGTTCGGAGTGGAGGAGGTGATGGGGTGGGGTAATGGCACGAGGGTGGGGTGAAAGAGGATGGGGATGGGGCAGCAGTGATTGATTGAGAAGGTTATTGTTGGGGGCTGGGGTTTGGCGTGCTTTGGGTATATATTAGAGGGCTGGGACGACTCGCACTATATTCATATCGATTTCGTATTAGAGGATAGAATACATCAAAGCAGTTCTATTTTTTATTGGGGTATCACCACCACCGCCACCACCACCACCACCACCACCAACTCCAACCTGCCGCTGTCTCATTGCCTTACGCCCCCACCGCTACATCCTTCTCCTCCTCCTCCTCCTCATCATCATCATCATTGCTAATCTCATGTATCTGCCCGCCCCAACAGAGATCATTAGCCCACATTCACACCAACACCCACACGCTCCCTTCTTAAAAAAACTTGATTGCACCTACCATATGTGCCCAACCTAGCCACTCCTGTACTCCCCTAAGAACTACATCCCCCCCCGCTCCGCCTTCAATAGCGGGAACTTCATCGTGCCCCCATATAACCATTTTGTTGAAGTGTGCTAACGGCGTGAAGATATCTTGTGGAGCTTCGTCGTCATCGCCGTAGGAGGTGATGTGGAGGGTTGGGTTGGGTGTTGTTGCGAGTACGTACCCTGGGAGGGGGGGTTAGTTGGTTAGGCTTGCGGGGAAGGGGGGAAAAGGGAGAGAGAGTACCAGTAAATCCCTCTGGTACGCATAACTCTTTCCCGAGCAACCTCCTTCCGCGGAACGTCACCTCGTGCGTTTCACCCTCCTCCTTCCCCGTCTCCTCCACCTCCCCCGTGGTCTGCGTCTGCACCTGGGCCTGGGGAGGGGAGGGAGCCGCATCGGGGGTTTTCATTGGTTTGGGGCACCAATACCTCTCCGCGTCTGCCCTCGCTGCAGATTTTAGCCTCACGGGGAGGAGGTGCATGGTTGCCTGGGCTGGGGGGGAATGCGCGGGGGAAGGGGTGATGGGGAGGTGGGAGGAAGGCATTGTTGCTGTGCGGGGTGTTGCTGGGAGCGTGGAGACGCGTTGTGTACGGTTGACGCGTTACGCGTAAAGTGGTTACATACGCACGTGACAGCTCATACAATAAAAAATAATCTTAACTTCCCATCCATTTGATTCTAAAAGCGTAAAAAGTCGGACTGGTATATACAGTGCAAACCTACCCTATTCTCCCTACTCCTCCCCCTACTCCTCCATCCCATCTTCCCCCCCTACTGCTCCACCCAGCGCCTCATCCCCCGCCTCCACACCCAGCTCATCCAACGCCACATTTGGATGCAAATTATACACAACCCTCTCCATACTCTTCGCACTCCCCTCCCCTACTCCCACATCCCCGTCCCCATCTTCACCAACCAGCCCCTCACCCCTAATCTGCATCAAAATACTATCCCTAACCATTCTCCGAAGGACCTTCCCTACAAGCAACCCCTCCCTCTCCAGCTCCTCCTCAGAGCTAATCTCATCCTCCTTCTGCTCCAAATACCATGTTTTGAGGTCTTCAGCCTCGACACCCTGGCCAGAAGTCATTTCCTCCTTGTGGATACGTCGCACGAGGAGGTTGACAATGGACATGTACTTGTCATAGGTGATTTTTGTTTTTTCGCGGGGGGGTTGGGCGGTGGTGCTGCGAGTACGGTTGAGGTCATCACCATTGTCGCCACCGCCCATGTCATGATCGCCATCACCATCAGCACCACCAGCCGTCACTGAGCGGCTTCTAGCCTGGTCAGTGATATTTGCGCCGTCTAGGCCTCCGGGGGGTACGTTGTCATCCTCATCATCCACTTCTACATCATCCCTCTCGACATGAATAATACTCTGCCTCAGCAAATTAAATGCCTCCCTCACAAACCCTGGCGCCACATCCTCAACACAATTCGCCTTTGCAATCGCCTCACTTAGTCTTATCAAACTCTCCAACTGCCTCACCGTAATCCTATAACTATTCCTCCCAACCCCCGCATCGTCACTTCTCAGCTCTTTATACTTCTCCACCAGGAGCCGCTTCGCATCTTCCGTAAATACCGGCTTAAACGTTCTTGCGTACCGAATATACCGTTGCAACTGCTCCGTTGTGAATTCCGGCTGGATACTCTCATCCCTCAGTCTATGGATATTAACAATGTGTCTCGCGAGGTTCCGATCCACGACTTCATTACACTCATCGAGCACTACAAAGAAGAGATCGAACCGCGACATGATCGGCGCAGACATATTGATATTCGCCCGCAATGTAGTCTTCCGGTTATACCTCCCCCCCACTGGATTCGCTGCAGCTAAGATACTCGTTCGCGCGTTCAGTGTAGCTTGGATACCCGCTTTCGCGATGGAGATAGTCTGCTGTTCCATTGCTTCATGGATAGCGACTTGATCACCAATGTCCATCTTGTCGAACTCGTCGATCGCGCAGATCCCGTTATCGGCCAACATGAGCGCTCCGGCTTCGATGGTAAACTCGCCGGTCTCTTCGTCTTTGACTACCGCGGCGGTAAGACCGGCTGCGGACGAGGCTTTCCCTGAGGTGTACACAGCGCGGGGGAGGAACGAGCAGACGTATTTGAGGAATTGGGATTTGCTCGTGCTGGGATCTCCGACGATACATATGTTGATGTCGCCTCGGAGTGCCATCCCTTCGTTTGTACGCTTGTGTACACCGCCCATGAGTTGGAGTAAGAGACCCTTTTTGATGATTTCGTGCCCGTAGACGGTCGGGGCGATGCTGTTGACTAGGCGGGAGTAGATGTGGTCACTGTGTACCATTCTCTTCAAGTCCTCAATCTCCATCGGCGTGAGGCTCTGCAAAAAACGGTTCTGCGCTTCCTCGCCAGTCCCATCGTCTTCGTCATCTTGGGCGCCATCAGCCTCGGCGTTGATGATACTTGCAATTGCTGCCGCGGGAGAATCATCTGGAGTGACCATGCATGCCAGGAAAGCCATTCTGTAAGTCAAATCCCTCACCCCGAGGGCCTTTAGTCCAGAAACACCAGCATCCTCAATTCCCCTCGGAGCGTTCTTGTTATCTCGAATAGCTTCAGGCCTCACACCGGGGAGTCCCAATTGTGATAGATCCGGAACGACGATTAACGCTCCGGTGAAGATACATTTCTCACCAGCCTTCGCTCTGTCAACGACTTCCCCTCGTAAGATGACATCCATTGTCCGTGGCATTGACCCTGTGGGGATTTCAGATGAGTTTTCTTGAATCCGTACTTTTTGCCAATCGACGAAGATTGATTGTCGGACGTCAAGACGCCAGCCGTTGCGGTTCCCGCAAGTGAGGTTGGGGCATTGTGTTGGCTCTGTATACCGGAAGACTTGCTCCACATTGGAAATAATCGCCCTACAGGCCTCACACGTAAACGTAGCAAGATGCAACTCTGGGCGAACCTCCGAAGTCCTAGTCACGGTGCCAGAGATGGACAGCAGCTGTCCAATTGAATTCGTCCTCAAGTTCCTAATTCTCGATACCAACGGAAGATTATAGAATGCAATCGCAAACAGCCTATCCGTTTGGGGGAAACCCGAGCCAGATGGCTGTTGTGGGGTAGGGCCAGCCGTGTTTTTCTTGTAGTACTCTGGCTCGTACTTTGCGATTTTACGCTGCAGGCCACGGGTGAGGAAGGGGAGAACGCGGTAGTAATGTTCAACGATTCCCTCAGCGAGGACACGGTTGTAGGAGTCGATGTGCGAGAAGTCGACGTAGAGGGTGGATTGCTCGGTGGAGCGGAGCTGGTGGATGCGCGCGATGTAGTGTTTTGTAGTGGAGTAGCCGCCAGGGGTTGGAGCGGTGAGATCGCTGTGATCGGGATCTTCTTCGAACCTATCCCACGGCAATCAATTAGCCACCACTCTACCCATTGGGGGTGGAGGTGAATTCCTTACTCCTCCAGAAACTTCTCAAAAATCTCCCTCAACGTCTCACTTGTCTGATCCTGTACCTTGGGTATAGCGTTTAAATCACCCAGCCTCCTGGGTCGACCATTGGCCCCCCTATTCCCAACAACCTCGTCCTCCGGATCGCCCATGACCTCGTCCTCTTCATCCATCTCGCTGTGCAGAGTCCCCCGGGGTCGTGAGGAGCCTCGCCGCCGCGGAGGGGAGGATGCGGCGGGGTTTAGTCTGCTGCCAGAGCGGGCAAAGGGACGGGGGGTGCGGGGGTTTTCGGGGAGAGCAGAGGGGGAGGAGACGGGGATGTCGAAGTCGGAGCGGAGGACAGCGTCGACGAGGGAGGACATTGTGGTGAGTTGGGATGTGTATTAGGTATTAAGTTGAATCGACAATCTCGACAGGGTGCGGGGTGTGTGGATGTGAGATGTGGGGGTGAATTGAGTGTTTTGGAGGGGTCAAGGTTATCAAAGGGGAGAACGCGACGTGTGGGGCTTGGCGCCAAGGGGGGTGTAAGCGAGAGTTGAGGGTAACGTACTGAGTATATATAGTACTATACTGTAGCCTGCCTTCAGATTATGAGCCCGACTTTTTCTGTTGTGGAGTAAATTCTAATACCCCCTGCTTAGTGTGTATGAAATGAAATGCATTTGCAGATGTAGGTACTGTACATGTAGCATAGCTTGTATCGCACTATGAGTATTGGAAAGTATGAGGTCTGTCTCGAGCCTCTCTGAGGGTCTGGTGCCGAGACTAGTCTCGAGGGTTCAGGTTGAGGTGTAAGAACAGGAAGGCACAAGCTAACACAAAAACAGTTTCCAAAAGTACTTGGGCTTACACCCGGGGGTTTATTAGGTGAAAGCTGGCAACAATTCGAGGCCCTGACCCGGATATGTAGCTGTATTTAATGATAAATGACTTAGTACCAAGTCTACAACTCCAGTAGTCTGGTTGCACGACTCCTCGAAGCATGGCCAGGGCTTCGAGATGGAATAAGAGTACTAGGTACTTACTTAGTGGTATGGTGTTCATTCATTTTCTTTGTATTAGGGTGTGTAATCAGACTATGTTTTTACTTAACTGGCGAAAGGGTGCCGAGACTAGCTGCTTTGTAGCTTTGTGATATCCTGAACGGGGCGTTATCCTTCCCACCGCCCTGTACTATGGACATATTGATCTCGTGCCCAGCCTCTAATCGATCCTTCGCTGATTAGTCGAGCTTTGGAGATAGATACTACGCATGCTACCCACTTTCACGCCTAGACTTTCCTTAGCAGTAGCTACCTAGCCTGGTCTCAAACCAGCACCCTCCATTCGCCATTGACTCCTGGTTACCGTAGTCTGGCAAAGCATACTCGCCACAGCCGGCGCCGCGGTAGAACCAAATGACGGGATTCTCTCCGCTCCAATCTCTGTCATCTGCTATCTCAGTGGTGTAAGGCTGTAAGGTGCTTGGTACTATGTAGCATCGCGGAGTACAAAGTCTGGGGAAACTCTTCTCGCCGAATGCAAGTATTTGTGGGGTTTTGATATTCTAGCGAAGTGATGGCGGGTATGAAAGTGGGGACGACCTGTTTTTCCAGTCAGTGTTTGGGTTGTTGTTGCAAGCTTGCAGTTCCTCTATCGTTACCTTGGTCGAGGTGGAGTGCAGGTTTCCGTATAGTCTTAAGTCGCTGGATTATAGACTAGATCATCTACTCCTCTTCAAGAATGGAAGTATATGCAGTTACATCATGCTCCGCATTCCACGTTGAAGTCACATGATAGCGACTTCCCAATTTGGGTCTCAGGCTGTCTTGGCGTTGCTGGGCTGCCCAATAAGGCAATTGTCCCAACCTTGGCCTTGGACTCTGCATGAACTTTCTTGGACCTGGATTTACCCCCCTCGAGCTCATACCTCAGCCCACAAATCGCCGAGCATATACTTGAGCTTGCAGATGTATGCCCTGTTTCTCCTCTCTTTGCCCGACTGGTATGGCTCTACAAGCTATGTATATTACTAATATCGGATTTGCCAGGGCTATGGGATGCAACTTTCACAAGAATTACTGGGGTTTTCGACAGACTTGATTGGAGTGAGGAGTAAGTGTCCATGGTTTTTACGAGATTACCACAGACTGTTGGTACTTTTGGGGTTGAAAGCTGTTTATTTGCTAATATGGTATTGGTGCTCAGCAAAAGAAAGAGACACATCAATGGAAGGAGAAAAGAAATTGTGTTTCGAGCCAGGAAATCAACGCAAAAGGAGCCACCCAAACATATGAGCCAAAATAGCAAGTAAAAATGCCCAACCCCACAGTAACAGCAAGCGCCGTACTCCACCTTGTGCCGGCAAACGCCTCGCCATGTACTCCCGGCCTTTGCACACAGCTACCTGGGAACTCCAGAACCAACGGCATAAAGTCCAACTTTTCGAAACGAGGGCAAAGCCTAAAGTGAGCAGCCCTCTCCATCCATAATCTCAGTGAGTTGCAAAGAACTTCTCACAACTCCCTCCTGGTCCTCTTCTAGGCCCGTTTCCTCTTCCTTTAACATTGTATCTGCATCCATTGCAATTTCAATTGCACGATCTAGCCGTTCCTTTTGTGCCTTCAACAGTTGACGCTGTCTCTTGACTTTCTCCGCTTTTTGCCATTTATCGTAGGTAAAGGCATCAAGAGATCCCAGAACAAAGTCTGCGAGAGCCATGGTAGTGGGAAGATCCAACACTTCACCTTCCTCAATGGCCCGCGCTAGGGTTTGGCGGACACTGGCAAGCTGATACTCTGGTTCATCTTCGCTGTGACAAATGGGTATCTGTAGGCCCCCACGGCGGCCTCCTGTATTCCCATGGCCATTGCGAATGAGGCTCTCAATAAATGTATCAAGAATACCCCTAGGAACATTTTCTGGATCGGGGGATCGAGGTGAGGGAGAGCCAGTTTGTGAGGTCCTAGATTGTCTATAAGACATATTACCCTTGCCACAGTGCCGAGAGCTACTGTGGTAGCTGCTGCTGGTGGCAGCTGGAGAATAAAAAGGGTCGGAAAGTTGAACTTCTGCAAGAGATTCTGGGTATGGATACTGGGCCCAGTTCACTTCAGGGTAAACTCCGAACTGATCGTCGAAAGGGGAGTAAGCCTCTGCTCTACCATTTTCTGCCTCTAATGCTGCGAGCTGTGCTTCGAGGTAAAATGGATCCCCATTGGAAGAAGAGTCATCCTCTTGTACACAGGTAGTGAGCCCTGTGCCGAGAAAATGTGATTCTTCACAGCTGCCAGTGGATATCTGAGGCAAATTAATGAGACTATCGTCATTTGGTAACTGAATATTCGCTTGCGAGTCTGAGGTTTGATCCTTGTTTGCCAAAGCGTATTGAAGTGAATCCCCCCGTGCCGGGAAAGACTTGAAGTCACTTGCGAAGACCTGGCTCTCGTGGTAAGGAGAAATTTCAGGAGTCGGTGGTAATTCAACGGGAGGTAGTCCGATATTTCCTGGAGAAGTGAAATTGATCTTGGAGACCTTCGGCGAGAAATCTGCTTCGGAGCGGACTCTTCGGATGACTTTCTGCTGGATTTTCTGCTGGATTTTCGTGTGGGCGAGATCTCGAAGCTCATCTTCTTCAGGTATATCTGGGGTGTTGGGGTCTCCGTTTGCAGGCTTTCCATCTTCAATATAGGAACTGGATGTAGACCCCAGAGAGTTTCCGCTCTCGATCATTTCTACATATTGCTTCCCTGATTCAGGGGGACTCTTTTTGAGGCTTGCACTTGACTTTTTGGAGAGAAGTCTCTTGAGAGTCTCTTTAAAGGACAGGCCACGATCGCGCTTATATTCCGCTCGCTGCGACAGCTTATTCATAGCCTTTTTGATACCAGTCTCCGGATTGGAAACGGTCCTCGGCATTGGGCAGTTTAAGTTTGCTGTGTCAAAACGGGTGGTGGTTTCTGAACGTGCTTTGAAGTTGGGGACCGACTTTGCATTGGCCAGTGCTCGGGCTGCTATCAAAGTCGGGAGGCTTGCCTCAACAACCTCGCTCGGGCAGTCTGGAGCTGGGAATAAGGAAAATTTGGGACTTGGGGGTTTGGGCTTCAAGAAGCCTGGGAATTTCGTGCTGTCCATAGTACCAGGACTGCCTCTGGTAAGAATTGAGGCTGGTGAAGAGTTTTGTGGAGTTCCAGTTCCAGATTTGAGGGTTCGAGAGTCTGCCCCAGCAGAACTTGGTGGTGAAGGATATGCAAAGCGTGACATTGTCGTGACGAATGCTACGAAGCGTCAGTGCATACTGTTCATAAAAGCTGCATTAAGCCACTACTTACTGTAAACTTGGGTTGGTGGTTGTACTGTCTTCTGTCCTGCGCGGTGAAACGTGGGGATATAGCTTGGGTGGAGAGGTGGAGGTAAAAGCGTGGAGGTAAAAGTGTGGTATAAGTACTCAAGCAGGAGGACGAGGGATCAATAGAGGGGAATACCCACTCGCAGCTCCGTTGCGACCAGGGCTCAGGGCTTTGGATCTGGTTGGTAGACTATTGCTAGATAGAAGGTCCTAGTCATCGCAATCGGAGCGGGCCTATCACAAAGCTATTCAGGAATCCCATTGACCCATTGGTATCTATTCGGTAGTCTGGTTAGCAGACTATCTATCCAGGTACCTAACCAGACTACAGAAACCCCATTGTACGCCTCTCATAGTCTGGTTGGCACCTAACTATCCAGGCCTAGGAGTCTTGAGGAGGGGGAGGCATTAGCCTGGTTGGCACAAGCCCCTCGTAGGGGCATTCAAAGACTGAGGACTACATAGCACAAGCAGGACTACCAAAGCCCGGCCTCACGTCCTCAGAGGATCTAGTCTGTAGTGGGTGTAAAAGAGAGAAGGCCTAGTTTGATACTTGCCCAAAAGTTCGGCGGAGTCCGGCCCCGCAAAACTGATGTGCTCATATGCCTGTATATGAAGGCAGCACCTGGAGTCGTGCCTTGCCAGGCAAGTACCAGACTACCATCAGCATTAAAAGAATCCTTGTCTTTTTGTAGAGTCTCACCTCATATATCTATGGCCTTTTTTTTTCCACCAATTCATTGCTCATATGTAAGCTACTTAGGCCTATGGCGAGAAAACGCATCCCTAGAGTGGGCACGAGAAATCTCTGTGGAGCCCTCTGAAGGGGCATCCATGGACTACAGAAGTGTACAATAACTACTTACTTTTTTTTTTTTTTTTTTGACAGTCGTGGGTGCTCATGATATACTTACCGACTAAATAGTGTGTGGGCCAACTCCATGCGATCAAGCGATCAACCCGCAAGACCGCGAGTGCAGCATACCGGTACACATGATGCGCCTGACTAAGGGGCATGGAAGGGACTGTAAAACTCTAACCGGGAGAGCGCAGCCTGGCCCAGTCTGAGTGTGGTCTGGCACCTTCCGTTACTCACACTAGCAACACAATCCATCCATAAGAAGCAGCACAACCGATCCAAACCCAGTATATACCTGGGCTTCTCTTACACCAGACTACTAATACATATACCAGTAGTTCCCTCACAGTCTTGCTTGGGGTGAGTCGTCTTTGGCCCTTTGGGGCTCGATTTTCTGGAAAGAACTAACTCTCGAGCTCATGACTCGGCAAGAGGCTACACATGACTGGTTTTCAGGCCTACGGAGGGAGGGACATTCAATGACGAAAATAAAACGGGAGAACACTGCTCACGTGAATCTACAGCGTTGGCAGGGAGATGGTAGATGCATACGAGAATACCACGTGGGGCGGCCAGGCGATACATGGACACCAGGACAACTTACGCATTTTTCAGATTAAGCCTAGCCCACAGCAATTGCATCCAGCTAGATTGGGGGCCGTACAAGGCCGTGTGCTTGAGTTGTGCACTCAAACGGCTTTGGATCTGCTGGCACATGTAATCCAACCCACACCACGCACTCATATACAAATGAGTGCCCTGAAGACAGAACCAGATAAAGTACAACCATGCAGTATGTACAGAGGATGGAGTATACTTAGATTATTTGCTGGAACATCGTGAGTGCAGTGGGGCGTAGGTGGGGCATTAGTCTGGTTTGTGTCAATCAAGCCTAGGTAAGGGAGGGAACTTTAGCATGGTACCTAAGTAGGCTCCACGTTCGAGACGAATAAGCTTCCGATATTGATAGTCTAGGATATACAGGCTACTGTAGCAGATGCCACCTCAAAGTCAATTCTGCATATGCAGTCTACAACACTCGAGGTTTAATGTTCTCGGTGGAAAAAGTGTTTCACCCAACAGAAAAAATATTTCATGCTGGATCTCAACGCTGCGTATCTACCAGGACTATCTATCTGGGCGTGGGCCGCCTGCATTTGGTACCGCTATAGGCCCAGTGGGGGCTACGTTTGGCACGGCACTCACCAGCCATTTGTTCCTTTCGGAATCCATCAGTACTCTAGGAGGCTTCGAACCTATAAGGGTTCTTGCTCACTAACTACAAGCTCCCGCTACCACTCAGCGTGCCCAGTTTGAAATTAGCCTCCCCCCCTCCCCTACCTACCCTGTGCTGTATTTGGGGAAAACTGCTCTTCTACCTACTCCCAAACTTGTTATCTAGCGACGCTGTGATGCATCACTCCAATAGGGTAGTTGGAACTAAATTTTGACACTGGCGATACCTATACTGTACCTAATAGCCTGGGGGGCAACGAGGTAGAGTACATTTGCTACAACAATATCCCAACCTCACAGTAACTACTTGATGTAGAAAGCCACTCAGGCGGAGCTTCCCGGCTGTTAATACCAAAGCCCATACATGGAGAGGGCTATTTGTGACAGGAGCAATTATCTAGCTTCTTTTACAATCAGCCACGACCCAGCCCCACTCTGGAGATGGAGAATTCTAAGCTTCCCTCCCAAGCAAATCATGAGGTATGTACATATGAAGGGGTCGGCTAGGGGTGCTGACAAGGACCTTCCAAGGCCCACTGAGCACGACGGGATATATCTACAGATCAGGTTCAGCCCTTGAATTGCCCTTGGGGAGAGTATTCTTTTGGGGGAAGAAAATTGCAAACATGAGGAAAATCTTGTATAAAGCATGGAATCACAAGAGTCCATGCACTGTCACCCCCAAAAAAACAAAAGACTTTACTTCATTCTCCAATTAACCAAGCACTATCTAATCATATGCACCGAATCATACCAAGTACTAACTCCCCCACATTCCTATTCCGCTTCCCTTCAACAACTGGCCCCTCCCCCAAATTTTCTCAAAATATACCACCTCTGAAAAGTTCCCCTTCTCACCTCTAAAATCTCCAGCTCCACCACCTCAAGGAGAACCCTAAACATGGCTTCATCCCACAGTGCCAAACTCCACTGCATCTCCTTTTGCCATACTTTGCGCCCCTTTCCTTCTGCTACCATCTCAGCTATGCTCTTTCCCTCGAGCTCTTTCTCCCATCCGTCGGGTAGGGTATCATAAAACCCTACGGACCACTTATCGACTCTTGTTCTGCAATCGACTACAATCTTCCTCTGCGAATGGCCAATACTAATACCAACCTCAACCTTGCTTGCTTCCTCGCTAGTCACGGTTGGAGTTTTAACATACACCTCCCCCGCCCCAGCACGCGGCGTGCGGGGCTTGATGAGTTGGTCCTCGCCCTTGGAATACTGCACCCCGTCCTCTTCCCCGCACCCTTCGCCGAGAACCATCTCGTCAAGTACACTCACCACCGCTCTCCCAGTCTCAGCCCTCAGCCCCCTCGCGAGCTCGGTCAAAAAAGCTAATACCTCGTTGGGGTCAACAAGGTGGTGGATTGTCCCTACCGACATGAAGAGCAGATCCACTTCCCCCTGGTTAAGACCCTTTCGGGGGGTATTTGTGGAGGAGAGGGTAGTCAAGAATGTCGACGCAGGCGCACAAACCCAGAGCGGCTCGACTGAGTCCAATGCCTCCCCCTCCCATCCATAGCCCCGCACTAGTTTTGCGAATGTCTCTGCTGCAAGGGAGAGCATAGCGGTGGAGTGATCCACGCCCCAGAAGCGCAGTTTCTTCCTCTCTGGATCCGGAGCGTTTCCCTCTGAATAGAAACCCCGGAAAAGCTCGCAAATAACCCTCCCCGTTCCCGTCCCCAAATCAACGATATTCACTGCTTCCCCCCCACATGTCTGTGTGAGTTGCTCCTGAATGAGCCCGCTGAAATGAGAGATATCTTCATTTTTGTTCATACGGGAAGGGGGTGGTGTGGGTGATGGGCTTCGGGGGGGGGAGAACATGCTGTCTACCCAGGCATCGTAGAAGGCGGGGTACGTGGGGTTGGAATAGGCGTAGCAGGAGCCATGGGCAGTGTGTTGCGTGTCGAGGGCTGTGGCCGATGTCACAATGTCCCGGGGGGGGACGCTGGGTGGATCAGGCTGCGGGTTAAATTCAGAAACGGGTGGGTTGGGCTGCGGGTTGAGATCAGAAACAGGCGGATCAGGTTGTGGGTTGAACTCAGAACCAGGCGGGTCAGGCTGCGGGTTGAATTCAGAAACAGGTGGATCAGGTTGCGGGTTGAATCCAAAGACAGGTGGGTCAGGCTGTGGGTTGAACTCAGAACCAGGCGGGTCAGGCTGTGGGTTGAACTCAGAACCAGGCGGGTCAGGCTGTGGGTTGAACTCAGAACCAGGCGGGTCAGGCTGCGGGTTGAACTCAGAACCAGGCGGGTCAGGCTGCGGGTTGAATTCAGAAACAGGTGGATCAGGTTGCGGATTGAATCTAGAGACGGGTGAGTCAGGCTGCGGATTGAACTCAGAACCAGGCAGGTCAGGCTGCGGCTTGAATTCAGAAACAGGTGGATCAGGTTGTGGATTGAATCTCGAGACGGGTGGGTCAGGCTGCGGGTTGAACTCAGAAACAGGTGGGTCAGGCTGCGGGTTGAATCCCGGCTCCGAGGGAGATGGC
>Ga0307514_10004407_pt1 | contig 12972 bp, 10 predicted proteins | sample 16_EM_MG_FD_203088 | JGI IMG/M metagenome (GOLD analysis project Ga0307514, IMG submission 203088) | Populus trichocarpa ectomycorrhiza microbial communities from riparian zone in the Pacific Northwest, United States - 16_EM | ecosystem: Host-associated > Plants > Roots > Unclassified | place...
CCAGGAAAGCACCACGAAGTACCAGTAGAGCGCGTTCTCGCTCACGTCGACGAAGCGCTGGCCTTCCATGGGGCCGGTGAAGAGAAGCACCTCCAGCACGGCGGTGTCGTAGGTGTCGGTGAGCAGATGCACCGTGTGCAGGCAAAGCAGCGTCCAGACGACGGAGCCATAGGCATTGCTGTCCCAGCGCGTATGGAGCGCCGCGAACTCGAAGCCCCGCAGTCCGCCGGTGCTGCCCGGCGCCCGCGTGACGCGGAGTTTCACGGGCATGACATTTCTGAGCGCATCGATGCCCACGGGTGACACCGAATGTCATCCGCCGCGCCCCGGCGTGCTGAATTCGGCCGTGCGGCGAATAGGAAAGAATGCGTCCGGAGATTGGGCACGCATGTTGCTGTAACAAATACTGACAACAACCCGACTCCGACATGCATCGATCAAACAGCGAAAACAACAGCCATCCCCTGGACCGCCGGGCATTCTGCGTGGGCGCCGTGAGCCTCGTCGCCCTGGGCACCACTGCGTGCGGGGGTGGCGGTGGCGGAGGTGGCGCGGTGGGGGGCAGCTTCGGTGCGCTGGGCAGTGCGGCGCAGGATGCCTCGGCCCTGCCGGCCGCCCCGGCTCCCGCGTCCACGACCGATGCTCCCGCGCCTGCGCCTGCGCCCGCGCCCGCGCCCGCTCCCTCGGACCCGCAGGCGCGAAAGTTCGTGCATCCCGGCCTGCTGCACACCGAGGCCGACTTCGAGCGCATGCGCCTGAAGGTCGCGGCCAATGCGCAGCCCTGGATCGCCGGGTGGAATGCGCTCACCTCCAACGGCCGCTCGCAGCTCGGCGCCAAGCCGCGGCCGCTGGCCACCGTGATCCGCGGCGGCGATGGATCGAACTTCGCGCAGATGTACATCGACATCGCGCGCGCCTACCAGCTCGCGCTGCGCTGGAAGGTGTCGCAGGACACGCGCTATGCCGACCTCGCCGTCGAGTTCCTCAACCAGTGGGCGTCCACGCTGACCTCGATCCAGGGCAATGCCGACCGCTTCCTGGCGGCGGGCATCTATGGTCAGCAGTTTGCGAACGCGGCCGAGATCATGCGGTCCTATCCGGGATGGGCGGCGAGCGACCTCGCGCGCTTCCAGAACATGATGCTCACGGTGTTCTATCCGCTCAACCACAGCTTCCTCACCAACCACAACGGCGCCGAGATCACCAACTACTGGGCCAACTGGGACCAGTGCACGATCGGCTCGATCCTGGCCATCGGCGTGCTGTGCGACCGGGCGGACATCTACGACGAGGCGATCAGCTACTACAAGGCGGGCCAGGGCAACGGCGCCGGCCTGCAGGCGGTCTACCACGTGCACCCCGGCTACCTGGGGCAATGGCAGGAAAGCGGCCGCGACCAGGGCCACTGCACGCTCGGCATCGGCCTGGCGGGCGCGTTCTGCGAGATGGCGTGGAACCAGGGCGACGACATCTACGGCTACGAGAACAGCCGCTTCCTTGCCGGCGCCGAATACGTGGCGAAGTCCAACCTGCGCGACGGCGCCGGCAACTTCTACACCGTGCCCTTCCTCACCAGCGCCAACCGCCAGGGAACGAAGACCGTGCTGTCGGACGGCCTCGGCCACCAGCGCGGCATCTGGGAGAGCGTCTACAACCACTATGCGAACCGCCTGGGCATTGCCACGCCCTACACCGCGCTGCAGGCCGCGCAGATGCGGCCTGAATCGGACGGCAACAATGGCGACCAGCTCGGCTTCGGAACCCTGACCTACACGCGCGATCCGATCGCGACGCCCGTGCGGCCGAGCGGGCTCACCGCGTGGGTGCACGGATCGGAGGTCGAGCTGTCGTGGTGGGGCTGCGCCGGCGCGCTGAGCTACTCGGTCAAGCGCGCCACCGTTTCGGGCGGACCGTACACCACCGTGGCCACGGGCATCGTCGACACGCTGACCTTCACCGACAGCACTGCCACGCCCGGGACGGTGTACCACTACGCGGTGGTTGCGGTGGCCGCGGCCGGAGAAGGCGACCCTTCCGACGAAGCCAGGGCCGCGCTCAAGGCCGAGCTGCTGATGCAGCGCAGCTTCGGCGAAGCGCAGAGCGCGGCAGATTACGCCAACCTTCCCGTGGGCCTGGTGAAGGGCGTGGCCGACTTCACCATCGCATGCCGCGTGTACCTGGACAGCCTCGCGACCTGGTCGCGCGTCTTCGACTTCGGCTCCGGCGAACGGCGCTACATGATGCTCACGCCGCGCAGCAGCGCCGGCACGGTGCGCTACGCCATCTCTCCGGTCCACGGCTACGACATGCAGATGATCGAGGGATCGTCGCCGCTGCCGACCGGCCGCTGGGTGCATGTGGCGGTGACCTTGTCCGGCACGCTCGGCACGCTCTATGTCGATGGCGCGGTGGCCGGCAGCAATGCGCAGATGAGCTTCGCACCCTTCGAACTCGGCGAGACGACGCAGAACTTCCTCGGGCGTTCGCAGTATCCGAACGATCCGGCGCTGCCCGGGCGCCTCGACGATTTCCGCGTGTACCAGGGCGCGCTGAGCGCGGCGGAGATTGCGGCGCTGGCCTAGCGCCGATGCGCGCGGGTGGGATCCGGGTCCGGGGCCAGCCCGGCCTCAGGCCGATTTGCCGAGACTGCCATCGGACACCAGGTGGGCCAGGAACTCCTGCGCCGCCGGCGACAGTGCCGCCCGCTCGGCCGCGCAGACCCAGAGCTGCCGGTGGGCCCAGTCGTCGTCCAGCGGTAGCACGATCAGGCCCATGCGCGCTTCGTAGTGGACCGCGATGCCGACCGGAACGATGGCCAGGCCCAGGCCTTCGCGCACCAGGTCGCATCGCGCCTCGGTATTCGACACCTGTGCGCGCACGCGCAGCGGGCGCGGCAGCGGCGGAGAGATCAGCTGCATGAACTCTTCGAGGCTGTGCCGCGGAAAGTAGCCCACGAAGTCGTAGTCGAGCGCGTCTTCCAGCCGCAGCCTTTCCCGCATGCACAGCGGATGGCCCAGCGGCACCACGAGCCCCACGCGGTCCGTGCGATAGGGCAGCGACACCACGCCCGAGGCCGGATGCGCGGCATGGTAGACGCCGATGTCCGCCTCGCCGGCGGCCACGATGCGGGGAACGTCGTAGCTGAAGGCCTCCATCAGGTCGACGCGCGCCTCGGGCACGCGGCGCGAGAAGCTGCCGATCTCCGAGGGCAGGAACTGCTGCACCGCGGAAGAGTTGGCCACCAGGCATATCCTGGGCACGCCGCTGGCCGGGCCGCTTCCGCGCGAAAGACGCTTCTCTTCGATGGAGGCCATGAGGATTTCGATCGAGTGCTGCGATGTCTATGGCGCAATTTTCGGCCTGTTGCGGTGCGCCGCCCAGCGGGGAGGGCGGATGGCGCGCGGTAAGAAAGAGCCGCTAGACCGCCCCGTGCGCCTCCACGTACAGCGCATAGAGCGAATGGCTGCTCGCCATGTAGAGGCGGTTGCGCTTCGGCCCGCCGAACTCGAGGTTGGCGCAGCGCTCCGGAAGGCGGATGAAGCCGATCGGCTTGCCTTCGCGGTTGAAGATCTTCACGCCGTCCATCTCTTCGGATTTTCCGAGCGGCAGGTGGGCCTTCAGGCCGCCGCCGATGTCGGTGGGCTCGGGCGCGAACGCGCCGCTGAAGCCCCAGCCGCACCAGAGGTTGCCGTCGCGGTCGACGCGGAATCCGTCGAGCGCGCCGGGACCGTCCGCGTCGATGAGCTTCGTCTTGTTCGACACGCTGGCGCCGTCGGCGGCAACGTCGTAGCTCCAGATGCTGCGGTTGGGCGTGCCCTTCCACTCGACCACGTAGAGCTTTTTCTCGTCCGGCGAAAACGCGAGGCCGTTCGGGTTCACGAGATCGGTGATGACGGCGCTGAGCTGGCCGTCCTTCGCGATGCGGTAGACGTTGGTGGTGGCCTGCTCCGGCGTGGCCTTCGAGCCTTCCCACTCGCCATTGATGCCGAAGGTCGGGTCGGTGAACCACACGCTGTCGTCGGACCTGACGACCACGTCGTTGGGCGCGTTGAGCCTCTTGCCCTCGTAGCTGTCGGCCAGCACGGTCATGCGGCCGTTCTTCTCGGTGCGCACCACGCGGCGCGTGACCGAATGCTCGCAGGTGACCAGGCGGCCCTGGCGGTCGCGCGTGTTGCCGTTGGCGTAGTTGGCGTTCTGCTTGTGCACCGTGAACTTGCCGGTCTTCTCGTCGTACTTCATGAGCCGGTTGTTCGGGATGTCGCTGCACAGCAGGTAGCCGCCCTCCGGAAAGTACACCGGCCCCTCGGCCCAGCGCATGCCGGTGCCCAACTGCTCGACGGTGCTGCTGTAGATGCGGTACTTGGCAAAGCTCGGATCCAGGATCAGCACCGAAGGGTCCGGGTAGCGCTGGTTGGGCTTGAAGTCGAAGGACTGCGCACCGGCCAGCCCGGCGAAGGCAGCCAGTCCGGAGCCTGCGGCATTCTTCAGGAAGCGGCGGCGAGGCTCGAGGCTCTTGTTCTGCATCTGTGAATCTCCTTTTGTCGTTGTGGAAAACCGGCGGACGCCAATCTTACGTATCCGCCGGCCACAGGCGGCCATCGCCGCGCGAAGTGCGACATGGCTTACTTGCGGTCCCCGAGACTGCCGACACGGCCCGCCCGCCGTCCGCCTAAGCTGGGATTTGCAGCGAGCTTCCGATCCGACTCTGCTGCAGAAGGGACATCCGATGACTCAGGTTCATGAAGTGATGACGCGTGGCGTTCGCACCGTGGCGCCGGGCGACACCATCTTGCAGGCGGCCAAGGCCTTGGAAGAACTCGAAGTGGGCGTGCTGCCGGTCTGCGACGGCAACCGGCTGGTCGGCGTGGTGACAGACCGGGACATTGCCGTGCGCGGCGTGGCCCGGGAAATCGCGCTCGACACATCGCCGGTCAAGCAGATCATGACCGCCGACGCGTACTGGTGCTATGCCGACGACACGGTCGACGAAGCGCTCAGCCAGATGAGCGCGGTGCAGATCCGCAGGCTTCCGGTGGTCGACCGCGACAAGCGCCTCGTGGGCATCCTGTCGCTGGGCGACGTGGCGGCCAAGGGCGAGGCCGGCGCGGCGGCCGACCCGCTCGGAAAAATCTCCGAGCCTGCGCGGCCGAAGCACCTGTAGCGCCGGCCGGCTTCGCTCAGGCGCTCTCTCAGGCGCTTTGGGCGTGGGGCTGGGCCGGCGCCCGTCGGCGGATCTCGCTGTGGAGTGCGCGCTGTCCGCCGGCCAGCGCGGCTTCATAGGTGTCCGCCGGATCGAAGGCGTCCCGGAGTATTTTGGGATTCGCTCCGTCCGCATCGGTTTCGAGCAGGCGCCAGACAAATGAACCGAGGGCTGGCTCCTCGATGATGAGTTCGATGGGTTGGGTCATCCATTCAACCTGCATGAACCCGCGCGAAATGTATGTAGGCCGAATTCGAATGCTGCCGGCCCGCAGTCGATGGAGCGCTTGGGTCAGGGCTTCCTGCCTGCGCCTTCCGCTCTCAGGCGCAATGCATTCGTGATGACCGATGCCGAGCTCAGGCTCATCGCCAGCGCCGCGATCATCGGCGACAGCAGCCAGCCCGTGAACGGGAACAGCACGCCCGCGGCCAGCGGCACACCGAGCGCGTTGTAGACGAACGCGAAGCCCAGGTTCTGCTTCATGTTGGCAATGGTCTTCTCCGAGACGATGCGCGCCTGCGCAATGCCGCGCAGGTCGCCCTTGACCAGCGTGACCTGGGCGCTGTTCATTGCCACGTCGGTGCCGGTGCCCATGGCCACGCCGACGTCGGCCTTGGCCAGCGCGGGTGCATCGTTGATGCCGTCGCCCGCCATCGCGACGATGCGGCCCTCGCGCTGCAGCCTCTCGACCAGCGCCAGCTTGTCGGCCGGCTTGACTTCGCCATGCACTTCGTCGATGCCCAGCCTCGCGGCCACGGCGCGCGCGGTGGTCAGGCCGTCGCCCGTGGCCATGATCACGCGCATGCCCGATGCCTTGAGCGCCGCGAGCGCTTCCACGGTGGTGGCCTTGACCGGGTCGGACACGGCCAGCAGGCCGGCAAGCTTGCCGTCGGCGGCCAGGAACATCACGCTGGCGCCTTCGGCGCGCAGCGCCTCGGCCTGCGGCCTGAGCGCGTCGACCGGCACGCCCAGCTGGTCCATCAGCGCGGTGTTGCCGAGCGCCAGCCGCCGGCCACCGGCGCTGCCGCTCACGCCGATGCCGCTTTCGGATTCGAACTCGTCGGCCGCGGCCAGCGCGAGCCCGCGCTCGCGCGCCGCCTGCACGATGGCGTGCGCCAGCGGATGCTCGCTCCCCTGGTCCAGGCTTGCCGCGAGGCGCAGCACCTCGTCCTCGGTGAAGCCGGGCAGGGCCACCGCGCGTTCGAAGCCCGGCTTGCCTTCGGTCAGCGTGCCTGTCTTGTCGACGATGAGCGCGTCGACCTTGCGGAAGTTCTCGATGGCGGCCGCATCGCGGAACAGCACGCCCTGCGTGGCCGCCTTGCCGGTGGCCACCATGATCGACATCGGCGTGGCCAGGCCGAGCGCGCAGGGGCAGGCAATGATGAGCACCGCCACCGCATTGATGAGCCCGTGGGTCCAGCTCGGCGCCGGCCCGAAGAAGCCCCAGGCGAAGAAAGTCAGCACCGCGATGCCGATGACGGTCATCACGAAGTAGCCGGCCACGCGGTCGGCCATGCGCTGCATCGGCGCCCGGGAGCGCTGGGCCTGCACCACCATCTGCACGATGCTCGCGAGCACGGTCTGCGAGCCGACCTTTTCCGACTGCATCACCAGCGCGCCGCTCGTGTTGAGCGTGGCGCCGATGAGCTTGTCGCCGGCCCGCTTGGTCACGGGCAGCGGCTCCCCCGTGAGCATGGATTCGTCGACCGCGCTCGCGCCCTCGACCACCACGCCGTCCACCGGCACCTTTTCGCCGGGCCGCACGCGCAGCCTGTCGCCGACATGCACGTGCGCGATCGGAACGTCTTCTTCAGTGCCATCGGCGCCGATGCGCCGCGCCGTCTTGGGCGCAAGGCCCAGCAGCGACTTGATGGCCGCCGAAGTCTGCGAGCGCGCCTTCAGTTCGAGGATCTGGCCGAGCAGCGTGAGCGAAATGATCACCGCGGCCGCCTCGAAGTACACCGCCACGCGGCCCATCGACATGAACGAATCAGGGAACGCGCGCGGCGCCACCGTGGCCACCACGCTGTAGGCGAAGGCGGCGGCGGTGCCCAGGCCGATGAGCGTCCACATGTTGGGGCTGCGGTTGGCGACCGATTGCATGGCGCGCACGAAGAAAGGCCAGCCCGCCCAGAGCACGATCGGCACCGAAAGAACCAGTTCGATCCAGCTCTGCGTGGCCATCTCGAACCATTGCAGGCGGTGCCCCGCCATTGCGAGCACGGCGACCGCGATGGTGAGCGGCAGCGTCCAGAGGAAGCGCCGCTTGAAGTCGCGCAGCTCGGGGTCTTCGCCTTCGTCGAGCGTCGGCATTTCGGGCTCGAGCGTCATGCCGCACTTGGGGCAGTTGCCCGGATGGTCCTGCCGGATCTCCGGATGCATCGGGCAGGTGTAGATGGTGCCGGCGGGCGCAGGCGCGTGCGTGTGTGCATGCGGCGCGTGGTGGTCTTCGTGATGCTGGTGCTGCGGTGCCCCGGAATGCGCGTGGTTCATCGAATGCTCCAACGAGAAAACAGGAAGATGCTGCGCACCCTGCGCAGCGCATCGCCAGTTTCCAGGTTGACACCGTGTCAAGGTCAAGGCCGGCGCGGCGCCCGGCCGCGCAGCCTTCTCAGACGGCCGAGACCGCGGCGGCCGGCGCGCTGCTGCCCGCCCCGGGCGGCGCCGTGACGATCGACCTGAGCGCAGGTTCGGCCGCGCGCAGCGATGCGAGGTCGGGCCGCGGGCGGCGCAATTGCGCGTCGGCCGCAAAGGCCTTTTCCATCGCATGCGCCGCGCCCAGCACCTGGTGGTCGGCCCTGAAGGCCCCCACGATCTGCAGCCCGAAGGGCATGCCCGCATGGTCGAGGCCGCAGGGCAGCGAGAGCGCCGGGTGCGTGGTCAGCGTGACCACGTAGGTCAGCGCCAGCCAGCGGTAGTAGTTCGCCTGCTTCTCGCCGTTGATGGTGTCTGCGTACAGCTGCGTCCACGGAAAGGGCGAAACGGGCGTGGTGGGCGAGAGGATCAGGTCGTAGTCGGCGAAGGCGGCCTGGAAGCGCTTGATGAGCCGGGTCTGCTCGGCCTGGGCCCAGGCGCTGTCGAGCAGGCTCATCTGCGCGCCCATCTCGTAGTTGGCGCGGGAGTTGGGGCCCAGGCTGGCCGGATCGCGCTGGTAGGCGGCGTGCATGCCGGCCACGAAGGCCTCGGCGCGCAGCACATCGAAGCAGCGGTGCGCTTCGCCGAGGTCGAGCTCGACTTCGTCACAAGACTTGAACAGGTGCCGCATGGCGCCGATCTTGCGGCGCATCGTGGCGCGGATGCCTTCGTCCACGGCGCAGGCGCCGAAGTCTTCGGTCCACGCCACACGCAGCCGGCTGAGGTCGACGTCGGCCGGCTTCAGGAAGGACAGCGGATCGAGCGGATAGCTCAGCGGGTCGCCCGCGTGCATGCCAGCGGAGGCGGCCATCTGCAGGCAGGCGTCTTCCACCGTGCGGCCCATCGGGCCCACCACCGAGATCGGCGTCCAGCCCAGTAGCTTGCGCACGCTCGGCACGATGCCCGGCGACGGCCTGAAGCCCACCACGCCGCACTTGGCGGCCGGAATGCGCAGCGAGCCGCCGGTGTCGGAGCCGGTGCACACGGGCAGCATGTCGCAGGCCAGCGCGGCCGCCGAGCCGCCGGAGGAACCGCCGGCATTGAGGTTCGGGTTGAAGGGGTTGCCGGTGGCGCCCCACACCTCGTTGCGCGAGTTGGCGCCGGCGCCCATTTCGGGCACGTTGGTCTTGCCGGCCACGATGGCGCCGGCCTTGCGAAGGCGGGCCACCAGCTCGATGTCTTCCTGCGGCACGTGGTCGCGGAAAATCGCGGAGCCCCAGGTGGTGAGCAGGCCTTCGGTGGGCTCGAGGTCCTTCACGCCGAGCGGCAGGCCGTGCAGCAGGCCCAGTGCATCGCCGCGCATCACGGCGCTCTCCGCCGCCCGCGCCTCGGTCCGCGCGCGCTCGAAGCAGGTGGCGGTCACGGCGTTGATGAAGGGGTTCACGCGCTCGATGCGCGCGATGCAGGCTTCCAGCAGCTCGACCGGCGAGACCGCCTTGCTGCCGATGAGCCGGCGCAGTTCGACGGCGGAGTGTTCGATCAATTCGGTGCGAGTGCTCATGTCGGTTGTTGTTCCATCGGGCTCAGTCCAGCGCACCCGCGGAACGGGCTCCGCCCGGCCGCCGGGTGCGCCCCCCAGTGGGGGGAGGCGCCGAAGGCGCTTCGGGGGGCGTCATTAAGGGCCTGTTAACGCCATGGAAGGCGACCCCTTCCATGGCGTTAACAGGCCCTAATCTGCTGTGATATTGGCGCGCGCAGCAATGGCGCGCATCAGCGGCAATTCCTTGGCGATCAGTTCGCTCACCGCGGCCGAGTTGCTGTAGCCCGGCTCGAGGCCCTGGGCACTGAGCTTGGCGCGCGTGTCGGGATCGGCCATGGTCGCGGCCAGCGCCTTTTCGAGCTTGGCCTTCACGTCGGCGGGCAGGCCCTTCGGCGCGACCAGGACCAGCCAGGTGTCGGTGTTGACTTCGGGGTAGCCGCTCTCGGCCATGGTGGGCACGTCGGGCAGCAGCGTCGAGCGCTTGGCCGTGGTCACCGCGATGGCCTTGATCTTGCCGCTCTTGAGCTGGGGAATGGCCGCGCTCACGGTGTCGATGCTGAAGGGAACCTGCCCGCCCATCAGGTCGGTCATGGCCGGGGCGCTGCCCTTGTAGGGTACGTGCGTCATCTTGAGGCCGGCGGCATGCAGGATGGTTTCGCCGGCGAACTGCGAGGTGGTGCCGGTGCCGTAGGACGCGTACGAATACTTTCCGGGCGAGGCCTTCACGTAGTCGACGAACTGCTTGACGGTCTGCACCGGCACTTCGCTGTTCGCAAGCAGGATGAGGCCGACGCGCCCGGCCAGGCCGATCGGCTCGAAGCCCTTGACCGGGTCGTAGGGCAGGTTCGGGCGGATGGCGGGATTCACCGTGAAGGTGGTGCCCGAGCTGATCAGCAGCGTGTAGCCATCGGGCGCCGCCTTGGAAACGTAGCTTGCGCCGATCACCGTGCCGGCGCCGCCGCGGTTCTCGATGACCACGGGCTGGCCGAGTTCCTTGCCCAGGCGCTGGGCGATCACGCGCCCGTTCACGTCGGTGGCGCCGCCGGGCGGAAAGGGAATCACGAGCGTGACCGGGCGTGACGGAAAGCCGGTGTCGGCGGCCAGGGCCGCGAGCGGCGTCAGGCCAAGGCAGGACAGCAGCACCATGCGGGCCAGTGCGGGGAGGCGTTTCATGAAGGACTCCTGGAGAACAGACAGCGGGGATGCAGCTTCATCCTAGGAGCGCCATCGCGCTGCCACAAGCGCAATGTTTAGAATTGTGGATTGCCGATTCGGCAATCGACCGACACGCGTCGCCCCGCTGCGACAAGGAAGAAACATGTCGCTTCATGCGCTGCAGGAGACCGCGGTCCGCTACTTCCTGGAGGTGGTCAGGACCGGTTCGGTGAAGGAGGCCGCGCTCAAGCTCAACGTGGCGCCTTCCGCCGTGAGCCGGCAGGTGGCGCGCCTGGAGCGCGAGCTCGACACCCTGTTGTTCGACCGGCACGCGCGCGGCATGGTGCCCAATGCGGCCGGCGAGCTGCTGGCCGCGCATGCCAAGCGGGTGCAGCAGGACATCGAGCGCGTGGCCGGCGAGATCCAGGGCCTGCGCGGGCTGCGCAGCGGCCGCGTGCGCGTGGCGAGCACGGAGGGCTTCGCGTTCGACTTTCTTCCCACGCTGATCTCGCGTTTTCGCGCCAGGCACGAAGGCATCCGCTTTCATCTCGAGGTCTGCCCGCCGAGCGAGATTCCCGGGCGCATCCGCGACGGCGAAGCGGACGTGGGCATCACGCTGAGCGCGGTGCCCGAGCCCGGCATCCGGATCGAGCTGCGCCATCCGAGCCCGATCCTCGCCGTGATGGCCAGCGACCATCCGCTGGCGGCGCAGCGGCAACTCTCCCTGCGCCAGGTGGTGGCCTATCCACTGGGCCTGCCGCCGCGGGACAGTTCCATCCGGCAGCTGCTCGACATCAGCTGCAGCAGGCAGGGACTGCAGTACGTGCAGGCCATGTCGAGCAACCACGCCAATGCGCTGGTGAGCTTTGCGGCCGCGGGGGGCGGCACCATCGCCTTCTATGGCGAGCTGTCGATACGCACGCAGCTGAAGTCGAAGGCGCTGGTGGCCATTGCGCTGAAGGACCGCGAAATGAACGAGCGCCACCTCGAAGTCGAGACGCTCGCGGGCCGCTCACTGCCCGATGCGGGCAAGGCATTCGTGCGGTTTTTGACGGATGCCATCCAGGCCACGGCCTGAGGGCGGCCGCTCGTGCGCTACACTCCGCGCCGCTTGCAGCGGGCCTGAGCCGTTGCGCCGTCATTGGCAACATGACGAGAACAAACCAAAGGAAATTTTCAAAGTGAACCGTATCGAACTGGTCGAAAAGATCGCCACCGCCCACAACGTCAGCAAGGCCGAAGCCGCCCGCATCCTGGAAACCGTCACGGGCTCCATCGTCACCGCAGTGAAGAAGGGCGACCCCGTGCAGCTCATCGGCTTCGGCACCTTCAAGCAAGTGGCGCGCGCCGCGCGCACCGGCTTCAACCCCCAGGCCGGCGCAAAGATCAAGATCGCCGCGCAGAAGGTGCCCAAGTTCGTGCCCGGCGCAGCGTTCAAGGCCGCCATCGACCCCAAGGCTGCAAAGCGCAAGGCCGACAAGGCAGCCGCCAAGCCTGCAGCCAAGAAGGCAGCCCCGGCCAAGAAGGCCGCACCCGCCAAGAAGGCGAGCAAGAAGTAAATAGCTCGCGGCCGCAAGGCTGCCTCCATGCAAGAAAACGGCCCTCGGGCCGTTTTTTTATTGATGCAGCGTGCCCAGCCGCGCAAGGATCAGGTCATGCAGCGTCTGCGCCGCCACCGACAGGCTTCCCTCCCGGCGCTGCACCAGGTAGATGGTGCGCGTGAGGCCGGGCAGCGGCAGCGGGCGCGTCACCAGCGTTTCGCGCCGGAAGTGAAAGAGCGTGAGCTCCGGCACCACGCTGATGCCTATGCCGGCCTCGACCAGCCCCATCACCGTGGCCAGGTGCTCGACCTCGAACACCGCATTGAGCCGCAGCGGGTGCAGCGCCGCGTCGAGCGACTGGCGCACGCTGCTGTTGCGCGCCATCTGGATGAAGGGCCATGGCGCGAGCTGCCGTGCCGTGAGCCTGGCGGCGCTGGCGAGCGGATGGTCCTTGCGGCAAACCAGGTGAAAGCGGTCGTCGCAGAGCTTGCGGCCGCGCAGGTCGCTGGCCGCTGCCGCGCCGGCACCCGTTGCAGCGAGCGCGAAATCGGCCTGGTGGCTGCGCAGCTGGGCAATGCAGGCGTCCGACAGCGCATCGTGCAGCTCGACCGTGATGCCGGGCCAGGCCTGCATGAACTCCGCCAATATGGCCGGCAGCCAGCCCGCCGCCAGCGAGGGCAGGGCCGCCACGCTGACGCGGCCCTTGCGCCGCTGGGCATGGTCGGCCAGGTCGCCGATGGCGCCCTGCATGTCGTCCAGCAGCCGCCGCGCCGAGGGTTCGAACAGCCGGCCCTCGGGCGTGAGCTGCACGCTGCGCGTGTCGCGGTCGAACAGCCGGGCGCCGAGCGTTTCCTCGAGCGTGCGGATCAGCGCGCTGAAGGCGGGCTGCGACAAATGGCAGGTCTGTGCCGCGCGCGTGAAGTTGCGCTGCTCGGCCAGGGCCGTGAACGCACGCAGTTGGC
>Ga0307514_10004408_pt1 | contig 12971 bp, 15 predicted proteins | sample 16_EM_MG_FD_203088 | JGI IMG/M metagenome (GOLD analysis project Ga0307514, IMG submission 203088) | Populus trichocarpa ectomycorrhiza microbial communities from riparian zone in the Pacific Northwest, United States - 16_EM | ecosystem: Host-associated > Plants > Roots > Unclassified | place...
GACGTTCGACAAGCAAATCAAGTGCCGGTCATGCTCAAATGGGTTCCACAGAGCCTGACATCGCGGACATCGATCACATGGAACAACAAATCGAGCGACTCGGAAAGCGATGGAGAGGACAGTTATCCAACGTTGTCTGTGCCACTCTCTCCCGCTACACCGTCGTCATTGGCATGGGATTGCGGCTACTCGAGTGGGGAATCCGCATACGAGGGGGGTGACAACCACCCTTATCACCCACGCCACGTAAGAGGTCTATAAGACGTTACAGTTACAAGATCGCTGACACTTGAACAGTGGCGAGGGCTTCCAGGACCGGCACGCCGCTGAGAGCATGATGATGAGCATTGTACATATATCTATAATATCTCGGTCTTGATATCGTCTATCTGGGGGCTCCTTCATTTGGTTCGAGTATCTTCTTCCACTTTTTTTTTGCATCACATTGTGTACGCAGGGCAGTACTCGCACAGTAAATACATATCACTTTTCTTGCCATCAACCTCGATCGTACAGGGCGTGATTGACTAATGTGATTGGTATGTCATACATCTCCGTCGCCGCGCCCTCGTCCGCAAAATCAAATGTGGCTGGATCAAGGAGACGACCCTTGGAATCTGGCCGGGCGGTTGAGCGAAAAGGGAGAGGGAGAGAGAGGGAGAGAGAACGGATGAATGGGGCATACCGGTGATGGTGGAGATGTCCGAGAACGCGGGGGTTGCAAATAGAGCCAAAGAGAAGTAGGTCAAGTAGGTCAGGAGCACGAGGACCATCGACCACGCCGGAAACAGCAACGCCCATTCCCTGCGTCCGGTCGCACCGATCTTAGATAAAACCCGGGCAAAAAGAGTCAGGTGAATAATACCGATTAGGATACCAGGTGACTCCGCTCCATACGATCCACTCGTCCGGCAAAAAACTCCAGAGAATGAAGAGGAGGAAGAGCAGATACGTCGACGACCAAGCGACGAATCCATAAAACTCTGGCGCCCTCGACCTGTACTCCTCTGGCTGCGGAGGGAATGGGGCTAACGGGGCGGTTGGTGAAGTCGGCTCCTTCATTTATCCCCGCCCTTCTGAAAGAGAAAGAAAGTGAGGAAGAAAGGTGAGGAGAGCGCCGGCTCTTCGGTTCTTTCCGATTGCCGAAATACAAATTACCCAGAATTGATCAATTCTCTGACATCAACCTCGTGAGGGGGAAAAAGCAACTTCTTTCTTTCCGATCCCACCTTTTCTCTTTTACTCCAATCGACCATGGCTACGGCTACCATCCAAGGTCAAAAACGAGCTCTACGGAAAATCGTTTCCGCCACCTTGAAATCCCTCTCTCAATCTCAAATTCAACACCAATGTACGCGCGTAAAAATTAAAAAAAGAAGTAAAATAAATGAATTTCTTTTTTTTGCTCAATTTGAACACAGCAAAGATGGTGACGGATGCGGTCGTTAATTCGACCGCGTTTCAGACGAGTGAATACATCAGCTGCTACTTGAGCATGCCCAAAGGTGAACTCGACACGGCACCTTTGGTTTCCGCCATCCTCGCCGCAGGTTCGCATCACCTTTCTTCGCAACAGGAAACGAGCTATAGGGTCCTTCATTCCAGGAAAGGTCCTTTACGTCCCAAAGCTGGACACCTCGGACCCGTCTCATCCAAGAATGGACATGCTCCGCGTGTACGACCAGCCTGATCTCGATTCATTCCCGTCAGGGCTCTGGGGTATCCGTGAGCCTCCGCACGAAAGAAACGGTAGCCCGCGATCGAACGGTCGGTTTCACATTCACCCCCCTTCGTGGCTGTTCCTGGCCCCTTGACATCCCTCTACCCCAGCCCTCGACCCCGATCAACGGTTGGACCTCATAATCGTGCCAGGTGAGTGTGGAACGCACAAGTCGCGGTAACGGAGATCGATCTTCACCCTCTCAGGCGTTGCTTTTGACACCTCGATGGGCCGGCTAGGTCATGGCAAGGGCTATTACGACTCCTTCATCACTGAATATATAACAAAAACGGGCCGGTCTCGGCCTTTCCTGGGTTAGACACCCCCCCACCCCCACCAAACCGCATTGTCCTGACTGATTACGCTGTCTCTCTCTCTTCCTAGTCGCCCTCGCTCTCAACGAACAGGTTCTTCGAGGACAGCAGGTACCAATGATATCTGGGCAGGATTGGAGCATGGATTGCATAGTACACGCTGATGGAAACCTGGACCCCAATAATTTACTCCATAGTGCCACACATTAACGGCGGTGGCAAAGGCCCCTTCCATCAGAATCAGGCAATCTGCATGTTTCCATCCACCTCCGTTTGATAAACCATATTCAGTCCTCACAATCCACGCACAATGAATGATCCTACTACTCACCATCTTGAACCGTTCTTCTCGCACCACTTCTTGGTCCCCTTGAGTCACAGGAGAACCTAACAAGCGCACGACCCTGGCTCGGTGTCAGCACGGCTACACACACGCTCCTGAAATTAATGAAACAGCCGAGAGAGACTTGCCCTGAAGTTCGTGACCGTGGCGCTATCATCACTCGGTACGTCCTGGACTGCGGTAGGTAAGAAGCACCTATTTCGTAGATCAGAAACTGCATGCTTAGCAGCCCAAATATGCGTGTTCGATTTACCTAATGACGGCGTCATGATTGCTCGCGCGCCGGTATCGAAATTACCGGCTGAACCGTCCGCTTTGACCATCTTCGTCGACAGCTGTGACGTTAGGACTATGGTCAGATTTCGAGACACACACGCGACAGTGAAGATCCGTTTGGAGCACTCTAGCAACGCGTTGCGCCACGAGTTTCCATTCACCATCACGGGCGGTAGTTGGAAAAAGAACGAGAAGGAGGGCAACACAAGCAAGGTAACCTGGAACCAAAGCGTCGCGTCATCCGAACCGAACTTGGGCCAACATAATTAATGCGTTCCAGAGTACCTTTGGATTCTCTTGCAAGTAAGATGGCAACGTGTTGAGGAACGACATTAACTCGGCCACATGAGATATTTCCATGAGATGTACGTGTCGCGAATAGTCCTGTGGAATGGATGAAGAAGCTGTCCAAATGGCGGTGTCACAGTGTGCCCCGGCTCGAGAGAGAGAGCGACCGGACGGCTGTCTCACATCGTAGCTTCTCATCGATAACGCCTGGCGAGATCGTGTTCTGGGGATCTAATCCGCATAGATAAGCACGGACAGGACAGAACGGGGGAAGTGCAGGCAGATACCGATTATCAGCACATCTTCCTTGTTTTCTATGAAATCTCTGATGATCTCGAGGACAAGGGCCGTCTTGGGCGTCCCTGGCGGGCCTAGCAGCTCAAGAACGTGTCCACGTCTCAAACCACCACCCATAAGGTTGTCAATCACCGGACAACAACGAAAGACGTCATCGACAGAATCCAGCAAAGCGGCTGCGGATTGGGTCGCCGGAAGTCTAGGGCCAACCGACAGGATCTGTTGGGACGACTGAACGGATATCCCAAGTTCTGCATTTTTATTTTTATTCCAATCAAGAGGCGATAATATCCCCATTAGCAAACTGTGACCCCTGCTTTGTTGATCGGATTAAACGGGTTTACCTCTGGCCAGGCTCTCCGGAGTAGAAGACGCCAACTCGTCCGTCGTCTCGTAGCCTGCCTGCGACAAGGCCAAGAGAGTCGACCTTGGGAGCGCGAGGGTCGAGATTGGTTTGGGTGACATCGTAACCGGTGGGGCGGCCGGCAAGTGTGATAGATCAGGGAGAAGGGTGGTTGTGGTATAAAAACCGTATTTTGTGGTTCAACTCGTTTCCTTGTCCTTTGTCCACCACCGTCATTTGGACCAGACCGAGCTCCCAGCTGGCTTATTCCCCTCTCCTCTCCCTCCCTCTTGCTTTTCCATCTCTATCCAATCTCCCCCTTCTCAGGATGAATCGTCAATCCCCCACAGTGCCCCAAAATACTCCCGTCTTCAGGTTCAACCGCGAAACCTACTCCATCAAAATTCAGAATCTCGCTGAGCAAGGTACCTGTCCACCTATCGCATGGAGGATTCCGTCTTGTCGAACACGGATCTAACCTTGCACCTCAGCGACTCGTGAGACCATTCTTGACCTGTTTCAGAACATGATCGGTGAGTGGTTGCCACTTTCAATTTCATCTCACCAACCCTCAGACTGATGTGTTCTTGGATAGGCGAAGTTCGCGAATGCGACGAACGTGTTGAAGCAGGCAGACCTCGTTCCATAGAAATCACTTTCTCCTCGCGAGATGCGTTCATGTGCGTGGTCCCGTCATCCGTCTCTCCACCCATCGTTGACATCACCCGTTTAGGAAAGCTTTGTGCATGTCAGGATACACTGTGGACGGAGTACCCATGTAAGCTCTCAAGCTTCTCAAGAGACCTTATGTTCACACTTGTTTTTCGACGCCGGAACAGAACCGTTACAGAGTCTTCCACTCCCGCCAACAATCGGCTCCTCAATGGAATCAAACACCCTGACCAGCGACGCAACCTCTACGTCCTTGGTTTGCCATTCGACCTGCTAAAGTACGCGTCGGTGCTTGATCTGATAGCCCCGCTGGTCGCTCACAACGTGACTAGGAGTGAATTTGCGGAGATTTTCTCTGGCTACGGCAGGGTATTACATGCCGTCATCCTCGCCACCATCGACAATGCCTCGCGTCGACGCGGGTTCATCGTCATGTCTACCCATGCGGAAGCACGCTTGGCGATTAGTTCGCTCTCGCGCACCGAAATCAAGTGAGTACATTCCTCGGTTGCGTACCAACACCCACTAACGTGTGCTTACCACGCTTTCGTAGAGGCCATGTTATTGATGTCTCTTGGGCTGTGGTTCAGAGGTCTCAAGGTCAACTGGTCACTTCCGCATGCTGTCTGGAACGCGCTAACGTGAGCATTGTAGGTTTCTTGGATGGAGGTGATCGCAGCACTGCACTTCCAGTTTCGATCGATCCCGCCTCCCCTGACGAAAAGGAAACCCCTTCGGAGAATACCTCGACTGCAAATTTGCCCAACGGTCCCAAGTCTTTTGTTGTCTCCACCGCTGTAACCTCGGCTCTGCTGATTAGGAACTTGCCTTTGCTGCTCTTCTCTCAGCCCTCGGAACTTGAACCGCTCTTGTTGCCCTTTGGACAGATCAAGAAACTGGACATGATCGAGACTTGTGGTTCTGATACTGCCACCGGATTCATAAGCGTCGCCGTGGAGTACGCAACTGCCGATAGTGCCTACGAGGCGAAGATGACCCTTGATGGCCAAGTCTATGTCAACCACGTCCTCAATATCGAATTCGTCCAGTCGGTGCCTTCTGCTTGTGACGTTCTGGTCCACCAAACCTCTCAATTCCCACTTGTAGACCCCACCTCCCCTCCTCAGGCTCATCGTCGTCATCCGTTGACGAGCACCCGATATAGCTACAATTCCAGGTTGGCCGGGATGAACACTACGGATGGGTTCTTTGGGGCAATGGGATCTACCTCTTTCTCCGCACCGACCACCCCATATCCGTTCTCTGCTGGATCCGGAATGTCGTCCTATTTTTCCTCAAATGCCCCCTCGTTGGATAGAAGACTCGATGATGCTCGACCTCTCGCTCGTTTCGCAGAAGCTTAAGAAGAAACTCCTTTATACTGTCACCCGACGCGCTTGTTTTTAATCAGACTGATCCATTACATGCACAACTGTTACCTGTTTTACTTTCTCTGGCGACACCCCTTCCCCCATTTTTTTCTCTTCGTCTTCGTGTTTCCTCTCGGCCCTGGCTCGTCTTTCCCGCCATAGAAACCAGAAAGCGGTTTATCCTACAATTCCCGATAAGTTGGTCTTTACTCACAAGCTTGGGTGATTGATTTCTAACGCGTGTCTCCAGTGGTGCCACCTCCCCCCCCCCCCGGTTTCGCAAGGCTCTTTGGTTCGGACAATCGTTCAGTTTGCACTCTCCGCCCGTCACCCTGGAAAGTCTAGGGCATCGCTTTTGTACGAACTATTATGAATCAAGCAATAAAAATGTTGTCTCTGTCGTGTTGTCTACAAAACCGGTTTGAGCCAATTAGTAATGTGATGATCAGTATACACTAGGCCGAAATCGTGTGGGTGAGGGTTGTACATAGATGTGATATATGGTACACTTTGGATTGCAAAAACTGTCATTGCGTGAGGTCGATGACCTCTGGATCGGTGCGGATGACGGGTTTAACGTCTTCCCGTTTGACCTTTTCAGCTTCCCTGAGTCGGCGCTGAAGGTCCTTTACTTGTTTCTGCACACAAAGAAACCGGGGCGAGTCAGAAATCAAGGGCGGACGATTCGAAGAACAGATGCTCATCCTCACCCGGAGCCGCGTTACCTCATCCCGCTGAATCGCGTTCTCGCATTGTCGAACGATCGAAGGCTCTTTGTTTATCGAGCGCCTCTTGGTTTTCCTCTCGCTCTTTGTCGGATCATCCGCCAAGGGCGATGAGCGGTCGTGCGTGTTCGTTGTCACGGAGGGTCTTCGTTTGGGAATTATACCCTGAGCTTGAAGCACGCCTGAGCGGATATAAGAGATAAGGAGGGATGCGCGAAGATATGCTGTGATGGTGACTCGCCTTTGGACGCGTATCGAAATACGAAAGTTGCAACAGGGGATTTGCCGAGGAGCTCGATGCCATGGGCACGGGGTCGAAGTTTCTGCGTCCGTTGCACACCTAGGCTGGTGAAAACTGAGTACTGTACGTGTGGTCCGGACCGGCGGGAGTTCTAACCTTATACAGTGCGAAGTTGCCTTCTTGGATTTTTCGCTGACGGTGGGGAGTTCTGAAGGAGACGTTCGGAGTTTGTCGATGTAAGGTAAGGTCGACCATGGTTTTGCACGATGGGCTTTGACAATGATTGTGCCCAGGTGGGACAAATCCGCAAATGATTTCGATGATAGCCCGTCTTCTTCCTCTGTAACGCCGTCAGTCGTCGGCGACAAAAAACCGGATGGGTGAGCAAACAGACATACCGGTCAGCTGCATCTTCGAGAAAGTGAAAGGACGTAGTGTTGTAGCGCCGGTGCTGACCCCGACGACGGATCCAAACCGATGCGAAGGTTTTCCAAGAGCTCGTTTCATTCCTCGCCCGTCCATGTAACAGTCGAAAACCCTATGGACATTGTGCAAAGCTAAACCAGGCTGAACCCTCCATCGAATCTCAAACGACTGAATCAGAAAGTACAGTCAGTACTCTGCCATCTCGCAGGACGATCGCTGTCGATCGACTGAAAGTGGAAGGATTTGGGTGGTCCTGCGCACCTTGCCCGCCTCGCTTGGTATCCAACAAGTGGCTGTATCGCCTTCGTAGGTCACTTCGTACTCTTCCAAGGGTTTGTCGTTGCAGACGATTGTGACTTGGACGCCGTTGAGATCTGGCATAGGGGGAGGGAGGAGGATGGAGGAAGAGGGTGAAAAACGTTATTGTGGCCGCGTGCCACTCCGAATGGCGACCATGCTTTCGACCTTTTGCCGCATGCGTCAACGCGTTTTACGTCACGTGGTGATGGTCGGCGTTCGCGGATTTTTTTCGACTTTACAAAAATCAAGTAAACTAGGGCTGGTGGGGGACGAGCGTCGGGTATACTTGGAATTGTTTTTCGGCTCTCGAGGTCGAGTTTGACCTTCGAGTTGAAGGGTGAATGGATCGGAGGCTCATTGTCGTTGAGGAACCCCCGCAGAGTTGACGATGATATGGCACTCTAGGGTTGCTCCTGCTCTCGTTTTCGGACAAGAAATATTTTATTCGCAATCAAGGAGGGATACACGGAGCCGCTCAGAAAGACTCGTTGGCCTGAACTTACGTGCAAAAAATAAAATGAAAGTCTGCAGGGGAGGATGATTGGATCTCCGACTCTACCGTGGCTTGTCCCGTACTACTCTCTCGTCCTCAACACCTTCCCAACCCTCGACCTCAACCTTCTCTCGGTCGCCAACGCACACCCTCTGATAACTCTCTCTGAGCCTTGACTTATATCCCAACTCCGTTCGGCTTTCAAATCACCAATCGACAACCAATAAACCTCCCCTTCAACCGAACATCATCGTCATGGCCCAGCAATCGCGACCATCCTCATCAACACCGTAAGTAAATTCCTTGCGTAAAAATACCACAAGAGAAAAAACCGAAGCACCCTTAGTACTCACAATGATAACTGGAAAGCTGGCCTCCGTCCCCCACCTAAGGATGAACGGCCTCAGACAGAAGACGTGACCAACACGAAAGGAATGGAGTTTGAGGAGATGTTCCTCAGACGAGAACTGCTCATGGGTATCTTCGAAGCCGGTTTCGAAAAACCTTCGCCCATTCAAGAAGAAGCGATTCCTATCGCTCTCACCAAACGCGACGTCCTGGCCCGTGCCAAGAACGGAACGGGCAAAACGGCTGCCTTTGTTATCCCCACCCTCCAACAAATCGACGTCAAGAAACCAAAGATCCAAGCCCTCCTCCTTGTTCCCACTCGAGAACTCGCCCTCCAAACGTCTCAGGTATGCAAGAAGCTCGGAAAGCACATGGGTGTCCAGGTCATGGTGACCACTGGAGGCACGACCCTCAAAGACGATATCATGCGTCTCGGCGAGAACGTTCACGTTCTTGTCGGTACACCCGGTCGTATCCTCGACCTTGCCGGCAAGGGCGTCGCAGACTTCAGCGAGTGTCCCGTTTTTGTCATGGACGAAGCCGACAAACTACTTTCCCCCGAATTCGCTCCGGTAATGGAGCAGCTACTCTCCTTCTTGCCAGGGGAGAGACAGGTCATGCTTTTTAGCGCAACCTTCCCACTGATCGTAAAGGATTTTAAGGTGATTCTCCTCACCTTGGGGGCACCAACTGGTTACTGATGACGTGGATGTAGGACAAACACATGAAATCCCCCCATGAGATCAATTTAATGGACGAACTAACCCTCCGTGGTGTCACGCAATATTATGCTTTCGTCGAGGAACGTCAGAAGGTTCATTGTCTTAACACCCTCTTCTCCAAGGTCAGTGACATTCTCGCCGCCGATTGCCAATCCCCCGTTGACACGTCGGGGTTAGCTGCAAATCAACCAATCAATCATCTTCTGCAACTCAACAAACCGTGTCGAGTTGCTCGCGAAGAAGATAACCGAGCTTGGATATTCTTGTTTCTATTCCCACGCGAAGATGCTACAGTCACACCGTAATCGGGTCTTCCACGACTTCCGCAATGGCGTGTGTCGAAACCTCGTGTGTTCTGATCTCCTCACCCGCGGTATCGATATCCAAGCCGTCAATGTCGTCATCAACTTTGATTTCCCCAAGAATTCAGAAACGTATCTCCACCGTATTGGTCGTTCCGGGCGGTTCGGACATTTGGGTGTCGCCATCAACTTGGTGACGTACGAAGATCGCTTTAACCTCTACCGTATCGAACAAGAGCTTGGGACGGAGATTGCCCCCATCCCTCAACACATCGATCGTGCGCTTTATGTCGCTCCTGCAGGCAATGCTGAGGTGGTTGCGCCTGGTACCGAGGAGCGCCAACGCCAGCAAGCACCTGTCCCAACGCCGCAGCCACAACCACAGCAACAGCAACAGCAGCGCGCCAATGGCACACCGGTCAATTCCCAGACTACTAGAGCACCACCGCAGAACCAGAACTCCGCTTATCGTGGTGCGGTTCCGGTCGCTCGTTAATCCCGGGGTGCGCTCATGTTTTTTGCACGGAGTTTCGTGCGTCGTGTGTGTGGGGTGGGCGTAGTTCGGCGTGGTGTGCGGGTGGGATGCAGGAGTGAGTGATGGTGTGTGGGTTGACGACTTGAGGAATGGTCTGAGGGTGCTGAAATGGTCCTAACGGTCAACGTGTGGTCCGACAGGGTATTCTTTTTATATATTTTTCTCAAATTGTCGCGCTTTCACTCTGCTTATTACCAGCTTTCATTGTGTCAACGATTTGTTTGAGTAGCTTTCCCTGTTCTGTCACTTACAGTAGCGTCTTCTAAACCCTTTCAGCGTCGCACGTAGCCGTGAAGTGCCGTAGTAGGTAATCCCGACTATATACTCTCGTCGTCGTCCTTGAGATTTTCTGGTCGGATGGTTACATGTTCTCACGCGTGACATTCCGCAGCGGTACTTATTTTGAGGCGATCGCAATCGGTTGTGGAAAACGGAATGCCATCAAGTGGACGGTTACCCATGTACGGCTCTAACCCTCGCCTTCGTTCAACGGAAAGGACTCACGCTTCTTCCTTCCCCCTTCCGCAACCGATATCCACTCGTCGGTTGTCCAGCAGATATCATGCCTTACCGGGCGGCGTCCTACCACGCAGACTGCTCACCTTCCTCAAGGTCGCAGTTCCAGTGACCATCATCCTCCTGATTTCTGGGTACACGATGTACGAACCCCATTTCGAGTTATCGTTCTACGAGCGGGCGTGGGTGAAGAGCGAACTCGAGCCCATTGCGCCGCTAAAGAACTGCTTCGACCCCGCATTTGTCTCGAAGTTGTATAACGTGACCGAAAATGTGTACGGGAAGAAGAGGACGGAGGTGCATTCGGGCTTGGCGATGAGGATGGGAACGGATTGTTATGATTTTGCGGGAACGATAAATCCCTTAGAATCTGATTGGGATGGGCTTGTTGAGGATGGAGAAAGGGTCAACTATCACACGTACTGGAGGGTCGACCTCGCGCCGTTTTCGGAAAAGCAAGAATGGATGCTCAAGTCGTACTTTGCGACTCAGGACATCCAGCGGACGAAACTTATATTATGGTCCAACGGCGATCTCAGTGGGAACCAGGTGCTGCAGACGTGGCAGAAGAGGTTCCCTGACGCATTCGAGCTGAGGATCGTGGATATCAAGGCGCTTTCGAGAGGGACAGAGTTAGAGGATAGTCTGATGCTCCAGTTGAACGACAAGAAGGCGTGGGTGGATGGAGACCTCATCAGGTTACTGCTCTTGTGGCAGCATGGAGGGTTATGGGTCGACATGGATTCTCTCCTGACAAGAGACATGTCCCCTCTGCTCGAGCACGAGTTCGTCACGCAGTGGGATTGCTACGGTTCGTCGTGTCCTCGGTTTATCTCATTCGTCGAGGTCGTACTAAGCGGGCATTTCGCCTCAACACAGATAAGGCGTATCAACCCTTGAACGGCGCGGTGATGCGGTTTAGACAGCATTCGCCGTATCTATGCGAAGCGTTTCATGTCATGCACACTTCTACGCCTCCCAGACCAGGATCGACGGATTGGGGATCGATCCTCTATCACAAGCTTTGGCGGCGGCTCATTGCTGGGGGTGTACCTCCCTTCAAAATCCTGCCATTCTGCTTCACGGATGGACGATCGTGTCGGTTGGATAATCGCCTACCGGACCCGTTCGTTTCCGATCGCGGTCAGACAATGAGCTTCCACACCGGGGAAGGTGGGAGCCTAGACCAGGCACTCCGGAAGGTCTTTTCCGTTCATCTACACAACCAATGGGAGAAGGCGTACCCCAAAGGTGGTTGGGTCGAGCGGCTCTTACTCAGAAGGTACCAGAAACTACTGGAGATGTTGTAGCTCACGTGGGAGATAGGGGCGGTTTTATGTTTGGTTCCGGGCTCAGTAATGAATTCACTACGATACCTTAGAGGACGTACAAATTCGTAATATATTTTCGTGTCTATTCACGAAGAACGTTGGGGTGGGTCGAGGTCAGGCATACGACGAACAGCCTTACCCTCATTGCGCGCGTGAACTTTAAGTTTCTCGAGAATTGGTGAATTCGCCCAACGTTCGGGAGGCGTCTTTCCCTCCGTACACCAATAGTACACGTCCCAATCAGGTTCGTCAAGTAGCTGCGTTCGGTTTCAATCAGTTTTTACAGAACTGGGAGACAGGAAATCTCATGTTGCATTACCTGGTCTAACTCGAGGAGTTCCTTTCGGGTGAGAGAATTGAGGTTCTCCTTGGCGAAGGTGCTCATTATCAAGTCGCTCTCAAGGGTGCCCCGTTTACGGGTCTGGTATGTCAGCCGGGCGCGTAGTGTTTCCATTGATTCGCCGTGTCTTGGCAAGGGGATCGGCTTCGGGGTGTCAGACGGGACTGTGGTTGCCTCCATGTGCTGCTTTGTGTGAGGCAATGGCCATGGGTCTGCCCTCCTGTGTGGAGTAGTCGAGAATAGACGGTGTAGATGCCGGAAATGACGGCCAGACAGCATTCTCTGATGGTGGTAGGGTTGGAGCGACCAATCTAAGTCGCGGCGCTCCCATGGTTTTATAATACCCTCCTTATTTCAGCCGGTCTCTTCGGTTTCCTTCCGCAGGCAGTCTCCTTTCCCTCTTCACTTTCTCCATCCTCCAAATGCGCCCGCGCGCGGCGTCAAGTGGTGGCCTTTCCAATACCAGCCGTCCCGCAGCAGATGTCCTCGCAAGCCCTTCCTTGTTCCAGGTAGGCTATCAGTCCCTAACGCACCCCACACGCTGACCCCAGGTGAAACATTCGATTGGTCAGGCCAAGGCGTCCAGGTTCTTCAAAAATCTCTCGAATTTCACAAGGGGGAAGAAGAACAGCTCAGATACATGCTCGTATAACACCAACGATCGGAACGTTCAGCTGAAACCGTCTCTCTCCCAACCTGCGCTCGTGATATCCGATTTTTCCCCTGAGCGAGGGGAGTCGTCGAGTTCAGTAACTCCAAGCCCGCTCTCGAGGGCTTCACATGTGAGCGTTGGCGTACCCAGCAGTGGCACCGGATCCCGCAGTATTGGCTTGGCAGACGGAAGCCGGAGCGACCGACAAAGCGATTCCGCGCTGCCAACCTCCCATCCCGAAACGATCAACCACGCGGGACGATCTCCAAATATTTTGACTTTGTCTACGTCACCCGCCTCTGGTCGCAGTATCAGCTTCGATATCTCCCGTTTGACCTCCCACAAGCACGACCAACACTCGAAGCGTGGTGGTTCCGAGGCGATGTCCCCTCTTACAATCTCTCAGGGGAACCTTGG
>Ga0307514_10004409_pt1 | contig 12967 bp, 13 predicted proteins | sample 16_EM_MG_FD_203088 | JGI IMG/M metagenome (GOLD analysis project Ga0307514, IMG submission 203088) | Populus trichocarpa ectomycorrhiza microbial communities from riparian zone in the Pacific Northwest, United States - 16_EM | ecosystem: Host-associated > Plants > Roots > Unclassified | place...
GTAGGCAGCGGAGCAGGGAGTAGACCAGCATCGATCATCTCTTGCTCGACCTTACGAGCCCGCGCCTGGGCGTGCGCAGATGACACTCGGAGAGTGTTGACCATCTCGATTAGAAAAAAATCAAACGCTGCGCCGTCCATGAAACGCACTGGAGCGTCTGCCATGGCGGTGACAAGGGGTGAAGAGAGCGAGCCGGTCAGCGGCGAGGTCGCCATTGGGGTCGCGTGTGGAGAGGATGAGCGGAAGTCGGCTCGATCGGATGCAGTGGTTGAAGCGGCCACCGCCTTATGATCTCTGTCCCTTGACCACGACAAGGACGACGAGAGCGGCCGCGGATTGAGTAACACTCCATCAACGACTCGAAGGTACGTCTCTCCCTGCAAGATTCCTCGTCAATCCACCGGTATCAATCCCGCAATCAGGCTAGGGATCCCAGCAGAACCACCTCCCTTACGAATCAACGACCCCACCACGGTTTCCCTTCCAGCCACACCCCCAACTTCCTCCCAAACGCTATCACAAATAATTCGCCGCGATGTCTACTTTCTCATCGTTCCTACCCTCTAAACTGCTCAATATCAACAACCGCGATCGGTCATCGGACCCATTATCCCGCCTTAGATTCGCCCTAGAGACAATGCCAGGCTCACGCAAATACGAGTTCACTCCTCTTACCCGCACCGAGATCATCACCGAATTGTATGACGCGTTCTGGGGCACGCATGCCAGCCACTTTGTGCCGAATCCGAACGCCAATCTACCACTGCACACGCCCCTACACGAGTTACAACAACGACAGGGTTTTGGTGGGGCCGGGAAGGAGAGGAAACCAATCCCGGGTAGGGCATGCGGGAATATCTTCAGGAAAGGCGAATGTTGTTTCCGCTGTCGGTGAGTCGCCTCACCCTCCCCGATCACCATCACCTTGACCTTGATCCATCCTGAATTCCAGTGATTGCGCGTGGGACGACAGTTGTGTCCTCTGCTCACGGTGCTTTCATGCCACAAGCCATGTGGGTCACAATGTCAGCTTTTTTATTGCTCAACAGTCCGGGGGTTGTTGTGACTGTGGAGACGCTGAAGCCTGGCGGGTACAAATCGGTTGCCCGCACCACCCTCCAGCGGAAAGTTCGAGCGAAACTCCAAAGGCTGTCGCTCGCAACATTACCGACATTTCGAATCCGCAACCAAAGTCAGACCAGGCGGTCCCAGCGGAACTGCAGGAGAGCATGCGAAAGACAGTAGCCTACGCCCTCGACTTCATCCTGGACACTCTGGACTACTCCCCCGACGAACCATCCGTCCCAACCGGCGAAGCGGATCTCCGACTCCAGCCCTCTGCCGATCCTATGATGAAAGACATATTTTGCGTTGTCCTCTGGAACGACGAGAAACATTCCTTCGACGATGTCATTAAACTCCTCATGGATACCACTAATCGAAGTCGCGAAGAAGCCAACGACACCGCCGCTAGGATCGATGACCAAGGGAGAGACATCATCGACATGCACGCCAATGCTGCTCGACTCCTCGAAACCGCGCGCACGTTCTCACAGATTGATCTCGGAGTGACTGTACGGCGAGCTTACGACACCTTCCGCGAGCAGATATCGGTCGTCATCATCGAATGGATCTTAGACCTTACACGAAGTCGCCTCGGTACCGACACGCATATCATGCGCGAGGTTATTGCCAGTCAACTACTTGTCCCGAGGAAACCTAGCACTCTCAACCCCAACCCCGAAGCCCAAAAGGCTCTGTCGGAAGTGGAGTCTCCAGTTCGACTGGACTTTATGTTCCTATATCACACCCGACTGTGGAAACGACCACGGCTGAATCTCAAGGAGGTCTATGCGAGCATTCTGAGTTTGAGTCACGAACACAAACTCGCGGTCGGTGAGTGCTTTTAGCGTGGATCTCTCAAGGGAACCGCGGCTGAAAGCGAAGGTCTTAGCGTCTCATTTTGCCAACGTTTACCATCGGATTATCGACTCCTATCTCCTCGTGGACCGCGAGGCCGAGACCTCGATCAAATACTTCGCCCTCCAACTTTTCACAGTACCATCAATCGCACTCCACATTGTCCGCCAACATAATATCATCAACCGACTCCTCTCCATCATCACCTCCTTTTTCACCAACCAGATCCAGGGCAAGCGAATCACCTATCCCACTGACCCCACCGCAGAGATCGATGTGGACGCGTTTCCATTCAAATCGAAACGGTTCATGCCCGTGTTCTCCGACCTCAGGTACCTCAGTCACAACGAACCCGTCCAAGAGCTCCTTGCCCATAACCGGGAGTTCGTCCAATTGTTCTCGAAGACGTGCCAATTGTTCATGTGCATCAATCCTAACAAACGGGCGGTCACGAGCCACGTGGAATACGAAACTGACGCGTGGATTTCTGTCTTCAACGTTACGCTCTCACTCTCTCGAGTTATCAAAGTATACGGAGACGCGTTTTCTCGCGCATCTCCTGCGGAACTCGTCGGGGCGATCAGCACGGTCATGCACGACATCCTTCTTGTTTGCACACTCACCTCCGACCGATTGGACAGGGAGAAGTTCCAACCTATCCAATTCCACGACGTCATTTTCGGAGAACAATCCTATTCGATCATAAACTTTGACGTGTTGGACGGATGGGTGAGCTTCCACCACTCATTACAGTGGCTGCTGGCGGAGTTGTTCAAGCACGTGGACATCTTGACCGAGGAAAGCCTCCGAACGGTCGGATTAGAAAGCGTGAGGGATATTTGTTTAAGGAACGCGAGCGAGCAAGCGATTTTGACGATCATAGACTTCCCGCTCCGAGGTGTGTCCAGTCCAGAGGTATTCGAAAAACTGTTCTAACATATTCCCTTCAGTACTGGCGATGATTGCCCAGATCCGAACGGGTCTATGGGTGCGAAACGGTTTCGCGATTCGTGGTCAACTTCTTCACTACAGGGACTTTATGCTCCGCGAGTTATGCTACGATCAAGATCTGTTCATCCTCCAAATGGCTCTCGTCATCCTGGACCCCAACCTCATCTTTGTCTCGATCCTAGATCGGTTCCAACTGTCGCGGTACTTCTCCGGAGTAACCCTTCACGAATCATACGAAGGACCCCATCTGTCGAGCATGGTCGAAGAGCTGTTCTATGTGTTGATCACTGTGATCAGCGAGGAAGCAAACGCCACGAAAATGCCGCTCCCAGATCAAGTCCGTCGAGAGATTGTCCACGCTCTCGCCATGGGACCTTGTTCGTACACGGATCTAACGAAACGGGTGGCGGAGCGTATGGCGGAGGATGTTTGTTTTGAACGCGTGTTGAGCGAGACGGCAAACTTTAAGGCTCCAGAATCTACGGCAGACTATGGCATGTACGAGCTCAAGGACGAAGCATTCGACGAGGTGAACCCGTTCTACTTCCACTATGCCAGGAACAGAAGGGAGGAGGTGGAGAACGTGCTAAAAGCGAGGTTGAAGAAGAAGCATCCGTCTCCGGAAACCCCGAACTTCGATCCTGTCATTGTTCCGAAACCGTGGAAATGCGATTTGGGACCCTTCAAGAACCTACACACAGTTTTCGAGAGCGACGTTTTACTCCAAGTCATTTTCTATGGCCTCCACAACATCCTCATCCTCACCAATTCCTCAGGGGAGTCGCCACCCTCGGCCGAAGCTATCTTAGACCAAGCACTACACCTAATCATGTTGGCTCTAGTCAACCACGGAACGGCGTTCAGTCTACTATCTTCTTCCAAGACCTTCGACCAAATGACCCTTCTGGACGTGATTTGTGCGTTGGAACACCACGAAAAGTTCAAACCCTACAAAGCCCGAGCAGAGTGGATCATCTCCCAATACTATCTACACGTTCCTGAGGAAGTCCAACGCCGTAGGAAAGTCGAAGACGCGGGGAATGGTGCGCCTGATCCAGAGGAAATCAAGCGTCGTGCCGCTCAAGCGAGGAAAGAGGCGTTGATGAAACAGTTCAAAGCCCAGCAGGCGAGCTTTGCGATCAACTTCAATGAGGAGGATGACGAAGACGAGGAGATGTTGGACGAGACGGATGCCCCGGTGTCATATGGCACGTGTATCGTTTGCCAGGAGGAGCTCAATGATGCAAAAGTCTTCGGGGCCTTGGGACTCCTGCAACCGAGCAAACTGATCAGGAAGCACCCGGATGGTCACAATCTCTATCTCAACGAGACACTTTCTTCTCCCCTCTCCTTGGATCGTTCACCTTCGAACGTGGATACCTCATTCCCCCCCAAAGACGCGGAAGTTCGGGATTCATCTTTCCGACTCTCGCTTAACTTTCAAGGTTTTCCAAACCACCACACTCGCTTCGGCCTCTATTCCAGCGTATGCACTCACATGATGCACCTTGACTGTTTCCAAGTCTACCACTCCTCGATCCGTCAACGCCATCGCGCCCAAGCGACGCGGAATCCACCAGAGAACATCGCTCGAAAGGAGTTCATCTGTCCGCTATGCAAGAGTTTGGGTAACGTGATGATCCCCGTGCAGCTCCCATCCCAAACTTCCCTCAACGACGTGTCCTTCCCTGATTGGATCCGAGCCGCTGGCATCAGTATCCTTAAATCTCGCCCCGACTCACTCCTCGATGCTCTCCACCCGAGGACAGGCACGGGAGAGTTCGTGTTTTGGAGTGCGCAGGACAGCGGGTATCCAGCTTTGGTGAGGGTACCAGACCGGTCGGACCAGAACGGAGATATGGTGAAGTTGATCGAGATGGTCATGTCGATATCCAAAATGTTCTCTCAACAGACGCGGCACCTGAGGGATCGACCGGAGCCTGACCAGGGAGAACGCGGAGCCGGGCTCTACCTCCCAGAGGAACTCGTCGGGTACACCATTTCCGCGTTGGAGATCGCCCAAAGAGGATCTGGAGGGGCGGGCACGATAGTCGCTGATAACCTTTCCGAAGCGCAGATGGGTATGATCCGTGGTTTGGTTGCGTTTTTGACCAAGATGGTCGGGTTGCAGTTTCGCGGAAAGTTGGACGAAGGCAGGGACGCGGCGAGACAGGCGATCATCAAGAGGCTTTTACCCGAATGGAGCAGAACATCGTTGATGACTTCGTCCTTCTCACATCCTCTACTCCTGAGGGAGCCATTCACGATCTTGGTCGAGACTGCGGCAGTCGTCCCGGAGATCTTACGACACGTCCTCATCCTCACGTATTATGCGTGTCTTGCGAGGACTGCGATTGGTATCATCTTTATCTTGACGAAGACCAGGAGTTACCAAACCGTGACCATTGGAGGGAGAACGCAGGAGAATCTATTCGGAGATGTTCGGGTGTTCTTTATGTCGGTCGTGCGACACTCTCCGGTGTTTGAACACGCCGCGGAGCTAGCTTTCCAAGCATTTGGGGAAGCCAGAATCGAGAAGCTCCTCTACTCCTTCACACTCCCATTCCTCCGACGAGCCGCAATCCTGTGCCGAGCGGTCCTACCAAATTCTTTCCCTACGGTGCTCTACCCAGAGGCATCGAACGAGTATCAAAGCCTCCTTACAACCCTCGGTATCCCCCCACTCTCCGATCTGCCCAACCAAGACACCCTTCAAAACGCGTTATCAGGTTGGTGCGCTCACTACGGCCAATCGAGGGCCGCCGCCCAGATGAACTGTGGGGTTAGCCTCGACTTCCCTGCGATTTATCGCACAGCCAAGCTGCCGCTCGTCTTGGATAACTTGTTCGTCGACCAGGAGAAGGCGTTGATTTGCCTGAAGTGTAATACCGCTCCGCTGGATGCGGCGATTTGTATGATTTGTGGGACGGTGTGTTGTATGCAGAGTCATTGTTGCGTGGACAAGGATAATGGAGATCGAGGGGAGTGCAACGCTCATATGCGAGAGTGAGTAATCCTCCACCAAGACAGTGTGTTTCTCATGCTGATTCGATTTCGGTAGGTGCGGTGGAGCCATTGGGATTTATTTCCTGGTCAAGAGATGCTCGTTGTTGTATTTGTACATCGACAAGGGTACCTTTGCGTCGTCACCGTACCTCGATGACCATGGAGAAGTGGATATGTCGATGAGGTGCGCCCAACGTTCGACTGACACTCCTTCAACGAGCTAACAACCCCCTAACCAGGCGCGGAAGGAGACAGTATTTGCACGCAGCCCGGTTTGAGGAAATGCGGAAGACCTGGCTCAGCCACGGAATTCCCACCCTCATTGCGAGGAAGCTGGAAACGACGGTGGATAACGGTGGTTGGGAGACTTTGTAAAGTTGATTTTTTATACCATCATTCTGTGATTTTGTGTGGCATATCTCTCCTGTATCAGTGATTGAGGGCTTTTCGTGTTATGTATGATACATATTTACTGTAGAGTTGTATCAGAACATGTGTTTTCAGAACTTCATCTCCGGGCGTGAGAGCGGCTATATCCAGTGGGCCTAGGCTAAATTGCGCATTTTGATTTCCATTCTTGGATATGTGGGAATTGGCCGGTGACCCTACGATGGTAGTACGATAATCTTGCATCGATAGCGGGCGTAGCGGGAGTGGGAGGTATGTCTTGTCTGCAGTGAGCTGGTTACTTTCCTTCCCACTGATGAGATGGCCGTTGATAAGGGCGATAACGGGTGTGATGGACATGACGTCACGGCGAGTTCGCTTGAACCACAGAAAACCTACCTGTGGTCAGGCCAGCTTTCTCTTTTCCGATACTCTCGACATCGCCCCGTCAGTTCTCGACAGTTTATCCCCACAGAAACTTCCGCAGGTGTTCCGTCATACATCCATCGTGACGACCACCCACTCCGTAATTGACACCTTCTACTCATCAGTGGATGGACTCCTCGGCATCCCCACCACCTCCAGCAGGCTCGGAAGACTATATCCATAGGACCACATGGCATTCGAAAGATGTGGCCCACGTCGAAGCCAAGGTCTTCGAAATCTGCAAGGATGATTTCGGCATCCCAAAACATCACTACTCGACTCCATTGAAGGACTCACACGGCGTCTCCATCTCTAACGCGATTTTCTTGCCTCCTCCTGGCGCACGGCTCGAAGAATACTACTGGGATATTACTGGAGAATCTCGTCCTCCTCCCCTCCCCGACCACCGTGAACTTTGGTTCCACGTAACGAAATCCGGTGCGGGTGGGCTCGCCAATGCTCGTACACCTTTGGAACTGTGCGTCGCCGTCGGACATAGCATGTTAGGTACGCGTCGATTTAAGTGCCCGTCTTATCGCTTTTCAGTAAATGTATTTCTATAGGGTGGCTGTCGATGCTGCACAAAGGGTTCCTCCACAGGGACATTGGAATGTCCGCCGTATTCCTCCTCTCTGACCCGATTAAAATGATGCCATTTGTCCCGGGAAGCTTTGAACGTGTCCTGCAACAAACCCAAGACGATCAGATATTACAAGACCAAGTCGAGCGATTACGAACGGCGATGGCGGACTTGGAGATCACGGATTCCTGTCACGGTGTGATCCAACCCAGCGACATGGCGGTTGAGATAAAGGACTACTATGTATCAGGCAAGAACGCGCATCAGCCCGTAAGTAGGCTAGTGTGTCGGTCGTCAATTCGATGGCTATAACAAACTTGCAGGACTACTACGAGTTCATGTCCTCTGGACTATTGAGGTCCGTCCGGCTTTCGGAGACATACCTCCACTCTCCGGTAGACGACCTCGAGTCTTTCTACTACACCACGCAATGGGCCGCAGTGAACAATGAGGGTTCCAGCACTGGGAGGCATGAGACCGACCACCTCAAGGCTTTACGAGCTATGCTCTCTGGTTCTGCAGACCAAAGGTTTCAGGCCACGCTTTTTGTCCATAGGATCCGCCGACACAGCAAGGAAGATGCTCAGAAATTCGGTGCATTCCTGCCCAAGCTCCGGCCGGTTCTCAAAGAATGGTATTCGTCGATCCTTGCGCTCACCGAATCCTGGAGAACCGTCAAAGGTGGATTTGATGGGTCTGATATTTCTCGATACTACATTCGACATGCACTCGTTTTTGCCTATCGCGGAGTCGCGGACTATTTGAAAATCGTCCACAAGCACCGTGAGTCACTGGAATAGACCCACTTGTTTTTTTTCATTCTCGCCCCCTTCCTGGAATATCAGTGTACAGGATGTGGTTGTATTCGATTGTAAAAGATATGTTTGTTCTACATGCGTAACGGCGCAGGTGCCTCCGAGATGAACGGTGGTTTCCGGGCCAGCACGGTAGAGTCGAGGGGTGAATAGCGCTACGTCCACAAAGCATTGATCGATGACTGATGTCACTATACGCGCGACGTGTATACAAACCGCTATTGGACAAGGCATCATCGTATGCGACTGGCAGAGGGTCTTCATCACGTTGTACCCATCTTCAAAATCCTCACCCTGGAGCAGTGGTCGATTCCAGGGCTTCCACTTCACGCAAGATGATTCGTGAGGTGTCAGCCAATGAATGTTAGTGGCATGACCAACGAAGCCGGAAACTGACGAATCCTTGGAGATGCGCGATACCTTCTCGTTGGTTATGCTGTGACGCGCAGACGAAGATTTTGAGTGCGGATTTTGGGTGGTGATAAATCAGGTTGATGGATTCTGTCCGTTCCTTCCCATCCTTGCAGCGATCCCGACCCCGTACCGTGCGCGACCAATGGCCGGGCCGCATTGGTCCGGGGGGCGCTCCGGTTTGGTGATCGGAAGTTGGACGGGCTTTGGCTGAGCCACGAAACCAACCTTGAACGACACCCATGGCAAACCCTCATGAGAAACCGGCATACTCATTGGTAGATGCGACGGGAACGAATCCACCCCCGCTAACATCTTATAGTCGTACCGCGAAGGTTCTCGCGTTCGGTCTGTCCCTTGCAACGTTCTCGATATGGTCTTTCTCTCCGCGATCGCTTCCACTACAATTCCATGGAGCTGCTCCTACCGCACCCTTCCGGCTCGCTTCCTCGAACTCGTGTACTCAGGCGGCAGCTATCACACCCCAAAACAACATTCTAATCTGGGAGAGTCTTCTCCAGGAAGCCAGAACAGAAGAATACAAGGGAAAGGCGGCCGAATGGCTCAGTGGTGCAATCCAAATCGCGTGCGTTTACTCTCGGTAATACCGTGGATCGGGAGCGTTGATTATGTGACTTCAGAACGGAATCCTATGACGACATGGGTCCGGTTGGGGAGGACCTCCGGTGGGAGGCCTTCGGCCCGTTTCATGAATATTTGTCCGGAGCGTTTCCTCTCGTGTAAGTGTCTTTATCAGCGCGCTGGATCATCTAGACTTAATCCTTCCAGGTACTCAGCACTGTCTGTTACCAAGGTCAACACCTGGGGACTAGTGTACGTTTGGAAAGGCCGGAACGACTCACTGAAACCGCTTTTACTCACCGCTCATCAAGGTCTGTATCCCACCCTTCACCGTGATTTATATCTTGATTCACGACCTGCGTGCAAGATGTTGTCCCGGTAAACCCAGACACCGTCGGCAAGTGGATACACCCTCCGTATTCCGGCCACTTCGACGGGGAAAGGATCTGGGGTCGTGGAACTGCTGATGATAAAAACGGTCTGATTGCCATTCTGTCCGTTTGTTTGCTTGTCTGTTTTCGGTAAATGTGTCCTGATGCCCCGATAGAGCGGCCGTCGAATTCCTGGTATCTGCAGGTTTTGAGCCAACACGAACATTGGTCTTGGCGTTCGGGTTTGATGAAGAATCGAGTGGCGAACAGGTGTGTGTAATTCATCCGCTTGAAGACGATCACCTTATAAGCTCAAGTCTTCATAGGGTGCTGGGGCTCTATCCAAGTACCTATTGGCCACCTTTGGCAGAAACGCATTCGCTCTAATCGTCGATGAGGGAGGTGCGCTAATGGCTTGCCCTTGATCTAAAGTGTTCCCTGACGTCCATCCCAACATCAGATGGGTTCCTGGAGACCTACGGTTCCGTGACTGCCTCACCTTCTGTTACCGAAAAGGGGTATATCGACGTTCGCCTTACCGTATCGTCTCCTGGGGGCCACTCCAGTATACCGCCGACTCATACGGTTGAGTTTTTCGTGCTGAATTTATCGACAAGCCTCCTAACTCCAACACCGTACGGTGTCTCATCCAGACCATCGGTCTCCTGGCAACAATGATCAAGGAACTAGAAGCGAGCCCCATTTCAGTGAAGTTAACCAAAGGTTTGAACCAACGATTCGCATGCCTTCCCTCCAGCTGAATTGATGTGGGTAGATAACGTGTACTATGATACCTTGGTCTGTATAGCCACCCACTCGGCAAACGTCGAGCAAGGACTTCGTCAGGCTATTTTAGACTCGGTAACCTCGGATGAAGCTCTCGAAATGGTCGAGTCCATGATTTTCGAGGACCCGGAAACCAGGTCACTCGTGGGTACCACCAGAGCGATCGATATCGTTGGGGGTGGCGTCAAGGCGTAAGTGATCCACGTTTTCCATTATTTGTTAGTGTTAAATTATTTCCGTCAGCAATGCTCTCCCTGAAGAGGCTTGGATCGTGATCAACCACAGGATCGCCACAGATAGGTGAAGCCTTTCGCCAACAACTCAAGTTTTTTTTCGATACTGAAGTCGCTACCTCAGCTCCGTCTCGCAAACAATACAGTTCGCTTCTGACCTTCTCGAGCCTCTAGCAAGAAAGTTCAACCTATCCCTCACATCGTTTGGAAAAGAGATCACCGATCCGTCTCTCCCGTCCTACGGTTCAATCGTACTCTCAGATCCTTGGAACACAGAATGGGAGCCTGCGCCGGTCTCTCCGTACAAAAACTCGCCTGCGTTCCGTGTATTGGCGGGAACGATCAAGGGCGTGTACAATGCGCACAGAGGGCTGGAAGGAGATGAAAATATCATGGTTTATCCTTCGTACCTTTTCGGGAACACCGGTAAGAGATTCGATTTCCTTTCTCCCCTTCGAGAACAAAACTCACCAAGCCCTTCATACAGATACTCGGCTCTACTGGGAGTTGTCGGAAAATATTTACCGGTACAACCACGATGATTTCGACAAGAGAGATGGACTTGGTGGTATCCACACCATCAACGAAAGTTTGTCATCTCCTTCACCCGCTTCCCAGTAACCTCGCTGACCGATCCTCATGCAGATATTCGCGTGGACAGTTTGCTGGAGATGATAAAGTTCTATGCTGCTTTGGTCCTCAACACTGACGAGACAACGGACTTGAACCGGTTTACTGATGCCGCCGGGGAAGGCGTTTCTTTGAATTGAGCTGGAGGGGCCCAGGGTTTTTGTTGGCTCTCGTGCTCATTAAAGAATTCCTGGAGAACTGTCAAAGGTGGACTACTTCCGCGAACACTACGTTCTTTCCCCCTCCTCAGACTGTTAGCATACAGTGCGTATGTATTCTGTTGTACACAGATGATGTGTAGAAGTCGTTCTATGACGCATCCCACCTCGGATTCACGCAAAATGCTTTTCTTGGTGGGACCACACATGCGACATGGCTAAAAAAACTCGTGCTTCGTATTATTTAAGTGTACCGTAGTGCACCGCGCGAGTGACCGAGTCTGGTGATGGGCAACGCGTGCCAGTTCCCGCGCCATTGTTTACACTTGTTTGTTCCCGCCAAAAGGAACATCGATGGCGGACATGACAAGAGCGATCTCCACACCCAATGGATGATATGCGGAACGGACGGGATATGCGTTCAAAATACTAGAGCCCATGGCCCCACCGTAATTATAAATGTTGTAGCGAAAGAAAGATGTTAAAATGGAACTGGGGCGTCGCTCGGTGAAAAAACAGTTGAAGAGGACGGAATACAAATATTAATGACTGCCACGACGGTAAATCAAGAAAGCAGCGCGGCGGCGCCCATTGTACAGGAGATCTTCTGTGCTTTGGATGTGATCGCGTCGAGATGCACCGAACTTCCACATTTCATCATAACCCCACCATTCATTGAATGGGCCCTGCATGCGAGCCATGAAGTGGCCTCCCCCAATGTAGACAATGGAGTGGAGATCATAGATGAGATGTTGACCGAATAGTTCAATTGGAATGGTGAGCGACGGGGACATAGTGCAGTCACCATTCGTTTCAAACCATATTCAAGGGGAACCCACCATCGAGAGAGATCGTATCTGTGTCGCTCTATAACAGGCACGACACAGAGGTGGAATGGCCAGCGATTCAACGAATCGGGCCATCAAGGTAGCTGCTGGGACGAATCGCGGGTCCGTATTACCGTGCTCATCCTTGATCTCAAGGACGTTCGACGACACTTCCTCGCCGGCAGTCTCAACGGCCTTTCCAACGGCATGAGAAATGCGACCATCGAACCTATATATGCGAAAGTTAGCACACCCTGTGTACAGCGCGAAACCCTTACAAACCTTCGAACATGATCCTTCAGTCGACCTACTTCAACCTTCCGTTTCTTCGTCTCTTCTTTCCAGGCATGGACCTCCCCTTGAGAGTCCTTCAGTCTATCCTCCAGTTCGTTGTTCGCATCCCGGAGCTCCGACTTTAAAGAATCGATCGCCTGCGGTCGACCGTTGACCTTCTGCACAAACCACGTTGGGAAGGTATTCACCTTCACTTGTTTGTCAACTTTCTCTTTTAACCTTTCTTCCCGCCTGCGCGCGTTATGGGCCAAACGGCGCTGTGCGTTGGCCTCCTTTACGTCGTTCTTATGCATTTTTGATGCGGCTCGTGGGTCCACTGGTTCGATGACATCTGCTGTAGAGGGAAACCCGAGTGCAAGCCCTTGTTTCCGCATCTCTTCAGTCCGTTGTTGTTGTAGCTGAGACCTCTTTTTGCCGTGGCGAGCCATTTCATCGGGCGAGCGGGAAGACGTCCAGGATTATATAATTTACCGCTAGCACAAAATAGGTAATCTTACACCTTTGCGATTCTTGTTTCGCCACAGCTCTGCCCAATGCACTTTCCCACAAACTGTTGTCTTCAATAGTCTTTCTGCGCCTGGTACAACACA
>Ga0307514_10004411_pt1 | contig 12965 bp, 6 predicted proteins | sample 16_EM_MG_FD_203088 | JGI IMG/M metagenome (GOLD analysis project Ga0307514, IMG submission 203088) | Populus trichocarpa ectomycorrhiza microbial communities from riparian zone in the Pacific Northwest, United States - 16_EM | ecosystem: Host-associated > Plants > Roots > Unclassified | place...
AATTAGTTTATCAGGCACGAGGAGTTTTTAGAAAGGTTATATATATATTGTTCTATTACAAATCCTTGTCTCGAATGACAGTATGGAAGAGTTCAAATTTTTTTTTTAGTTTAATGTGGGTGTCCGGGTCAGCTTGCGCGCACTTCAACTAATCCCACGGGCCCTGAAATTAACGACCATGTAAGCCTCCAGTGGCCATCATATGAGCAACCACATGGCTCGAATCTAAGACCACAGAGGAAGCAAACCTCTTGGTCCCAAGCTCTTACCACTGGATCACCATCTAGATAATACTGAACTTGATGGTTGAGTTTTTAGAGCCTCTTTTGTATGAGGTGATTTTTTACTTCAATATTTTTACTGTAATGTTCCTTTGGTTTTTCTATTTTGTTACATTTATTTAATTAGGAAACTGTTTTATTAAGAAATTAGAAATAGTTCCGGGAATGTCTATTTATTCAGGGTTTCCTAATTTCCTATTTCAAGTCTAGTAATAGTAGCCTTTTGCAATTTTTTTTTTGATAAATAATAAAAATCGAGATATTTGATTTTTTTTTCCTACAGCTTTGCTATGATTTCTTTAGGGTTTTTAGTACAAAAAATAATTTGCGTGAAGAACTCAAGATCTGAGATGGATTTCATTATTCTTATATATAAATATTAATAAAAATATTTTAAAATATATAATATTATTGGAAATTAATAAATTACTAACACACACATATATTTGTATTCTTAGAAAATAATGAACTAGGATTTATCAAGATATGACATATAAAAGCTAAATTAATTAATATATTAGTGCATATATATGATTTATTGTTACCAATTTATTAATTTATATATTATTACTTGACATTACACACACACACACACAGTATATTACAATATACAATAAATATACATATTAGATCATATAAATTTTATTACAAAAATAGAAAGTTATTTTTAATGTTAAAGAGCAAAAAATACTTCATTGTACTATATATTTTACAAAAAGCTAATAACTCAAATTAAAGTGTTATGGGTCAACTTATTGTTTAGAAAACTAAGGTTTCAAAAACTAAGTTAATTAACTGAAATCCAAAACACATACATACATACTCAACAATATGGCATACGTACCTGAAACATCCCAATTTGCCTATTGTGATCAGATTCAGGCATCAAGAGAGCCACAGAAACATGGAATGTGTGCCCAAGTGGAACTCCCATGAGCCCTTTCTTGATGCTCCCATCGTCGACAAACCCACCAAAAGTAAACACCGCCTTAGGGTTCGCATCGGTGTAATCAAAGAATAAACTCTCTCGCATAAACACAGGCTCCTCTATCCACAGTTGAATTAATCCAACACCCAACATTGCAGCCAGTAACATCACCACTATCATAACCATGCACACGTGTACAGCACCAACAATCCCAAAACCTATCTTTCTCAACAGCGTGGTGGTACCATGGATGACTTTAGAGGGAGCCTTGAGAAACACTGATTCCACGGCGTCTACAGCCTCCTCGGCACGGTGGTAGGAGTCTGACGCTATGGAGAAAATTGCTATGAAAGGTGATAAGAGAGCCATGATACAGTTGTAGATTGTATCTGAATAGAAATAGATTATTTGTGTGAACCAATCGGCTTTGGGTATTAGGTTGCAGTATTCTTCTTTTTTCATAGCTAATAGCTCTCGTACAGTGGTGGTGAAGGAGGAGGAGGAATATCAATGAGAGAGTATCGCAGGCTTTTGAGCCCCCCCTGCACTGCATGCAAAGAAACTGCAACGTGGAGGCAAGGAAGAGCAAAACATCGACGTGTGTTGGTATGAGTCATACATGACTTCTTTCCCTTTTTGTTTCGGTGAAAAGACCATAATTCTCTGTAGAAAATTACTAACCATCTTATCCACATTTCGATCATATCAGAAGTTAATTTTGAAACGAAAATTCAAAGCGTCAGTTAAATAAAATAAATCAATAATTATAAATAGAAAAACATATATAATGTCTTGTCACGTATAATTATTAAATGTTTTTTTAATGTTAATAATAATTTATAATTATAATTAAGAGACCTCATGTTGTTGACCCTGCTGTTGTTGTCGTGGATGGCCTTCATTGCGAGGCAGAAGCCTCGCGCAGGAGGTTCTATAGTATAAAATAGTGGTGGATAAAAAAACTGAAAAATCAATAAAATTAAAAAAATAAAAAAAATAACTAAAAAAATCAAATCATGGAAAACAAACCGATTAAATCAATTAGAATTTTAAAATAACCGAACCGAAACCGGTCGGTTTGAATCGGTTTCGGTTCGGTTTTGGTTTTTTTTTAAAAAAATCGGTTTTGGTTACGTTTTTTAATAAAAACCGAACCGAACTGAAAATGATCACCCCTAATACAAAGGATTGTTCCTCACGCTGCTGGTGGCGGGCAGAGAGCCAACTGCTGACAATAGAGAATTAAAGATGAAGAGAGGAATAATTACGATTCTACCTCATGGTCGTATTTTTTAGGGTATTATTACTATTATACCCCTATCACTTATAATTTATTACAAAAAAGATTTTGGGGTGTAATTTATGTATTTACCTATGCCTTTTATTTCTTATTATATTTTGGCTTTTGGGATAGAATTACAATCTTGCCCTTACTTATATAAAATATTGATTTTATATTTTAAAATTGAAACACAAATTATATTAATTGTAGAATTAATTTTCCTAATAGGATTAAGATTGAATTAAAAATTTTTAGTTCAAATTTTTTTTTTTGTGTTTTGTAATATCTTAATTGGGTTAGGATTTAATTAAAATTTTTAGTTAAATAATGTTTAGAGAAAAATAATTTTTCTAAAATAAAGAAAGTTTTTAAGCAGGAAAAGTTTTATTTAATAGATTCTAAAATAGTTTAAGATGTTAATAAGAACTTTAATATGATTAATTTTCTTATTAAAATTTCAAAATTGTTTTTTAAGAAAGAAAAGTATTAAATAAATTTTATTATATTTGGAAAATTATCAATTATTTTAATAATTATATATCTCAAAAAGTTGTTTGATGCGACGTATAGAATTAAGAGGTAAGAGACCTCTAAGAAATTATTCCACTGCAAGATGACAATGAGTTCCTCGATGAACACCCATGTATTGAGGATGATTGACTATTTTAAAAAATTAGACCAATTAGGATTTTTCATGGACAACATTTGTTCTTGCAATCTAAGCATAAAGCCTATTTAGGGCATCAAGAATGACAAAAGAACTTATCATCATTGTGGCAAGTAAAGCCACTATAGGAGGAACTACGAAGATTATCTTACAACCATGAAGACTAAAAAGCTTATTGAAGCTTCTGCTTCATGTGAGTTTATGATTGAATAAAGATAAAGTGGATCTACGAGTTGGTAATGAATCAAGAGTTGTTATGTTAACTTTACCAAGTAGGCTGATATTAGAACTTGATAATTATTATTTTGTTCTAGTACTTTCTAGAAACTTCATATCCATTTTTGAATGGATTTAAAATTGTTATTAAGAGCAAATTTTGTCCCTTCTATAATAATGATTTTTATAGATCTGGTACTTATACAAATGGTTTGTATATACCTGATCTTGAAATGTTCAAGTTCAATATAAATTACAAGAAGAACAAATTAGATAATTAATATTCATATTATTTATGGCATTATAAACTAGGTCATATTAATGAAATAAGGATCACCAAGTTATATAAAGAAGGATATTTAATTCTCTTGATTATGAATGATATAAAACTTGTAAATCTTTTTTTATCATGTAAGATAACCAAAACACTATTTATAGAAAGAGTGAATGATCTAATGAATTATTAGGTCTAATATGTACAAATGTATATGGATCAATAACAATTCACGCCATAAATGAATATACATGTTTTTATCATTAATGACCATATTGGATATAGTCATGTGTATTTGATGAAAGTTTGAATTATTTGAAAGGTTCAAAGAATTCAGAAATGAAGTTGAAATACAAATTGAAAAAAGTATTAAGATACTTCGATCGGATCGAAGTGGTGAATACTTCAACTGGGATTTTCAAGATTATCTAAAATAGAATGAGATTCTCTCATAATAGAATCTAAAATAGAATGAGATTCTCTAATAATGGACACCTCTTGAAAGGAGAAATTACACCCTATTGGATATGGTGTAGTCCATGATGAGCTATACAAACCTTCCTCTTTTTTCTAGGACCACGCCCTATAAAATACTACTTACTTTTTAAAAAGGGTTTCATCATAATCTGTTGATAAGACTCTATATGAGATATAGAATGATGAGAGACTAATCTTATTATACTTAAAAGATTTGATATGTGACGCTTACGTGAAGCGTATTATATCTGAAAAGCTATAAGCTAAGTAAGATAAATATAAGTTTGTGGAGTATCCAAAAGAAACTATTATATATTATTTATATCATCCCGTTAATTAAAAATACTTGTCTCAAAACATGCTACCTTTCTAGAAAAAAAATTTGTTCTTTAAAGGAGCAATAAGAAGAAAATAAAACTTGATGAAGTTCAAGAATCACAAACTAACATTCAAATGGAACCTAAACCCGAGGCTATAATATTGGATGTACAACCTAAAGCTTAATAAACATAAGAACTTTGTAGATATGGTAGGAAATGTCATGCACACTAATGAGATATGGAAATTCATGAAAGTTAAAAATGACAAGTTTCTTATACTTGATGAGTTTGCCAATTATATAGAACCAATATTTGATATTGAATCTAAGAAATAGCTTAAGGCCATGAAATCTAAAATGGATTTCATGTACACTAACTAGGTATGGATCTTGGTTGATCCATTTTGAAGGATAAAACCCATTGGATATTTGTTGGTCTTTAAGAGAAAGATTAGCATGAAAGGCAATGTACAAATGTACAAAGCTATATTAGTTGCCAAAGGTTACAACTAAAGACAAATAAGTTGACTTTAATGAAATCTTCTTGCCGGTAACTATGTTAAAATCTATAGACTTTACTTGCTATAGCTACATACTATGATTATGAGATTTGAAAAATAAATGTCAAAATTATATTCCTTAATAGGAATCTTTAATAAGATGTGTATATGATACAACTTGAAAGTTTTGAATATAAGAAATTTGTCAATAAAGTATGTAAGCTATCAAAACTCATTTGTGGACTCAAGCAAGCTTCAAGGAGTTAAAATATTCATTTTAATAAGATAATTAAATAGTTTGATTTTATCAAAAACACGAATGAAGCTTATGTTTATAAAAAGATTAGTTGAAATGGAGTTGTTTTCCTAATATTATATGTAAAAGACATATTATTAATATGAAATGACGTTTCTTTACTCTAGTTAGTAAATATATGGTTGTTCAAGAATTTTTTAATGAAGAATATGAGAGAAACTAGTTGAAAACTTGGAATAAAGATCTATAAAGATAGATCTAAAAACATTGTTTGTATTATCCAAATCCATGTACATAAACAAAATGTTAAAACTATTTAGCATTGAAGGATATTTACCTATTTCATATATGATACATCTCTCATATTGAGAGAGATAAGAAGGAAATGACTCCATATACTATGGATATAAGATCCATAATATATGTGATGCTATGTACAAGACCATAAGTATCTTATACTTTGAGCATAATGGGTAAATACCAATTTAATTCTGGTGAGAGTCATTGGAAGATAGTTAAAAGTATTCTTAAATACTTAAGAAGAATTAAGAATTTGTTTTGGTCTATAGAGGGGATGAACTAGTAGTTCATACTTATTTGGATGTTAGCTTTCAATAAGATATTGAAAATAGAAAATCTAATCTGGTTATAGTTTACTATAAATCATTTCCTTCTAAGTTGGAAAAGTTCCAAATAAATACCAAAATAGATTTTATAATTAAAGTTAAGTACACCTCTATATTTGAGGGAATAAAAGAGGATGTTTGAATCAAGAAGTGCATCACTAAACTAATTGTGATTAATAACATTGTTGATCTAGTAGCCTTGTAATATGATAATAATGGAGCCACTACATAAGCAAAGGAATCAAAGTTTCATCAATGATCTAAAAATATCCTCAGGCAATTCCTATTGATTGGAGAATTATAAAAAGGAAAGAAGTAAAGATAGAGCAAATATTTATTGTCAACAATTTGGTTAATTCCTTTCATGTCCCTCCTTTATACCTTTCATTTTCCGTGGTAAGTTTTTACCTGATTAAGAGACCTATTTCCATTAAATTTAAACCAGGTCATATAGAATTTTGTTAAACTACATTTTTTTATATGTCTTTCATCATGTATTCCTTTCATCTGTTTTAATTCGTGATTCTATTTGTTTGATTTTTTTGGGTATTTTTCATAACTCATTTTTTTTCCATCTCTATCATCTTCCCCTTAATTTAAATATTCACCTTATTTAGTTAATATAATTTTCCCTTATTAATTTTATAAATTTTTGTCATGGGTTTACAATGAGAATTCACAAGGTGAAGGTCTTGTGGTAAGGAGTAATCAAGAATTTGGGAGAAACAAGTCCCGAAACGGATCAAGTAATAACAAAGCTCGATCTAAATTTAGGAAGAGGAAGGACATATAATGTTATAAGTGTGGAAAAAAAGCATATAAGATGAGAATTTTTGGAGAAAAAAAAGGATATGGAGAATAAATAGGGTTTATCAAAATCTGTGAATGTAGTGGAAGAAGAAGACTCAAAAAGCGATGATGAAGATATAATTTATGTTTCATCCAATTTAGATCATCTCACATATTCTTAGATATTGGATTTGGCATGCTTTTATCACATGACACCCAATGAAGATTGATTTGACATCTTCAGACCAGTAAATTCTAGCTCTATTATGATGGGTAACAATGATTCATGTAAAGTTGTTGGAATGAGGAATATAAAAATTAAAATATTTGATGATGTTATTAGAATGTTATATGATGTTAGACATATATCATATTTGAGGAAGAATATGATTTTATTAGGCAGTTTAGATCGTAATGGTTTTAGTTTCAAGTTTGAAAGTAGAGTAATAAAGGTATTATAACAATGATGAAAGGTTAAAAATTAGCATGAAATATTTATAGACTGATAGGTATCACATTAGTAAGTGGAGGTGTAGCTACATAATCTGAGTCAGATAGCACAATCTTGTTGCATATGTGATTAAGCTATATGGATGAGCATAAGATGATGGAGCTTTATAAGAAGAATCTATTGAAGGGTGTCAAAACATGCAAGCTTAGTTTTTGCAGGTATTGTGTTCTTAGAAAATAAAATAATATGCAGTTTAAGATAGCCACACATAAGACAAAGGAGATTCTTGACTATATTAATACAGATGTTTAGGGTTCAATAAAGGTGGCATCACAAGGAGGACATGTATTTCATGATTTCTGTTGATGACTACTCACGAAAGGTTTGGGTTTACTTCATGCGATGCAAGTCATAAAAATTTATCAAGTTCAAGGTGTGTAAAGGTGAAGTAGAAAACAAGACAAGGAGGAACATCAAATGCCTCAAGTCAGACATTGTATCGAGTAGATTCAAAGTTCATGGAGTTGTGTGAGCCACATGAAATCAAGAGATATTTCATAATACGTAAGACACCACAACAGTTGTCTTAGGATGAACAAAACAATAGTTGAAAAAGCAAGGTGTCTTAGGATGAATATAGGGCTTGCAAAGAATTTCCAGGTAGAAGCAATGAATATGACATGTTTCTTGATTAAAAGATTATCCATAGTAGCACTAGATATGAAAATAGAAGAAGAGGTATGGATAAGCAATACAATAGACTACTATGCTATAAGAATGTTTGGATTTTCAGCCTATGTGCATGTTTCTAGTGAAGAGAGGTCGAAGCTTGATGCGAAATCTAGACAATGTATTTTTATTGGGTATTAGAAAAGGGTGAAAAGGCTTCAATATCTAAGATATGAAGGAAAATAATGTGGTTATGAGTAGAGATATTGTTTTTTTAATGAAAAAATCATGTTATAATGTACTTAAGAAGAAAATAAACATGTGCCAAAAAATTATAGTAGCGATGAGCATAAGATTTAGGTGGAGCTAAAGACTCATAATAGAGAATAAAATACCTACAATGTAGGGATTTCTAATTCAAAAAATCATAAGCATGCCAATATAGATATAAACAAGCCTAGACGTACTATCAAGCCACTTACCAAGTATGGTTTTGAAGATTTGGTTTCTTTTGCACTCATTACTAGTAGTAAGGATCCTACTACTTTTAAGAAGGCATAACACAACCAAGAGAAAAGTAAACGGATGAGTACTATGGAGGAAAACATATAGTCTTTACATAAGAACCGAATATGGGAGTTGGTAGAGCTTCTAAAGAAGAAGAGGGTGATAGATATAAATGAGTGTATATAAAAAAAAGAAACAACATAAAAAAGGGTGGGAAGTTCTAGCAAATGGTTACTTTTAGGGGAAAGGGGTCGACTATGATGAAATATTTTCCGTTGAGATCAAACACACTTCCATCAGGGTAGTGTTAGGTTTGGTAACACTTTTTGATATGTAGTTGGAACTGATAGATGTCAAGATAATTTTTCTCCATAATGATTTGGAGGAGCATATTTATATGGTACAACCAAATGGGTTTAGCCCACCTAAACAGAAACACTTATTGTATAAGTTAAGGAAATCACTTTATAGGATAAAACAGTCTCTAAAGTGGTATAAATGATTTGACTTCTACATGATCCAAATTTGCTATAAAAAATACGAGCATGAATGTTGTGCTTTTGTAAAGTACATTGATGATGATTCATTTATTTTTTTTGTTGCGTTATATGGATGGTATGTTAATTATTGCAAAAAAGTATTTGTGAGGTCAACAGATTGAAGACTTTTTTAAGTAGAGAATTTGACATAAAGGATTTGGGTGAAACTAAAAAGATTCTTGGGATGAAGATTCATAGGGATATAGCTTCCAGGAGATTATGGTTATCTTAGCATAACTATATTGAGATAGTGTTGGAAAGGTTTAACATGAATAATGCAAAACCAATATGTACACCTTTGGCGAATAATTTTAGATTATCTATCGATTAGTGTCTACAAACAGATGATGTAGTGTAAGACATGTCAAAGTTCTTATATGCCTGTGCAGTGGGGTGCTTAATGTATGTTATGGTTTGTACAAGACCAGATTTGGCATAAATAGTTAGTATGGTAAGCAAGTTTCTATCAAATCCAAGATAACTGTACTGAGATGCAATCAAATGGGTTTTCAAATACTTGAGGGGTACTACAGACTATGACATCATGTTTATCAAACAACAAAATGATCCTTCAGTTGTAGGATAAGTGGATGCAAACTATACAGGGGACTTGGATAATATAAGATATACCATAAGTTATGTACTCACTCTTATAGGGGCCTATTTGTTGAAGGTCCATGGTTTAGTCTCTAGATGTACTATCTACTATTGAGTCAGAATATATGGTACTGGTTTAGGCTACTAAGGAATCCTTATGGCTTACAGGGTTAATCAAAGAGCTGACTATTCAACAAGATGAAGTTTAATTGTATTATGACAATGAGAGTGCCATTTACTTGGAAAAGAACCAGGTGTATCATACAAGGAACAAGCATATAGATGTGATGTTTCATAGAACCAGGGAATTTGTTTCTTCTAGTGAACTATTGTTTGAGAAAAGTTACACTTTTAATAATACAACAAATATGTTGACAAAGCATGTTACCACAATTAAATTCAAGCATTGTTTATACTTGATTACTGTTCATTTCCTTAGTTACTCATTATAGTAACTAAATATCAAAACCACGATCACACTTCAACTTCCTTACTGCGGTTGCCAGGTCTTATTTGTAATTTTTGTTATGGCATTAAGTATCTTTATAACAGAGCTTTAGCCATCAACACTATGGTAATTATTATTATTATTATTATTATTATTTACTTCTCTTCCCAATTTCAATTTAACAATTCTTTACCATCAACCAACGACATGTAACTAATCATGCATTCCGCATAATCCATTTAAATTTCTTTTTTGTGTACAATATATATCCATATTCAAATATATAACTTGTTGTAACTAGCAATTTATAAGAATATTTAGCCTAGCATTAAGTGGACGTGAATTGAAAAGAAGAGGTGTGCTACACCTACCTGCTCTTCCCGTGTCATGGCCTTCTCCAATCAAAGATCTAATCCTCGTCGTTTCTCCTGATTCATAGAGAAGTCTTAGGTTATGTTTCCATCAAGTCATTGTGTACAATAGATTTGCATTTATTTATTGTATACACGATATCTTTCATGCATGTCTATTTGTCCCATCATAACATACAGACATATACTAGGCACATTTCTAAGGTTAGCGTATTAACGCTCAAGCATCCACACGACATCAGCAGGGCTCCACATTTGATGGTTTCATTCCTTCGAACAATATCTATTCAAATAAGAGTGGAAACAAGGAAAATTTTCTTACCTTACGAATTTAAACAAGCCTAGGGTGTTCTTGCTGATTTTTCTCTTCTTTTTCTTCTCCTTAACTTAGTCCCCTTCGAGTTTCTTCCTCTTTGACCGAACTTTCCTCTCTCTCTCTCTCTCTCTCTCTCTCCACACACACACACACACACACCTCTAAATGATGGTTTTCATCCTCTCATTCACTCATTATTCATCGAAGTATGATTTTCTAAGGACATGCAAGAGTTTTGGTGAAGAAATTTCAAGAAGGAGAAGGGAATTTTTTGCTGCTTATGGCCGGCCCTAGAGGGAAGAGGAAGTGTCTTTCTCCTTTTTGGCTCAAAGCATTTATACCCCCTTAATTAACCCTAGGTCATGTTTGGTTGCATGCTAACTTGTATCCTAGTATTTTTTATACTGTTGAAGAACAGAATTTATAATTCCTCACCCAAACATTTGGTTAAATTATTTATCACCATTAGTTTCCAAACTAGGAAGTTCCAAACTAGGAAGTTTATAAGGTGGAGTTCACGGTGGCTAATTTTATTGGCGCCACTAGTTTTCAAACCAGGAAAGTAGTTATTTCCATTTAATCCTCAGTGTTTTTATACCGTTTTGCAGCTGAATATTTAACATTTTCAAACTAACTTCAGGTGTAGATATTGTATCATTTATTTTCAATAACCACAAATATTTTTACTTTAATTTGTATAATGAAATCTCTATGCATCAAAATTTTCATCATGTTTCTTGATTATCCATGTTATAATAGTTATAATAGGCCAGGGTTTTACAAATGTCTCTAGATGCTAAATGAGAGACCCCCCTATTTATTGTCTCAGGTGGAGTTCCAGGTTATGTTTTTTCTTTTTTTCTCTTAAGGGTTAGATATCCGTCAAGGTGGAGATTGTTGTAATATGTGGCTCAAATCGAGTGGAACATATATATAGATAATTTTCTTGTACCTCTTGTACAACTAGGGTTTATTATAAATTCATATGATGTAACCCTAATATGATGCATAATGAAAATTCAACTCCTCGCACCTGTGGATGCAGGCATATCGTCAAACCATGTTAAATCTGTGTGTTTTTCTTTCTAAATAATTGAAAATAGAAAAGTTAATCACTAAATTAGAAGAGGCAAAATGTAAGAACCATTTTAATGCAATTAAGGATAAAATTTAGATGAAAATGAGAGAAAAATATTAAAATTAGTTAAATAATTGAAAATTAAAAAGCCAAGAATTGAATTGGAAAAGGCATTAAATATGCTAGGACTATTTTAAAATGCAATAACGGATAAAATTGAAAATAGATATTGAGAAAAAGGTTTAAATTGGAATAAAATAGAAAAATAAAAAATGCAAGGAACAAATTCAATAAGGTAGCAAAATTAAGGGACCTCTTTGAAAAAAAAAAAAAAACTTAAATGCCAAAACAATGATGTTTCCTTTAATGAAACATTTCATTTTCAATTAATTAAAAAAATAAATGCTTAAAATGACATTGTTTTGAGCATAAATTTAAAATAGTCCTTCTTCCTTGTATGGTTCCACAACTTGTTTTCTTTTCAATTGCTTTTGCATGGTTTTTCCAATATTTTTGCCTTTTTTTTCTTCTCTTTCCCATGCCTTTAAAAAATGCATAACAAAGCATCATTTCCCTCTCATGCATGTGTACTACATTCCCAACTAAAAATACTTAATCTGACCCTTTAAAGCATCTGCAAAACTAGTACAAAAAGGCCAACATAAGCATACTTGGCCAAAGTGTAAAATCATGTTGGATTGTTGAGACTAACTCAAGAGAACTAATGACCATAATTATTTCACCAAGAAAGGTTCTAGTAGTTTCATAATTGCCTATAAATAGAGGGGCAAATGAAACAATGGGAGCCATGTTAGATAGAGATAATGTCGAGATATAAAGAATAAAAATAGAATTTGAGCCTAGAGGTGTGAGTAGGCTTGATTCAAAAGAGAAAGAAAAAAGAAAGAAATGGGAACCTAATATAAGGAAAAAAGAAAAGAGAGAATAAATGAGCTTGAGCCGAGATAACGAGAATTTATTAAGGCAAGAAAAAAGAGGGGGGAAAGAAAAAGAAGAAGAGAAAAAGACAAATAAGGGAAGGATAAAAGAAATAAAAAAAACCCGTAGATCAAGAGAAACAACTGATAGAGAGGAAAAACACCCTCCATCACTGGCACCATCATCGTTTCTACCACTAGTAGTCACCACAATAGCTCCAGTATCTGGAATTAACCCCAAGACGAGCCAATACCTTCTTCCTTCTCTTTTCTTTTTATAGTAGAGTTTTTGCATGTTTTGACTATTCTAGTGTAAAATAATGAACATGTTACTATTCATGCATGGACACTATTCATTCATGTATTTTTATTTTATTTATTTTATTTTTATTGACTTCACATTCATGTTAGCTTCGTTTCATAAAATTACATTGTT
>Ga0307514_10004412_pt1 | contig 12962 bp, 13 predicted proteins | sample 16_EM_MG_FD_203088 | JGI IMG/M metagenome (GOLD analysis project Ga0307514, IMG submission 203088) | Populus trichocarpa ectomycorrhiza microbial communities from riparian zone in the Pacific Northwest, United States - 16_EM | ecosystem: Host-associated > Plants > Roots > Unclassified | place...
TTAGGGGTGTGGGCGCGTCCAGCGCCCACACCAAACAAGCTGGTAGCGGGGCACCTTGTAAATCCCGGTTTTTTTTTCAAAATTGCAAATTACTCAACAACCACACAATGGAGAGAATATCAGAGAGGGCAGTATAATAGATAACTCCAAGGCCTACATATCAATCCAAAAATCAAGTCAAATGGTCCAATTTTGAGTAAGATGAAAATGTGAGTGAGAGTTTATGAAGCTGGCGGATTTTTGCCCACCTCCTAATCCCCCTGTTTTATCACCAATTGTAAATGGAATTCACTGGTAATACTATTAGAGCATATACAGTATGCTAGCTTTCAATTAATGTCAGTCTTGGCAGATTTGGGATAGTGGTTGTTGAGATAGGTACTAGTTCTGAGTTGCTGAAGTGGGAGACTCTCTATAGTACCATAACTCAGGTAATTTTTGCCCAAGTGACATTTCATTGTCCCTAGAAACTGCAAGCTGCACCCAAGTAGCCTTATAGCATGCTGAAGAGACTCAGGCAGCAAGGGAAATGAATTCCAACCACAAGTGGTGGAGAAATCATATGGGGTAGATAGCTCTCCTTTTCCTTATTCTCCCTTAACAGTCAACCCATAAGTCCACCAATCCTTGGTTAAATTGAAAGCTCTTGGGCAAAGAGTACCTATACTGTATACAGATGGGTTTGGAATTATCATTGGCCTGATACTGGTTGTAAACTGGTCAGTCTCTATATTTGAGTCCTAAGCTCTCACTCATCACAACTGTACTTTACAGTCAGGTAGAAAAGATTTACGTGACAGTGTATGACATGTATCTAAGAGTCAGGCAGAAAAGATTTACCTGATGGTATACAACATGTATCTAAGCATCAGGTAGAAATAATTTACCTGACGCATAACACCAGCAGTGCTAAGCAGTGCTTAGCAGCATCAACTGTGCTAAGTATAGTCTAAGCCACTGTGATTGATCTACAACCACTCCTTGTGTTGAAATTGTGATGCTTTAGAAGCTTAATTGTGTCCTAGCTAAGAGGGCCACAAGGCCATTATATATGAGAGTGTAAGTATGGCTGAATGCCATCAGCCTGTGTCAGAGTCAACAGTTATCTCCAGCCATACAAGTCATCACCGTCTCAAGCCATACGCGACATCACCGTCTCCGGCCATAACAGACATCACCGTCTCCGGCCATATGAGACTTCACCGTCTCCGGCCATACGGGACATCTCTGCACTGGCCATACAAGACATCTCCGCTTCGGCCATACGAGACTCATCTCCAGCTGTGACCTGTATATGCAACACTCCCCCCTCTTTCTACGCTTCATGGTGCAAGGAAAACAAACAACTAACAAACAAATAAATAAACTAATGATACCCATAGTAGCCTCCTTAAAACCCTGCGTGGCATGTGAGCAGGGAAAGAGTACTACCGTAGCCTGAGGATGACCATTCATATAAACAAAGAAATCCGTATTTCTACAACCTCCAATTGACCTCCAATTACCATAAACTCATTGCTCGTGTGAACTTCGTATGCTTATCCTCTGAAAGTCCTTTCTTTAGTATATCCACCACATTTTCGTCTGTGTGTACATAGGAGTAGTTGACTATTCCTCGTCTATGCAGATCTCGATTGTTGTAATAGCAATTGTCGATGGGCTTAGTTTGAGCTTTGAGGATTCCAGTGGTGATAAGAGCGGGAGCACCTCGATTGTTGCAGTTGATTGGCAGCGGTGGTGAGTCTTTGTCGTGAATGTCATTTTGGAATAGAAGTAACCATTTCGCTTCCCTAGAGGCCTCTGATTATGCGATGAACTCGGCCTTGAGAATTGACATGGCGATGAGACTTTGCTTTCGCGACTGCCCCGAGATAGCTCCATTGCTGGCAGGAAACATATGGCCTCCCTGAGATTTGCGGTTCGCGCTGTTATTGGCCCAAGCGGAATCTGAGTACCCTACAAGACTATTGCCGATATTGATGTCGATGCCATTGTAGTTGACGTGTAGACAAAAATCAGCTGTAGATTTGAGACACTGAAGGACTCACTTAGCAGTGGTCATATGGCTGGTAAATGGCCACGAATCGTTTCCAGAGAGTGCAGCAACTGAACATGAGATATCTGGCTGAGTTGCGAGGTACATTAGTGATTCCATGACTGCCTGATTGTCTGTGATATTATCCAATTTCTTCTCCCCCTGATCCTCAGCCAAGTCCAACTTTACATTGAGGTTCATGGGCATCGCGACACCGTGAGTATGCTCCATTCTGAATTGTCTGAAAATTATAGTGATACAGGCTTTCTGACCAAGACTGATCCAGGTAACATCGTGGTGTGTCTCAATGCCGAGGAATAGCCGAGCCGGGCCGAGGTTCATAATCTAATATTTCTCAAAGAGATTTGCCTTGACCTCAATTGCAGCTTTGGTGACGGTCTCCAAATATGACATGAAGATATCCTCGACATACAGAAGTATTAGAATACCATCAGAGTGGAGATAGAGGTTAGGGTCAGCTGAAGACTGTGTGAACTAAAGAGAGAGTAGAAAGGCATTGATATCATCGTGCCATAGCCGTGGAGCTTGTTTAACCCCCGTAGAGAGCTTTCCAGAGTCTAAAAATAATCTTTTGTGCATTGAGGCCCTCTGGCCATCCTTCTGGCAAAGTTATATAGATGTCGTCATCATCGATTTCAGGGTTTAGGAAAGCAGTAACTATATTCAAGTGGTCCATATTCCATCTGTATCACCCAATGAGAGAGATGAGATACTGAAACAGAGTTAGCTTCCCAACAGGGGCATAAGTATCACTGAAATCTGTGTACTCATATCCCTTTATGACTCGCCGTGCTTTGTACCATATAAACCTGTCGCGATTGTGTTTAGTCTTGTAAACCCACTTAGAGCCAATCGGTCTAACTTTCAGTTGCAGTGCTTCCTGGAAGTGGAGAGCTGAGAAGGTGTTCTAGAGCAGGATTGACATGCTTGGATTTCTTGATTGCTGCTGCCGAACACAGGGCAGTCAAATCCTCTCTACAGAGACGCTGACTGTGGGTGAGGTTTTCTGCGTCTGCTGCCGAACGTGGGGCAGTCTGATCCTCTCTGCGGAGGCACTGGCTGTGGGTGTTTTCTGCTTCCTCGTCAGGAGTTTCATGTATGTGAGATGTGGATCTCTTACCAGACTGCATAGGTTAACTATCTTGTCTTCGGAGAGGCTCGTCTCCCGAATCTGTTGACTCGATATATTCCTCGTCTTCTGATAGTCCAAACATATTGGTATCAATTTCATTGCATCCATGCAGGCATGACATGTGTGCATTTCTCTCTTTGTTGAAGATGACTTCTGATTGGACTTACACCTTCTGGAATTCGGGATCCCATATCGTCCACAATGTTTTCGAATCGTGTGTGTATCCTACCATCATGCATTGTTTTGATCTCAGGCCAAATTTGCCTCGGCGTTGAACATCAGAGATGAGTCTGCTGGCTTAACATCCGAATCGGCATATGTTGTGGAGAGAAGCTTGATATGATATCTTGTTACCATCAGCATCGTGTGTAGGTTTTCCAAATCCATGCAATATCTTGTATGGTGTTTTGTATGGTGCTTAATAGACATCGCAGTCAATTTTTTTCAGACCTTCATCCGGTGATCTCTAATGGAGATAGACTGCAGTATTAACTGCTTCTCCCTAGAACTGAACTGGAGCCTGGGAGTCAATCATCATCACCCAGGCCTTTTCAGTAATTGTACGGATCATGCATTCGGCAACACCATTCTTAAGGTGAGTGTATGGAGGGCATGGCTTGTATGTTGTGCTGCGGCCCACAAGAACATATCGGAAGGTCGTATCGTTGTATTCTCCCTGTCCATTGTCGCACCGGAATTGCCTGATCTTGTATCCCACTGAGTCTACTCAGGCCTGATATGACTGGTAGGCGGATGTGCAGGTCTTGGCTTTCTTATTTGGGAGCAGCCATATGGATGTGTATCTCATTTAGTCGTCGATGAATAGTATAAAATATCGATTTTCTCCAAAGGTTGGTGTAGAGAAGCGACCGCACACATCCCAATGTACAAGTTCAAAGAGCTTCGTGGTGCGCTTGACTGCTACTTTGATAAACCTTTGTTTGGGATTGGCCTGGATACAGACTGTGCACATCGACTCATTGTGTGTATATCCCTCGACTATAGACTTTATGGCAGTAGGATTCAAATGAGCTAGTTGTCAGTGCCATAGTCTTGACTTTGGAACAGAGGAAGCAGGTGGACTTGTAGGTGCGATCTCTGAAGACTCAATTGTAGGTTCATTGATAATTACTCTTGGAAGTGAGCTGTCAGTCTATCTCTTGTTCCCACTCTCGGTAGTCGATGATTGGAGTGTGGTTGCGGGGACTACTATATTTATGCCATTGACTAGTTTTCCGACGATAGTACAAGAAGATGACGAAGTTGTACAAAATTTTCCGTCCCAAAATATAGTTGTATGCCCACCCAAATCCAACTGGTTGATCGATAGAAGGGAAAGTCAAAAAGTAGGAGTATGGAAGGCATCGACCTGATTGCCCTGTATGACGTTGACGAAGCCATAATGCATGGGGGTGACAGAATTCTCCTCTCCGAGTTCGATTCCTATAGGAAGTGAGAGATTTTTGAACATTGAGAAGCGGCTGCGGTCATTGCACATGTGGTGTAACGCTCCAGAATGAATGACCCACTTTGGAGCCGCAGCGGCAGCGGTCGCAGCAAGAGTACAGACAGTTAGTCAGAAGGGATTGCAGTCTGTGGTCGTATCGAGGGCTGCTGTAGCAGTGGCTTTCTTTAATTTCCACCACTCATTTTTATGTTTGTAGGAGACGCAATCGACTTTGACGTGGCCTGAGAGTCTGCACTGGAAGCAAATGTGCTCATCATTTCCGTTGTTTCCTCCCTCCTGCGTGCGTTCGCGCGTTCTGCATGCCTCTGTATTATAGCTGTCGATTTTGCGATAGGTGCACTTACTTGCGTCACTGTCTCCGGATCCACCATTTCCACCATGTTCACCATGTCCACCGCATCCACCACATCCTCCACGTCCACCACGCCCATGCCCACAGCCTCAGCCTCGGCCATGGTAGCCGCCACGTCGTGAGAAAAGTGCAGCCCACGTGGATGCATCTCTGAGTTCTTTGGTGATGCTGGCTGTAGTTTCTTCTTCTAAGAGATCATGCATGACTGCTTCGGGTGTCAGTAAGGGCCTTCCTTGCTTTAGGATCATTAATTTCATTGCATACTGTGATGGCAGTAATGTGAATATTTCCGTGCGGAAATCTCGATCAGTTATAGCATCGTCAGTATGGTCCAGTTGTATGCAGTAGCTACTGAGCTTGGTGAAGTATGCTGTGAGTGGTTCGTCCTCCTTAGGTTGGCAAACATGGAACTCACGAAGGATGTCCTGTCTGCCGATATAAGATCCAGTGGTGTCCAGGCTGGTTACTAGCGTATTCCACATTTCGAGAGTATTTCTCATTCACTTGACTATGTGCCGTACTTCGAGGGAACAGAAAAGTCTGATCATAGACGCGGCTTCGGGTTCCTTAGCCTTCCAATCATCATAGTTGTCATTGTGGTTGAAATCAAGAGGCTGCGGTTCAGGGTCATCTCCGGTGACGATCGCATATGCTCCCATGGCTGACAGAATGTATATCATGTCATCTCTCCATTCGTCGGAGTTGGTGTGAGTGAGCTTAGGAATGTCGCCCCACCTGGTTTTGTTAAAGGCGGGTTCGGAGGAAGACATTGTGAGATTGTCGTGTTGAGTTTTAGTGTTGTTTTTTCGATTGTTGCTACAGTGATGAGGTTTAGGGTTCTTGAGGCTCTTTTGAAGGTCATGAAAGAGATACTAGAAAAGATCGTGAGATTTTTAGATAGTAGCGATAGCCTGGCTCATAACCTGTTGAAACTGTGATGCTTTAGAAGCTTAAATGTGTCCTATCTAAGAGGGCCACAAGGCCAATATATATGAGAGTGTAAGTACGGCTGAATGCCATCAGCCCGTATCAGAGTCAACAGTCATCTCCGGCCATACAAGACATCACCGTCTCCGGCCATATGATACATCACCGTCTGCGGCCATACGAGACATCACCGTCTCCAGCCATACATGACATCTCCGCGCCAGCCAAACAAGACATCTCCGCTCCAGCCATACGAGACTCATCTCCGGCTGAGACCTGTATATGCAACACCTTGAATATTAGAGGAAACTAAAAGAGGAGACAAGCATGTGAAAGAGCATCTTGTTAACTGCATTTCATATATAAACAATATCCTGGTCAAAGTAAAACTCATGGAGTGAATTGAGCTCAAAGTTGGATAGATGTGGGAGCGTGGAGCTGAGGGTGGGCGTGGCTACACGGTGCCCTGCTAGTGGATTGTTAGTGGCTTGTTTGGTGTGGGCGCTGGACGCGCCCACACCCCTAATAAGGCGCCTGGGCCGTATGCATGAGGTGGCTCGCTATGCCGCCTACTGCTGGGCGTACATCCCTGTTGCGGTGCTTGTCATGCAGGTTCCGAGACTGTACGACAGTGAGACTGATTAAACCGACTACTTAGATCCAGTTGTCAGCTTCATCCTGCAGTTCTGCGAAACCAAAGATGACTCCGCCACGGACAACTCCTGAATGTCATTGCTAGTAGATGGAAGTTGTGATAATGAGCAAAAGATGAAGGGATCCTACTTGCAAGCGAGGATTATGATCTTGGGGATGCTTTGAATCAGAACATTCAGAGGAACTTGAATTTGTGTTACGCAAAGAGTAGCTTATACATAGAGAATTCATCAACACAACCGGCCTCGAGTCTCATAAGATACATTCCGGCTTTGAACCTGATCCTTCTACACGATTATCAGAAGCATCAAACAATAGGCAGATGTGCCACAACCCCATTTTTTTTACTGTAATGAATAAGACACCGTTCTCATCTAGTGCTATCGCAGTAAAATAAGACTTCCGCACAACCATTCCGGAGAGTCTTACGTTACCAACGGAAGTACCTGGCACAACGCAGCACCAATCGACAAGCCAGTTTCCCATAAGCACATCAGCTCTGCCTGTAGTTGCTTCCTGGGAGTTCCTGCGGAGAAGGTATTCTTGAGAAGGATCGCTCATTTGACGTCAAATGATCTACTCGATGAGCTCTATTAGCCCGTTTTGTCCGAACCTTAATTGGAGCAACCGTTCTTACGCGGCGGTAATGCCCGAGATTTCTGAGGTAGTCGAAATCTCGTGATTGGCCGGGTCTGGGAAAATCCTGTCTTGGCACAAACGCGGGTTGATTTTTGCACGGGATTCCTGTTCCGTTTTTATGCCGCGGATCACACTACTGCAGTATTAACTGCTTCCCACTAAACTCAATAAATCCTTACATCGTTCTACATTTTTAAAGCCTGGATATCACAAGAAAAAAGAGTACAAGTAAGAGGACCCAGAAGCCATTATTTCAGTGGAATGTAGCCTCCACATCCAGTCATGTACAAAGGTATTCCGAATCCGGAAGATTACTCACTATTCAGAGCAGCGATTATGTACTCCCTAATGACCCGATAAGTATGTGCACAATTAACCACCCCTCAGGAAGATATTAAGCCTTCTTTCTCTTCTTCGGCAAGGTATCCAATAATGACATCCACGCCTCATCATCGCCGTCTCCGTCTTCCAGATCTGTGCGTAGATTGTTTTCCGGCTCCCATGTAGCTCCCGAGAGTGGATATCCCAACCATTTAACATAGAACTCCTGAACTCCTCGACGAGTACGTTTTCCAAGCAGCCGTTCGATCTTAAACTTCGAATCGTCTTGAAGCTCAGTGTGGTGATCTCCAGGTTTTTCTTTGGGGGTTGCGGATGCTCGGCCTCTGTTACTGTAACGTCGCCGAGTTTTTTTATGGTGCCTAACAGCAGTGTCGTTAATATCCTGGCGCTGAGGCGGAGTCAAGATTTGCGGTCGACTAAACGGTAATCGCTTGGTAGAGTTTGCGACAGAGCTCGATTCCGCAAGAGCAGATGACGATGCCTGGGTGTCAGTAGACTCGTGTTTGATTAATAGACTAACCCGTTGGGTTCGCGGAGTGTAGGGAGGAGGACTTGATGTCATCATATTGGGGGCTTCGGGATTGATAAAACCGTCGGAAGGCAGACTGAAGGAAAGTTCCAAGGGAGCCCCGGTACTACTGGAACCAAAGACAGATGCTGGCGGCAGAGATTGGGGGTGACTATCCGAGTAGATACCTTTGTCACCGATGATAGAGTTAGCTGAAGTAGCGGGACGAGACAGCTCTGGAATTCGCTGGAAACTATTAGTTGGCGTAGTAAGTGTGAGGTCTGTTTGTCTTACCAGACTGCCCTCAGTACAAATCGGTGGCAGAACATCTGGCTCCCCTTCGTTCAGCGTTGAAATTTGACTCGCCGATCTCAATATATTTTGTGCCATGGTCGGAGAGGAGCCAAAGAACTGGGTATATTGATTACCCCCTGCAATGGAATCCTTATCATCCTTGAACCGCATATTGTTACCAGCATCCGAGGATCTACCGTTTCGGGATGATCCGTCACTGTCTTCCTCTGAATCACGCGACGCAGTTGACTCTCTCCTGTCAGACTTGCGGCCACGTACGGTGGGTACCGAATCTACCTCAGGTGAAATACTGACGCGCACCCTAGGTGGCTTAATGTTTGGAACTGCTGGTGGGTTCGAGCCTTTGAAATCGACGATGAATGTGGCTCCCACTTCGTCAGAACTATGTTGCTCGTTATGCTCGTTCCCCGCTGTGTGTGAATGTAAGAGTGGAAGCATTACAATGGAGGCATGCAGGTTACGAGCAAAAAACTTGAAGGAGACTAGGGTGACGGGAATTTAGTTTTTGTGTACGCGGCAGTGCGGAAAACTGTTTAATAGAGTGGGTGGCGGGGGTTGTAGACGAAGCATTGATTAGAAGTTTTGAAAGAAGGCACTCACCGCAGGGTAACTGTCACATGCACATATGACAAACTTTAGATAGGGTTACAAAGATAGAAGAGCGTCGAACTATGATCATCACTAGGACTCAATACAATGCATGTTATTTCTAGTATATCATTACTTTCCACAGCTTTATGGAAACGAACGCAGCAAGTTCATTGGAACTCTACCAGGCCAGGATGAAGGCGGACAGTTGTGAAATATAATATATGAAGTTCCAATACTATGTGGAATCATCGTGCATAGTAGAACACCTCACAGTGCTCAATAGTGCACAAAATCTACCTACTTACCTATTTAAGTAAATCAGAAGATGGTATATACACTCTACATTAAGGCTCTTGGAAGGCAACCATACGATGGCCTTCAGTTGTAATGGTAAAAGCTCTCGTCTACTTGCCACCCGGCATATACCCAATGATGAAGGGTCTCCACGCAGCAATATCAGATATTCCACAATATTGTAGCGCCACCCAGTTCTTTTAACTTGCTATCGTGCCACATCATTATCTTGGAATTTTTATACCAGTGCTAATCTTGGGGGAGATGAAGGCCTGTCATGAATATTATCACTCGTTTTGGTGTGCAAAAATCAGTTGCATATATGGATCGCCTTCCTTTGTATGGCTTATGGGCTTCAGCTGGGTTGATGGAGATCATGATCTCATGATGATGATGGTCATTCCGGACTCAGCTGGAGATGCCAGCTTAGCGCGTATGCATGCGTACAAGGCATACTCTGAATGTCGTATATAAGATCACACAAGTTCCCTCATAGGTGAGAATATACAAACTTCTCTAGCAATCACTATTTCAACAAATCTTGCATTACACCCGAATTATATGAGAACGCTTGAATCAACACCAGTACAGCCAGCCGTGATTATCAAGGGATTATTCAGCCTTTCTGTGACTATTACTATGACACCGAGGGGACCACAACATCACCCATGCATGCCCTAGACTACCCGGTGTATTGATGGTATTCGGAAAGCAAAACGTCGTTTTATGAAGCAAGGATACCCACCATTAAAACCCGATAGTTTATTTGCTTTGGGTGGCGTTTGCACTGCTATTCATGATAGGTTGAAGGATAAATATTGTGGTATTTAGTACTGCGGTTTAAGCGTTCAAAAACCGAAGTAGTATTGTGGCGAAATGATGGGTCGCTTAATCTTTATTTGCATCGGGCGTCGTGGTGTATCACGCATATACACCCATGACAAGGGTAATCATCGCTATCACGCATCATACCTGGGCATAATTGCTCGCATGCGATAGCAACCAAAGCGTCTGTGACAGAAACTCAACAGAAATCTGGCTGAACGATTTTTTTGATCTGCATGCTAAATAAAGCCCAAAAATTGCCAACCAACGTTTCCCTCTTTTAGCCCATGGCCCTGGCATATAAAACTTCCCAATTTAAAGGTATTAAATTGATATCCAAAAAACATGGGACTCAAAAACCTTTTTTTCCTTCAAACTTTTCCCAACGGTGCCTTAAAGGTCTTCGTTGGATTCCCTTAACCTGGAATTCAAACAATCTCAACGAAAGCTATATTATTAGTAGTATCATACTTGTCTCCAGTCACAGGATCATCTCCGGTGGGAAAAGACCACTCCTGGAGATTGGACAATTTGCCATCGGACCCTTCCTTCCAGCATCTTTCGTCATCGAGGACCGCTTCTGTAACATATCCAGACTTGTTATTGTCGATAATGTCGCATTCCTGGTCGTACTGGTGATGGTCATTAGCGCATGGGGAACTGGTCTCATAAGAACCAGCTGATGCGCAACGCATGTGAGGTGGTTTGATAGGTGTGCCAATCACTATCTGTGAGTGATGGCAGTTAAACGCTTTAACAAGTTTTTCCTCGGCTTCAAACTCGTCCAGAAGAGATTTGGGAACTGTGACACCCGGAATGCGCGAACAAAACGACAAACGTCGTCGGCACAGTGCTAGTTTGGGGGGGGTAACGCCCATGCCCATGTCTATAGAGCGACCAACAGAATCATTGTAACGCTGGTCAAGAGCGTCCCAGGACAAGTCCCTATATTATACATTAGCAACTATTACATGATGTCGGCTTTTTGCATACCATGTCTCGTCGGATCGGAAAGATGAGTCGCCGAATGAGTTACGGTCAGGGGTATCCATAAGACGAGTAATGACACCTAGAGAAGTACTCGGGGTTGCTCTTGAGCGGGCTTTCACAGGATCGCAGTGATCGAGATCAAAGATTCCATCTGGACTATTGCCATACTTCAACAAAAGGTATTCTGAAATGTCTTCCGGTTCATTTGGGTTCTGATCCTCATCAATCTCGAAAATTGGGGAAGGACGCTTAACAGGGCGACAATTTCGATAATATCCGTAAGTATCGTTGTAGATTTCGAACTTTTCTTGAGTAGGAGCACGGATCGTGCGAGCATCTGTTTCGTTTAGTTTTCATGGTAATCAAAAACTTTCTTATAGAACAAAAAGCCAAAGACAGTCAGGTCGACCTGAAATTTGATATTCTCGACTCGCAGCCAAATAGGCAGAATGAGGTTGAGACCAATACATACTTGTCAACGGAGCGAGAGCAACAGCAGGACTGCTGCCCGAGTAGTCCACAAGGAGTTTATCGAGCTGATGTGCGTCCATTCTGAGAGCCATGATGTTTGCTACTGATTATATCGATGGTAAAACTAGCAATAACAAAGGTGGCTAGGCGGTGTTGTCGGTGGATATCTGCAAACAACGATATGCAAGATGATTCTCTACGCGGCAAGAACGTGAGATGTATGAAGGTAATGTACCAACACCTGCTGAAACAAGGGTGAAGGCCACGGTGAAGGCTGTTGCTAGCAGGCATCAAGTTGAAGCCAATGCAAGATGGGCAAGATGCCATAGTTGCCACTTCTGTGATATCGCAGGAATGGTGGGGAGGTGGGGAGCTAGTAAAGTTGCCGCCGAGACACTTGGGCATTTGCTGAGGAATCTATGTACATACACTGCCGCAGTTATTCATATCAGCAAAATTTCGTTACTGTAACGAGTAAGAAGTCCATATGATAGGCAATGCTTACTGCAGAATTAATAAGTCTTAAGAAGGATGCAGAAATGGTCATCAATGACAGATACTCCAACCCCCGCCCCTAATCCATCGTATAGATCATTTCCTAACCGTTCTGCCGCATGAATTGTTCGGTAGAATGTCTGTTACATTGATATCCATCACCAACCGGGTTCTAGGGTCACAACGCGTAATGAGGCGTCCGCCTTGGATTGTTTCTAGAGTTGGGGCCCAATTACTTAGTGAGAAAACGAATAAAATCTTAATTGTGAACAGAATATGATATTCTCTAATATCAGTGTTCCTAAGCGGCCAGGCCGGCCCGGCTTTGCATAGGCCGGGCCGGGCCGCCCTTAGCGGCGGCTTTCAAATGAGGGCCGGGCCTGCAGGCTTTTCCGGCCGGGCCTGCAGGCTTTTTCTTGGCGGCCGGCCTGCAGGCTTTATTTGCCAACGTATAAGTTCAATCGAACAAGCATAAACATAATTTGTTTAAATGACACCCATTGCTGCTGCCTAAAGTCTTAAACTCAAAAAGCCACCAAAGTAAACTCAGCCATCGTCCATCATAAGTTCATAACCTTGCCATCCGTTGTGGCGGCCTACAGGCTTTTTCTTGGCGGCCGGGCCGCTTAGGAACACTGTTCTCTATATGAATAATAAATACAATCGTTAGACGGGTTGGGGACATTGTTTCATGCACACAAAATCACTTCATCGTGCTGATTCACCGTGTACTTCGATCATGAGTCTCAGCATCATCTGATATCTTGTATGAGAATGAAGACTTGTATAAAGATGGTGGCTGTATGAGGATATGCATTAGAATGAGGGTGATACATCTCATATCAGATTAATTATATTAGAAGGAGGGTTTTAATGAGGCACTGGAAGACAATTCACATGGAC
>Ga0307514_10004413_pt1 | contig 12962 bp, 16 predicted proteins | sample 16_EM_MG_FD_203088 | JGI IMG/M metagenome (GOLD analysis project Ga0307514, IMG submission 203088) | Populus trichocarpa ectomycorrhiza microbial communities from riparian zone in the Pacific Northwest, United States - 16_EM | ecosystem: Host-associated > Plants > Roots > Unclassified | place...
GCCCCGCCCCCCCCCACCCCCCCGCACCCCGGGGGGGGGGGGGCGATAGAAGTTGCATACATGATTCCAGCGGCTTTGAGTTCTCGCTTCTTTTGTAAGACCGCGAGTCGTCGTGCTTCCTCCAGTTGACGCTCTCTAGCCTTTCGCTTTGCCTTTTTTCCCTGAGTGTTGGCAAGACGGGCACGAGCCTCGGATAACATCTCCTTCTCTGGGGAGGAGAAAAGTAAGGATTTCTCCTCTGAAGATGGAGGGAACTAAACTCACCATCCTCGTCCATGTCAATCGGGTCAGGCCGCGCGGGTTTGGTTTCCGGGTCCGGGTCGATTTCTCCAGGTCGAAGCTTTCTAATTTCATCTGAACTGGGTCCGGCTTCGTCTCCGGGGCCAGCAAGCCCAAGTTCTTCGTTCTCCTTTGCTTCGGCTTCATCGAGAAGCTTCTGGTAGCGCTCCAAACACTGCGTAGCTGTTCGACCGACAATGGGGGCAATTGTACGCCACTGGGTTGGCATTAGCTTTGCGAGATGCAAAAGCTTCTCGTCTTCGGTCTTGGGACATGTGTAAGAATCGGTTGTAGAAATGGAATGTGCGGCTACAGACCTTTGACCATTCGGTCTTCTTGATCGAAGGGTCCAACCATTCGTACCATCGTGCTTTGCACTGTTTTGGAGTTTTACGGACCAAAAGCGAAGAAATACGTGCCCTAGAGTTGCCTGAGGATCGTGACCAAGGTAAGAGTGGTGCAGACGGACTCACCATTGGTTCTTTCCGTACTTTGCGATCGCAGCTTTCAGCACCTCATCCTCGGTATTCTGTGGCGTCGGACTTGTCAGTAACGGAGGAAATGCACCGCGAAGACGAACGGGTTACCTTCCAGACACCTGAAAGAGGTGTGTCAGTGGAGGGATTGAAGGATTGACGAGACAGACAGACCTCCTTTGATGATTATGCGAACCATTATACACTCAACCGTGTACGCGTTGGACAAGTACGGTGGGAACAGAAGAGGCGCTGCCACGCGAGAAACATGTGCGGATCACGTGATGAGTGGCTGAAAACAGTGTGACGTGACGATTACGAGGTATAAGTGACCGGAGAGCCGGGAGAGCCCTAGGACGCCGAGAAGATGCCGTGAATACGGACTTACGGTAATTCGGTACTTTCCCTACTATCCTCGAATGGAATCGGCGCGGCTAGTTGTCATTCGGTCCGTCCGACGGGCCAGCCGCAGGCTTTGTGTCAGACGTGGCAATCAAGGAACAAGGCAAGGTTCACGTTTATTCATCAAGGTCACCGTCGGAGGAGCCGATTTCCAATGGATCTTTGTTGCAGATGAGGTGCAAATGCCGAGAGCTCCGCGGGTCCATGCGGGTGGTCACTGGTGTGTGCCCCCTGGGGCAGTTAAAACGGTGTACTCGAACTGAAAACTCTTCTCGCCACTATGCATACATGTATACGGACTCCCTTGCAATTTATCACTTGGCCGTTTTCTGGGTTGCCGGGGTGATCTCATCGGCGGACAAAAGTTCCCCGTTGTCGGCTCAAGCGAGCGGTCCGAGCCGATGGGGTCATAAGCGCTTGGCGAAGATAATTTTGCCGGGCCTGGGCCATCCTGTTTTGGAAGGTTGTTGGGTTGGCGTTTGATAACCGGATCGGGCCTCGGCATCGGTCCGACTACATTCTCCGTCGGTTGCTGTCGCTCGGGCGGTCTGGCGTCTCGAGCCGCTTTTGTCCACCGGCCAAATTTCACCTCGGGAATCCATAAACCTTGGCCAAAAATTCTTTAAAAAAAATCGTGCGCTGCTGTGACACGACACGACATAAGGCCTGCAAGAAATGCATTTTTTTTGGCGAGGTCATGGGGGGAGGGAGCGCTAAGTGAAAAAAAAAAAAAAAAGCGCCGAAGGGAAAGTTGGTGGCAAGCTGATCTCCGGCTGCACACTTGATTGAAATTATTCCGACAACCTTTAAGTATCCATCTGCGCCTTCGCCATCCCCACTTCGCTCCTTCCCCCGTGCCCCTCCCCTTCCCTCCCCTTTACTCCACTCCGTCCATCCCGTCCCCCCGTTCGCCGGGTATCATCCACAATGGACTCGTCTCAATCCCAACGCTCGACCCCAGAGATCCCCACAAAGTATGACATCTTTGTTCCGCCCTATTATTCCCCTGACCGGTATCTCCACAGGAAGCCGCCGGTTATCCGGGGTGCTAGGGCGTGCACCGTCTGCCGCGCAGCAAAGGTCAATACACTATTATTATAAGAGAGCGATTTGATCTGACGGTCACCTAGATGAAGTGTGTTGGCTCCGAAGATGGCACCAAACCGTGCCAGAGGTGCAAGCGTGCCAATGCCGAGTATGTGTTCCTCAGTGTTTGGAAAGGTCATCTGCCTGACTCTTGATCCCCCAGCTGTATATTCGAGAAACACCGCCGTGGCCGAAAGCCGGGCTCAAAGTAAACCATACAGTTCCTCCTATTGTCACCGGTCGGCTCTGATCCTAGATCCAATAGACTTTCTGAGGCTTCCAAAATGCTTCGTAGGCTTGAGAAGGGCCTCTCATCGGCCAAACTCAAGTCACAGGCCAACGTCGTTGCGAATTCTTCGGACACCACCCCATCCGAGCACTCGTACCATGGTGTCAACGGTTCCGACACTGCCTCCACACACTTCCCTGGAAATGAACTTCCTCCGCTCAACATCTCTGCCTACCAAAATCGTTCCTACGCATCGCCCTCTCTCTCCGCTGACGGCGACGATGACTCAGATTCTCAGGGACGCAGCCCAGTCGAGATCTACCCAGCCAAGATGATTCGAAAGGAGAACTTCTTCAAGACAATACTAAATAATCCCGAAGATGCCGTACCCAGCCTTTCATCGGGAGGCTTCCGAGGCTCTTCCCGAACACCACCATCATCATCATCACCATATCACAAACACGCCCAATCACAATCATCGTCCAAATCATTCCCAGCGCCTTTGGGACTAGATCCGATCACAGCAGGAATCCTGGATGAGAATCAAGCCACCGTCCTCTTCGACCTCGTCTTTCTACGCTTGAATCCATTCATCAACCTCTTCGACCCGGCCCTCCACTCGGTCCATTACGTCCGATCGAGGTGTCCTCTCTTGTTTACCACTCTCATCATGGCTGGCGCAAAATTCTTCAAACCCGAACTTTACCGACCCTGCCAAAAGCTTGCCAATGACCTCTCTATCCGTGCTTTCGCTGAAGGTTGGAAATCTGTCGAGGTTGTCCAGGCCTTCGCTTGCCTTGTTTATTGGAGGGAGCCTGATGATACTCGAACATGGACATACATCGGCTACGTAAGTGTTCACCGCAGACGCCGACCCTCATTTTTTTTATTCAATCGCTCCGATAGGCCTGCCGTATGGCTGTTGAGCTCGGCTTGAACCGATACCTCGCAACGCCGCCCCCGAATGAGTCCGAATTTCACATGCGGGAGCGCCGAAACAGAGAGCGAACGTATCTCGTCCTCTGGGTCCATGATCGCAGCTTGAGTATGCAAACAGGTCGCCAATGGATGCTGCCAGAGGTACGTTACCATACTCTCGGTCCTCCTCCGTCGGACTCCCGATACTCAATCATCACCATCACCCTTAGGATGATTTGGTCAAGTACTCTTCAACGTGGCACGAGACCGGTGGGATTCCACTCCGGCCCGAGGACGTGATTCTTGCCGCCTTTGTCCAACTTCGGCGAATTGCTGTAAGCGTTCAGTGTTGACTCCCACACCAGGCGCACGTCCTGATTCTCATTGACCCTAGGCCGAAACTATGGAGACCACTGATGTGTTCTGTTTGCACAAGTCGACATCATCGTCATCACTACAGTCGGACGTAAACTATGAGGTTCTCCTGCGCAACTGCAACTTGAAGTTGACGCAATGGCAAGAGTTTTGGCACCAACAGATGCAACGCGCGTCCGGTCAATCTTTCCACCACGCCTTCCTCAACTTCTTCCGTCTTTATGTCCGCCTGTTCCTGAACAGTTTGGGCGTCCAGCCCTACCTCAGGAAATGCAGCGGCCTTGCTCCCAGTCCCACTGCCCTCTCGGCTTGTTACACCAGTGCTCTGGAAAACCTCCAGATTATCACGAAGGACTTTGCCGCCATGAGCGTGTTGCCATACGGACAGGACTCGATCACCATCATGAGTGCCTACTGTGCCGTGTTCTTACTCAAGGTGCGACCATCCGTTAGCCCCTTGTGTTGTCAGAGGAGCTTACGTCTCTCCTTCAGCTTCTGCGGAATAGCGATGATCAAATTGGGCTGCCACATGATGCTCCCCAGAAAATTTATTCTGTCATCTCGCACGCGGCTGGTGCTTACCACGATGCTTCTTTGTTATCCCCCGCCTCGGGGTCCGCTTCGTATCATTCGAGGTTCCTCCGGAGTCTCGTTGCCCGGGATAGGCACCAAGTACCCAGCCGCAGCGTCAAGTCGACTGGCTACGCGCAGGGACAGCAGCCACAACAACAGCAACAGCAACCTCAACCCCAGCATCCGTCCACGATTCATCTGACGGAACAGCCGATCGTACAACATTATCCTGCCTCTCCCCACATGCGATCTCCTCCAACGCCGACGAGCCCACCCGGTTACTACTTGGACTCATCTCGTGATGTTCTGCCCAGCTACCAGCCAAATCCACAAGGCATACAACAACAACAGCAGCAGCAGCAACCGTCGGACCTTGACGCTCATTACTGGCGAAATATGTTCAAGGCGCTCGGGTACGAACCGTCGATGGATGTCATGCACTCGTCTGATGGATACATCTACCCAACCATCCCTGAGCCTAACCCATACACGCCTACGATTGGTAGCGCGTTCGGAAGGTGAAGGTGCGAGGCTTGCCTTACGGTAAAGGGAGAATCATTCCCTTGGTTGGCGTCTTTGATCGATCGCTGCTCCTCGTTTCCGCCTGCCCCTCTTTCAAGTTACCCTATCTGGTTACAAGGCTACGTCCCGTTGGGTCTCGTCTTTCTTGCTTCCTTTTTTACTCTTACTCTTTTATTTTTATTTTTTTCCCTTTCACATCACCGTCTCGGTTTTTTTTCTTTTTTTTCTTTTTTTTTTCAAGCTCGTCACTCACATCTGTCCCCCCTGCCCTACTCGCAACTGAACTCTGTTTTATTCTCCTTTCGAACCTCACTTGCTCTCTTTTGTTTGCTTTCGACCAACTGTAGTTTGTACCATTCTCTCCCGGCGTTTCACCCGTCACATCCTCCTACCCCCTCCCAAATAATACGTTTTCCCTAGTCCAGATTGTAGCACCCCGATCGCAGTTTGTCGTTGACCAACCCATTATCGATTTCGGACCTGTGATAATAATCTTTTCGAGTGATTTCATAACGTGCGCCTAATCGTGCTGTTATGTACGCCGGCTGGAGTTCGATGTCAACTTGCTTCTCGCCTCCCTTGGGAAGGCAACCCGCTAAGATATTGGTCCGGTAACATGATGCAACCTCCATTCACCCCCGGATGGGTTACACATTGATTTGACGACCCCACGGAGGCTTAGCGGAAAACGTGGTCTCCGACCTTTACCCCCGTATCTCCATTGCTTTCTCACCGGTTCGTGCGCAGTTGTATGGCGGTGCGGCAAAATTCCTGCTTGAAATTCAAGAGAGGGGGGGTGGAAACACGCGACTCATCACGCGTAAAGTTGCCCTATAATTCAGTGGGGTAGAATTTGTCCCTAGTAGATAAATACACCCGGCGTTTTCCATTAGGCGCTTCCTCGGGTGCACTGAATTGAACTCTAGGACTCGACCCCGATGTAAAAGATCACGGCTTCGTTACCAACCCCGGCGGCGATCCTCGGGATACCCGACGTGGCGAGAAAGTCGAAGTCAAGGACCCGAAGTGGCCGCGGCGCCAAAGTGAAAACTGTAGGTTGGGCGTTTATGTACGAGGTATTGTGCACATGCACCACCGCACCCTTGGAGGGATTGCTCGTGGATAAAGCAAAATACTCTGAAAACGTGGGGCACCACCTAGTCCGTTGGATTTTTAAAAGAAATAGGTATATCAGAACAAATCAGGGAATTATGAAAAAAGAAAAAAAAGAATCAAACGAGGATAAGCGCCACCCACGGGATTCATCCGCTGACCCGACGAATACGAAATAGACAATAATGATGCTTTGCAAATTTCGGACATCACTTACCTGAACTGGTGGCCGCCTTCGGTGAACCCGAGACCGCTGACGTTGGGTTTCCCTCCCTGCAAATTTGAAAGATCCCAAATAGAGTACCGTGATCCATACGTAGCGCCGATTCTAGGATGAAGAAAGATCAGATGCCAACGTACTCGCGGAACCAAAGACACAAGGCAGCGGCAAAGATAACCTCCGGGAATCATCGGTACCGAGGAATGAATTGCTGATGAACACATACACATCTGGGTTATCTGCTCTCCATGCCGCAACCCCCGCAGTTCCAAGACCGCCGACGGCATCAGAAAGCGCACGAGGTTCGACAAGCTCAATGACGTTCAACCGCCTTGAATCTTCTTCAGGATCTGAGCGCCAGTCGGTGAGAAAGATTGACCCGTGGTTGTCTGAAACAAGGAACTCCTTGCTACTCAACGGGTGAGAGCTAACTGACGTGAGTGGATGGGGAAATGGGATAGGATAGGCTGCTGGCTGGGGTCTATCCAGCAAACCACGATCCGAGCCAGCACTCGGGGATCCACCACCAGCGCGCGTCTCGAGGTCCCACACCATCAACATCTTGTCATCTCGAAAGGTGGTAAGATGAAGCCAAGCGGACATCACGCTGCATGATTTGCTCACCCGAGACGGTAGCAACGTAGCGCGAGCTATCCCGGTCATTTCCCCCGGAAAATGCCATCCCAGTCACCTTCCCATGGTGTCCACTAATCAGAAACTGTTCTTGAATCAAAGGTGGCTCAAACAGATCACCATAGCCTACCTCAAACCACCCCCAAACGGGAAGATCTCCTCAGAAGCAGAGGCAGATTTTGAAAGCAAGTGGAGCCCGAAATCTGCCGTTGCCACAGCGAGCCTATTTCGCCAAAGTGGTGTGAGGGTAAATCCAAGTCGCCGTGGATCGCGGGATCAACTGACTCTGTTGACCAATCGTCGGAGAACGAAGGAGAAACGGTACGCGGCGACCAAGCTATTGCAGTTATCCTTGACCCAACGTTGAAGATCGCGATTTGTGTCGCAGTGGTCTCTAACTGATCTGGTGAATTGGTGCATGCTGTTTGCGAGATTTGTCATTTAAAGTGGCTCACGACTTGTAAGACGGCAACGGAGTGCTCGCCACCGATGGCCAGGAGATCCGGCGCGTCTCGGGAGTGAGATGCGCGTAAACAGTGAATGAGCGACCCGTGGTTGTAGCGGATGTCCATGCTCGTTGATGGATGGGTGGGGAGAATGATCGACTGAAGCCCACCTGCGACTATCCCCGTGTATGTCACCGCCTGCAGGTCGGAAAGGCCCAAATCCGTTCGTGTTCCTAGCTCTCATAGCTGCCTCCTTTGGCTCCTTTGCCCTCATTACAAAACATCGAGCGAACACCCAACAACTCTCACAATCCTCACGTCGCCCCGAAAACCCCCGTACACCCCTCACAGCATCACGTGAAGTGTCAGAAAGCGAACACTGATGACCGTCCTCGACACTATAGCAGAAAAGCTCCATCTCAAGTCCCCCGCCCACAAGGATGAACCTGCAAACCTGAACGAGACAGGCGCGAGCAAGGGCCCCGTCCTTGATAACGCCAAGATCACCGTCATTTTCGTCCTCGGCGGTCCCGGTGCTGGTATGAGCTCGCAGCTCACTCGGCCTCAACTGCGTGACTCATGGCCGGTCTATAGGCAAGGGTACACAGTGCGAGAAGCTCGTGAACGAGTTTGGATTCTGCCACCTGTCCGGTACGCCACCACCAGCAACTGTGCGTTCAATCCTGCTGATCTCCCTCGGATAATCTAGCGGGCGATCTTCTCCGCGCCGAACAGAACCGGGAAGGGTCCCAGTATGGTGCTATGATCAGACAGTATATCAAGGATGGTCAGATCGTGCCGATGGAGGTCACCGTTAAGCTCTTGGAGAATGCGATGAGGGCCACCCTCGAGGAGGGTCGACCTGGCGAAGGCTGGGCCGACGGAAAGGGACGTTTCCTTATAGACGGTTTCCCGCGTAAGATGGACCAGGCTCTCAAGTTTGATGAAGATGTACGTTCGACCTCTGACGTGTTCTGTCGCTGTCTCGCTTACTTCGGACAGGTTTGCTTGTCATCCCTGGTCCTGTTTTATACCACTACCGAGGAAGTCATGTTGAAGCGACTTCTGAAGCGAGGTGAAACCAGCGGCAGAGAAGATGATAACGAAGAAAGTATCAAGAAGCGATTCCGTGAGCAAATCTTCTCCCACTCCGTGTCCGTCCAAATAATCTAATATTCCTCCAAGACGTTTACAAAGAGACTACCATGCCGGTCATCGAGCATTACAACAAGCAGAAGAAGGTCGTTGAGATCGACAGTGGCTCCAGTATCGATGAAGTGTACGAGAAGGGCGCAAAGGTTGTTCGAGACCTCCTTACTGGCAAGCTCGGCGGAAACGTTACCATCTAAACACATACGTACGTAACATTTTAGACCCCCCGCGCACAGACTACGGACAATGCTATTGTTTCTACACATACACAATGAAACCGGATTCCCCACTTGGTGCGGCTGCCATCGTCTTTGCTTTCCCACCGCTGGGTATGGTGCTGATGAGTCCATCGTTGCACAAAAGGTGAGCCTTCTCGTCCTCGGCGTCCTAGAGTAAATCTGAGACCTCCCGACGAAGCGGTAAAATCAGAGAACCTACCGGGATCCACTCCCAACCACCGCAGCGGAAGTACTCGACAACCAACTCCCCCTCACCCTCTGACACAATCTTGCCGGTTGAATCGTAGCGCAGGTTGATGTGGGTTCCACTTTGATAAACCGCTCTCAAAACCTCACCCGACTTTTCCGCGAATCGTTTCCTCTCCTCCCCAACCTCGAGTCCGGTCAACGAAGCATCACGATACGGCCTAATAACAACCACATCCAAGGAGGCTCCGATGGGGGGCTCGGCAGTGACGAGAGGCGTAATTTGGAATGCGGGTTCTAATCTGTCTACGTTGACTGTGGAGAGGAAGTAGGCGAATGGTCCGTCGATATCGACATAGGGATCATCTTCATCTGATTCGGCATGGGCAACAAATTCCTTGTCGAAAGGGTTCCAGATCTCGACAACCCCGGTAGATTTCGACGGGAAGAGCTTGGCGCAACCGGAGTACCACCTTGTGATGTTCTGGTATGCTGCCACCTTGAACCTCTCGAGCGAGGGCATCTCTGCTCTGAGTGCTTCGGAATCGTGTAGAATGGAGGCGTGCAAGGCAGTGGAGGTGACGACGACGGAAACGGTCGTCTTCTCCAGAACTGGGGCCGATTTCTTGCCTGGGGGAGGGGCGATGATGTCCGTGATAGCAAGAGTCAGGGGAACACACTTGGACCTCTTGATAAACGCATGTATTCCCTGTAGTCTGTACTGTATCGGATCGTCGTTGGGTTTGGGCAAGAAGAGGGAGGAATACAGCGCATTAGCAGTCCCGCAAGGAACGATAACGAGGTTCACTTGAGCGGGAGCGTCAGGAGGACGGTTCTTGTACGATGGGGTGAGAGCAATCGTAGAGGCGATTTCGTGTATCGTCCCATCGCCGGAGGCAACGATGATATCTCTCGGCCCAGAAACCGTCGAGTCAACGAACTCAAGAGCGGCAGTCCCAGCATGACCAGCGTGCGATGTTTCGACCACTTTGGCGATGGGGACGTCGCTCGTCTTCAACAGCGGCAGGACATGGTCTTCTATGAATTGTTTGGCGGTGCTGTCTCCGCCAACCGGGTTGTATATTACCAACGCCATCTGCAAAGGACCACCATCAGCATACACGACTCGCGGCAGCAGAAGAAGTGGAGGACGTACCTGTCGTACTGGATATTAGAAACCTGACTGATTCCGACCGATTAGGGTTATGTTGGCCCACTGCACCAGATATTTCAGTCGCAGGGCTTTCTCTTCAATGGCATCATCTGCGCCTTCCCTGAAAGCGTTCAACCTCGCTCTCGTCCAACTCGGTCAGGTTGGCTCGGATAAAAAGAAGAACATCGCCCATGCAAAAGAACAGGTTCTCAAGGCTGCATCTCGAGTGGATGGGCCAAAACCACAGTTGATCGTTCTCCCGGTAGGTATCGAGATCTCCGTCGTGTTCAGACAGTAAAGCTGAAATCGACCGATGGATGGCGATAGGAGTGTTTCAACTCCCCCTATGGCGCCGCCCATTTCCCCGCGTATGCGGAGACAATTAACTACAAGCCCGGCGAGCCCTATGATCCCGCTAAGAGTGAGAGCGACACCGTTAGGGTGCTCTCATCAGTAGCCAAGGAGACTGGTACTTGGTTGATTGGGGGTACGTACACTCAACTTTCAATGAATGGTTGCAGAAGGACCAAATTCATGGAACAGGATCCATCCCCGAGAGGGAGGCATCCACGGGTAATCTCTTCAACACCACGACTGTGTATTCACCCCAAGGTTCGTGTACACTCATCTTGTTGCTTGGCCGATGCCGCTGACCCAACAACAGGAGAGTTGGTTGCTCTCCACCGCAAAATCCATCTGTTTGACATTGACATCCCCGGAAAAATCACATTCAAGGTACGTAGATACCACGGTTCCGCTTCCAACGTCTGATCTCACCCCGCCCGATGGTCAGGAAAGTGAAACGCTGACGGGCGGCAATTCGCTAAATTGCTTCGATACCGGTACGCAACTTCTTCCGTCTCATCTTCAGACTGTAACGCCGCTCACGCCTGATTCGACAGAGTTCGCTCGTATTGGCCTAGGAATATGTTATGACGTGAGGTTCCCTGAACTGGTTGCGATTGGTGCTCGAAGAGGTTCGTCCGCGCTTCGGAACGTTTTCTCGCTGCACGTCTAACGGCTTGAGGGTAGGCTGTCAAGTGTTCATCTATCCAGGCGCGTTCAACTTGACCACAGGCCCACTTCACTGGCAACTCCTTCAACGGGCGAGGTCAGTGAGATAATGGGTCGAATGAGTAACCAATTGATCACACTTCTTAGAGCTGTTGACAATCAAGTGTTTTTTGCGACGTGCAGTCCGGCGCGCGACTTGAGTGCGGGTTACCATGCGGTGCGTCGAAATCTGATTACAGTGCCAGCACCCCACAACACTAACAGCCCCCGATTAAATTCAGTATGGTCACTCGCTCATCGTGGACCCAATGTCCGTATCTACTTTTTCAAAGGAATCTCTTCAGTTCGTTGATCTCCTTTTTCCAGGGGGACGGTGCTCGCTGAGGCCGGTCACGAGGAAGAGATCATCCACGTTCGCATCGGTAACCACTCTCTTGTCGCACATACATGCCACAAACTAAAACATTTCACGCCCTTCCAGACCCTCAGGTGTTTGAAGAGGCAAGAGCGGGGATCCCAGTGACGACCCAACGGAGGTTCGATGTGTATCCAGACGTGTCTGCTTAGTGTAGAATATTTCGTGGGATTTATGGATGAATAAACGCCTGGAACCTTCCAGCAAGTTCGAGCGCTTTCGAGCATCAGTTACCGCCACCGTTCGCCCATCGCCTTTTTTATCCTGGGCGCGATCTGTCCTCGAACCTCACTCTCACCACACTTCTCCAATTCCCTCTCTTCCCTTTACTTTCTCGTTCTCGCCTTGTGATTCGTAATGGTTAAGGAGACGTACGCCCGTTTCTCATCTCTTCATCGGTAGCTTCAACGGTACCAACGCTTGCTTTGTCATCAGGAAATACTACGATTTACTCGAGGTTTCGCCTGATGTAGGCGAGGCTGAGCTCAAAAAAGCCTACCGCAAGAAGTGCGTACCAGTCGTGTTACAAAAGTCCTCCCGTCTCGAACAAATCTTTTATCGTAGGGCCTTGCGATTGCATCCCGACAAGGGTGGCGACCCCGAGTTATTCAAGGAGGTTACTCATGCGTAAGCTAAGATTCGATATCCTAGTCTCGATAAACTGCCTCATATTCCAACCTTGCAGCTACGAGGTTTTGTCGGATTCCCAGAAACGAAGCATCTATGATGCCCGCGGCGAGGCAGGACTTTCAGAGTCCGGCGGAATGGGTGGAATGGATCCTCAGGTAATGACATGCAGCTATACCCTAGTACGTTGATGCTGAAGGTACACCCTGTTGCTAGGATCTTTTCAGTCAATTATTCGGTGGTGGTGGCGGTTTCTTCGGTGGGGGAGGCCCATCACGGCAAGGCCCGCGTAAGAGCAAGGATCTCGTCCATCGAGTCAACGTCACATTGGAAGAATTGTATCGGGGCAAGACCACCAAACTTGCTCTCACACGGAATGTCATCTGCACCAAGTGTGCAGGGAAGGGAGGGAAGGAAGGCGCCGTCAAGTCATGCAGCACCTGTAGCGGAAGGGGTATTCGGGTCACGCTCCGCCAGATGGGACCTATGATCCAGCAAATCCAACAACCTTGCGACGAGTGTTCAGGAACGGGAGAGGTTATCAATCAGAAGGACAGATGCAAGACGTGTAACGGTCGCAAGACGGTATCTGAAAAGAAGATGCTAGAGGTCCACATCGACAAGGGTATGAAGGGCGGCCAGACGATCACTTTCCGTGGCGAGAGCGACCAGGCGCCGGGGGTTACACCAGGAGACGTTGTCATCGTTATCGAGGAGAAGCCTCACGAACGGTTCCAAAGGAAGGAGAACGACTTGATCACTGATGTGGAGATTGACCTGCTCTCGGCCCTCGCTGGTGGTACCTTCGCCGTCCGTCATTTGGACGATCGTGCGCTTATTGTCAATATTCTCCCCGGTGAAATCATTCACGATGGTAAGCTCGTCCACCTCCCGCTACGCTACT
>Ga0307514_10004414_pt1 | contig 12960 bp, 6 predicted proteins | sample 16_EM_MG_FD_203088 | JGI IMG/M metagenome (GOLD analysis project Ga0307514, IMG submission 203088) | Populus trichocarpa ectomycorrhiza microbial communities from riparian zone in the Pacific Northwest, United States - 16_EM | ecosystem: Host-associated > Plants > Roots > Unclassified | place...
GAGCACAACTATGCATCCAATTACACGGCGAATGACCAGATTTGGCCATTAGAAAGTGTCATATACGCCTCCTTAATGGCACAGGCACCACCCACTCACTAGGGTGTGAGGAACACACGCCCACAGGTTTTCAATTTAAAAATAGCAAATACATCATGAAAATATTAAAATGCACCCTATGGTCCTCTTAATTACATAAAATACCCCCAAAAGAAAAGCTTTTTTTTTTTTGTCTTTTCTGAGACTAAAAGAGTTATTTGATTGTACTTGGAAATTGAAAAAACCTGAATACCCTTGTGGAAGAAAGCCAAAAAATATTTATCCGCTCGTGAAAAGATATGAAATTGGAAGTGAAACTACTATTACAATCCATAGTAACATGCCAGACCCAGGCGTCTTGGGTGTGGCAGATATGTCAGACCCAAGGTACGTGAGAATGACAAACATCCCTGATTTGACAAACAACAAACAAAGAGGATAATTATGTACTTTAGTTCTCAAGAAAGAGAAAAGAAAGAAAAAACGTAAACAATCGATCACTGGCGACAATCTAATCATTATTTGTTTACACGCGCCACACCATGCGGAAGAGGGCACGACTGCGCATCTAGTTAGACGACGGATGACCAGATTTGGCCACCTAGAAGCATTATACGCCTCCTTAATGGCGCGGACGCCGCCCACGTGCTGGGGCAAGAGGAACACATGCCTACAACTTTTCGATTTAAAAATAACAAATACATCATAAAATACTAAAAATACCCCCAAAGGCAAAGCTTTTTTTTGGTCTTTTTTAGGCTAAAAATATTATTTGATTGTACTTGAAAATTAGAAAAAACTTGAATACCCATGGAAGAAAGCCAAAGAAACGTTTATTCACTCGCAAAAAGATAAGAAATTGAAAATGAAATTACTATTACAATCCATAATGAAAGGTCTCTTGATGTACAGTAATTCACCCCGCTTTTGTTATAATGTTGTTTACTTTATCATATATTTTTGTTGGGTTTACCTTTCCTTTTCATCCTTTTAAACCTTTTTGTTTGCTATCCTCGTTCCAAGCTTCTTGATTATGCTGTCCCTCTAATTTTTTTCTTGGCATTATTTTCCTTAACCTGTCATTATAAACCTGCTTAACCTGCCTTTGCTATTCGATTAGTTTCTTTGTTTTTTGTTTGCCACTATTTTTTTTTCCATTTTAATGCGTGAATAACCTTTCATTTTTCATTGTTTCTTGCTACTATTGCTGAATGCCCTTGGTTTTTGTTGTTGCTGTCAATTGACTAGGTTTAAAGTTCGTATCCTTTTACTCTTTCAGTTTTTTTTTTCCCACTGTTGCTGTATATATAGGTTGATGACTACTTTGATTTGTTTCTTAGCTAAGTTGTGCCACTTTTTATGGCATTTTCCAACCTCTTTTAATTGGTTGTTGATTTCTCGCTCTCAGCCATTAGCAGAATGCTTTCAACCATGGCTCTATTTTTAGTCTCTGTGTAACAAGTTTTACGTTTGTCATGCTTGGCATGTCTTTTATTCTATTTCTTAAACTACTTCATTCTTTTTGCCTTCATTTTTCATGTGCAAGGTTATGCTTTTTCAGGTGTTGAGTTCTGCTATGTGAAGAGGGTTAGTCTAGATTTTATACAATACATAGCTTGATTAATTTTATGGGCTCTAAAATTAACAACTATAAAAGCTTCTAGTGACCCTGAGGTTTGTGGGACTCGAACTAGTAACTTTTAAATAACATACATAGGACCTGACTAGTTGACCTATACTTCTCAGGATTATTTTTGCTTTTTTTTTTTTTTTTCATGTGTAGGGTTGTGCTTTTTTAGGTGTTGAGTTCTGCTATGTGAAGAGGGTTAGTGTGGATTTTATACAAGATATGGCTTGACTAGGGCTATTTTTCTTTTAATTGCTTGTTATTTTCAGGAAAATTCAATTCGTTTCGAACCAGCTGGTAAATAAAGTGCATCATCTTCTGGGTTGCTTTACTATGCATTGCTCTGTCCTTCAATAATTATAGCTTATTTTCGCAGGTGTTGGCTCATTGTGCTCTCTTTTGTTGTTACTTTTTCATGCGAGACTGTTACCAGTTGCTTGTATTGCCCTCTATTGCTTATAGATTCTTCCTTACAATTGCTTTATCAATCAAGTTTCACCTTTGCCTTTCCCTCCCTTCTTTTCACTTTTAATTTTGGTTTTGGTGTCATGTTACTTATGAAAGATGCCATAACAGCTAATTCAACAGCTCTCGAATGCTTTCTCATAAATTCTTAGAAAGTTTCACGTAGTCTCTCCATTTTAGGTCATTTCCTGCTTTTTTCTAAACGCAACTGATGGGTTTGTTCTGCATATATTTTCCATTACTAATTTTTTTGGACCTAGGTGAGCTATGGAGCCTATTATAGTGTTCTGCTACCTTCATGCAAGCTCTATAGTCAAGCCTCCTTCACTGCCATATAGATCCATCAAGCTTCTCAACGTCCTTTCGGAGCTACTATTGCAACTTTGATAGGATGTCCTATCCAAATTTGCTTATCTTTTTCCAGTTTCTAATAGGCCTTCAAGCTTTATCTTTAATGTTGAGGGGTATAGCTCAACTAATTAGATTTTAGGTTTGTTTTCTAGAGATTATCGGTTCGAGTCTCACATACCTCAAGGCCACTGGAAACTTATATAATTATTAACTTCAGGACCCGTGGAATTAATCGAGTTGTATATAAGATGACTTAGACATCCACATTAAAAAAAAAAAAAGAGTATTGATGAAGTTTATTTATTGCTGCTACTCAATAAACTCTACAGGGAAATATTAGCAATAGATAAGATGTTATGGATCAACTGTAAAAAGCCAAGCATACAATAAAGCAATTTGGTGCTCACTTTGTCTTTTTTCATGCTTTAGATATTTTGTTTTGAAACTATGCATATTTGAACGTGGAACTTAACAAGTTACATACCTAACTAGGTTGGTGCCGGCACTGTGGTTGTGTTGTGGTTCTATATTATGTTTTTAGTAAAATATTTAAATATCATAGAAATTTTTATTTTTATTTTTATTTTTAAATATAATAACTCGGGTTAAAGTCCTGAACAACTAAATAAGTTGGATTTATATGAATCACATGGGAAAAAAAATAGCAAATGAAAAAACATATATATAAAAAAACCTGATAAATGAGGATCAAAATTGAAAACAAAAAAACAATGTTCTATCAATTTGGATTAGAGTGTAAAATTAAAAATAATAAAATTTTTATAAAAAAGTTAAGGAATAGAAAGAAACCATGAAAATAAAAGATCAAATTGAAAACCTCAACACATGATGAAAAAAACTTGAATATGTAGAATTTTTCACATTTTTTTAGATAAAAAAATCAAAAATTAAATTGAAAATCTTATGCATGCATTCAATTAAATAAATCATAAACTATTGTGTAAATAAATGAAAAAAAAGTAATTAACAAAAGAAAATAACTAGAAAAATTAAGATACCAATGTAAATCAAGACATTCAATATCTCAACACGGATCATTTATTGGGTTGTGTTTAATGAATTTGTTTATGAAAATCAATTTGTAATAAAGATTGACACACATAAAATTTATTGAATAAAATAAAAGAAAATAAATATTATAAAAAAATATTTAATCTATATAAGATATATAAAAAAAATTAAAGATGAATCATACTAACTCCAGAAAAAATTAAACACATAAAATATAATTTAAAAATAATCACTATTCAACGAAGGATAAAAACCCCAAAAAATCATAGAGAAAGGGTATTAATTAAAATATAAATTTAAAAATTATTTAAAAACACACACACACAGCCATTAATAAAAAAAAACAAATTAAAAAAAATAAAGAAATAAGGTCAGGTGCTATTGGACCTGGTAAGCTAGGCCTAACACCTGGCCTAATAAAGAGAAGGTTCGCACACATGATCTTTTAAAAAAAAGTTTAATGGGGTTGGACGACATGCTGATTGTAGCAAAAAAACAGACGACATATCGTCTATTAATCCCAGAATCCAACAACTGGTTTGATCAGAAAACAAGGTTCTTGTTTTTTACCAAAAAAACTCATTTGAATCCATTTTTCACCCAAAACACCATAGAAACCTTGTTAAATCAATGCATGACCTCTAAGAATACAAAAAATCAATCCAAAACCCAAAATCAACCCGAAACCATAAATCTTTCTGAGCTCATATCTATTTTTTTTAGGTGTTTTGAAGGTGAAAAAACATCTAATAGAAATTTCTTTTATCATATGAAACTATTTGACACTAAAATCAATTGTTTTGGTGGTCTAAATTTTTCCCAACGACAACCTTCTCTCTCTATGCCATAATTCAGCAATCCCCTCTCTCTACTCCACCCAAAAAAGACTAAACATTGAGGAAAATAAAGTTTTGTATCAAAATGTTGCTTTTAAAAATTATAAGGACCGATTTTTAAAAGACAATAGATGAAAATGAACTTTCCAAGAAAATTCTAAAAAACCATCAATGTTACACGCGTGTTTGACTTCAATTCTTTATCTTTTAATTAAACTCTTAATGCACATACAATTAGGCTTCAATCTGATTCAAAGAGTTTAATTGTACAAAATATATACAGAGTAACATTAATTGGAAGTGCTAAATACACTGAATGTGATATCATTTTGCAAAATAACTACTCTCAACAATAAGATAAATGCTAAATACATTGAAGAAGTCAAGATTACCATATATACAGAGTAGCATTTATTGAAAATAAATCAATTTATGGGTAAAATAAATTCAGGGTCCACAAGTTCCTTTTTTTTTTATAATACGGGATGTCCGGACCAGTTTACACGCACTACGACTAATTCCCGGACCCACTAAACACTCTGCAAGCCCAATGAGCAAGTAAGGCACCGCGGGGATAACAAGCATGCACAGAAAAAGTCAAACCCAAATACAGAGAAAAGAAACAAGTTTCTGCCTCCGTCAAGCCACGACCTCAAGTGCCAGGGTCCACAAGTTCTTAAAATTGATTCTGTTAGCCTCTTTGCTTCAATTTTGGTCACTCAAGACCTCGTTTTGTCATTGCATCTAAATCTACCACTAACGGTGAAAGATGCCTATTAGAGACATTCACTTCAAGAATCAAAGATTCTGGAATGTGCCATATATAGACAAATAAGATTAATCCAAATAAAAAAATTAAAAAAAAAGAAACTGATGAAAAATAAAAATATCAAGTATGACAAAATTTCCTTAGGACATTTTAACACTGTTAAACCTAGAAAAAAAAAACCAACTAAAAGCTTCATCTCTTTTATTACTTTATCTAGGTTCAGACATGCTCAACCTTATTTTCACAATATTAAAATTATAGTCGGTTTGAAAGTGTACTTATGATTGCTTTTTAAAATATTTTTTATTTAAAAATACATTAAAATAATATATTTTTTATTTTTAAAAAATTATTTTTGATATCAACGCATTAAAATAATTTAAAAATACTAAAAAAAAATTAATTTAAAGCAAATAAAAAAATAAAATAAATTTAAATTTTTCAAAAATATTTTTTAAATGCAAAATCAAACATTTCTTGATCTAATAAAAGAAAGGAAAGGGAGCTTGGATTCAAGCCCTGTTCTGAGGAATTGTAAACTCTTTCTCCCTCCATGTCATTGCCATTTCTTCAAATATTCGAAAGCCAAAAATGGAAACAATCACAAACATGGACCGAAACACACATTCAATTGGAATTTCTCAATGGTGCGTGCATGAATAAGAGGGTTAAAAGAAGAAGTTTAAATTTCCTGGTGGGCGTGGCTACAGAGATGCTAATAGGAGAAAGCTGGCCGATATTTAATAAAAGGAAAATGGGAAAAACACACTTCTGAAAAACATTTTCAAGTAGCTTGCCTTTTGTGCACTGTAAAAAAAAAAACTCAAGAAAATGATTTGCTTCTATGCACAACAACTTTCTAAGATCCTGAAACATAAAATTTCAATTGCTGAAGAAAAATTAAGAAATAAATATACATGAAAGACAGGCCCTTTGGATCCCTAGGCAGGTTACGAGGTTCTTCGGCAAACCAATTCATGAATGATGTGATTTATGAAACCAAATACTGCCTCAACTGTTTGGTTCTATTCTTGTTCTTTAGCTTTCGAAATGCGCTCAGCTCAATTTGCCGGATTCTTTCTCTGCTGACACCCATCAACTCCCCAATCTCCTGCAATGTTTTCATCCTTCCGTCCTCCATACCAAATCTCCATCTGATGACCTGATTCTCCCTTGGACTGAGACTTTCCAGAACCCTCTCCAGGTCCTTTTTCATAAATTCCTTCATTAGCAGATCTTCTGCTGTTTCTGCTTCGGGATCCGCAGTTACTTCCTGGGGAATATGATGCACAAAATTTTCAGCAAACCAAGCAAGCTGAAAGATGCAACGATGACTGCAAAAGTTTAAGCAAAAACTGCAACGCCAAGAGTACATTAGAGAAAGAATATTACGGACCGAAAGTTTAAGATCCATGTTAAACCCCATCTTCTGGTCAAGAGATCTTGGGGCTTTTGGAGTTAGTAGTACAGCACTGAGCCTCTTCATCGAGAGCCCAGTTGCCTCTGCAACTTCTTTATCATCAGGATGTCTTCCATTTTCACTATAAAATTGTTTTCTAGCCTCCTTCACTCTATAAGTTGCGTCCACCATGTGAAACTGTAAACACAAAATATTGAAAAAAATGTTAGAACAAATGATATGTATTGAGTACAGACATAAGCAAATGAGTTGGTCACAGCAAGCATACAGCTACTACCTCATGTTTAGATCACATTTTCTAAAGGCAAATTGTTTAAACTTGGTCAGACAAAAGGAAAACTGAGAGTTGGAGTAGAACTTACAGGTAAGCGAATTGTCCTAGATTGATCAGAGAGAGACCTGCGTACTGCCTGTCTAATCCACCAGTGAGCATATGTTGAGAATTTGAAACCTTTTGATGCATCAAACTTCTCTACACCACGTACTAGGCCTCGACATCCTTCCTATAAGTAAAAGAACAAGTTTTAGGAATTACACGCATGATGCCAAGGATTATTACAAGTTTCAGTTCCCTTGTTTCTTCTTTATTAATTAATTCTATTTATTTGGAACCTTATGGTGTAGTTGGAGTATTACAGGAGGAACTATAACGAATCCAAGTATTTGGAATCATAAAAGTGTGGCTGGGGTGCATATTGTGTTTTCTTGCTTGCGCTTATTGGCAGTTATCTGGTATTGGGATCTAGAAATATTTTGTGATGAACATACAGGAAAACCCTCTGACCCCATTTGGTGTTTTACACACCTGAACAAGATCTTGGAGATTCATCCCAGCTCCCTGATAATTTTTGGCAATTGAAATAACAAGCCGAATGTTGGATTTTATCATTTTGTCTTTGCAAAGGATAGCATAGTTTAAGCGCTTCCTCAAAGTTATCTGATCAACTCTAGCTGCAGCAGCCCATTGTGCAAAGGTGGGCTTGCCTCCAAATCGCTCCTTAAGCTCCTCCTCGATCCTTTCAAGTTTTAGTAGGTCCTGAAGAACATTAACAAAATATGAGACATCACAAATCTGATTGACATGCAATATATAAGTGCAGCAATAACCTTACTTATCTCTGATTATACAAAATACAAATTTCAACACTTAAATCTCCACTTCCTTGCAAATGGTCACATAATAGTAATCTTATTTTGTTATGAATGAAGTAACAGTTTTTCCAGTTACCCATAGCATAAAAACTCGAGGAAGACATGTTGGAAGCTTCCTATTCTAGAAACCTAATGCGCTGGAAGACATTGTCAGGTACACAAAATAGCAAGGGAAAATTTTTCTTTTTCAATTTCAAACAACCAACTAACAAAATTAGCTCCCATTTATAGTGCATCTAGGATAATTTACCTCCCTTCTACCAGGTCCTTTAAAGCTTTAGCAGATATTAGTTTACACTGCACTCTTGGGTGAAAAAGCTCAAAACATGGGAGAACAAATTGCTGAATTACCAGGAATATTCATTCCTGTAAAAATGTATTTCAGTGGTTGACATCTGGAATTTATCAAAGAAGCATTCTTAAACCAAACCCCCATAAAAAAAGAAGTGTTCTTTAAATAACATTAAAATTGGTTATTCATAAATCAGACCTGTATTCCTTCTGACAACTCCACTTCTTCGGTAGCACTGAGAAGCCTGGAAGAGGTGCTAGCTCCTCTAAAAAAACGCAACGGATCAGACTGGTCTACCTCTTGCACGGGCACACGCTTTTTCTTGCAAGCAGAACCGGACTTCATGAACACAAAATTTGCAGCAGCCTTTTCGGCTGCTCTTGCACGTTTAGCTTTTCTCTGTGTTTGGCGCTTTGATCGCACAACTATACTCTCAGAAAGCTGTTTCTCCAAAAGTGCAAGTTCTTCATGTGTTGGTCCGAAACAATCAGATTCTTCGGTAGGGTATTGAGTCGAACATTCTTCTCTTAGTCCAGTTTCAGCTGAGAAGGAAACTCCAATTATATCAGCTCGTTCTTTTCCAGTAAGCAGAGACCACATTGAAGAAAAGGAATCTGCTGTGGATGCAATTGGAATTTTAGTTTCTGTATTCACAGAACAGTAATTTTTGGCCATTTCAGCTGCATCTTTCGCAACCTTGACAGCAGCTCTTGCAAGAGCAACTGCTTCAGCAGCAGCTGCAGCAATTACAGCCTCATCATTTATAATAAGTGTTTCAGTGGCTAAACTAGTTCCAAAGAGTGGCTGCACAAATATCAAAGTAGAAAATAGATTACATCACCATTTATACAGATCATTAACAGATTATATCAGAAACAAACAGACTGCAGAAACTACATATATACAAAAAGATTGTTCAATAATTAGGCCAAACAATTTTGTAACTTAGATAGCAGGGGATCAACAAAAAAAATAAAAAGAAGAAGAAGATCATGAATAGCTTGAAAAAGAAATGAAACTAATAGAAACTAAAAATCGAGGCCCTGGATGAATGGTAGAAATTTTTTTGACTGTGGTTTGATTGGCAATATGACAAACAAAGCATCTAGAGAGCTTGCTACTAACTTAGTGGACCGTAGTTGCAGTGATATCCCAAATAATGCAAGTCTCACCTCTTTGGGTGGACCAATCCCCCCTATATATGTCCACGGCCTGTTTGCAGCAATTGAATCAGAATGAGATTCTAAAGAAGGCAATCTCAACTTCTCCAGATTGAGCACAGCAGTTGATGTTGATGGTGATGCAGAAGACAAAGCGCATTGTGCTCGGAAACAAAATGGCTCCCCATTCTTTGCTGCCAATTTCCACAAAGCAATCATGACCAAAAATAATGATAATAAGTTCTATGACTTCAAATCATAAATAAACATAAAACCAATATAATCTTAAAAGTTTAGCAACTTAATAACAACCCTAGAATCAATATTCTACATGGAGCAACAACATCAAACTAAAACCAGGAACATCTATGCAAACAAGTGGTAATAGCACCCTTATACAAACTACAATTGCAACAAGTTAAATAATAAAATAACCAGTAGATGCTAGATAAACTTGCATAACAGTCAGCAAGGAAATTAAACAGCAAGCACGCTAAGTTTTCTCAAAGCATAAACTTATATTACAAATATTCGGTGATTCCATGTGGCCATAGGAATACAATTAGAATTTGTTTCAATTTCACCATTCATAGGATTTTCTAATCTGGATTTTTAGTGAATAAAATCCATATCACCATTCCTTAATTGCAAAAACTATGTTACTCTGGAAAAGAGGTATGTTGAGGTAATATTATGGTTCTGGATGAGAGATATTCCTCCACCATAGAAAAGAAAGACTGTTATTGTGGAAAGCAGATACAAGAAAGGGGAAATAAGAATGGCTGGTCCCTGTGAAAAATGAGACTCGGAAATTGTGCCGCTGAATAAAGCAACAGGTTTCTGCAGGCATGGTTCAACTTAAAATGTTTATAGAGACTGTCTGTTTGCTAGTAATTGTTTCCTCATGTTAAAGTGAAACATCTGTATGATTTCTGAAGGAGAAGTAAAATTAGCTCCTGGAGTTGTAAGAATAGACACTTTGAATGAGGGTAACACATGGGAGTAACCTAATCCTAGGAGCAACAGCAAATGCAAGCTTCTAGATGGGAAAGCTCTGGAGGAAGTGGCAGACAACATGATACTTGGATAATGCAAATGCTTTTTGTTTCAGGTGGAAGGTAATAATAAAATAACACAAATCTGTAATGAAGTCATCAAACCTTGTCAAGGGTAATTAAAGAGTGTTATGATGATTCTAAAATCAGAATAGAGGAGATTAAAGAAGATAATTCAACAGTAGAAAAAAATTTAACATGAAAATGTTTATCAAAACTTGCCTCCAGTTCCCATCTAGCATTTGATTTTTTTTTAATCTCTGAGCCTTCCTTTTGAAAAAACATTGTTTGCCTAGCTATTTCTTGTGCAAAAAACAAATTAGACTTTCCCAAGTAAAAGAGGTCAGTTGCATGGATTTGTTGGCCTTTCCAATCAAGGTTCTGCTATTAGAGAAGGGGGATCCTGAAATGGTAATGGCCCATATTGACAAGAGAGAGGAATCTGTTCCAATGAAGAACAATAGCTCTTGAATATAGTGCTGACACAGCAGGAACACTGGATACCCCACAAAACAAAATCCATTGTCCTAAGGTCCAAGATATGTCTTGCAGTTATCAATATTGGAGATAAGAAGAAAGTTCACATTGAAGAATCCCCATATCTTGAAATCCTTGGGAGCTCAACAACTAAATTACACCAACAAACATCACTCGATCAACTACTAAATTATTTGGGAAACAATTTGTTTTGGAAAAACATCACAAATTGAAAAGAATGATGATTGGAAAACAAATCCTGATTAGACCTAGAGATATCACACTTTCTTTGGGTAGATATTTTAAATTTTGCTGCAGATCTACCATAGAAAGTAAGTTTAGTTAAAACACTATTTCCAAATTCTAGAAACAGGGAATAATGTGAAAACACAAGATCAGGAATGGAGAAGCAGAACACACCCATCTCAATTCTATTTGAAACAAAGACATGTATTGAGGATGCCTATCATGCAACTTAACACCAAAACAAACCCACCTCAATTCTTACGGAAACAAAAATGTATACGATTGCTGGCATCAAATACACATTGAACCAAAACCCACCCATTTCAGTTCTGGTATCAATTAAAGCATTTGTCATTAGATATCAACCATAAGAACACAAAAACATAATCTTCCAAAAATTATTATCGAAGCCAAGACTTCCATTACTCAACGGCATTCAAAACACACAAAACCAAAACAAGACATCCATTTCAATTCTGATAGAAACGAAAGCACTCAAAATTGCTTTATGGTCAAAACAAAGAGATACCCAGTTCAACTATTGTCAAAACAAAGGCATTTGTGATAAAATATCAAGAAAAGGCAACACCAAAACAAACGCACAAAACCCATTTGAATTCTAACTGAAACAAAGGCATTGGTGAGTAAACAATAAAGAAAAAAGAAAAGAATGCAAGAGAGCAACTCACAGAGCTGGATATGGTTGGTGCTGTGATGTTGGAGATTTCTAAACTGAATAGAGAAAGAGTCTGGTTGGCACTTGAACTGTGGCAGTAAACAAGACATCCTCCACTTAGCTACTAGTCTACCGCTAGCTACTATAATTATTATCACTGTATGATTCTTTTATCATTCAATTCAATTCAGTGTTTTTTCTATAAAGAAATCCTTGAAAGAAGAGCCTTCTTATCTGTTTTGTGACAAAGATTTGGAATTTAAACAGAGAGAATGAGAGGAAGATACGGAGAGAGATAGGTGGGATGTTATTTGTTGGTATTGAGGTGAAAACATGACAGGATAAGGGGAGAGAGGCTTCCTGTCTCTGCCTGCGGACGAGAGAGGGACAATCAGTCCTAAGGAAAGCAAATCTACAGTATTTTCCTCTTTTTTAAATAAAAAATCCATATTTAAGAATTAAATATTTTCCATTACACTTTTCTAGAATTCACTTTCAAAAAAAACAAATTTCCAATAAATAAACAAACCCTAATAACATATTATTTAGCCTTACCTAATAAATTTATAACAATATTATAAATTAGGAGATAAATTCTTAAATAGTTGCAATGTGTCAAGTAAAAGTTAGGAAAACAAAACATATTCAAATTATATTAGCAAGGGTTCTATGTTATCAATAATTTATTTTATTCAAAGATAATTTTATATTTATATTTTCATAAATTTAATGAATATTATATGTGACATGATAACACTCTTGACCTAATTTTAATGGCTTAAAGTTATTAATTGATTGAACTTTTAAAATTGAAAAGTTAGGATTCTTAAACAAATTTGAAGAAAATAAAAGTCATTGTAATTTATTACGAGGAATAATGAAAACTAGAGTAAAGTAATTAAATTATTGTAATTAAAGTAAAATTTTTTATAATTAAATAGAGTTAGTGGCCGTTTAAGGGATTTAATTGTGAATAAATGTTGTTAAGAGATAAATCCGTATATGAGGTTGCATTCCAATTGATTTATTAAAGAAATGATTAATTAGAGAATGGAAAAAAAAAAACTTCTTCCCTCCATCTATTAAACAATTTCGATCAAGGAAAAAAAACTAGGAAATTAGAAATTTTGATATAGTGGAAGGAAATTGATGGTAAAGTAATGAAATAATGTTAAATGGATGGTTGGAATAAGAAATTTCTATGTTATCTATTTAGTTTTTATTTTTGGTCAAATGAAAGGGAAATAAGAAAATAGAAAATTTAATGTAAATAAATACACTCGTGGAGAATTGTAATTGAAAATAATGATAATAGAAGTTGAGCTTGAATTAAAAAAAAAAAAAGAATATTCTTGTCAATGCA
>Ga0307514_10004415_pt1 | contig 12956 bp, 10 predicted proteins | sample 16_EM_MG_FD_203088 | JGI IMG/M metagenome (GOLD analysis project Ga0307514, IMG submission 203088) | Populus trichocarpa ectomycorrhiza microbial communities from riparian zone in the Pacific Northwest, United States - 16_EM | ecosystem: Host-associated > Plants > Roots > Unclassified | place...
GAGTGGGGCCGTCCGCCGACCCCCGTGTCTGGATTCAGGCTCAGTCGCGATGCAGGCTCGGTCGCGATTCACGCCCGGTCGCGGTGGCTGGTGTCGCACCACGGATAGCGGCGGCTGCGGCGGCAGGTGCACAGGGCCACGCGGAACCGGTCGGAGGACACCGTGGTGCCGTCCTCCAGTTCCACTTGCACCGGGCCGTCCACGAGCAGTGGCCCCCGGCGCCGCATCGAGATCCTGCGGGGCGGGTCAGGCGGGGTGTTCGGCACGGACGACCACCAGCTCTTCCTGCTTGTCGGCGGGGGACAGTAGCCCGCGCCCCCGCAGCCAGTTCTCCCGCCCCCGCAGCACCGGGCCGAACGAGATCCGGCTCCGTCGGGTCACGGAGGCCTTCAGCCCGCCGGTGCGCAGGTGATCGAGTGTGCGGCCGGGGTCGCTGAGCCCTGAGTGCACCATCAGCATGACCCCGCCGGGCCTGAGCAGCGTGGGCGCCTCCCGGCAGATCCGGTCCAGGACGACCCGCCCGTCGTGCCCCGCGTCCCAGGCCCGGGCCCGGCCGCGGGGAGGCCTCAGGCCCGTCGGGGAGGGTACGTACGGCGGGTTGGTGAGGATGAGGTCGAAGGACCGGTCCCGTACCGGGGCGAAGAGGTTCCCGCGCCGGATCCGGACCGGTACCCCCGCCACCCGGGCGTTCAGGCGTGCGGTGCACACCGCGCGCCAGGACACGTCCACCGCGGTCACCCGGGCGCCGCGGCGGGCGGCCGCGATGGCCAGCGCCCCGCTCCCGGTGCCCACGTCGAGCACGTGCGCGCCCGGCGCGAGCGGTTCGTCGGACAGGGCCCTGGTCAGCAGGGCGGTGTCCTCCTGAGGGAGGTACACACCTGGAAGGGCCAGCGGAAGGGCCAGCGGATTCACCTTCCCCGAGTACCCCCGGATATTTAGGCGATACCTGACATTTCGGAAGTCAGTGGCGTGCGCAACGACGACCGGCCCGCGTTCCAGTCGCCGAGCAGACGCGCGGCGAAACGGTCCTCGAGATGTCCGGTGGCGTCGATGCCGAAGGCGACATCCGGCGCGAGGTGCGGCTCCTCGTCGAGCAGACCACCGATGACCTCATGGCGTACGACCTGCTCGTGGACCGCGTCGGCCTCGACGTGCTCGTCGTAGAAGAACACGGCGGCGGCCCCGGCCCCCGTGCGTCGCATCGCCTCGGCCAGCCGGCGGGAACCGGGGGAGGAGGTGATCTCGACCGCCGCGAAGTGGCCCACCAGGGCGCCCCGGAGGGAGCGGTGCAGGCCGAACAGGGACATCAGGTTCACCGTGGCCAGCAGTTCGGCCGAGGCCGCGTCCAGGTAGCGGCCGTACGTCGGGTCCAGGCCCAGGTCCGCCATCAGGCCGGCGAACAGGCGGGCGTGCACGCGGTCGGGGCGGCCCCCGCCGTACTCGTCGAACTCCACCGCCGCCATCCCCGCCTTGGCCCGGCCCCACAGCCTCGGCAGCACCCAGGCGTGCGGGTCCGCCTCCTTGAGGTGGTAGAGGGAGCGCTGGGCGGCGAATTCACGCAGCTGCCACAGTTCGCCCCGGTCACACAGATGGTGGGAGACGCCCGTGCCGTCGACGGGCTCGACCAGGACCCCCGCGAGCGCGTCCTGGACGCTGTCGTGGACGGGGGTGTCCGCACGCAACGCGGACAGGAAACGGTGTTCCAGCGCGGCCCGGGAGCGCAGCAGGTCCGGGTCCCACTCGCACTCGGGGGCCACGCCCGCGAAGCCGCGGTAGTGCAGCTCGTAGCAGAGGTACAGGGCGAGCTGGAGGTCGTCGCCGTAGACGGCCGCGTCCGCGATGTCCACGGGACGCGGCAGCGGTCCGGCGCCCCGCAGGTACTCCGCGACGGCTGCCGAGACCGGCCCTCGCGCGGGCGGCAGAGGTGGCTCCTGTCTCTGGTGCGGCATGCGCGCCGGGTACCCCGCGGGTCGCGGGCCACCCGTCGCGTGGACCGGCAGGCCAGTCACCCTCGGACTCCTCCTGGGCACGGGTGTTCGGGGTGATGCCCTCACCGGCCCTCACCGGCCTCGCCCCCGTGCCGCCGCCGCTCGTCGGAGTCCCGGGGGCGGTTCTCGGCGTCCTCGATCTCGCGCAGGACCTCTTCGAGGGCGGTCTCGGGCGGTTCGTTCCGGTCGTGCTTCCCGGTGTCGGACACGGTCGGCTTCCTTGTCTCCTCTCTTGTCTCTGCCGTACGTCCGTTCAGGTCTGACTTTTCTGTCTGGGATCCGCTCCTACGGTCCCGCTGTCCGGCCCGTCTCCTGGGCTTTCCCGGTTCAGCTCGTGGCGGTCGCGATGCGCAGCGGTACCGGGTCCGGTGGAGCGGCCTCGTTGTGGCGGGTGATCTCCGCCCACCAGGACGGGCCGTCCTCGATGTGCCGCAGCAGCACTCCCTCACGGATCGCCCAGGGGCAGAGCGTGAGGGTCCTGATCCCGGTCAGTTTCATCGCGGTGTGCCCGACCACCGCGCCGGCCAGGCTCTGCGCGGCGCGCGGCGCGGAGATGCCGGGCAGCAGAGCACGGTCGGAGGCGGGCAGGGCGGCGAGGCGGACGGCCGCGTTCCGCAGGTCCTCCCGGTGCAACTGCCGTTCCATGAACGGGCCGTGCCGTCCGGGCGGAGCCCCGCACAGGCGGCCCAGTTGCTGGAAGGTGCGCGAGGTGGCCACCGCCGTGTGCGGCCCCTCCCAGCGGATCCGCGCCGCCGCGTCCCGCAGTTGGTGGCGGACCTTGCGGCGCAGCTCCCGGACCAGCTCCGGGGGTGGCGGGTCCTGGCCCTCGAAGAACTCATGGGTGAGCCGGTCCGCTCCGAGCGGCAGCGAGGCCACGAAGTCCGGTACCCGGCCGCGGCCGAAGGCCACTTCCAGCGAGCCGCCGCCGATGTCCAGCAGGGCGAGCGGCCCGGACCGCCAGCCCATCCAACGGCGCGCGCCGAGGAAGGTGAGCTCCGCCTCCACCTCGCCAGGCAGGGTGCACAGGTCGACTCCGGTCCGCGCCCGGACGGTCCGTAACACCTCCTGGCGGTTCGGGGCGTTGCGTACCACCGCCGTCGCGAAGGCGAGCGGTCCCGCCGCACCCCACCTGGTCGCGGTCCGGCTCGCCTCGGCCACGGCGTCCACCAGTCGCTCGACGGCCTCGTCCGGCACCGGGCCCCCGGGCCGCACGTGATCGGACAGCCGCAGACGCCACTTGGCGGTGTGGACCGGTAGCGGAACCCCGCCCTCCGCGTCCGCGACCGCAAGTCTGACGGTGTTCGATCCCACGTCCACCACGCTCATTCGCATGGCCGGTGGGTACCCATTCGGCGGGTCGCGCAACGCCGATGACCACCTCGGGGGTCGAACCCCGGCCAACCGCCCGGCGCCGCCGTCCGGTTGGGCGGTATGGGGCGGGAAGCCGGACGGGAGCGTGCCGAGGGACCGCCGTCTCCCTGCGGACGGCGGCCCCTCGGCCCCAGGGCCCTTCTGATGGATCTCCGCGGCGTCGCGACGCCCGGCACGCCCGCTCACCGCACGGCGCGAAGGGCCAGGTGGCTCCGCCACATGCCCCTCCACGCCGCACGCCGATCGCACGCACCGAACGCCGCTCCTTCTCCCACGGAGATCCATCAGAAGGGCCCTGGCGGCTCAGACGGTTCCGGTCACATGTGGACGACGGGTGCGGCGTCCGCGTCCTGTTCCTGAACCCCGCGCCGGTAGAGCGCGAACGCGATCAGCGCACCGGCGGCGAAGAAGCCCGCCGACCACCAGAAGGCGGTGGTGTAGCTCTCGATCGTCGCCTGGGCCCGGACCAGCTTGTCGGTCGGGTTCTTGCCGGCCAGGTAGTCGGTGGCGGCGCTCGCGGCCAGCGTGTTCAGCAGCGCCGTGCCGATCGAACCGCCCACCTGCTGCATGGCGTTGACCGTGGCGGAGGCGACGCCCGCGTCCTCGGCCTCCACTCCGCCGGTGGCCAGCTGCATGGCCGGCGGCATCACCAGGCCGAGACCGATACCGGTCACGATGAGCTGCGGCAGCACCGCGCTGGTGTAGGACGAGCCGACGCCGATCCCGGTCAGCCAGGCCATGCCGACGCCGGCGATCGCGAAGCCCAGCGGGATGATCGCCTTCGGCCCGATCCGCGGCACCAGCATCGTCGTGCCCACCTGCGCCGCCACCATCAGCGCGGCCACCATCGGCAGGAACGCCACACCGGTCTTGGTGGGGCTGAAGCCCAGGTTCAGCTGCAGGTAGTAGGTGAGGAAGAGGAACACGCCGAACATGCCCGCGCCGGAGATCAGCACGGCGAAGAAGGAGGCCGCGCGGTTGCGGTCCAGCAGGATGCGCAGCGGCAGCAGCGGGTGCGCGGCGCGGGTCTGCCACCAGGTGAACGCCGCCAGCAGGAGCCCGCCGGCGATCAGGAAGCCCCAGGTCGCGGGGGAGTCCCAGTCGTGCGTCTCCGCGTTGGAGAAGCCGTAGACCAGGGAGAACAGACCGGCGGCGACCAGGACGGTGCCCGGCACGTCCAGCTTGGAGTTCGAGGCGTCGCGCTTGTTGGACAGCAGAACCCAGCCGCCCGCGAAGGCGACGACGGCGATGACGACGTTGACGTACAGGGTCCAGCGCCAGTCCAGGGCGTCGGTCAGGACGCCGCCGAGCAGCAGCCCCACCGCGCCGCCCGCGCCGGCGATGGCGCCGTACACGCTGAACGCCTTGGCGCGCTCGCGGGCGTCGGTGAACGTCGTGTTCAGCAGGGAGAGCGCGGCGGGCGCGAGGAGCGCGCCGAAGGCGCCCTGCAGGGCGCGAGCCGTGACCAGCATCTCGAAGTTGGTGGCGGCGCCGCCGAGCGCGGAGACGCCCGCGAAGCCGACGACGCCGATGAGGAAGGCAGGCTTGCGGCCGAAGAGGTCGGCGATGCGTCCGCCGAGCAGCAGCAGGGAGGCGAACGCCAGCGCGTACGCGGTGACGATCCACTGCCGGTTGCCGTCGGAGAACCCGAGGTCGGCCTGCGCGGACGGCAGCGCGATGTTCACGATGGTGGCGTCCAGGACCACCATCAGCTGGGCCAGGGCGACGACCGCGAGGATCCACCACTTCTTCGACGAGGCGGCGTCCGGTGCCGTGACGACGCCCTCCTGGCCGCTCTCAGTCAGAGATTTCTGTGACATCGGTGAAACCCACTCCAGGGAAGTAGCTCAAAGGCAAAGGGCGTGTAAACGAAACGGTTTCGTACACTTCGAGGTTAGAGTACTTCCAGCGAAACGGCAACGTTTCGCTGGAAGGGGAAGCTCGAACACGCCCGCCTCGGTCCGGACGCCAGACCCGTCACGCCATCTGGCGCCGCACCAGCTCGTGCAGCCGGCCCCCGGTGTCCGCGAGGAGCTGGGCGGGCGGACCCTGCTGGGCGACCTTTCCGTCCTCCATCACGATCACACGGTCCGCGTCCATGACGGTCGACAGGCGGTGCGCGATGACGATGCGGGTGGCGTGGAGGGCCTTGGTGCTCTCGATGACCGTGCGCTGGGTCTCGTTGTCGAGGGCGCTGGTCGCCTCGTCGAAGAAGAGGATGCGCGGGCGGCGGATCAACGCCTGGGCGATCATGAGGCGCTGCCGCTGACCACCGGAGATCGCGCCGCTGCCCGAGACGATCGTGTGCAGACCCATCGGCATCCGCTTGATGTCCTCGGCGAGCCCCGCCATCTCGGCCGCCGCCAGCGCCTCCTCCGGCGTGTACGGCTCGGTGCCGCAGATGACGTCCAGGATCGAACCCGTGAACGGCTGCGCGTGCTGGAGCACCACCCCGCACTGCCGGCGTACGGCGGACTGGTCCAGCGCGGCCAGGTCCTGACCGTCGTACAGCACACTGCCCGAGACCGGCCGGTCGAAGCCGATCAGCAGCCTGAGCAGGGTCGACTTGCCGCAGCCGCTCGGGCCGACGACCGCCACGAACTCGCCGGGCCGGACGTCGAACGAGACGTCGTCGAGGACCAGCGGACCGTCGTCCGAGTAGCGGAAGGACAGCCGGCGGGCCTCGATGCCCCCGGAGAGGCGGCCGGGCCGGGTGCTCGCCGTACGCACCTCGGGCGTGGCCTCCAGGACCGGCTTGATCTCCTCGAACAGCGGCAGCGCGGCCACCGCCGAGACGAAGGAGCCGGTCAGCTGGGTGACCGCCGTCAGCAGCATCGTCACCGAGGTGTTGAAGGTGAGGAACGCGGACGCCGACATCACCCCGCGCGCCGGGCCCGCCAGCAGCATGAACATCAGCAGGGTGCACAGCGGCAGGTACACCGCGCCCATCACCGTGGTGAGGTTCTTGATGCGCCCCACCTTCTGCTGGAGTTCCCGGCTGCGCGCGAACTCCGAGGCCCAGGCCGCGTAGGCGTAGTTCTCGGCTGCCGCGACCCTGAGCTTCGGCAGGCCGCGCAGCGTCTGGAAGGCCTGGTTGTTCAGCTTGTTGCCGAGCACCACCAGCCGCCGCTGCCAGCGCACCTGCCACAGCCCGAGCCCAAGGAACAGCGCGGCGATGACGACGAGCATGCCGATCGCCGCCAACGCCATCGAGGCGCTGTACCAGAACAGCAGCCCCAGGTTCATCGCGCCCACGGTCACCGACTGGGCGAGCACCGGACCGATGCCCGCCATCATCCTGCGCATCGCGCTGATCCCCATGGCGGCGCTCGCCAGCTCGCCGGTGGAGCGCTGGTTGAAGAACCTCGTCGGCAGCCTCAGCAGCCGGTCCCACACCGCGGGTTGCAGCGTGGACTCGATACGGCCCTCCAGACGGAGGATCGTCAGGTTCTCCAGCAGCATGAAGGCCGCCGCCACCACACTGCTGACCATCACGGCGAGGCAGACCTGCACGATCAGTTCGCTCTGCGCCTTCGGCACGTACTCGCCGAGCACCTTGCCGGTCGCGATGGGCACCAGCGCGCCGATCGCGACCGTCACCAGACCGCTGATCAGGAGGTTCCGCAGGTCGCCGCCCGAGCCGCGCATGCTGAAACGGAGCAGCCCGAGCGGCGTGAGCTGCCGGTCCGGCAGCGGACGGTAGAACATCACCGCACGCGGCTCGAACTCCTCCGCGTTCGCCTTCTCGATCGGCGTCTCCCGGCCGGTCGCCGGATGGACGGCCGCATACCCGCCGCGCCGCCACAGCAGCGCGACCGGCGCGCCGGACAGGGCCCGGTGCCCCACCAGCGGGCCGACGTTGTCGTGCCACCAACGCCCGTCCAGCCGTACGGCCCTGGTGCGCACGCGGGAGGCGATCGCGATCCGTTCGACCGGGTCGAGACGTTCGCTCTCGGTGCCGGACTGCGCCGGCTCGGCGAGTGTGAACCCGGCCGCCTCGGCGACCAGCTTGCACGCGGCGTGACTGGCGTCCGCGTCGGCGGCCGTCGTGCGCTGTGCGGACCGCTTGCCGATCGACGCCAGCAGCGTCCGGTCGGCCTGGGCGCGGACCGCCTCACCGGCCTTGATGCCGGCCGCCGTGCGGGTCTCGTGGGTGTGCTCCAGCTGCTCGATCCAGCGATCAAGCGTGGTCATCAGCCGGTACTGCTGGTCGACCATGCTCTGCCATATCGCAGGGTCCATCAGCAGGTCGGCGGCCGCCTCGGCGCCGTACAGCGAGCCGTACTGCACGCTGCCCGGCGGGACCTGCATCCAGAACACATCGTCGTCGGTGAGCGCGGCGGCCCGTTCGGTGGCCATCGGCGCCTGGAAGAGGATCGACAGACCGCGGCCGACGCCCAGCGCGAGGGCGTACTCCAGCGGGCTCGTCGTCGGTGGTACGTACTGCGGGTTGCCGTACTCGTCGTAGGACCAGGTCTCGGTGTTCGCGGGCTGGTACAGCTCACGCAGACCGATCCGGCGCACCACACAGTCCCTGAGCGGCCGTGCCACGAGGGTGTGGTGCGGCCCGGGCACCGGGCCGAGGACCAGTGAGCCCGCCTCCAGGCGGCCCAGGTGGTGCCAGTGGCCCTGCTCGTCGGCGTCCACCGCGAACAGGTCGACGGCGCCGGCCGCGACCAGCCACAGCACCTGCGGCCCCTCCAGATCGAGGCGGTTGAAGCCGGTGCAGTCGAGGGGCGTACCCATGGCACCGAGCGCGCCCAGAACGAGGTCTCCCTCGTGTGCGGTCGTCATCTCACCGCTCCCTGACCAGCTCGGCGTACGCGCCGCCGCGCGCCACCAGCTCCTCGTGCCGTCCGCGTTCCACGATCGTGCCGTGCTCCAGTACGACGATCTCGTCGCTGTCGCGCACCGTGCTGAGCCGGTGCGCGATCACCACACAGGCGCAGCCACGCCTGCGCAGGTTGTCCATCACAACCAGCTCCGTCTCCGCGTCCAGCGCGCTGGTCACCTCGTCGAGCACCAGGATGCTGGGCCGGCGCACCAACGCCCGCGCGATCTCCAGGCGTTGGCGCTGACCGCCGGAGAAGTTGCGCCCGTCCTGCTCGACCCTGCTGTGGATGCCCCCCGGTCGCCGCACGACGACGTCGTACAGGGCCGCGTCGCGCAGCGCGTCCGCCACCGCGTCGTCCGGGATCGACGGGTCCCACAGCGCCACGTTGTCGCGGACCGTGCCCTCGAAGAGGAACACGTCCTGGTCGACGAAGGAGACGGAGGCCGCGAGCGCTCCGCGCGGGATGTCGTCCAGGCGCTGCCCGTCGATCCGGATCACGCCCTCCCAAGGGGTGTACAGGCCCGAGATCAGCCGGGACACCGTCGACTTGCCGCTGCCCGAGCCGCCGACCAGCGCGACCTGCCGGCCCGGGCCCACGGTCAGGTCGAAGCCGGTCAGCAGGGGCTTGTCCAGCGGGCTGTAGCCGAAGGAGATGTTCTCCAGCTCGACATGGCCCTGCAGGCGTCGCGTCGACTCACCGCCGCCGGGACGGTCGTAGAGCGGGTCGGCCTGGAAGTTCTCCACGTCCTTCAGCCGGGCCACGTCGGCGGCGAAGTCCTGGATGCGGCCCGCGACACCGTTGAGCCGGGTGATCGGGGCGGTGAAGCGGGTGACCAGCGCCTGGAACGCGACCAGCAGACCGACCGAGATGCCGCCCTCCACCGCCCGCATCCCGCCGATCCACAGGATCAGCGCGCTGTTCAGCGACGCCAGCGTCGGCGCGACCACGCCAAGCCAGGCGCTCGGCACACCGAGCCGCTGCTGCTCCTCCAGCGTGGTGGCGTGCTGCCCCGCCCACTTGCGGAAGTAGCCGTCCTCACCACCGGTCGCCTTCATCGTCTCGATCAACTGCAGCCCGGTGTAGGCGGTGTTGGTGAGCCGGGCACTGTCGGCGCGCAGTTTCGCGGTACGGGTGGCGCGCAGCTTGATGACGACCCGCATGGCCACGACGTTCAGCAGGGCCACACCGATGCCGACGTATGTCAGCTGCGGGTCGTAGGTGTAGAGGAGCAGCGCGTACAGGACCACGACCACCGCGTCGACGCCCGCCGCCGCGAGGTCGCGGGCCAGGGTCTCGGCCACCTGGTCGTTCGACTGCAGGCGCTGCACCAGGTCGGCGGGGCTGCGCTGGGAGAAGAAGGTCACCGGCAGCCGCAGCAGATGGCGCAGGAAGCGGGCGCTGGACAGGGTGGAGGAGATGATCCGGCCGTGCAGCAGGTTCGCCTGCTGCAGCCAGGTGAGCACGAGGGTGAGCAGCACCGACGCCCCCATCGACGCGAACAGCACGCCGAGCAGGGAGGTCTGGCCTCCGATCAGGAACATGTCGATGTAGGTGCGGCTGAGCGCCGGGACGGCCGCGCCGACCAGCACAAGGAGCAGGCTCGCCAGCACCGCCGCCGGCATGGTCCCCGCGGTGCCGCGCAGCCGGGCCGGCATCGCGCCCAGCACACCGGGCTTGCGTCCGCCCCTGGTGAAGCCCTCGCCGGGCTCCATCACCAGCACCACACCGGTGAAGCTGCCGTCGAAGTCCTCCATGGGCACGAAACGCCGGCCCTTGCCCGGGTCGTTGATGTACACGCCCCGGCGGCCGAAGCGGCGGCCCATGCCGTCGTAGACGACGTAGTGGTTGAACTCCCAGAACAGCACGGCCGGTGTCCGCACCCCGGCGAGGGCGGCCGTGTCCATCTGCATGCCCTTGGCGGTCAGGCCGTAACTGCGGGCCGCCTTCAGCAGGTTGCTGGCCCGCGAACCGTCCCGGGACACACCGCACGCGATGCGCAGCTCCTCCAGCGGGACGTGCTTTCCGTAGTGGCCCAGCACCATCGCGAGGGAGGCGGCGCCGCACTCCACCGCCTCCATCTGGAGCACGGTGGGCGTACGCACGGTCTTCGCCCTGCCCTTGGGGACGGGGCGCTTCGGCGGGGCGGCGCGGCGCCTGCCGCGGGTGTCCTGCGCGGTGGTCACGGCAGCAGCCAATCGACGGGATGCTGATCGGCCAGCCGGATCGAACCCGTGGCCGAGGTCATGGAGGTGAGGGCGAACGGCGGCCCGTCCGCGGACGACCACTCGTAACCGCTCTTCGTGCCGGACGACTTGTCCAGCCGCACCAGCACGGCCACCGGCCTGCCGTCCTTGGTGAACTGCTCGCCGAGCTGGCTGTCGCCGAGGAACGCGGAGATCTGTTGGGCCGACTGGGCGGAACGGTCCACCGTCTTCACTCGACCGTGCAGCACGCCGTACTCCTGCGTCGGCACCGACTGGACGGTCAGGTCCACGGCGGCGTCCGCCGGGATGGAGGCCGCGTTCTCGGCGGGCACGTACACCGTCGCGTAGAGGGGATCGGAGGTGCGGGCGATCTTCTCCACGGCGGCGACGTTCGCGCCGGTCTGGATGATCTGCCCGATGGTCGCGGCGAGTCCGGTGATCCGGCCCGCGGCGACCGTGCGGACCACGGTCACGCCGTCTGCCGTACGGACCTTCAGTACGGGTGCGTCGGCCGGCAGCCGTTGGCCCTGCTCGGCGATGACCTCGGTCACCTGGCCGGCCACCGGGCTCTGCAGGATGTAACTGCCCTGCCCGTGCGTGAGGATCGCGGGCGCGCTCACCGTCGAGGCCACCGAGCCGGTGACCGCCCACACGGACGCGGCCGCGATCACGAGAACCGTCACGGCCAGCACGAGCCAGCCCTGGGGGCGGGCGAAGCGCACCGGGAGGTCCAGCTCTTCGGGCGACTGGAGCTTGGCGAGGGCCTGTTGGCGGAACTGCACGGAACTTTCCCTCACCTGCGAAGGCTGCGAAAGAGAGAGGACCGGCTCGCGCGAGCCGGCTGGGTCGGAGCACCCGAGAATCCCGGAACCGCAGAGCGGCTCCGGGACCCGAAGATCGCAGAAGGTGCGATCAGATGCCGGCGACCAGGCTGGTGACCGGGGCGGTGTTCAGGCCAGTGGCGCCCTCGACCGTGCCGACAGCGGTGTTGACCAGGCCGGAAACCGGGGCAATGCCGTCCACCAGGCCGGTGACGGTGCCGAGGGCGTTCACGGCAAGGCCGCCGGAGACGTTGTCGAGCTCGGCGTCGGAGATCTCGACGGTCGCAACCTGGGGGGTGGAGTTCATGGGGAACTTCCCTTCATATGGATATTCACAAGGGGGGAGCGGCCCCCTCTGGGGGACAGATGGACCGCCGCGACCGCAGGTGCCGGGCGCCCGTTTCCGAAGAGCCCTTGGCGGTCCCTGCGGTGCGATGGATCAAAGCACGCGGCGGGTCCGCGCTTCCAATCAACCACCGGTCCCACCAGCGCACTTGTGCCTCAAGAGCACCGTTCGGTGCAGGTGTCCGCACGCCTTGGTGGCGACTTCTTCACACCGTGTGCGGCTTCAATTCAGACGAGCGCTTGCGGCCCTCGGAGCGAATCCGACACTCCGCGCCCAAGGGGCGGCGTGCGTTGCGGGGGTGTGCAGAACTTTCGCGCGAGGTGACTGCCTTGGGTGGTCGATGTGCAGATTCCCCGAAGAGAGGATTCGGCGCGACGATCGCGACGGAGCGTCGCCGACCGATCGCAGACCGTGTCAGTTCGGAAGTGTGCTGAGCCTGCTCGCCGTTGTCGCTACAGAGGCGACGCCGTTCGGTGGCCCGGCTTGGTGGTCACCGCTTCGATCAAGACATCCGTACCGGCCGCCGAACGCCGGCGGCGCACCGATCGCCGCTCTGTCGGCGGCAGTTCGCGGGTGCCCCGGGCCGTCCGCGCGGCGATCACGGTCGCCGTGCCGACCGCGGCCGTCAGGGACGGCGCGCACACCCCGCGGCCCTCCTGCGGCACCCGGCCCGACCAGGGAAGGCGCGCCGTTCGAGCGGTCGTCGGCCAACACCTCGACGGGTAGGCCCGGTTCGGGAGACCAAGGGGCGAAGGCGGCGCCGGGGATCGTGTCGGCTTCGGCGGTGGTCATCGGCATATGGGGGATTGTTTCCCGCGCCGGAGCGGCGGGCGCGCGCCATGGCCGATTCGGTGTCGTGAGCCGGGCGCGTGAAAACGGAATTGAACGCACCGCGCACCCCGTGCGTACCTCCAGCCATCCAGGCGCCCCATCAACTGCCGCACCAGGCAACAGACTCCGGTCCCTCAGGAGGTCGAGAAGTTTGAGTCACAAGCGAATTCCGAAGCGCAAGGCCGCGATAGCCGCAGGCGGCATAGTGGCGCTCGGAGCAGCCGCGATTCTGCTCCCCAACGCCAACGCGTCCCAGGACGGTGCTTCGAACGACGCCGCCGCCGCGCCGAAGACTCTGAAGGCGGCGGATGCCTCAGACCTCGCCTCGCAGCTCGCAGGTCTGCTCGGTGAATCCTTCGCCGGTTCGTACTACGAATCCGACAGTCAGCAACTCGTCGTCAACGTCATATCGGGCGACAACAACAATGTGATCGTCCAGGCGGAGAAGGCGGGCGCGAAGGTCCGCGAGGTCGAGAACAGCCTCACCGAGCTCGAGTCCGGCGCACAGACCCTCAAGACCAAGGCGACCATCCCGGGCACCTCCTGGGCCGTCGACCCGA
>Ga0307514_10004416_pt1 | contig 12956 bp, 9 predicted proteins | sample 16_EM_MG_FD_203088 | JGI IMG/M metagenome (GOLD analysis project Ga0307514, IMG submission 203088) | Populus trichocarpa ectomycorrhiza microbial communities from riparian zone in the Pacific Northwest, United States - 16_EM | ecosystem: Host-associated > Plants > Roots > Unclassified | place...
CTCATTCAGTTGAAGGTTGTCAAAGAGTTCAGGCTTTCTTGGAGAAAGCAGCACTTGTTGAAAGTGTCAGGTAAATGCTTTCATAATAGTTTGACTGCATATCCCAATCTTAAAGACCGATAAATGTTAGCCTAGCTACTGGATGCAATACATTAAAATACAAACTAGATATCATGAGTGCTTTTCATAATTTTCCATTTTGATCTCATGAAGCATTTTGATCTCATGAAGGCTACCCACCTGGGTTTCTTCTATCAATTTGATCATTCAATCTGGTTAACTATAATTTATTTTGGTAAGCATTTTGGATGTATTAGTCTCGTTTTCTTGAGCAAACATTTATGCATGCACTCAGTGCATGATCATTTCTGTCCTTGATTCACGCATGATGGGGGTCTTTACACCAATATACCTTTTCATCGGTCGGAAACCTCTGTTGACTGTTGTAGGTCAAAACTTGGAAGATGCTTCCAGGGTTTTTGCACATTTTCTGCTTGATTGCTGTAATTTGTAATTGAAAACTGATTCTGGTGCATATTTGTTTCTTGGGGACCAGAGATAAGGATTTTCCATGCATAAGTTAATGTGTCCAACTTAACTATGTGCTGTTTTTTTATTCAAGAAAAAAAGCTAATACGTATTGGATTCAAATCCCTGTAATTTCCATGCCAGCTCGAATTTTACAGATGCAATATCTCTGATGATTAATTTTACTGATACATTTCAACAAGTACCTAGATAAAGAGCAGAGAGATTAACAAGTTTGGATTGGAGCTGAGTTTAGGATTATTTAGATAAAAATTTATAAATGAATATGATACAGGATCATATATGCGATTAGCATTCGGGTTTAAATGAAAATCTGACATCGGGGAGGAATTTCCAGTAGCCATTCCTAGCTGAATGAAACTTCTGTCTGTAACATTTTCAGATTCAATTTCAGTCTAACATTATCAGTAAAATTTATAGAAACCCCAACAAGAGTTGACGATCACTATTCTTCTCAAGGAGAACAGGATAAAATGTAGTGGCATCCCTCTGTGAGATCCCAGCCAGCTGCTGGCTCCATGCAATGATACAAAGCAACGGATTTCCATATCAAGCAAGAAAGGGGAACAACACTTGACAGGGTTTTGTCACTGCATGAATCATGGGCATGACACAGATCATGGACAAATGAGTCCGATGATCACAACATAGCGCAGTTTCACTAGATGAAGTGCAATGGAGGGTCCCAGATGGGCTATCCATGCAGTCTTTTGGTGTACTCCAGTTGAGCTTAGGAAAGACTGCACCTCCAAGGGTTTCAATCGATTCCTTGATATTCAATTCAAGGGAAAGAAGGGAGCGGTGGAGGCTTCTCTGGTTCATCTTCAGATTCTTCTGACACGGTATAGTCTTCTTCGTCTATGGGATTGTGGATTCTGTTCGGCAGGGCATCTTCATTTGAGATAGAAAGAGGAAGGTGGAAGGGATCGGATCATCAAGAAGGTACTCGAATAAAGATTCTCGAAGTTCAAGAATTATAGTTCTGATAGATACAGGCTTGAATTTTGGGAACCATTCGTGAATCTGGCAACGGTTCACTTCTTCTTCCTTCATTTCGGTAGTATAGGCCATTACCTTCGAGTCTCAAACGAACCCACTTCAGTTGCTTTCTTTGCCATCTGGTATAGGAAAACACAATCAGAGCACTACAAGGGGAAATGCCATAAACAGTAGAGATCTCCGAGCCTTGCTAGTGCCCAAGCAAAGCTTCATACACTGAACTATCGAAAACAAAATATATGCCACAGCAGCAATATTCAAGGACAGATGAGAGAATCATCATCATCAGAGGGCTTAATTTAGGGCTCAGGTATTTGAATTCAACCAAAACTTTGAGAATATATGTGATGCCCACATATCACGTCAGTGTTATGAAGAGATTGGATTAGATAAAAAGAAAAGCCAAGATTTGTGTATAGCAAGGAACTTCTTATGAAAGCGAAAACAAGATATTCAAGGCTATTTAGACAGCATAGAAGCATTATGCTAATGTCCCTTCTTCATCATTTGCCATAGACCCTAATCCTCCCAAAGTTAAACTCAAGCAACCAGCCATTAATAGCAAGCATTCACTAGCCACTAGCCAGATTATCACCACTTTAAAGCTCAATCATGGTTTTCACAGCTTCTGTCATTCCTGCTCAAGCAGACGTCAACGACACTCAACCTTGGGGGATTCTAACCCACTCAATGTAAATTATTTGACTTTGTCAAGAAAGCAGTACAAATGACGTGGCTAGTTAAATCTGTAAATTTAAATGCCGTTTGGTAATGCGGTGGACCTGAAGTGGAAACCACAGTTTCTACGTTTCTACGTGTTTGGTAATGCGAAAAAACATGTTTTATTTTGGTGGGATCACAATAATTGTGGCTGCACCTGTGGCTGATAAAAAATTGGAAAATTCTGCTTTTCAACAGCAGCAGCTTCATTTTTCAAGATCCATCAACAAGCTAAGAGAAAAAAAAAAGTCGGCTCAACGATATAAAACATGGTACGAAATGCACGCTAACTTCAAATAATAATAATAAAAAATTACAGTTTATTTTTTTAAAATTATTATTTTAAGTTTCATAAACCTCAGGATTGTTGAAGGTTTACATGATCGTTAATTTTAGAACCCGTAAAATTAATCAAGGTACACGCAAGCTAATCCGAATACCCATATTAATAAAAAAAATTAAAAAAAAACAAACCAGTTAACACCTCAGACTTGTACAAGTTGAGTGATAGAACGAACCCGACCAAAGTCTTTCTACCTTGGAGAATGGGTTAATAAGGAAAACAAATGAGATTAAAGTTGTATTTAATTAGTGTTTTAAGATAAAAATAAGAGATAAAAAAATAAAAGGTTAAGTTTAAAAAATAAGAGATATAGACCTGTTTTCATCTCTTTTATTTTTAAATAATGATTAAATATTATCTAAATAATAATTAACAAATAAATAAAAAATAATGATGAGAAAATAGAGATTAAAGTTATATTTAATTAGCATTTCAAGATAAAAATAAGAGAGATATAAAAAACAGTTAAAGTAAAAAAAGAAAAAGAAATGAAGGGATATGGCCTTGATTTCATTTTTTTATATTGAAACAATAATTAAACATTAACTAAATAATAATAATAAATAAATAATCATAGAAAAAGCCTCTTATGAAAACAAGAAGAGCATTTTCTATAGATTTAACACTCTTCCAAAAAAACAAAGAAAATATTTTTTCGTGAATTTACTAGGCTAGTAAACTAGCTTGAATTATTTAACTAATTTTAAAAAAAAACTCTTTATATATATATATATATATCTCAATCCATTTCTTTTACACATTCAAAAATCATAATAATGAAGAAAACAATCAATCAAATTTAGAATTTTAATCCAAATTCCATTTATTTTATTAATTTTTATCAAACTCATGTAAAAAAAAAACCCTCTGTACTTGTGCCTGCTTCTAGCTATTACCTTGGCAGACCTAAAGTCATCCAGAAAAATACATTTAAAAAAATAAGAAAAAGGAAAACCCCCCGTCTCTGGTCCCAGTCTTCTGTAGAATAAACAAGTCTTTCGCATTGTCTTTCTCTCTGAAAAAACACAGGAGTAATCAACAAGAAAGAAAGGAACAAAACGACGGCGGTAGGCAAATAAGAAGCGGAGGAGATGGAGATAGTGAAGGCAAGGACTGATAAGCGAGAATACAAGAGAATTGTTCTTCCAAATGCTCTCCAAGTCCTTCTCATTAGCGATCCCGACACCGATAAGGCAATTTCAATTCCTTAATTTTTGCAATTTCAATTCAATTCTGGCGCTTTAATCACTGATTTAGGTCAATTCTAACCATTTATTTTTCGTTTCTTTTTAGTGTGCGGCTTCTATGAATGTTAGTGTTGGTTGTTTCAGTGATCCTGATGGTCTTGAAGGACTCGCTCATTTTCTTGGTAGCCTTTTCTTTTTTCTTTTTTCTTTTTGTGGTTTTCATGACGGTTTTTTATTTTATTTTTTTGGTTTCTGGTATTGGCAGAGCATATGCTGTTTTATGCAAGTGAGAAATATCCACTAGAGGACAGTTACTCTAAGTACATTATTGAGGTGATTAATTATTTAATTATCATTTAAATTCCTGTTAAAATCTTTATATTTATTCTATGTGGTTCGGGAAGGTTGAATTGTAATTTTGGTGAGAATTTATGTGTTACTAAACGATGTTTTCTACGTATTTTGTTGTCTACTTGATGCGTAGCATGGGGGCAGTACCAATGCTTATACGACGTCGGACCACACCAACTATCATTTTGATGTTAACAGTGATTGTTTTGAAGATGCTCTGGACAGGTATAAAATGCACGCTTTCTTATTTTTATAATCTGTAATGATAGATAGCTTGTTGGTTTTGTCAGTTATCTTATAAAGTTTGTGACCTGGTTCTTTGAATGTGATTTACTGTTCAGATTTGCACAGTTCTTTATCAAACCGTTGATGTCAGCGGATGCAACCGTTAGGGAAATTAAGGCTGTTGATTCTGGTTAGCTGCTGTGCTTAGACTTTTTTTCCTTTTTAGGTTTCTCAAGCTGGATTGATGCTGAGTTTCTTTTCGGAATTAGTGTTGGTAATTACTTACTCTGGTGTTTGTGTCTCTCTTGTACAGAAAATCAGAAAAACTTACTGTCTGATGGTTGGAGAATAAACCAGGTATCATTCAATGCACTTGCTCACCTATCCGGTAGACTGTTGGTTTTCTTTTGTTAATCTTTCTTTTCAGTCTTTTGGTTGTCTTGTATTTGTATAAACTCAACAAATTGGTTGCATGTTGCAAGTGTTTTAGTTGATATGTTGTTTGCAAATTCCTAATGATGAGGAATCCTACAGATATCTAGGTTTTCTTTTTCCTTTTCACCTTTGAAACCACCTAGACTAACAAGAGGCCAATTTAACCTTCCAAATTAACTATAAGTAATGTCACAGATCACCTGCCGTTTTGTCTTAGTCACTCAAAAACAGGTATTCCATTGGGTAGTTCTATGCTTTTGCATGATATTGCACATTTGATTCTGCTCTATTTGAAGGTGCAAAATTAGCGTGTATGATATACTTGGTCACAACCTTAAGAAATAGTGATGAACAGTTCGTTCTTTGTAAATATTGCATTTCACATGTAGCAAACCATGCTGCTTGTCATCAATCACAGCTTCGTAGTGATTATGCAATTAATACTATTCACAAACTGTTTTTTCTCTCTTTCATTGCAGCTTCAGAAGCATTTAAGTGAGGAAGGCCACCCGTACCATAAATTCAGTACAGGTTAGCTGCATATGTCGATGTATATGTGTGGTTGTATGCATGTGTGTATGAGCTGGTATGTTATTTGTAGAACACAGGAATCCAGGCATGTAGCAAGTCATGCATGCTTGTTGATTTTCAGCAAAACATCCATACTGCCTATGACTGTGTAAAGTTTAATTAATAATATTTTTCTACAACATTATGTTTTTAACTAATGATAATTTCTTAGGGGCGAATGCCTTCCACTGGCTTCCCTTAACTTCTAAAGGAATCATATTTACAACTACAATGATGTTTCATATTAAGGAAGATCAAAATTTATATTCTTTCCTGAATTGTGTCTATCATTTGTCAATTCATAGGGAATTGGGACACTTTGGAAGTTCAGCCAAAAGAAAAGGGGCTGGATACAAGACTTGAGCTTATAAAGCTCTATGAAGAAAATTATTCAGCCAACCTCATGAACTTGGTAATATATGCAAAAGGTTAGTAAATAAGCCTCCCTTCAACATTAATTATCTCTTGATTTCATTATTTACCAACAATTACAACTATAAATTTCTTTGCTGTGGAAATCTTCAGAAAGCCTTGATAAAATACAAAGCCTTGTCGAGGAAAAGTTCCAGGAAATTCGAAATAATGATAGGAGCTGTTTCTCTTTTCCTGGTCAGCCTTGCTCCTCGGAACATTTACAGGTATGCCAAGTTCTGCTGCATTTCTGATTCTTTGCTCGCTTCATACTTTTAGAGAATGTTAAACTTTTGTGAAAGACAGTTATGTGTGGCTGAAGATATTAAACTTTTGAGAGAATGTTTAATATTACCTTTATTCTTCACTGTGTTTGTTTTAGATACTTGTTAGAACTGTCCCGATAAAACAAGGTCACAAATTGAGAATTGTTTGGCCAATAACTCCGGGCATTCTTCACTACAAGGAAGGACCATGCAGGTATCTTGGCCACCTGATTGGCCATGAAGGAGAAGGATCTTTGTTTTATGTCTTGAAAACCTTAGGTGGGTTTCCCGCATCCTTACGATCTATCTTTATATTTTTTTTAATTCTACTTTATTAGATATACACATAGGTGGTTTGCTTTTTGCTTGGCAGTCCGCTTCTCATGTTCAGTGAACTCTGTGTGCATTCACTGTGTGCATGTTCATTCTTGTGCCTGTAGTTACCTGTCTTTTATTTATGATGCTGGAAACGCTGGCTTCTTCTTTTTCTTTTTTGAAAATCAGACTTGCCTTAAGATTTGGTTACTTTAAAAAAAATGCAGGATGGGCCACTGATTTATCTGCTGGTGAAGTAGATGGGACAACAGAGTTCGCTTTCTTCACTGCAGTAATTAATCTTACTGATGCTGGCCATGGTTAGTTCCCCTTTAGTTTTATCTCAGTTTTTGCTCTTGGACAATCTAGCTTTAACAGAGTTGCAAAGCTTAGCTTATCTTATTTTTTAGCTGGGCAGAATTATATCTGGGATTAACATCTTTTATCTAAACTATTCCTTTTTGTTTGTCGGATTGCAGAGCACATGCAAGATGTTGTTGGACTGTTATTCAAATACATTCACCTCTTGCAGCAGTCTGGTGTTTGCAAATGGATATTTGATGAGGTATGGAAATGCATTATATAATTATGGATTACCATTTTGTGATATTACTGACAAACAGGGGAATGGCTAACATGCATCACACACGCTTCTTGCCATGCTCATTTGCAACTCTAACCACATAGACCATGTTTAGAGAATTTGATGGGTGTTACCGTGTTAGTTTGAGAAAGAGAGAAATGAAATGTCATTATTGTGGTGATTAGGCAAGAGAGCCAAGTGAAAGAGAATGCTAGCTAGTTAAGGAGAAAGATTATGCTGGTGATTAGGCAAACCAGCATATAATGAATTCTTCTGCAGTTCATTTCCAATTTTAAAGTTGCAAGATGAACTCAACCAATTGGCATTTTGTTTAATTGACATTCTCATGCTGTGGAACATAGGGTTCCGTTACACTTTAATTTCTAGTTGAAATTAGGGGTTATCAATTGGCCCATACAAGTTTGAGCAAAAAAAAAAAGTTCATTTGAACTGAAGAAGCTTGAGGAGATGTAAGTTTTTGACCTTTTCTACCATGCATCTTGACATTTTCATGCTTCTATCCTTTATTTAATGGTTTTCTAAGTTAATTTTTGTTTTTGGAGCGTATTTTGCATCTCCCTGTCAAGTTAGATTATTTATTTATTATCTCTTGCATTCAGTATTGAAGTTTCTCTTTCTAATCTATTCAAGATGCTGAAATATTTTATCTTTTTTATGAAGCTTGCAGCTATTTGTGAGACATCATTCCACTATCAAGACAAAACCCCTCCAATTAGTTATGTTGTCCGGATTGCATCCAATATGCAGGTTAGTTATGGATTTGAAAGGGAAAAAAATTGCGCACTTCCTCTGGAATTTCTACATCTTGCCAATTTGGTTGTTGTTTTTATATAAGATATTCTACACCATTATGTTGTGTTGTATAACTTTTGTGAGAATTGCTCTTACTAAACAATGTAGCCAAATTTAAAACATCTATGCATCCTCTACAAACAACAATAACAACGAGCATTTTGTTTTCATTATACACTTCTTCATCAGAAGCAATACCAGTTTACAAGTGCTTCATCTTCTAACTTATGAGTTGCAGATTTTTTTTAATTTGATGAGCTGTGGCCTCATGTGAAAATAAACTGAAAGCCTTGACCTTTCAATTTAGGGCCAGAAGAAGGAAAATGGTTTGTGATTAAGTTTTTTTAAAATAAAAAAAACTGAAAAGGAGGTGAAGTTAATATAATTAGAAGGTGTGCCTCTAAAATTTGGGGATGATTTGCTGGAAGATAGATTTTTAAAGGTTGCTAGAAAGGCTAAGAAGTTTTTGTTTCCTATAGGATTTAACTGGGAGTAATTGATGGAAGAAAATGATTTTACTTTTGCTAAACTGTAATAGTTAAAGTTGAAGTGAGTTTTTGATGTGTTGGGGTCAAGTTGTGAATAGTTAAACGTTGGAGATTGTTTGAGAGCTTTGTTTCTCTTTACTTTTAAACATCTTTAAAATATATTCAGGTAAATGCATGCATGCATATAATATAGATATGTGCACATATGTATGTATATGCTTATTTGCATGCTGTATGTATTTCAAAGCTTGTGACTGAGGATATGTTAGCTAGCATATTTTTAGAATAATGGTTGTTTGGTTTCTTTTTATCAGCTATATCCTCAAAAAGATTGGCTGGTGGGATCCTCCTTGCCTTCTAATTTCAGTCCAAGCATAATTCAGACGGTACTTAATCAACTTTCTCCAGACAATGTTCGGTGAGTTATTTAGAGCTCAAAGGAGCTGTAACTTTTGCCAAAACAAATGAGAAGCAAACATTTTTTGTCCCTTATTCCTTATTCTGTTTTTTTGGTTTATGACAATGAAATGGATTTTATTAGTAAGGCATGAAACCAGAATTAGATCAGGAGAATATGCCAACCACCAAAAAATATAAAGCATGAAACAAAGAAAAATCGTGTTAGAGGGGCTTTCTAATCCTGTTGAACCAGAACTGAGTTGCTTTCGTGTTACCTTACTTTCAAGGGGATTGATAATCGTAAATGATGCTAGATTCCAATTAAATAATAATAGAATGCAGTGAAATTGATGTATTTTAGCACCGTTTATGCTTAAGGGGAATGTCTCAAAATGGAAGAAATATGGCCATTCGTTTTAGAAAGATGATATAACTTTCAATTGCCTATTTTTTTTGTTATGATTGGATCGGCATTACAATCACCTTGCATGTAGATAGTAGTTGTAATCTGCCTTTCCATGGTAAAGGAAAACTAGTTATTGGGTGAACTTTTACAGACTTGTTTCTTTTCCTCATCCAGAATTTTGTTTGTTGTGCTCTATACATGTCTCAATTTGTTTGTACAAATTGTTCAATCAGTTATCTCCTTGGACATCGACTTGGTTGAGAAAATTTCTTAATTACCTCCTTTTATTCTGCAGAATCTTTTGGGAATCGAAGAAATTTGAAGGGCAAACTGCAATGACTGAGCCATGGTACAAAACTGCATACAGTGTTGAGAAAATCACTGGCTCCATGATCCAGGTCTGTTGTTGGTTGTTACTTTTTAGATTATCCAGTCAATGGTGTTATTAAATGCAAATCTTTTTGGACTTCCATTGCAATTTATTTACTGTTTGTTGTCATCAAACTATAAGCAGCTTCATTTTCATGATTAGAATCTCTTGTAAAGGTACAAAACCTGATATTTTGCAAGTTTTTGTCTGATTGCAGGAATGGATGCTATTTGCTCCTAATGAAGATTTGCATCTGCCAGCGCCTAATGTATTCATACCTACTGACTTATCACTTAAGGATGCACAAGAGAAGGTTTGATGGAATTCTATTATCTGTTACATGATCATCATTTTTTTGTTTGTTATTTACTGATGTGACTGACCTTCGTAGCAGGTCAAATTCCCAGTTCTCTTAAGAAAGTCATCCTCTTCATCACTATGGTACAAGCCTGACACGATGTTCTCTACTCCTAAAGCTTATGTTAAGATAGATTTCAACTGCCCCTTTGCTAGCAGCTCTCCTGAGACTGAAGTTCTTACTGACATTTTTGCGCGGTTGTTGATGGATGACCTGAATGATTATGGTACCACGAACTAAAATTTGGATTTATTTTAGTGAAGATAAAATTTAATCTCTTACTTTTTTATTTATTTCCTTTTCTTCCTCAAGTTCCAGTATCTCTTATTTGATGAAGCAGTGTAGCATATGAATATATAATTCATATGAAATCCTCATCTTGATAAATTAAACTTTATTTGATATACTGGCATATTTGATAAATCTCCACTCTGCATCTTACAACAGTTTTATATGTTTTGTATGTTTCAGCTTATTATGCACAGGTTGCTGGTCTATATTATGGCATAAGCAACACAGATAGTGGTTTTCAGGTAGTAGCCTATTTGCATATTATATGTTATTATGATTTCTCTTCTGTCCCCTCTCTCACACAACCTACTTTTGTTTTGTTTTTTTGTAGGTCACTGTTGTTGGTTACAACCACAAACTGAGGATCTTGTTGGAAACTGTTATTGAAAAAATTTCAAATTTTAAAGTGAAGCCCGACAGATTTTCTGTGATCAAGGTAATGCAAGGAAGAGTTCATACAGGGTTTGAACTTCCTGTATCTACAAGTATTTATACTCAAAAGGATACATATATAGATATATTGATCAGTCATGTATACCAAATAATGCTCTCTTTGATTACGAAATCACTATGAACATCTTTTATGATTCTTCTGAAGCCCAATCAAAGTGGTGGAGCTTGTGTCACGTGTTTCCCTGTAACCTGTCAAAGAACCATCCCAACCCAATAGCTTAAGTTGTTAGGTGAGGTCCCAGAATATGATTTATATTATTTTCTAACACGCCCCCTCAAGTGAAAGCCCTTTGGGCTTGAAACTTGCACAGGTCCACACTACATTGTGCTTAATTTTTATCAAATAAATGAGGATGATGAAATTCGAACTCGTGACCACTTGGTCATCAAGACTCTGATACCAAGTCAAAGAATCATGTCAACCTAATAACTTAAGCTGTTAGGTGAGGTCCTACAATATGATTTATAATATTTTCTAATATAACCTGACTTTATTTTCATGTCATTTGGCAAGTGCAATTTTGATAATTAGAACAAGGGAAGGACAGATATGAGCCAAGCTCTGTACATGATGTTAAGAAGGTTGGGAATAACTTTTGAAAAATTCTTGTGGAATATGGCCAAGAGAATGCCACTTTTAGAGACCACTGAATTATTTATTCCTTTCTTTACCTTTCTTGTTTAATTTTGGTATTGTTTCTTTTCTTTAGGATTCCTGTCTAGGTGACTTTTACAGGTTGCATAGGGAAGAACATATGAGCAGTGCATTTTTTTACTGATTATCATTGATAGACACCTTGTATTTTTTCCAGGAAATGGTGACAAAGGAATATGGAAATTTGAAGTTCCAGCAGCCCTATCAGCAGGCTATGTACTATTGTTCTCTCTTACTACAGGATCAAACATGGCCTTGGATGGAACAACTTGAAATACTTCCTCATCTTCAGGCTGAAGATCTTGCTAAGTTTATTCCATTGATGCTTTCAAGAGCCTTCTTAGAGTGCTATATAGCAGGTTTCAACTGCCTGTCTTGTATTTCTATAATCATATGGCTATCTCGTCTTGAATTTAAGTATCATTAGTAATTATTCCATTCATTCAGGTAATATTGAACGCAGCGAGGCAGAGTCAATGATTCTGCATATTGAAGATGTTTTTAATGAGGGTCCAGACCCTATATGCCAACCCTTATTCCCGTCCCAGCATTTAACAAGTAGAGTTATCAAGCTTGAAAGGGGCATCAATTATTTGTATCCAATTGAAGGCTTAAATCCAGATGATGAAAATTCTGCTCTGGTGCATTACATACAGGTAACTGTATTTGCTTGTGAGAAATGGTTTTTCTGAGTCAATGTGGCTGCTTTTGCAGTTCCGTAGTTTTTGAGTTGTTGAAGATATAATTTAAGTCAAGAATGTACATGATTTCAACTTTAAGATGTAGCATCACTAATGAAACATAGTAGCATATAAATAAATTTAAATACTACATTTCTTGTCGTTTTCTGGTAATTGACTGGATTGAATAAATTATTTCTGGTGAAATTTTGATTTCTAATTGACAGAATCATTCAATTGTGCAGGTTCATCGAGATGATTTTACATGGAATGTGAAACTTCAACTGCTTGCTTTAATTGCAAAGCAGCCAGCTTTCCACCAGCTTAGATCTGTTGAGCAACTTGGGTACATTACTGTTCTCATGCAAAGGTAAGGTATCCAGAATTACTCTCTAAACTTTGTCCCCAACATGGATTTTTCTCTAGGCCTTACCATTTCTTTCAATGTAGAAATGACTCTGGTATTCGCGGACTGCAGTTTATCATTCAATCTACAGTGAAGGTATTTAGCATTTCTTTTGTGTGTCTCTTCTGGTCATGTAGCCTTGTGTTATTACACTCTGTTCATTAATCCTGGTAATCTTGCTAGGGTCCTGGACAAATTGATTTGAGAGTTGAGGCATTCCTCAAGATGTTTGAAACTAAACTTTATGGGATGACCAATGATGAATTCAAGGTGAGGTTCTATTCTATCCCTATCATAATTGATTGATATTTTCTTGCACGTCTTTTTAGGTGGTTCTGACCAGCATGACATTGGTCAATGTTATTTACATGCAGTGATTGTTTCTCTAACTTTAAGGGAAGCTCACATGTTTCGTAAAAGTTAAAATTCCTTTTGGGAGGAAGATGGAGTAATCTTCAAAATACGAGCTTAAGTTGCGCATGGTTAATCTTTCTTCAAATGCTTACCTTCTTCTCTGTAAATTTTCTACCAGCACCTTTTTTTCCAAGACAGAATGAGATATAGCTAGCCGCAAATTGCATGCCTAAACAAAAGATTAATTCCTCGCTACCAATTAACAAATTCTTTGGCTATCTAATTTTCTGTACGAGCTGCACAATTTTTGAACAATATAACTTCAATGA
>Ga0307514_10004417_pt1 | contig 12952 bp, 13 predicted proteins | sample 16_EM_MG_FD_203088 | JGI IMG/M metagenome (GOLD analysis project Ga0307514, IMG submission 203088) | Populus trichocarpa ectomycorrhiza microbial communities from riparian zone in the Pacific Northwest, United States - 16_EM | ecosystem: Host-associated > Plants > Roots > Unclassified | place...
AAACAATAACGCATCCCCAGGTTTAAGCTCCAAAATGCATTTGGCCTGCCATAATACCAAGTCACCTCCATCATAATCACCATATGGTATGACTGCATTGGGAGCAGACCGAACATCCTTCCAATCTTGATGATGTTGCAGAATACTGTCAGGTGTCATTTGTTGGTTAATGGCGGCCCCAGCCCAAGGATAATACAACAATTCAAGAGAGGGAGGAAGTTGAATATTGGTCAGCTTATTGTAAGCTTCAGGGAAAATCAGCTTCAACCGATCACCAAGATACCGCCATAAGGATTTGTTCTGTTGAATCCAAGTAGCAGAAGTAGGTTGTTGAGTTAAATAATCTTTGCTATGAAAGATATCTAAACTACTATCAGCCCATGTTGCATAATGTCGAATAGGGAATTCGCCTCGGGGGTCTATCTTTCGTTGGTGATGTGCATCTATTTCTGGTAAAAGTGTATCGCTTTCAACCAAACCTTTCACTAAGAAGTCAGGAATTCTGAGGCGGTAGGCTAGTAGACAGCTATCTTTGTCCCTGATTTCTAAATGTTCCGGGCTTGATTGAAATCGCCGGAAAGTGGAGAGTTGGGAGTTCATCATTTTAGGTAAAGAATATTGTCCTAGATTCCATATAATTAGCTCGAGATTATAAGTACACACCGGAAAATAATAACCTCTCTTATTCTTCAATGACCACTTCAGAGCAGCGATAGTTGTAGGAGCTTCCCAAAAAATTCGGGTTCTTCTCTCCTTTTCCCAAGAATTTAAAAGCCTTTTAACATGTTGCCGTAGCCCTATTGCCTTGCGAGGATGATCTTCATTAAATGCTCCACTGGCAACCAAATGGGCCAAGCGGACCTCAAAAGCTCTTTCTGACAGTACGGTAGTAGCAGAGGCAGAGGTGACAGTAGAGGTGGCAGCAGAGGTGGCGGCAGAGGTGGCGGCAGAGGTAGGGGTAGGGGTAGAGGTAGAGGTAGAGGTAGAGATAGAGGTAGAGGAGGAGGAGGAGGCGGAGGCGGAGGCAGAGGCGAAGGCAGAGGTGGCGGCAGAGGTAGAGGTAGTAGTAGAGGTGGTAGAGGCGGTAGAGGTGGTAGAGGTAGTAGAGGTGGCCATTGTACGTCAGAGATCAGGCGCTGTTGGAGAGGCTGTTGGAGAGGCAGTCGGATGTAGAGGCGGATGTAGAGGCAGATGGGAGAGGCAGATGGAGAGGCTGTCAGAGAGGCTGTTAGAGAGGCTGTTGCAGAGAGGCTGTCCGGGAGAGGCTGTAGCTGTCGGGGAGAGGCTGTAGCTGTCGGGGAGAGGCTGTCGGGAGAGGCTGTCGGGAAGAGGCAGTTGGGTCGGGAAGAGGCAGTTGGGTCGGGAGGAGGCTGTCGAGAAGAGAGCTATTGGGGAGAAGAGAGTTATTGGGGAGAAAGAGCAGGAGAAAAAAGGGGCAAAAAGGCCTGCACTTTCATCCCAGTACAAATTCAGACAATTATTTATACAACATGGTTTTAGAGTTTAAGTTTGGTACGGATTACTCCGTGAACAGGGTATAGAAAGCAGGGATATTTTTTTTTTTGAACCATCCATATTCAGCGAACCGAAGGATAAATCCGTGTTTAGCCCTTTACGGAGGTACTGGGAATCGAACACAGGCTCTGATAATGCGAGTAGGGACGGGCCAGGCCCCTACCAACAAAACCAGAAACCCGAAGGATGGAAAATAAAATTGCACCTGGCCTATATACCCAATTTTCGCATAGTGCGACGTTGATCATTCCTACTGTGTTTAGTCGCACACGGGATGCTCAGAGGTCAAAACGCCGTATTTATGCTGTTTCACTACGTCCAGTATATTGTAGATGCATGTGTGGAAGAGTTTGATGACGAGTGGAGTAGGAATTGCTGTGGTTGAATCAATTACATGACCCAACTAAAAAAGAAGAATTTGTAAGTAAGCAAGTACAGTAATATATATTTTTTTGGGGGGGGCATTTCCCCCGAAGGGAGCCTTAGGCAGTAATACTGTATGTATATCAGACCATATCAGAACAGATATGGAATAACATAAGTTAAATGGTTGTGCTTGCTTAAGTATGTAATTGAATATTTATGGTAACCCTTGGCTAGTGAACTACTCATGTACCAGGACAAAACCTTTAAAGGGATACGTACTCCGTACCTACCTAGGTAACGGGAACGGTACTAAGCCATGTTGGGAAGCCACTGCCAAATTTGGTAAGCTGAATTGCAAGTTTATGATTCCGCCAATATACTGTATGTATATATCCATTCTAAACACCGTGATTATAACAGGCTGGTGTGTATATGTACAAGCTTGAGACTCTGCTACAGGCATACCCAAGTCAAAAAGAGGAATAAACTTAGTACTTCTGCGCCCTGGGGTTAACTCTTCCGCGAGCCAACTGGTCTGGCGAAGAGTTAGGAATCCTTGAGGGAGCGGAGACAAGGGGCCAGGCGTATTCACGAAATGCTAGTACATTGACAGCCATAACGATTGCAATCATTGGACTATTACACTTTCCTGATGCAGTGCAGCTGAATATAATCCCATATACATACGTACGCCTATACTAAACAATCGCCGCCTCATAGCCTAAGGCTCCCTTCGGGGGAAAGGCGCATAGACTGCAAAAAAATAAAAACATCCTAAACAATCATACCTCAGATCCAAAATTGACATTCTTTCCCAACTCCTAAGACACAACGCGTCTGTATATGCCAGCGAATTAGTACAGGGTCGTGAGAACATAAAAGTAATTGGATACCCACCCCAGAATTTTGGTCAAAAGCTTTTTCAACTGTGATTTCCCCTCTGTATCCCAATCCCCGTTGCACACATATTCCGGAATCTTATACTTCACCCCCACATATCGCGTATTCCCATGCACCATGCCCTCCAACACTTTATTCATATTCTCATATTTCCTCAGTAACTCCAAACTATCCGATGTTGCATACCCACTGACCGATGCACTATGCAAAATCAAAGCAGTGAATCCAGCCGCCAACGCCGTGGCCACTGAGCTTCCACCAAACTTCCCGTCTTCCACGAGTTCCCTAGGAAAGGCGTATGTATATTTCTCATTCCGCTCTGCACCGACAGTAGATCCGAGTTGCCCATGTTTATCCGCGGCAACGATGCAGAAGACACCTGTAGCAGAGGCGGGATATATCACAGGCTCAGTAGCGCCATTGTTGCCCTCATCACTACTCGCTGCAAACATGAGGATATTGGCTTTTCTTGCATCCTCAATGGCGTCTTTGAGTTCCTGCTCCCCTCTGGATGTCTTGGACTCGGTGCTCGGGGTTGTTTGAATAGACCAACTCATCGATATGATGTCCACTTTGCGCTTGACTGCCCACAGAATTGCTTTTGCCGCAGAGGAAGGGTCAGGTCCAGCACCCCCATTACCGTAAACATTGCTCAGTTTGGCGACATAGAGTCTGGCTTTGGGGCACAACTTTTGAATGCATTGGACCATCAATGTCCCATGTCCGGTTTCAGAACTATAAGGTGCCATTGTGTGACGGGCACAGAATCTAGGTATCGCACTCGTCTCGTGGCCTATATAAGTGGGGCATGAATCGGTAGCTTTGAAGAATATCCCAGAGTCACTTTCCATGCCCTCCGAGCCGTTTTCAATCATGTCGTAACCATCATCTAGTACAGCAACCTTGATGGGATTTTCGATGTCTCTGGGGCAGTTGATAATGAAGTTGGTAAAGCTGTCCATTTTTTTGAGCCATACCGGGCTAATTATAGTAGATGCTGTCAGTGGGTAAAATTGTGGATGGTATTGTGGATGTAGTACTGATGCTTACGTTGGTAATATTCCTGCTGAGTCTTGCTTTTCGCTAGCAGTACCAAAGTCACCACCGGATTCAGTGTCCGGTGCATCGTCCTGCTCAAGATCGTCAATTTCGTCCAGACAGTCCTTGTCGATATCAACTGTGATTATAGGGTGCTTGGATTGACTTTCACACTCTTTGTTGAGGCGGGTTTCGAAACTTTGAATGCTCGCTCGTATTGACTTTGTTGTTTCAAGCACCTAGAGGAAGAAATTCATGAATAAGTAGATGAGAGGGAAAGGCATCACGAGGTGCTTACATGAGCTTTGCACACAATGAGAAACACGGTTCTTAGCTAGACGTTCATCGAGTCTCCTTAGCAGAAGTTGAGCAATCGCGTCTTCAACGCCTACCTGTTGTAATTCGATTAACCCCTCTGGTGAGGACCAGCTCTCCAAAATGGCATGACTCCCGCTCGTGTACAAACACACCGTCTCCACGTCCGGCGCACACTTCTTTATGACATGAAGGGAAATATCCACCTTTTGCCAATCCCACGTCAGGATTTGAGGCCAACACGGTAATCCTGTTGCCAATTCTTGATGCGCCGATGGCGGTGAACTAGGAATCGTTAGACATTCTATAATGGCTTCGTCAGTGTGCGGGGGAATATGTGGGCTCTCGATGTTTGCCTCTTTCACAGCAACCTCGTAGATTGTTTTGACCTTGATGTTTTCCTTCAGGTATTGAAACACGACGTGGCAATTATTCGGTCGTGGCCCTTTCTCCGGGGTGTTGTTGACGCCGGCCTCGATGCCAGCACGGCTTCTCTTTCCGTCGGGGAGGGGGTCGGGGACTATTGTAAAAGGGACAATTCTAACAAATTTAAGAATGTTATCTAGTTCGAGTCGCTTTAGGAACGCCTCCACCAGCGTGCGCTTGAATTTCTTGCCTTCGTATCGCTTGCCGGACAAGTTGAGGTAAAAATGGGGTTCTTGCTCTCGCTCTTCGTCGTCTGGTGCGTAAAGGAGCTCAAGGGCCCGCTCACGCTCATAATTGCGAATGCACTGCTGTCTTAAGTAGAATGTGATTGGGTCCCCCTGAAGTTCATGCGCAGTGATTGTCTGTTTCTGCTGCTTCCTTGCTCTCTGGTATGTCTTTACCCGGTGGATGTAAGGAGACTCAAAATTGCAATTCAGCTCTCCTATAGATGCTGGATGTTTTTGAACCAAACCTTTAATGACACCCAGCAATGCCTCCCTTGCAGGCTTACTTTCATCGCAAGCAAATCTATATCGTGTGATAATATGAAGCACAGTGTTCCCATCACTATCCTTGCCTTCTAAGCACTTCTTGCTGAGCTCCGGGAGCAGTTTGGTGACGCACTCAAGGCCCACACTATTGGGAGAGCAGATCCGGAGCAGCAGACGGTGAATCGAGTCGCTAGCTCGTGGCAAGGGTTGACCTCCGACTGCCAGTGTGTGATCAAGTACTTTATGCTCCGATTGCGACAGTTTGGTGGTGTTATTCGTACCAAATCCGTTATCCTCATCGCCCGAAGACACCACATCATCGTCGTCTCCCTCAGGATCATCCTGTTGTTGATGGCCGGGCTCCAGCTGTGATGCTGACTCTTTCGGTTTTACCCGCACCATTAGCTGAAGGAATGGGTTGGGGTTATCTGGGCCATGGGGGACGGCTTCAAAGCTGTTAAGTGCATGGAGGAGGGGCGGCTCCACTGCAGACCATGGCCATGGATACGTGCGTTGTTGGTAAAAGTCGAGTTCGTGCGTCAACAGATACCTTAAGAACCCTTCACGCTCAGAGAAGCTGGTATTGACCTCCTCAATACTTGTAAAACGCGGGGCCTTTGGATGTGGGCCAAGGTAGTAGAAATCATTTTTCTTGTTATGCTTCTGCGCAGTTCTCGGGGATGCCCACATGAGATACAAGAGACATGGCACCTTCGACTGCTCGTCGGCCTTAGCTATGCATTCCGCCACTTGTTTGGGGTCAAGATAGCGCCGCTCAGGGGTTTTTGTGATGCGTGGGGGCAACCAGCAATCGTTAATGAACTTCGAAAAATCGCGTCCAGGGTCTTTTGCCCAGTTCTGCTCGGTATAGTACAAGAGCGCTTGAGCAGTTTCGGTCCATGTCATATCAGTCTCAACCAGCTTCCTCGACGTAAGTTCCTGGGAGCTGGATACGTTTGCTTCCCCCGGAACCTTGGTTACTTTTTGTACCGGTATCTGGGGATCGGGGGCATGGTCGGGGTCTTTTGGGATATGCTTTCTAGGCTTCGGTAAGGGGTAGCTGCCTCTCCCCGTCGGGGAGAGGGGTGGTGCCCACCGCGCGGAACTGCGAAGATACTCGGCCGGGGGAGAGTCCGGCCGATCGAGATACAACCCTTCGTGAACAATATCAGTATGCATATATAGTACAAATTTATAAATCTTTGAGCGCAATACCAAAACCCCATCAACGCTTGTGTAGATGCTGCCATGCCAGTGAGGTTCAAAGAAGTTACGTAATATATTGAAAAATATCGGACAAGTTATCTCTGTGTGTACTGACCTCTAAAGTCTCCTGTGTTGATCCGCCTGGGTTTGATCCCGGCTGGGAGGTCGCCTTCTGGACCACCATCATTGTCCTCGTCACGGTTAATGCCAGGGTGTTCAAATTGGCTAACTTTGCTTGGTGTTTGTTGTTTGTCCTCCTTGAACCGTTGGGTATCAATGTCCTTCATGTTGCGATCATCTATGCAAAAACTCACTCCTGGAGGGTTATGGAGGCTTGCAGCTTGTTCAAGAGTACACTGTGGTTGCTTATAGTATACTGTGATATATATGTACCTAAACCAGAGGGTTTAGCGCCAACGCTCCTGAGATTCAAGATAAAAGGGTCACAGTAGATACGACATCAACGGAAGTTGTGCGTGTGAAAGGGTGAATCGCTTTGTAATAGTCTCGGATGCAAGGAGAAGTTGATTCTGGTTGCTTTGAATCTAATTCAAGGGATCAGACGGGCTATAAGTGCATTCCCGTTTGTCGGTATTTATGATGCTGGAGCATGGGGACAATACCCAGGGTGTTGTGGCAACCAGACTACGATACCGGTAGTACTAGTACTTAGATACCTCCTTCAGGGGACAGGTAGATAGATACCTACCTATGTACATAGATGGTTTAGAGTACCATTGGATCCGAACCTCGTTTAATCTAAATCGGTCGGCTGGAAACGAACCAAGAGCCGATGAATCAATTTACGCACTCTGGTTTGCCCTGCTCGTAGAAATTGAACTGGTGAAAAGTGAAAAGTGGCCAAAATACGCTATTCCTCATACAAACTAGAGCTATTTTTTACCAGACTAGTCTGGTTGCACAACCCGTATCCAGACCACTGTGCCTGTTCCGGGCTTCGACTCTGCCTCCAAAATCAGAGGAGGGTCCATGAGCCCCCCAAATTTAAATTTTTCTTTTGTATTATTACATTTTTTTGCACGAGGGCCACCCATCAAGACTTTGGCCCAAGGATTGTACATACCGTACACATACACATATGATATCCGATCTATCTATTGAAAATCACCTCGCATGGTTTAAAACGAATGTCCCAGCAGTAGGAAAGCGGGGTACTGAGACATTGAGCACTTTTTTTCGTAGGAAAATCATTACTCGGTACCGCGATGGGTTGGCGCAAGCTGCATGCACTGCAATCATTACCAATACCTGTACCTATCAGAGACATCAAGATTCTGGTGTGCAGCTTGCATGCAGCGTGCGGTGTTGTCCCGGTCTCTGCTCTCTTTGTGTGACCATGGATATCGAGTGCACCAGTATCTTATGAAGTGTTTTCCAGCCCTCCGCTTCGTGGTGATACCTACTGTACATAGAGCTCGAGTTGAAAACTTTCACCCATGGTTCGCCTGCTGGCTCCGACCAGAGGTCTGCCAAGCCACTAGGCGACGTCACTATGGTACGTAGTGTATAGCGTGGAGTACAAAAAATGTGGTGCACAGTGTTCACACTGCCTCTAAGTCAGTACCAGTACCCATGTATCTGTGTGTTGTAGCCGCCCAATTATCTACAGTATGTACTCACTATATATACCGGTACCCTACATGAGCGATGATCTAGTGCCCAGACTCTTATTCCTCGCAGCGTAGGTATTTATTTTAGTGTAGGTCTGGGCACGAGATCACATGAGCGATATCAATATTGTGCAGGTTGTGGATAGGGAGGTACCTGTTCTCGTGCCCAGACCGATTTGTTTTTGTGTGGTAGAAAATCGACAATACATCTGCAAGCTACTCCGTACATGCATGACAACTACCGGTACTTAGGTATGTAGGGGTTGTCAAGAATTAACATACCGCATCCACTGGGAAAGAAGACTCCATGTCGCTTTTTAACCGCATCTACTGGCGAACAAAGGTTCATGTCGCTTTTCAAGACATAGGCCGAGCTCACGTTAAAGCCACTTGCTTTTGACCTTGTAGGTATATCCACTTTCCTGCCTGAGCTCGGCCTATGTCTTGAAAAGCGACATGGACCGTTGTTCGCTAGTGGATGCGGGTACTGTACGGAGTAGGTAGGCCGAGCTCACATTAAAGCCACTTTTTTTTGACCTTGCATATCGACTTTCCTGCGTGAGCTGGACTTATGTCTTAAAAGCGATATGGAGTCTTCTTTGCGGTACACAACTTTACATCAGCACCTTGGCACAACGCTGATTGGCTGACTCCATAGTGGCGTTACCTACTCCATGTACGCTAAAGGTTAGGTACCTACTGGTAAATCCAAACCGTGTAAATCTTTTCATGTACTCCGTACTCTGCTTATTCATCCATCGTACGGAATCTCAACAACAGCTCCCTCTGCCCCAGCAGTCTGAGAATCTGTAATTCGAGCTCTTGGATAGCCAACAGGGGCTCAATTGAGAGCTCAAAGATACCGCCTCCACTGGGAAAGAAGACACCATGTCGCTTTTTAAGACATAGGCAGAGCTCACGTTAAAGCCACTTTCTTTTTGACCTTGCATATCGACTTTCCTGCGTGGGCTCGACCTATGTCTTAAAAAGCGACATGGAGTCTTCTTTCCCAGTGGAGGTGGTACCTTTAAATAGTTTCATAATCCCGGTTCGCTAGCCCTCGTAAGATATCCCACTTCGACCCCTCCTCTGTCTTCAGACTTTTCTATCTTCCTATGAACAAAGTTCAAGCTCCACATTGATATAGCTATACTGTGCTCAAGAATCCGTTTACTATGCTCAAAGATAGCACCATAATGCTCTACAATGCTTTATAATGCTTTAAGGCCTCATGAGCTATTGTCACCAGCCACAAAGAGGGGGGGGAGGTGCTCACAGTAGGGATTCCCCACAAGCGCATGTAAAGCGGGACTGCAGAACCCTTCCAAAGTGTCTTGAGCCCTCAACCAAACATATATGAGCCATGAGATTGGGTCTGCAGGAGGGGGCAAGGGCTGCAATATGGGTTGGCTATTGCAAAAGGATTGGAGTGGGTTTGAAGTAGGGGATGTGTCTAACATAAGCTCACTGCAGTTGCAGAATATTTTAAAGGCATCGCCAGCTACCTATCAAGCCTATATGGGCCATGAAAGAGTTTGAATTGCAGATTCTGTTGCTGTAGGGGGGTAAGGGATTGTCATTAAGTTTGACCAAAGAGCCGAGGGCGGTAAATGCTATTGGGACTGCTAGGGCCTCAAGAACCATGTGCACAGGTACCTAGAAGCCTTAAGAACGTTGCTGCATGAGAATAGCTCGGCCAAGGCTCTTACAGCGTAGAAAATACCATACCGAGTTAGATGTGTAAGTACTAGTATAGGATGGTCTCTCCCGTTTAAATCGCAGCGAATGCCAAGATCAGGCTAGAGTGTCTGGGAACGAGAACAATAGGATGGTAGTTTTGTCACTTTATGATGCATGCAGTATATCCATGAATTTAGCCTATGCTATATGCTTATGATAGTTATATAAGGGACCCATAAGGAGTCTATTCCTGCTATGAAAGCCAGGTGGAGGGAGGAGTGGAGGCATTCGGATTAGAGGGGGGGGTTTTAGACTCTACAAAGGTTATAAGTGCTATAGTGAGTTCGGAGCAACTCTGAGCGGTCTGTCGATGCCATAATCGAATTCAGCGACTGTAATTAGCCTATAGACGCTGTCATTCCATGAGATAGTTGGATACTGTGAAGCATTCGCTATATTCAACGTTCTCGTGCCCAGCCTCTATATTAGATACCTTTGGTGAAATAGATGGTACCTACGGAGTACTCCGTTTCCGATTAAATCGCGGCCAACGCCAAGATCAGGCTAGAGTCACGGGTACGAGAACAGTACTCCGTTTGAACTAGAGTATGTATTAATTGTAAGGCAACCCAGACATGCATCAGTGTTTTTTTCTCGGCGGACTACGGGGTAATAACATCAATTTACCGCCTCATAAAGGCCCTCATCGGGGGAAAGGCGTATAGACTCAAGGGGAAAAAAAATAACATTAAATTGGCCGTCGTCAGGCTAGGTACATAAGAGCAACTGCAGTGTGAGCCTGCAACGTGTCTCAAAAACAACAGGATTGGGTGAACTGGATCTCAATACAGCTCCGAAAAAGCAAATGCTACCCTCTGCATATGACCTACCTGAAAACATCCCCTGTATGCCTCCACTACACAGATTTGGACGCACTTCGTTGGAAAAATGGAAAACCTGTCGAGCTCGACACCAACATGGGGGGAGATGAAATTAGAGGAGTTTTGCAAGATATTCCCAAACCCTGATGGAAATCCTATGCCGCAATCATGATATTAAAGCAGAGTGATATATATATAAATTCTTTTAGTGGGCAGTCAGCCGCACACCTCTTTCCTTCAAGATCTGACGCATTACTCTCACCCCCTTCCAGCTCCTTCTCTTCCACCAGTACCCAGATCTTCTTCTACGTTTCTGATCTTGCATTGTCTAATTCCCATCAGTCTCTCTAACGACACTTAGCGCGCGTAGGTAGATAAGAGACTGGGACCGAGAACATCACCCATGCTCATCTTGATTCTTGTGATTGCCGCGCTTCATTATATCAAGAATTAATAAATCGCTGGAAGGCCTTCACTATCAAAAGCGCTTATTTCGCTGCACGTGTGCGGAAACAATCCGGCAAATCTCTTCACTATAGCCAGTTTTTCACTACTGCCAGGCTCATTATGTTCATTACTTATAGCCAGGTTGTACCTACGCATTTACTTGACAATATATGTATGTACGAGTGAGAAGACCATTAAAATATGCCCTTGGGGTAACACGGACTTGTAAAATGCGAGTTTTTTTCTCTTTTGAGTCTATCCCACGCCTTTCCCGGAGCCTTAGGCTATGAGGCGGTGTAAAATGCAAGTATTGCTGTCGATACGAGTCTTGCTGATACAATGCATGATCACTTACTGCATGTACTTACGCTGCATGCACGCTGCACACGCTGCACATGCTGCACATCAGAATCTTCGCATCTGTACGGATATTGACTAGTGCGGGGTTGTACTTTTTTTTTTTTTTGGGGGGGGGGTCTTTCCCCCGAAGGGAGCCTTAGGCGTAGGTATGATACCCCAACATGTTGCGCGACATGTTGGGATACCGGTACCGTATGTACACCCACCCCGCATCAAATACAGTACCTATGTACTTGGTTCTTTCATACTCTACTCTACTGCAGCGTGCAGGAGGTGTGATACTTGGTACTCCTGGTACTCGACTCGAAGTACACTCACTTTATACTGAGTCCTTTCCCACTCTACCATACCTATTCTACTATACCCACGCTATTGTCACTGAAGAGGACCACAAACTGCATGCACGACAATAAGTACCAGTAAGTGCCCTACCTACTCTACTCATGCGTGCACCGACGCTGCAACATCGGCCACACCTGCATAAGCTTCTGGGAGATTATCACCCCTCTCCTTCCGAAGCCATGTTTAGATTTTCCAGATTCCCCCGCATCCCGCAAATATGCGCCCAGAATATTGACCATCCATCCTCACGAATGAATATAGTTTTATCAAAACTACCCGGCAACGTCAGTTTCAAACCGATTATAACAGCCCCGATAGCCACCTCGGGGATTCGGAACTTGGACTCTATTGCATCAACCGACCACCTGGCCAGGTTCCACAGCCAAAGTTACACAGTTCATAACGATCCAGCGGGCGAGCGTTTCCGCTGCAGCGCTCGCTGGCCTCGCCGAACGACCTTCCACGACCACACCAGTGATAAAGGGTGATTTGTCATATAGACCACAGTCATCATGGCAGAACAAAAGCCACTTGTTCTCCCGGGAGAGTTGGGATTGACGACGCTGGTGGACGTTACGGCAGGGAAAGAGCCGGAGGTGGAGTATGTGAATCAGAGTATTTTGGTTACCTCCGATTACCCTACCTATCGTCCGCGATTCCCATGTCGAACATATATGCTGTGTATAGATATTTATCTTCTTCGTTCTCTTGCTATATCACAACCTCGTTGCAAATTCCAAAATAAAGCTGGGTGAGTCAACCGCTAACCGTGCCTTCTACCCCAGAATCATTGCCGTCCATGGCCTCGGGGGACACCCAATCAACTCATGGACGCTTACAGAGAATCCGGAAGAGGTGTTATCCGGAGCAGCTGCGTCCTGTGGTGAGGAAATTTCTGTTCCCTTGGAGCCCCTCAAAACGCTATGGCTACGAGACCTCTTATCCCCCCACTCCAGCAACACCCTCAATGGCAATCTCCCTGAGAGCTGCCTCCACCTGCTCGGTAACGGCATTCAGGGTGCCCGCATTCGTACATTCGGCTGGGACTCGACCCGTGCCGCGGCAGGTGAAAAGTTATTAGGACGGGATTGCATCAGGCCCGTGGCTTTAGAGTTGTTAAGGTGGCTCAATATTCATGACGGTGGCCATGGACCAAGCTCAGCTGAAGAAGAGGCAAAGGTGCCGCTGGTATTTGTAGCGATGGATTTAGGTGGGGCTATTGTGAAGCAGGTGCGTACGAAACTGTACACAGCTTTTAGACTGGAACGTGGAATTTACCTGAGCTAATCATGGCTCTATTCATTTCTCTTGATATTATACAGGCCCTCTCCATCGCCGCCACCACACGGGGCTA
>Ga0307514_10004418_pt1 | contig 12947 bp, 12 predicted proteins | sample 16_EM_MG_FD_203088 | JGI IMG/M metagenome (GOLD analysis project Ga0307514, IMG submission 203088) | Populus trichocarpa ectomycorrhiza microbial communities from riparian zone in the Pacific Northwest, United States - 16_EM | ecosystem: Host-associated > Plants > Roots > Unclassified | place...
GATCCTGGACGGAGGGTGAGGGGCCTGAGCGACGGATCATTTGTCTTCTTCTCCGCTTCAGTCTGGGAGGCACTGCTGCCAAAGAGACCTCTGAAGTCGAAGGACATTGAACGACGAGAACGCTTGTTATCTACTTTGCCTGGTTCTGGAACCGGCTCAGGGGCGGGGGCTGGAGGTGCGGCGGGTGTAGGTGCTGGCTGGGACTGAGTAGAAGTAGACTTATCCAATCGGAAGGTTTCGAAGGTGGTAAGCCTTTCCTGAGCAGGGGGAGGCGGGGTCGTTGTTTTGCCACCAAACAAGAAGCTGGTCGGGCGAGCGGCTGTTTTCTTAGAGCCTGATCCTCCTCCAGTGATAGCAGAGATGAGCTTTCCGACTCCAGAGGTCGGACCAGGCGTCGGTGGGGGTGCTTGGAAATCGACTGCCAGGACATTCTCGAATCCTTCCATGGTGATAATTCGGTCAATGATCTTGGAAGCGTACAAAGACAATGCCTTGTTCGCATCCTTGAGAGCCTTGACCTCTGTACGCAGGGCCTCGACAGTTCCCACCGCTGCCTTCTCTTCTTCCAGTTTTATTTTCTTGCCAGACGGTTTAGGAGGTTCACCGAGCACAAATCCACCATTATTCTCTGCTCGACCTAGCTCTGCGGCAAGATCGAGGCCTGGGCCGGTGATGGGCAAGTCGGCAAGGCTCTCTCCAGCAGGACTGGAGGTGCCATCCGCCAAACCGCGTCGCCTCGGCCGATTGGAACCCGCCTTTTCTTCTCCAATAACGCTAGGATCCAACTCTGACGCAAGTGACCTTGTCTGACGTGCAGATGCATCCGGGTCGAGCTCGGGGTCGAGTTCTGTCTCCTTGTCGTGCTGACTAGCTTCGTAGGCGAGTTCTTCAAGCTCCGAAACGCGGTCAAGAGTGCCCTTTCCAACGCTTCGGCTACTACGCATCGACTTAATTGATACGTCATCCTCTGTGCTCGGGCTCTCAACTGTGTCTTGTTTTGTTGGCCCAAGACCGGAGATGTTGAAAGTGCCAGCCAAGGTCCGCTGCTGGACCAGCACTCCCCAAGCTTCATTCTCGTCCTGGAGGGAAGCGTTCACTCGTTGAAGGTCGAGTAACTGTGCTTGCAGGAGCTGCATTGAAGATTGAAGTGAGGCATGAGAGGTAGCAAGGGTTGACAGTTCGAGTTTGAGCGCGGTCATCTCCGCCGGCTCATTCTCATCGATCTCAGACTCGTCTCGGCTGCTGGAGGTCTCTGAACTGCCTCCCCGCCGAATGACCCGCGGAGTCTTAAGTGCGTCAAATGGTCCGGGAGACAAGGGAGGAGGATACTCCGCCTCGCTCACAATCGACTTTGTATCATCGTCGGCTTGGTGCCGTGGTCTCCGTGGAGTTCGTGAGGAGTGGTCGTCTTTTCTTGCTTGTGATAACACTTGTATTCGTGACTTGAGGTGTTGTTCGTTATCATAGAACGCTTGACGCTCGGCGTCGAAAGCAGTGGTCTGGGAAAACGATAAGCGCCGAATGCCTAAGAGTATGGGTGGTGGCTACCATACCTGGTCGTTATATCGCTTCGTGAGCTCTCGCTTCTCCTTTTCAAGTTCGCGTAACTGAGCACGGAGGTTATCGGTAAGCTGGAGTCGTTTGGCAAGCTCCTCCTCCCACCGCGACTGGTCCGCATAGAGCTCATTGAGACGTGTCTCGGCTTGCGAGACTGCAGTTTGAAGGCCGCTGTTCTCCTTTGTAAGGGAGGAAATGGTTCCATCCAAATCCTGAATTTGTGCATGCAGCTAGTTACCAAATGCAAGCAAGGTCAGCACATATTTCGGCATGACGAAAGCGTGTAGATACCTCGTCTTTAGCCGTGTCGGACGTGTCACCGCTCACCGCCACGCCGTTGATTTGCGAGCCATCATCTGGTGTTGGAGCAGGAGAGTCTGTGCGCGACGATGGAGGAGCAGGCGATGCTCTGTTGGTGGCTGTTGACTTTCTCGCGGGCGGAACAGGTTTCGAGGGAACCGTCGACCGCAGTGTAGCTGGCTTTGTGGCACCAGTCGCACTCAAAGAAGAGTTGGGACGAGAGAGAGATGCACGGGCAGATGGGGTACCCGAGACAGACATGGGCCGCTTGGTCGTCGTCGCGCGAGCTGGAGCACTAGACATTTTTTGACGAAGGTAACGAGACTGGATAACTGGGTGGGATGCAGAGCTCGTTATACCCCTTTTGGTGGCAATAACTTTTCCTGAGCCGAGGTTGACGACCGTGGCACAGGCGAAGAAGTTGGTGTCGGAACTCGAATCCTCGACGTGGGTTTACTCAGAGACTGCTGCCAGCGCAGAGGTCAAGAGTATTGGAAATAAGTAGCGTCGTCCGTCGTCCTCGTCCTCGTCGGCAAGTTGTTGGCAAGTCGAAGGATGAGAATAAAGAGAACCACTTGGACTCTTCCGTAACCCATGGTCAGCGGGTTTGTTGAGAGGAAATTAAGCGAAATGTTGATATTTCAGCGTGTAGCCTAAAGCAAAATCGCTTCGCTCTCGAGCGTCAGCGAAGGCCGCCCACAAACCAGCCGCCAAGGCTACTCCGATTTCCGAAAGCGAACCAAGCGCGTTTGCTGCACCCAATGGCCCTAATGAGGAGGCCGTAAATACCAGTGAACTATCTAGTCCTCAGATTCCACTCTCAAAGCGCGGAAAGCGGGAATTGAAGCACCAACTGTTTATCAGCCGTAAGTCATGGCAATACGCTCAATACGCCGAGGTGAACCACTACCACGATCTTCTTACCACTCCTTTTGATAGAGATTACTGGTGAAGAGTCATCTTCCAACCTTTCAAACTCCGCTCTTCGGCGGCAGAAAAGGAGGCAAAAGGAGCGGTTGACAGCTGATCTTTCTGCTTTAAAATCTGTCCTCGAGCTCGAGTCATCTGGACCGCGAGACGTAGATGCCACAGGTGATGGCGACGAAACACCGAAGGGCCAAGCTGGAGCGAAATCGAAATCGACCGCAACAGAAATAGTTCCGGGTAGGATAGGGGAAAGCCAGAGGTCCAAACCTCTCACAAAAGCTCAAAGAAAGCGAGCCTTGTAAGTCATGCCCAGCTGACTGGTTCGTTACTAACGAGCCGCTGGCTTGGAAGGAAAACCGAACAACTACGACTTCCCCATATTCTGGCACATCCCTCCTTTGTGTCAGATTCGTTCGGAACCATCCGCATGCACACGCAAAATATACTCGCCCGTACGGACGAGTGAGCAACGGTCGAATATCGGGACTTGTATTTGTAGGTGGTCCACATGTATCATTCACGAAATCAAATGTACACACACCCATTGGTTTCCTTTGGATTGCCCCGTGCGCTTGGGCACAGGCACATTGATCGGCGAAACCTCCCAATCAGGGGTGACATAGCGGGGCATCGGAACCACTACAAGGTTTATCGCAACCGATTGCCATAGTCTATCCCCACGATTTTTATCGTTGAGTAATCTACCTCATATCGACTGCGCTCTTAACTTCTCTCCATGGCCTGACGGGTATTGACGAGCCCTATTCGACTGGTTCTCGTCTCATTACAAATTCCCTTGTTGATCTCCTGACATTTCTCATGTCACCCCTTGATTTATGAGCCGAATTGTATGCATCCTCCAGCAGCCGATCCCTATCATCCAATTGCCATTCTTAGTACTTCGTTGGCGACTTGTGAATGGAAACGGGACCTATTGGGTCAATGTCCGTGCCAACGCTATCATTCTAACCTCCGCTTCCTCTCTTTTCAGTTTCGTTTCAAATACTGAGTTGCACCAATTCACGGCGGCTACGGCCTCCTTCCCAGACGCAGGTGGATTTCCTTTGCCTACGAAGCCACCATATATCTGACAACAACTAATGCACCTCCAAACCATCCCCCTCTCCGCTCCGCCTGCGTGGCGTTCGTTGTGCTCGCCCCACCCCACTCTCGCTACCTAACTAGTGTAAAATAAGTCCGCCTCGTGTGCTCCAGACCAGCCAGCACAGGATAACTATGCCCCTTGCCCAAGATGTCAATATTGGACCCCTCACTCTCGAACCTGTGTGGCTCCTCGTCGATGCGTTCCGCCTCACCCGCGAGGTTTCCTATGGGGCGTTGGCGTTGCTCCTATGGGATATGTGCTTGACTTTTGCAGACGAGGTTGGCACTCCATGCTCCTGATTCGTTTTTCATCTTGCTGCGGCGAACCAACGAGTCCTTCTTCTTCCTTATAGGTCGATTCAATATGGTCTGCAAGGTGGAGCGTTATAAACGTCTTGTTTCTCGTCAATCGTTATGTCGCACCGGCCATGATCTTCCTTGGAATTTGGAGTGAGCTTCTGGGCATTAATTTCTAGACGTGGGACCCTACTGACTTCTCTTCGTAGATATGACGGGACTTGCTACGCACCTGTCGGACAATGTAAGTGATTCTTCTCCGCGTTGGGGTAATTCTCACCCCACAGTCCTAGTGGTGTCAAACGTGGCTCCTTATCAATCTAGCAATGGAGTTACTATGCATCAATCTTGTCACATTGGCTTTAGTCCTTCGTCTTAACTCTGCATGGGCAAGCCGAATTTCATGGTCGTTTCTCGCGATCTGGAGTGGCGGGGTAATCGCCAGCTTACTAACTTGGATATTCGTCATGTACATCCCTCGGAGAGGTGTGTTTTGCTGCTTCTCATCTATTTGCCGGGTCTATTGATCTTCTGAACGTCTGAACAGGGATTTACTACGAAGGCATGCTCAACGTCTGTTATGTGCTTATTCCGGACATATGGCAGCTTCATGTCGCCATCGCGGCTGAACACTTTATCTTCCTTGGTTTTTTCATTGCAAAATCTGTCATCACTCCTAAGTGTGTCCTTCACGTCGCTCTAAACTGGCGCCCACGGCTGATACACCTCCAATGCGCAGGACCACAGATACGGCTTTCCTCCACGTTCTCCTCACCGACGGTATTGAATACCACACCGTTACAGTCGGCGCGACTATTTTTTCCGTTTTGGTGCGTCAAGGGGTCTATTGGTCGGAAAAGCGTCTGAAGTTATTTACAAAGGCATGGGGATTTACTGATAACGCATACAACGTCATTCCACTTTATACGGTGTGGATTCTGTGCACCATTGCAATGTCTCGGCTTCTTCTCAATCTCCAATTACACAACATGGACAGTATAAAGGGAGAAGAAGTGGCTATTCGTCTCGTTGACACCCGATCAACGTGCCGTGAGCTGTCTTCGTCTTTCACGGCTGTCAACAGCCATCTAACAATTGATCCGTCGACCGATATCGAAAACGGTGACGGGGAAAAACCACTGTCACACCGGAGGTCGAATAGTGGAGAAGAGTGGAGTTTGCCTCCCAACTTTCCGTACTTGCATCGCGATCGGAATCGCGACGAAGCAGGCAGCGTCTTCACAGCTCCCTATGCTTCATCTGCTCTCATACCCCCATCATTCCGTACTGCTCGCAGTCGTGAACACCGTCGACCACGGAAATACAAGCCAAGGTCAACAACGGCGGGCAACAGATTGAGAGTGGCACCCGGGGGTGACACTACGGACCGGTATACGAGCTATGACGAAGGGTTCACAACAGGTAGTGGTGTGACCTCTGGTGGTGAGTGGTCGGAAGTGCCCACTGACAGTCCGGAGCGACGCCGTACATCCACTTTGGCGAGAAATACGACAGGCACCAAGCGCGATATTACAAAACCAACCCTCTTGACTTTTGACTTGTCGACAAAGTCATGACGGCACGAACGTGAAACAAGGCGCGGACCGGCAGACTAGTGGGGACACATTACGACAGACGTTGGGCGTGCGGAAAACCCATGTCAGCAAAATTCTTCGGAGTATGAGCGGAGTGGCCCAAGCGGCCTAGATGTAGCACCCATGATCCCTTTCATTGCTTCCATTTTTCGCGTACCTGTAACTATATGCTTGTATAGAAGGAGGTGGTACATCCTCCTTAGTACTATTCATTATCCAATTTTATTCTATTCCCAACAACGAGGACGGGTTAACCACACACATGAGCTACATACAGTACAGTGTATGTACAGGTTATACTGACGTTTCTCTCACGTCCTATACGAGGTCTTACACGTCCCTCTCCAGGAAACAAGCTTATAGAAAATTGTTCAATAAAACATGACGTCAGGTGAGTATTACAAAGACCGCGGTGTAAAAGCAGCAGGGAATGTTGCACTAATTTCACCCACACATTCGAAGCTTAGCCGGTCATCAGGTTGAGGCTTGGTGAATCCGGAACCGATATAGATACCGTTACGAGAGGACATGGGTCTCGGTGGTGTTTTTGGACGGAGGCTCGATAGTGAAGGCGATCGAGGAGTAGGGGGAGTACGTGGAGGCATCAGGAAAGAGTCTTCCGCGAGCGAAACGAGCGAGCCTCTCGCGGATATAGATTTGGGCATTCGCCTGGGTGATACTAGAGTTGCTTGACTGGAGGCTGAAGAAGGCCTTGAAGTAGGAACCAAGAACGGCCCTGCCTGCGAAGTGGTGTAAGGCCGGCTCGGTAGACCTTGGTGCTGAGGGAGAGGAATGGAAACTGAACCTCCTTGATGTGTTTGGATGGTGAGGGGGCGGACCGGACGTTTCAACGCCGGTGGGGCTATGATTAGGGTTGCAGCAGTGGGCGCCGGTGCTCGAATCGTCGGTGCATTGCTCGTGATACGTGGGAGAGTCTTAGCTGTGCTCTCCTTCGGGTCGGAATCAGGAGGCGCAGGGAAGGACTCGTATAATTGTATGACGCTCTCTCGCATGGGTGACGGAGTCGAGTCTCGTGTAGAGACTAGTGGGTCATTGCACACACTGGAGCTTGGTGTGGGCGCTCGTGAAGCCTCGAGTATCTTCTCATTCAGGACGATCGGCTGATTCGTTCCCTCTGTGTCTGGAGTTGCAGTAAGAGACGGGGTGGGTATACCGTACAGTGCGTATTCAGAGCGAGAGTGAGAGTGTTTGAAATCTTCCCGGAGTTTGGTCATCGGCCGTGAGCGGCTGGGTAAATGCCATGCCACGGGGCTGGCCGGCCGCTGCATGACAGGAGACGAGGCTGCTGGTACTGAGTACGATCGCGCATGATTGGCAGGCGTTGGTTGTTCTGACGTGACCGGTGAAATTTTGACGAGCGGAACGGGCTTCAAGTTCTCTGTGGGCCGTCGGGGTATCGCGGGACTGGCTAACGCCGCAGAGACGAGTGTTTGAGAGGATGTGGCCGCACTCCCAGGGATTTGTGGAGCGCTGTTTCGAGCGAATTTGGAGTGGGTCGGACTGAAATATGGCGGTGAGAGGGCGGCCCTCTCAGGGTGGCGTCCGGGCCCAACGCCGTTCTGGAGGGTGACCTTGTCTCCACGAGCCCCTGAGGACAGGCCTCCATTGATTGCATGTCCCTCCGCATCGAAATTATACTGGTTCGTGAAGGAGAAACGGGAGGGGGATCTAGCCCGTACTGGAGTAAAGGATCCGTCGATTCCATAGCTTGAGGCTTTTCCGGGGTGGTCGGTATGCATTTGTCGGGTAATGGTATAGCGGTTGGGGGCCTTCGACGAGTACCTGGTGAAAGCGCAATAGGATAGAACTCCTAGAACGTATGCGCCGACTGCTACTCCTATCAGCACTCCTATGAGGAGAGGATCTCGTATAGACATTAAACTGAAACTAGACGGTTAGGTGTGGGGAAACTGGAGAAACGCTCTATCTTACTATGCGACGCTGGTCTCGGGGCAACTGGCAGTCATAATACGCGACGCACACAGGATGTGCTTTGGATAATACCTGTCAGTGAGGAGTGAGTGAAGCTGGTAGAAGCAAGAAAGAGAGGGCATACTTTTGGTGTGCTTTAGGAAACCAGGCTACGCACCGGAATCTCGCAAGCGATGCTTTTAATGAGGTAAGAGGCCGCAAGGGTTACTTGTTGTTGAGTATCAGGGGTGTGTGTGTGATTAGACCGCATCGCCGATATTATATTATTGCCATCTGGCGGAAATCTCACGAAAGGGATTCCGGAAGATGAGCTGAGCAGGTGAGATTTGAACGTGGCCCTCCCCTACACGTCCCGCATCGGATGTACTGCTCATGGCTAGCCCCCAGCCCGCCAGGTTAGACAGCGGGATCGGGTCTTTCACAACTGCGTGCCTGTGGAAGAATCACACGGCTCCAACCCATCTATGTCTGTGATCAAATTGACGTAGGGGAAGTTAGCGTTCACGTATTCAGTCGCAGTCCCCTGTCGCATGTGGCAGTGGCATTAGGGATGTAAGAGAGCGGCGGGAACCAAAACTCTCGAGACATATGGATTTGCTGTCAAAATCGCTGGCAGTTCAAGGCTAGGTATCAGGGTGACAGCTGTACTGTACAATATACTAATGTCTAATCCTACACCTAAATTCGTTCAACAGCTGTGCCAAACCACTCGCCGGCGCCTTGCGGCCGTGTTTCACTTTGACCTCTACCTACGCGTCCCATAGGGGAAGACCTAGACTTTATCCTCCGTCCATAACGACCGGCTGCACAGTTCATCCGGATACTTCCGGATTGAAACCTTGACGAGGTTCTGAGCACGATTTCAATTAGTACACAGGATACCCGAAACCAACGAAGTACTGGCGAAGACCCTCAAGCGTAAGACGAACAGTTTTGACGGCGAAGGAGTACCAGATGATGGATTCGATGACGTCGATGACACCAGGCGACGAAGATGAATACGTAGTTGTACTGGAGGTTCTTCAACGCCACAGGAGTCGCAAAAGTATTGACAATAAGTCAAGCTGGCCGACGATGACACTGTACATGGCCATACCTTTACGCAATGATCCGTAGGAGAACCACGGGGCCATACGGGGTACAGGGCTAATAGAGGAATATGGACAAATGACCAGGTGATGCCGAAGAAGAAGAATGCAGTAATGGCACCACGACCGACATCTAAGTTGACGACACCTTCCAGCCCAGACCTTGGAGAGACCACCGTTGATACCGAGCCATAAGGCGCACAGGAAGATACCAAATACGAGAACCTTACGAAGGAGAGCAAGTGCGTTTAATAGTACGCGCGAAATGGACCTCATGGGCCATGACGATCAGGGAGGAGGCCCGGAAGATCAAGGGTAGACGCCACGACTAGTCGCTGTTGATCTTCGAGGGACGAGCTCGAGGAGGATGGCGGACGCCGAAGTGCTGGCACCGAACCAACCAACTGGTGAAGTGCGACCATGTGATCCACGAATCGATTGAGGAGAAAAACTCACAGTTGTAAAACACGGTGAACTTGCCACGCCATTGCGGGGGAGCAATTTCGATCGTACAGGGCGGACCCGCGCTAGTCATGAATGAATCGACCGGCAATGAATTGGTTGACACGAGCGGAGGTGGAGATAACTGCAGTCCCAATGCAAATGATCAAGCCACCGCGACCCTGCTGAAATCAACAGTATGCAAGCGTATATTGAGCGCTTGAACAACGGTACTAACCTCGGCGAGGGTATGTCCATGTTCAGTCGGGGGGCGACCGGTATTAGTTTACACTAAAATCCAGAAACCGGTATTGCCTCCTCCATGTACAACGTTGGTGGTATCGTTGGTCCTTTCTTCGCTGGCTCCTGCGCGTACGACTACTTTCCTGCATCGCGTCCTACATTCAACCTTGTCCCCTTCAAGGGACCGCTCCTGTCACCATGTCGGCATGTTCATGGGTACATTAGGGTCGGCGTGGTGCTAACTCAAGCAGAAACCAAAGGACATTTTGGACTTACTTAAGACTGCTATAAGGATAAATACCCGTATCATCGAGACATGCTAACATATATAGCCATTCACACAAGCGCAAAAGGAGGCAATGAAGGCACACCAATAGAGGAAGATTGATTCTTTCGACCAGGCGTTAAGTGCACATGACCGGCTCGCATGGTTGTAGGGAAGTCGCTGGTCCCCCACCAACACCTATGTCTTGGTCCCGCCCAACCCCGTCCGACCCTCGGGCCTATAAGGTCGAATGACTACCTCGTTCGGTGGATGACTGAAGCCAAGGATAGGTCAGTTTACTCTGTGCCGGGTGGCTTAGTGTCAACACGCAACCTCCAGTGTTCTCCTGGGCCTTCAAAGGCCATATTATCAAGCAATGCGAGTCATGCCGATATTGTCTTCGAGGGATTGGGACCTATGCACCAATGACACTCGAGGGGGGGCCGTCCTCGAGTGCGCACTGATATGAAGGTTGGTCCGCAAGTGCTAAAACACTACTTGGTGGAATAATTCAAAATCACTTTTGATACTGGTTGTACATTCAAATCAGCAGGCGGAGGTGGTCCCTTCTGCGTATTGCCTTTGGAGGAGTGGAGGGAGTATGTTTCTAGAGCTCTCGTCTGGCAGGCGAATTTAATTAAATATTCCATCGCGTAATAGTGTTTGAGTCTGACCAATGCGCCGATAAATGATTGCTGATCCGCCGATTCCTCCCTCGCCCGAAATCAGCATACTAATACATCGCTCGCGAACTTGCACCCTTGACGGTCAGTTTATGATCCGTCAGAATGGCAAGTAGTTCATGAAACTGAGCTCTGTCACCCACTTTGAAATTGAAAGAGTAATGAAGATCTCAGCCACTAACTCGAAACAAGTGAAGAAGACCATCAACGTTCAATTGTGAGCGTTCTATGTAGAGAACGGCGAATGGTTCAGTCCGGGACTTGCGGCTCCAATTTTACCTTGAATGACGGGTGGACGAACGTCGCGGCCGATAACAGGAATAGCAAAGTCAAAAAGACATACTCTCTGGGAATGCCTTTACTGAAATCTGGAAGGGCCGTTTAGACAATCACCCCCATAGAACGGCGGAGAGAACTGCGGGTTGTCATCCAGACTCGCATTTGGGATATCAACTCTGATTCAACACTCGCAGCGTATTCGATTTGGGCGCGTTTCCTTCCGGACGTTTGGCCAGACCGTTACTGACGAGCTTGAAGCCTAAACTCTTCAAGTGCATTTACTTCCCGTCGACCCAGAGAGTCAATTTCCAGATTGAAGAGTGGGCGCCTTCCGATGGTGACAGGGAGCAAATCGGTGCTCAGGTCCGTCCACGACTAGTTGATCAATCAGAGGCGTCATTCTCGCCATGGATGGAGGCTATGACAAGTTCTACGACCAGTCTATTGACCTGTTTCGCGGAGGTCCGTAGACGGTCGGTGTTGGATGTGTTGGATGGCCCCGGTCGGGAACAATGTCTGGGGTATGGCAGTGGTTGATTCAAAGATAGGCTGGGACGAAAGTTGTAACGCTAATGATACAGTGAATGTTCTTTCCAAAGACCTGGATGGATTGCATATCGTAGTATATCTGGCTGAGAAGAGCATGGATGATCGTACAGGAGATGAAGGTGCGATTGATGGTACATCAAAGTGTGGATAAAAAGATATGGGTAGGTGGATGGATGGATGGATAACACGAAAGAACGAGGTAGGGAGGCTGCCCGGTGGTTGAACGCGAGCCTATGTGGTGGCGCGAGAATGCAGGATTGGTCGGTTACCTAAATGATAATGAAGAGGTGCAATTTCAATGGGATTGATGCGATCAACGCTAGCTCTGCGCAGTGGCAACTGCCCGCATTTGCTCACGAGCGAAGACTGGGCTGGGAGTGGAGGGATGCCTCCTCTGCAGATGGAGGGAAAGGTTGGGATGGAGGGACTTGATCCCACTCGTCCTCTGAATCAGAGTACGAGGTCTCGGAATCTGTGACGTATGCATCGGAGTCTGTCAAGTCACCGAGGACCCCGCAATGACCGCCACGGCGTGATGAACCGAGGGAACTGTCAGTTGCGTCCCTTGGAATGGCTACAAGCACAGTGATACGGACATATCCGTTGCTGTTCGACCGAGTACGGACGTGCTGTCGTCCATACGAAGTTGCAAAGGCAGCCGGTGGCTGGGAATAATAAGAGGGGGAACCTGAGGGTGCAACTGCGGTGTTGTAGGATGGAGGTGCGCCGGTGTCGAGAGGCGGTTGTGGAGAAAGGGTCTGGAAGAGCCTTAGTCAGTAGCTGCGGAAAGGGTTTGGAAGGAAATAAGGCTCACTATAAGATCTGCAGAAGAGTCCCCGAGGTCAAAACCGATTTTGAGAGTGGCCCGCACCCTTTGCTGTCCGTCAGGGCACATATGAACTGCAGCTTCTTCCATGTCGCGCAGATACGGCGCCCGTCTCCGTCTGAACGTCCGAGTAGCAACCATTGTCCGGACGGATATTACGACCAAGAGGAAGAGGAGCGAAATAGTGCCCCACGTAATATTGGAAACCTCATCGGATGAGGGCACGCCCCAAGCGGCAAGACCAGGATCCATGGATCGCGAGCGAATGGACGGGTCTATTATACCTTTGCGAGTTGATCTGGCAGCTTCGAGTACCCCCTGAAAATCATGGTATTTGGCCGTCATGAACGTCGAAGCCAGTCGATGGTCAGACAGAGGTAAAACGACCATCTGGCTGGGAGGGTCGAGTTCAAGAGTGGGAAGAGAGGCAAGGAGGACGTGCTATAAGTGGTTGCCTCGTGTGGCAGAATCAACCTGGAGGCGAGTCAGCGTGCCAGTCGCTAGGTGTGACACAGAACAACCGAACGGCTGCCCAGCAATAATCAATGGACTGACAAAGATTTGTGCCTGTGGTCGCACGGGAACGTCTTGGAGCCTGCTTGGAGTGTCGTGGACGCCGCCTGGCTCACTAGGCTGTGTGGGCCAAGGTGGGCCAAGGTCGAAGGCTGGGTGGCGACCCGACGGGAATGGGGGTCCGTCACTCTCGGTCAGGCTGTTCAGTTTGGGATGCAGAGGCTTCGGATCGATATGAGATACGCTCGTTCTATTCAACCGCTATTCAGGCTGTACAAGCACTCTGTCTAATGTGGTTCAAAAAGGGAATTGAGAAATGCAGCGAGC
>Ga0307514_10004419_pt1 | contig 12941 bp, 10 predicted proteins | sample 16_EM_MG_FD_203088 | JGI IMG/M metagenome (GOLD analysis project Ga0307514, IMG submission 203088) | Populus trichocarpa ectomycorrhiza microbial communities from riparian zone in the Pacific Northwest, United States - 16_EM | ecosystem: Host-associated > Plants > Roots > Unclassified | place...
ATTTGGTATTCATACTTGAACATTATAGGAAACTCCTAACGTCCCGTCTGCATCTTCGCACATTCCTACAGTGTTCGGAATCGGGTTGTATTATCCGTGATATTCTCGTACTCCTGTTTGTTCTTCGTAATTGCGATATTGGATTCTTGTGCGTGGCATTTAGAGACGTAGTTAAAATACACCTGATTCCCTTCCTAGTTGTGCTTTTTTTCTTTCCTTACGCAACAACTTGTTCACCTCCTGTATCTAGTTGTTCTATATATCAAATACTGCTGAAGTAGCTCAGACTTCCCACCCCCGTGCCCCCCAAGGGTCGCGTACTACGCGACTCTTCATATCCCGCCTGCTCTTGGTTTGTTCCTTATCTAAGAGTCGCGGCGTCTCCCCTGGCCGTGACTCTCCATATATCTCTAACACTTGCATGCCACGGTAGAGGCATACAACAGTTTGGAAATCCTGGCACCAGATCAGGATGTGGATGCAGACAATATGTATAAAGTACAAGATTTACACGTAATGGAGCGAAAAGGTTGGAGAGATGGGGAACTGTGAAGAGATACAGTATGGGTGCGTGTGGGGTCTGTAAGGCTCTGCCCTGCATCCGTTGGTGGGCAGTCAAAATGTTATCACGGCAGAGTTGTGGGGATTTTGAATATGTTGTTCACATTACTAGGGACAAATTGAGAGTTATTCAAGTTACCTCATGTAACATTGCTGCATTGGGTAAGCAATCCAATGCCACATGGTGCAGAAGGGATGTCGAGAGTCAAAGTATATACAGAAGGGGGTGGGCAGAGGATTGTGTGGCTAAGTGCGATACAGGAGGCTATACATTTGATACTTCTGGAACCAGAGAGGAATTGCATAGTGAATAATCATGTCGATTATCATGTTTGGAATGAGATGAATGATGGGTAGTATAGAAGCAGGCGAGAGGGAACAAAGTGACATCCAGAGAGAGAGTGGCGAGTTTTATGTAATCAAGTCGAGAGAGGCTGTATGAAATAGGCCAGTGGACTTGGAGAAGAAAGTGGAATTCGCTATAAGAAAAGATGAGAAATAAAATACGTAGTTTTGTACATAGATGGTAGTGGGCATTACCTAGGAATAGCAGGGAAATAAAATGAGAGTTTGTGTTCATAAATAATAGTGGACATTCACAGTATGTTGCTAATGAGGTTGAGATCGGACGTAGTGCGTTGCAGAGCAAATTCGGAGTGGGAGGGAATTGGGAACACATGCAAGGAAGAACTACATTGGCAATGTAGGGAACGCATATAACATGACGGTTGTATTGCAAAGCCAGGTGGCGCATTGCAACGCACAATTTTTTTTGCTCATGTATTTACTAGATCTTTGTCCGCTGGACCTCTTGTCCATTGAACCTCTGTCTGTTGGACCTTTGTCCGTTAAATCTCTGACCACTGGACCTCTTGTCCATTGGACCTTTGAATAGATAGATCCATAGATCTGGGCATCAAGAAACAAACCATGGATCCGTCGATCCCAACGTTCCAAAATGGGGTTATCCCCGCATGCTATTGCTATTAAAAACCTCTGTACAGCAAAACCCTGTGGGAAAAAGCTCGATAGTGGGAAAAGGTACACTGCATATCATCCAACTATGCAACCTAGCTTGCCTGTGCAAGAGGGTGGCCATCGAGCTTGCGGAACTCATTTCGGGGTTTTCGAGAGTTAGAGCTCTCGGAGCTCATGTCTGTCAGTGAGCTTTTGAAGCTCGTGTCTATTGGTGAGCTCTGGGAGCTCGTATCTGCCTGTGAGCTTTCAAAGCTCATGCTGTCGGAGGTGTCAAAGCTCAAATCTATCGGTGAGCTCTGGTAGCTCAGGGGTTGTTTGAGCTTTGCTAGCTCGCACTCAACAATACAGATTAGCAATATGTACAATCAATGGAGGAGAAATTAATTATTTCCTATGCTGCTGATGTTGGATAAATATCCAGTGAGATTCCATATAGCATGTCATCGATGCTGGAAGCATCGAAGGTTGTCCAACATGTCACTTTGGTGGTTTTTAGAGTATTGTAATGTTACGGGTTCTAGCTATGTCAGCACATTGGCTTTGTACATAGCGCCATAACTTCTTGCATCCTGTACTTCTGTAGTTTTGGCTATTTCTAATGTCCACCCTTAGGCCTCTTAGACAATGGCTCCTTAACTATCTCTCTGTGCAGCCTCAGTAGGGTGGTTTCCAACTCTGCGGTGCTAGTACTTACCTCCCTTAAAGAGCATCTTGACCGATTATTTCACTAAAAAAAATCTGCCTCTTCAGACCAAACTCTGCGTATATTTTTTGGGATATTCATATATCCCGCAATGAATTTGTGCAATTCCAGTAGCTAGTGTGCCCTCATGGCATTGCCATCCATATAGATATCCCCGTATCTCATTCAACTGCCAAACCCAGGTTGTCTATACAAGGGGTGGTCTTTGAGCTGGTATAGCTTATATCGGGGTTTACAGAGCTCTCGGAGCTCATATCTATCAGTTGTAGAGCTCTCGAAGCTCATGTCTATCGGCAGAGCTCTCAGAGCTCATATATCTGGGATGGCAGACCTCTCAGAGCACATATTCGTTGGAGCTGTCAGAGCTCGTATCATATCGTAGAGCTCTCGGAGCTCGCATTATTCCATAGAGCTCTTGGAGCTCATGTCATTTCAGAGCTTTCAAAGCTCATATCCTATCTGAGCTCTCGGAGCTCATGTCATTTCAGAGCTTTCCAAGCTCATATCATTTCAGAGTGTTTCAAAGCTTATATCCTATCAGAGCTCTCGGAGCTCATGTCATTTCAGAGCTTTCGAAGCTCATATCGTATCATAGAGCTCTTAGGGCTCATGCTGTTTCAGAGCTTTCGAAGCTCATATCATCTATCAGAGCTCTTGAACCTCATGGCTGTTGGAGCTTTTAAAGCTTATATCATCTCAGAGTTCTCGGAGCTCATATCATATCAGAGCTTTTGAAGCTCATGTCGTTTCGTGTAGCTCTCGGAGCTCGTATTCTTTTCAGGGGGATCTCAAGCTATCTGTCCTGTAGAGAGATATGGTGTGTAATGAGAATATCGTTCGCTTTGCATTAATTAATTAGTACAATCTCGCCATGCTCAAATGGCATAAGATTCAACAGCATAATAGTGGGAATTAACCAAACAAATATGAAATTATCAAACCTGTCGATATATATCGACTAAAACCCAATTCTATAGACCCATCTAATTTCTCATGTAATATCTGAGCTCTTTCCTATTAGAGCTTTCAGCTCATCACTTTGTATTTGCCGTTGAGCTTCTACAGCTCTTGGCCTATGAATAAGCTCTTATAGCTTGTCCCCTGTTGATGAGCTCTCAGCTCATCGCTCTATATTTGCCATTGAGCTTCTACAGCTCTTGGCCTGTAGATAAGCTCTCATAGCTTGTCCCCTGTTGATGAGCTCTCTCCTCATTGCTTGTATTTGCCATTGAGCTTTTACAGCTCTTGACCTGCGGATAAGCTCTCATACCTTGTCCCCTGTTGATGAGCTCTCCGCTTATCGCTTGTATTTGTCGTTGAGCTTCTACAGCTCTTGGCCTGTGTATAAGCTCTCATAGCTTGTCCCCTGTTAATAAGCTCTCCGCTTATCGCTTGTATTTGCCATTGACCTTTTATAGCGCTTGGACTGTAAATAAGCTCTCATAGCTTGTCCCCTGTTGATGAGCTCTCCGCTCATCGCTTGTATTTTTTCCAGTGAGCTCTTCTAGCTCCTGGTCTTGGTGTGCACTCTGGCAGCCTCTTTCCCAAACTCTTTCTCAAACTCTTTTTCATATGTATCCTATGCATTCTGTCCAGCAACCAGTTCGCTGGCTATGTGCTCACTGTGCAATTGCTCTAACAGGCTCATTCCGGTTTTCTGGCAATTTCAATTCTGCAATCCAGAGGGTAGTATGCTTTGGAGTATGTCCTAGGACTACAGTATACTTTTCTGCTTTGGCTTTGGGACAGTCCCTTATAATGCATGCAATTCATAGTGATTTTGCATGATTGAGTATTGGTGATTGGGAGTGGTGATTGGGGATTGGTGATTGAGAATGGTGATTGAGAGTAGTGATGATTTTGGAGGTTAGGAGGAATTAGGTGATATATATATCTGATGGGATGGCAGAACTCAGGCTGTGGATATGATATCTGGCATTCTTGACATAGCGAATATTCTGTATATTTGGCATTCTTGGCATGGTGAATTTTCCTATATATCAGAGGCTTCTCACCTATCTGTCACCATCCAATCACTCTTATCCCAGCTCTCAATTCTATACTCCAAGCTTTCCCAAGCTCCTTGCCACTCATCAAGCGTTTTATGGCTGTCTGTGCCCCTCAGCACCATTCTGTGATCTTTTCATTCACCCTGTTGTTAGAGCTTTCGAAGCTTATATTATGTCAGAGCTTTCGGAGCTCATATCACATCGGAGCTTTCGAGGCTCATATGCTATCGGAGCTTTCGAAGCTCACATCTATCGGTGAGCTCACAGAGCTCACATGCTATCGGAGAGCTCCTAGAGCTCACATTTTTTTTGTAGAGCTCTCAGAGCTCACATGTATCGGAAAGCTCACAGAGCTCATATTCTATCGACGAGCTCGCGGAGCTCACATGCTATCGACGAGCTAGCAGAGCTCATATGCTATCGATGAGCTCACGGAGCTCACATTCTGTCGGAGAGCTTGTAGAGCTCACATTCTCTCAAAGAGCTCATGGAGCTCATATTTTGTTGGAGAGCTCATGGAGGTCACATGCTATCGATGAGCTCACAGAGCTCATATTTTTTTGCTGTAGAGCTCACGAAGCTCTTGGTCTATTGAGGCTATTGGGTCTATCGGTCTATTCGCAATCGAAATCCCTTTTCCTGAGTTTTTACTATTTCTGGGTCTTGATATATGAACTAGGAGGCTTGTAGTATAGGCAATTATCCTACTACCAATCTTCATGCCAAAGAACTTCTCAATGCCTCAATGAACACAGCCTAAATCACCCAGATCGAATGCAGCATAGCCCTCTAGCTATTTTGCAAACATCCAGCTACAACTTAGATCGATCTCTCAGTGATACCCTCTATATCACTGCCTCGGATCTCTATGCTTGTATTGCTAGGCCTCAGTTCTGACCTCTCTGTTCTGACCTCTCGGTTCTGGCCTTGCAGTTCTAGCAGTGTCTAGGACTGTATACCTAAGCTCTTCTCCAAGGATCGTGAGTAAATTCCCTTCCAGTCGCAAGCTGTGGGCTCAACCATTGCTGGTAACTGGTTTTTGGTACACTTTCATCGCTTGTGTGCTTGCTAAGTACTGAGTTGCTAGGGAATTGAAATTTTTCCATATGACTTGCGATATTTGCATATTAGTGAATTCTCAATTAAGATCATCGATACTTAATTGCAGCTCTGGCTGGACTTTTCCAGCATAATCAGCTGTTATTCAAGCTGTGGCTGTCCTATGAGCCGACAATTTCGCATGTGATAGTACTGAGATTCTGACAACAAGCCTGTGTGTTGTCAATACTACTGACAGGGTGAATTACTGTATAAATAACTGAATGTAGTGATTGGTAGAGGTGCTAAAGTTATAGTATAATGGGGGTTCTATGCGACGGCTGTGAATATGTGTAAGGAATCTGTAATTCCTACGATTTCTTATCTTGTTATCTCTATTTATTTCCCGCTGTTTACGTCTTTCTTACAGCGTTATGCTTGCGTCATGACTTGATTAAGCAAGTATGAGCAATTCTCAGGTTTTTTGAGTCTTTATGAGTCATCTTGTATACCAGGCTGGAGCCTAGGTTTCATGTTGTTATCTCGACATCAGCTTATCCTCCTGATGATGTTTTTGTTATTTCGTTATGACTCTTTGTATTGCTCATAATGACTTCGTCATTATGATCACTGTTGGACTCATCTGGTATGAGTCTTGTACTTCCGCATTTGGACGTTCCAGTTCTCTATTAAAGAGGCTGTTTTCTACACTCCATTATGTCTTTCTTCTTCACTCAGTTTCTTACCTATCAGATCAGTTAGTAACAATCAATACTTGCTATTCTGATCAACTCTTTATTCCCGAATTCTCGAACTCTTTAAACTCTCTCTATCTCGAGCTCCTGTCTCGTTGTCTTTGTGCAATTAGCCAGTACCTCTAGATACGTACCTACTTAGATAGTCAGTAGTATCCAGCCGGCCTGGATACTCACTATCTAAATAGGCCACCATTTACATTTTTTTGACCTACATTAAGCAAGTATAACTTTCTTCCCCTAAGACTTGATCACTCTTAGGTTTATCTCGAACTGTCGACCTTCAGGAGAACAGAAGACTCCCCTGTCTCGACCCACCTGTCGTACCTATAGAACAGAGCTCTCAGTGGCTAGTACTAGTATTCTGAACAATACAGGCCGTCACTTCTACAGTTTTATCCTGCACCTTCTTAAACCGAATTGCTCAAAGTATCGAGCCGAACCCGAACGCTAGCACTCTTATATCGAACGCAGGAATATCAGAACATCAACATGTCAGTTGTATGAGACACCAGGTCCAGTACAAGACTGTCTGCATAGATTCCGGAAATGCCTCCCATGGTTAAACAACCTTCGTTACACCCATCGAGAGCTGCATCTAGAAGCACTTCTAAGCAGTCCTCAAGAGAACCTTCGCCCGATCCTTATGATCAGTATCTTCAGGAGCAAGCACAACAAGAATATGAAGAACAGGACGATCCTGTGACTCCTCTGCAGATTCAGAAAGGAAAGGTACTGGAAATCCAAGTTATTTATCCTACTCCAAGTCAAGCAGCACCCGAACAAGAATGGGAAGATGATCCCCACCTGCGTCCTCTTATAGATGACGATGCAAAGCAGCTGGCAAAGTTATTCTATAACCTTACCAATCTGCATAAGAAATGGGACCCAAAGGCTCCTATGATGACTCCTTCACCAGAAGGATTAATTGAACTCGCTGCAACTATCAATGACTTAGTTAGGGATAATCCAATGCCTTCAATGGCTGGCATGTATCCTAAGACCCCCAGGAAGGCCGTACGACCATCCGCTGCATATCCGGCTTCCAGATCCACTCCTAAGAAATCCGCTGGATACCTATCCAGAACCACAAGTGTATTAGAACTTCCGAGACTTGGTACAAGTCTATTTGGGACCAGTAATCCTACGCCAGCTCAGCCGGCCCCTATGTCATCGACCTTCACAGCTCCGTTGCCTACACAACATCCTGCAAACTTTCCAAGCAGCTCAGCTAGATCAGGGCCTACACCATTTGGGTTTCAGAAAACGCCAGATGTTACCCTGAACTCCGGAAATCAGAATACGTCACAACAGACACCCCTGCCTCAACAGACTCATGATGAGCCACCCCCAGGGGGTCCTCCACCAAGAAGGGTATCCTTACCACGCAGTGGCGACCCACCAGATGACCCATCCTCTTCTGACTCAGGTGTGTCACTTCCTGACAACCGACGCACTACCAAGGACAGTTCTAGGCGATCTCAGACTGCAGATACAGCCCGCACCTCAGCTAGTTCTGCACTAGGATGTAGCAAATTGAAATTACCACAATTGGAAGTCAATGATGGCAAAGGCAAATTCAAGAATGCAACTACATTTAACAGTTAGGTTACAGACTTGAAAGATTATCTCGAAATCTTAGAATTGAATCTTGACAGTAGTTATGCCATGATATGGGTTGGAATGTACCTTTGAGATGGTGCCAAGATGCTGCATACGCAGTTCAGAACTAATGAGAATACAAAACATCTGGGTGTTGAAGAATTCTTGATAGCACTCAGACACTATTGTATATCTTTCACTAATAAGGAAACGCTTTGGAATAAGTTCCAAGCAATACGGCAAACATATAATGGACGAACACTACCTATTCAGGAGATTGCCAACAGGATTAAGCAATATCAGATGCAACTTCCTCGAATCTCCAATTGGCAATGTTATCATCAATTGCTCGAAGCTATAGATGCTCCACTGCTTCAAGCTGTTCGACCTTTCATAAACGAAGATATGAAATGGCACAAGCTTATTGAGCAGTGTGAGATCCACGATTCTGTCAGAAAGATCAACAAGAACTCTTCACATAGTTCGTCCAGACCTCCGCACAAACCTTGTCCGCAATCCAAGCATTACTACAATAACGCTACACCATCTTCGAATTCCTCTTTCAAACCACACTACAAGTTTGATAAGAACAGAAAACCAGCTCCCCCTACTTCTCGATTTACCAAGCTTACACAGCAAGAACGAGACGATCTTACCAAGAAAGGAGCATCCTTTTGGTGTAGGAAAACAGGTCATGTTTTGAAGGATTGCCCAGATAGGAAACGAAAGATCTCGAGTGCAGCAGGCACTCTCGACGAGGAATCCCTACCCGAGATTAAGACTGCAGCTCAATCTATTGTCCAGAAAGCTGCGGTACCCCCTACGAAAGGTCTAGGGGCCACGCCGGGCCTAGACTCAATCAAGGAATATCTACTTGTGACTACCAAGGTCAATGATCAAATTGCGAAGAACTTGGTAGATTAACAGACCGCAGGTGCAGATCTTATCAGTTCAACGTTTTGTACACTGCATAAGATTCCCCTGCATAAGATGAATCCGCCTGTTACATTGCAGATGACTATGAGAGGGTCGAGAGGTTCTCTCACTCATTATGTCATAGTTCAACTCGACTGGCTAGGATATATCGAAGAATGAACCATGCTTGTGGTCGCTCTTAAAGACTGGGATATTATCCTGGGATCTCCTGCTCTTAGGGATATGAACGCTGTAATAAACATGGGTACCATGACAGTTTCAATACAACCCCCTAAAGAACCATGCTTTACACTACAACAATAGATCCCAGTCCCAGCTATGAAAACGACAAGAAAGAAGATGCAACCTTCTTTACCAAAGCCTGTATATGTACAATCTGCAAATCAGATTGTCTCTGCAGCTACTACACTCAAGGAAACTATCAATCCCTTTGACGAGTTTCCAGATGTATTTCTAGAAACGAAGAACCCTGAGTTACTACTATTGAGACCAGGTATGGACCATCGAATTCAGCTCAAAGATCCAAATCTTGAGATCAAGCCTCGCAATCTCAAGCTCAAGCATAAGTTTCTTCCGCAACTTTTAGAGAAGCTAAGACAGGAACAGAAGTCAGGCCGAGTTTACAAGCCTAATCCCTCTGACACTAGCGGCTCCGCTATCTTTATGATTCCCAAAATCGATAAGCCAGACGAAGCAAGGTTCTTGCATGACCTTGTGGCTCGAAATGATAATACTTATGATAATCCACCAAATATTCCTGATCAGTCTAATATTATTAATACAGTTGCTAATGCAAAATTCTATTATAAGATTGATCTTAGTGATGGATATCACAACTTATGCATTATTCCTGAGCACGAGAAGTACACTGCATTCAAGATACCCTTTGGGGTATACCGAACTCGAGTCATGCAACAAGGTGATAAGAATGCACTATGGACGTTTCAGAATGCTATGAACACCCTCTTTCAGGACCAACTAGGAATCTTTGTCTACATTTACATAGATGATATCTTCATCTTTAGTAAGACTTACAAAGAGCACATCAACCAGGTCAGACATGTATTGAAAAAGCTACGAGAGAATCAGTTCTTTGCTGATCGAAAGAAGTCACAATTCCTACATCAGCAAAAAAAAATGGGCATTGTAATGCCACACCGGGCATTCTAATGCCAAATTGCGCTATGGGCATTATGTACGTTACAACGCAGTGCCTGCATTACAATGCCACTTCTGCATCCTGCGCGTTTCCCAATGCCTTCGCTCTTCAACTTCTCACGTTGCTTTTCCAGCGTAATTCGCCTTTCATCGTCGTTTTTGTAACCCGTTCATTGGGTCTCCCATTGTTTCCTCATATCAAACACTTTCTTCCGACACCAACCCAGCTTCTTTCTCTTCAACTTCTCAAGTCGGTTTTCCAGCGTAATTTGCCCTTCATCGTCGTTTTTGTAACCCGTTCATTGTTTCTCCCATTTTTTCCCCACATCAAACACTTCCTTCCCACACCAACCCAGCTGCTTTCGTCACGTCGCCTCTCTACATCTTACACCATTGCCAATATGATAAATCCATATTCACTACTAATACAATTATCCGGTTTCCTCCTGCCTGACTACGTCGCTCATTTACACTTCATTCTTGCTTCCATATCTCCTCTACTCCCCATCATATATCACGTTCCATGTGTGATAGTCTATTCTATTGTTTACAATCCAGAACCGACTTAGCTCCAACAGCACCAAATGTGCTGCACCCTCCAGACACCTAATCAATACTACTTTGTGCCCCCCTACCCACTCTTCAACCACTGATATCCCCTCTGGACCATGAGGTGTCGGATTCCCAACGACTTGCAGTAACGACACATGTGCTAGTTTATAAAGGGCCCCGTCCAGCCTGCGCACGTTGAACAAGGCATTTAAAAATCCTGGCAATCGCCCGTTCAACGACTCCATGCGTCCATTCCGTGTTCTCAAATCCAACCTCATCCCCTCGATATTTACCCATACCAGATCCCGTCGTCCCTCTTTCCCTCGCCAACTCTTTTTCCCTGTGCTACGTATATGTTGCACTTTGTATATGTTCTGTTCCACCACATCTTGGTCCGGTATAGGAATCGCAACTCCTGTGAAACCCTGCACCTCCGCGTCAGTCAAACAATATTTTGCATCGCCCTGTGGATTCCGAGACGCCTGATATTCGTTATTCGCAAAGAACTCTATTACGTCGTCCACTACTTCCGGGATGCTGAATTCCTGACCTACGTGTGTTAGCCTATATATAGTGCTGCTGGAATACTTCCCTTGTAGCCTCATCCAAACAGGCTCCCCGTTTCCACAGCTGAACTGATCTGTATTATAATGCCGACGTATTACATCTGTTAGCACACCCTTCAGTTTAGGATCGTTCCTGGCCCACAGCGCCATGTTCATTTCCCGCACGGCAAAGTTATGTTCCCTTGTATAGCTATCAATTATCTGGGGAATGCTGTCAACATGATTGCTTCGACGGTAGGCGTCCTTTAATGGTTTGTGTGATGCCTCACAAATCTCTGTTGAGTACTTTGGCAAACTCCCGTATTGCGCGATTTGATCTGCATAATGTAATAACAAGTGCAGTTTGGGGAAGTTAAAATGGGAATCCTCTTCCAATGCCTGACTGATCCTATAGGCCCTCTTCTCTTGGTCATCCTCAACCAGGCGTGCACGTTGTGCAGCTGAAAGCCCTATATCTGTCGCTCGCCGTCGGTCAATCTCCTCTGTGAATTGTTTCGAAATGTTCTCAGCTCGCCTCCGAGCTTTCTTACTGGCCCGATATCTCAAAAACACGTCCTTTGACTCATGGAACTTCCGGAGGTAGGTACGCATATATTTCACGGTATTGTCTGTATGGCTGTGATATCGCGCAATGAGGCCGAAGTCGGTAATATATCGCACACATAGGATTGCCTTTTTAAACTCCTGTTGCTGCCCACCTGTGACCCGTGGTACATTAGTTTTGCGATGAAGAGCAGCCGTAAATACCGCAAGCAAGACCCTCAATATCGCTCTCATCTCCTTCCCTTGTACTTGGCTCAAACTGCGATATGGCTTCTGTAGTACATGGTTTCCGGGGTATGCTGGCATCTGGGCCCATATGTCATCAAACGCATTGAGTCGATTATGTACTGTTAGGAAGCCCTCAATCCAGTCCATTAAATATTCAACAATTCCAAGGAACATGTTGTGTAGAAGATCGGGCCAGATCAAATTGGCAGGCGATACGTCCCTCAATGTCCACAAGGCGTTCCATACCGACTTCACCCCGGCGGCTTTAAGCTGTTCTGTATCTTCCTCCTGCACCCATTGTTTGTAAATCTCATGGTCTTGTCGACGATTGCTGTGACCATGATCATCTAGCTCAGCCGTGGGGCACTCACAAATGCCACATCGTGTGTTGTAAATTGAATGGATCGTGCAATTTTCCATATGATTACCTAACCAAGCAGCAACGTTGATGTAACATTTCCTCACAACCCCATCCCCACAGCGAGCAGTTATACCATCCTCTGCAGCGTCAGATATAGGTTCCAAGATAAATTTCAGAAGCACATGCGTGATTTCCAGGCTCTCTCTCTCCTGTTTCGCCACTGACCAACCAGCTTTCTTGTGAACTCGTTTCGGTTCGACTGAGAGAAGTACAACTGGGATCCAGGCGTGTGAAGTCGGCTTCTGTCGAATTCTCGATGGGATGTTTCCGATACTCATATACACAGGCCAGAGTTTGCCATCATCAGAGAAATTTGTGAGATGAGTCGCGTCAGATGCGAATATCACTGGCACCAATGTTGATCCGACTGCCAGCGCTATCTGATAAATGTCAGGCCAATAATACCATAGGATTCGGAGTGCATGATACCTGGGTATTCCACCACCAATCTGCCGTATGCATTTCCGAATAAACCCTTTCCCCAGAGCCATCAAATTCCCGGACCGGGGACCATACCATACTCTCTGCATAGTACTGACGACGAAGTAAATACTTGATGTATTCCAAAACATCACGATACCAGAATTCCCTATTCTTTGCCAGCTGAAAGTCCACATATCCATTCCTCCACTGTGGATCAGCTGCCATACGATCAATTTTGTTGTAGAGTATATGAGCTGAGCTGAATGAAAAGGTCGGGAATTTCAGGTTAGGGGCACACCGTGTTCCCAGGTCCGGTCGAGCTGCCTGTACGCGTCGTTTGCTGTAAGGAATCTGTGTTTTCCCCGATTTCTTATCATGTTAATTCTGCTTATCTCCTTACGTTTACGCCTTTCTCACAGCGTTATAATTGCGTCATGACTTGATTAAGCAAGTATGAGCAATTCTCGG
>Ga0307514_10004420_pt1 | contig 12940 bp, 15 predicted proteins | sample 16_EM_MG_FD_203088 | JGI IMG/M metagenome (GOLD analysis project Ga0307514, IMG submission 203088) | Populus trichocarpa ectomycorrhiza microbial communities from riparian zone in the Pacific Northwest, United States - 16_EM | ecosystem: Host-associated > Plants > Roots > Unclassified | place...
GCAAGGCTTTTGGGTTCGACACGGCAGTCAGCAGGCCCTGGCGGAACAGCGCGGTGCCGCGTGTGTTCTCTTTCGATGCATCGGGCCGAAGCTCGATGGCCGGTGCGCGCCACAGCTGAATGCCCAGCCAGAGAAGGTACAAGCCGCCGACCAGCTTCAGCACGGTCAGCGCATTGGCCGACGCCTTGAGCAAGGTGCCGATGCCGACCATCGACAACGCGATCAGCGCGACAAAGCCGATCGCCCCGCCGGCCACAGTGAACAGCGTCTTGCGGTGGCCGTGCAGCGCCCCGTGGGTCAGCACCAGCAAGCTGTTCGGCCCCGGTGTGAGCGACAGGCCGAACGCGGCGACGAGATAGAGCAGCCAGGTGTGCAGAGCCATCGAATCCTCGTTCGTGGGTGGTGGGGCGAGACAGTCGAACTCGTTCAGCGTAGCCTATGTCTCCTGGCGACACTCGCTTTCAAAGGAAATTCAATGAATGAAGTTGTTTTCGGTCTTCTGGTGGTCTTTGTCGCCATTGCCATCGCAGGCTTACGCATCGCCAACCAATATCAACGCGCCGTCGTGTTTAGATTGGGAAAACTTCAAGGCCTCCGCGGGCCTGGCCTCTATTGGATAGTTCCGGCAATCGAATGGCAACGGACGATTGACATTCGAACCATAACTACTTCTGTTGATCAGCAAGAGACCATCACGAAGGACAACGTTCCTGTGAAGGTCACGGTTGTCATCTGGTATTCCATTACAGACCCAATCAAATCCGTTGTCGAAGTGGTTGACGTTGGAAGAGCGGTCGTTCAAGTTGCTCTTACATCGATGCGCAACGTCATAGGTCGGCACACGCTTGATGACGTCTTAAAGGAACAAGAAAGACTGGGCACCGATATGCGCAAAGTCATTGATGGCGCGACCGAACCTTGGGGAGTCAAGGTCACGAGAGTGGAGATGCGCAATGTTGAAATTCCTGAATCCATGCAACGAGCGATGGCTCAAGAAGCTGAGGCACTTCGTGAAAAGCGAGCGAGGATCATCAAGGCTGAGGCTGAACTCGAGGCAGCAGTGAAGCTTAGAGAAGCAGCTGGCCTCATCATGGAAAACCCCGCGGGTCTGGAACTGCGACGGATGCAGATGATTACCGAGGTGGGAGCCGAGCAGAACACGACCACGATCATCATGATGCCAAGTGAGTTCGTGTCGATGGCCAAAGGCATCGCTGAGTGGACTGGCAAGCTTGGCGGTAAGACGACCAAAGATGATCAGGAGACCTAACCCAGCGGACCCACCTACGGCGGCACGCCTAAATCAAACGTTAGAGAAAATCGCAACCCGTGGGCAAAAAGCTCTTCGCCGCCTTGTGTCTCGCTGCCGTTGGCTTTTGGTACGCATTTGTTGGAGGCAAGCAGCTCGATGAATCGCATGTGCGCGGCTTGTACGCCGACTACCTCTCGGCGTTCGACAACCGTGATGGAAAGGCGCTGTGCGATCTGTTCGATGCGAAAGTCAGCGGCCGATTCAAAAGCACTTCTCGGTCCATGACGGTCAAGGAAAGCTTCGACAAGGCGACCGCGTGCGCTGCTGTTGAAGACATCTATGAGAAGAAGAAGCTGCTAGAGGCGGCCGCCGGAACGGAGCTGCATACGAACTTCGAAGTGACGATCAAGTCGATTGCCATTTCGCCTGACAAGAAGACGGCAACTGCAGAGGTTCTGATTGAGACGCGAATCGGTACAGAGCAGAAGCCGCTGTTTGACATGAGGGCGGAGCAAACCGACACGATCATCAGAAGCTTCGGCAAGGCAAGAATCACCCGGTCGGATGGCACCGTCAGTTTCTTTCGTCAGTGAACGCCTCGTATGAACGCCGCCATCGAGCTTGTCCGTGAGTTTTGGCGTCTCATGGCGTCCAACGATTTCAAATCCGTCGAGGCGGTGCTCGCTCCAGACTACGTGCTGGAATGGCCGCAGACGAACGAGCGCATCCGCGGTGCCGAGCGCTTCACCAAAATGAATGCGGAGTACCCGGCAAACGGCCCGTGGCGGTTCCAGATCCACCGCATCGTCGGCGGCGAGTTCGAGGCCGTCTCGGATGTGAGCGTGACCGATGGCGTTCAACAGGCTCGGTGCATCTCGTTCTTTACCGTGGCCGGCGGAAAGATCGCCAGGCAGGTCGAGTTCTGGCCCGAACCCTACGCTGCGCCATCGAACCGGAAGCACTTGGTGGAACCGATCGACGGGCCTGAAACGCTTTGATCTGGCGCGAGCAAGCTGCCGACGCTACATTGCCCCGACCCCCACGCCGCTGAATCGACCCAGGAGACTTCATGAACATCGCCCCTTCGCTACGCGCCTTCGCGGCGGCCACCGCCAGCCTCTGTTCATTGTTCGCCGCACCGCTCGCCCATGCCGCTTCGGTGGCGCCGGTCGCGGCCGAGAACGGCATGGTGGTCACGGCTCAGCACCTGGCCACGCAAGTCGGCGTCGACGTGCTGAAGAAGGGCGGCAACGCGGTCGATGCCGCGGTGGCCGTGGGCTATGCGCTGGCCGTGGTCTACCCGGCCGCGGGCAACCTCGGTGGCGGCGGGTTCATGACCATCCAGCTCGCCGATGGCCGCAAGACCTTTCTCGACTTCCGCGAGAAGGCGCCGCTCGCCGCCACGCCCAACATGTACCTCGACGCCAACGGCAATGTCGTGAAGAACTTGAGCACGCGCGGCCACCTGGCGGTGGGCGTGCCCGGGTCGGTGTCGGGCTTCGAGGCGGCACGCGCGAAGTACGGCACGCTGTCGCGCGCGGCGCTGCTGGCGCCGGCCATCCGCTTTGCGGAACGCGGCTTCGTGCTGGAGCAGGGCGACATCGAGATGCTGCAGGTCGCGACCGAAGACTTCCGCAAAGATGCCGACTCGGCCGCGATCTTCCTGAACAAGGGCGAGCCCTTTGGCGTGGGCCAGCGCCTGGTGCAGAAGAACCTGGCGAAGACGCTGCGCCTCATCGCCCAGAAAGGCGAGGCCGGCTTCTACAGCGGGCCGGTGGCCCAGGCCATCGCCAGCTCCAGCCGCGCAGGCAACGGCATCGTGACGCAGGAAGACCTGGCGCAGTACCGCACACGCGAGCTGGCGCCGGTGGAGTGCGACTACCGCGGCGTGCACATCGTGTCGGCACCTCCGCCGAGTTCGGGCGGCGTGGTCGTCTGCGAGATCCTCAACGTGCTCGAAGGCTACCCGCTGAAGGAGTTGGGCTACGGCGCAGCGCAAGGCGTGCACTACGAGATCGAGGCCATGCGCCATGCCTACATGGACCGCAACAGCTACCTCGGTGACCCCGACTTCGTGCAGAACCCGCTGGCCCGCCTGCTCGACAAGGCCTATGCCGAGAAGATCCGCGCCGTGATCGACCCGGCCAAGGCCGGCGTGTCGGCCGAGATCAAACCCGGCGTGCCGCCGCACGAAGGAAGCAACACCACGCACTACTCCATCGTCGACAAGGCAGGCAACGCGGTGTCGGTGACCTACACGCTGAACGACTGGTTCGGCGCGCGCGTGACGGCCGGCGACACCGGCGTGCTGCTCAACAACGAGATGGACGACTTCACCGTCAAGGTGGGCGTGCCCAACATGTACCGCCTGGTGCAGGGCGAGGCCAATGCCATCGCGCCCGGCAAGCGGCCACTGAGCTCGATGAGCCCGACCATCGTCTCGCGCGACGGCAAGCCGCTGATGGTGCTGGGCACTCCCGGCGGCAGCCGCATCATCACGGTGGTGGTGCACACCATCCTCAACGTGGTCGACTACGGCATGAACATCCAGGAGGCGGTGGACGCGCCGCGCTTCCACCAGCAGTGGCTGCCCGAGAGCACCTCGGTCGAACCGCGCGCGCTGAGCCCCGACACGCGCAAGCTGCTCATCGCGATGGGCCACAAGCTGAGCGACCCGCAGCCGGCCAACCACGTGGCGGCAATCATCATCGGCGCGCCCTCGCTCGACGGCAAGCCGGTAGGCCGCAACCGCTTCTACGGCGCGAACGACCCGCGGCGCAATACCGGGCTCGCGCTGGGGTATTGACGGCACCCCGCTCGGGCTTGCCAGCCCGCTGTTCGCCCTGAGCTTGTCGAAGGGACTTTCGACAGGCTCAGGGCAAACGGGTTTTCGGGCTTCAGGCAACGGCGTCCACCACGCCGCTGCCCCTGCAAGGGTGAACTCGCCAAGCCGACGACCCTCGGGTTTGCCCTGGGCCGGGTGCGGCCATTGGGCAACTGCCACGGTGCTGTCACACTCGGCCCATGTCCGCCGCGGGGAATCGCGGACGACCCAACCCTTTCACGAAGAGAAAAGAGGAGACCATGGACGCCTTCTACTACTGGAGAAATTTCGAGCAGGACATGAAAGCCGGCCTGCCGGGCTACTTCAAGTCGACCTCGGACAAGCTGCAGATCCTGGCCGACGGCCAGCCCGAATTCATCTGGGTGTTCAAGACGCCGCAGGGCCGCAAGGGGCATCTCCAGGTGTTGGGCCGCCTGCATTGGCGCGACGCGCCGACCAAGGGCTTCCGCAAGGAAGCGGGCTACTTCTACATTCACTACGACGCGGCGCACCCCAAGTCCGAGCTCTTCACCGACAGCGGCACCGATGCGGCGCTCGACGTCACCACCACCTGGGCTTCGCGCCACTTCCAGCAGATGCGCACAGCCAACTTCAACGGCGCCCACGGGCAAGAGGCCTTGCGCGGCCAGCCGCTGAAAGAACTCGAAGCACAGGCTCGCGGCTTCCAGAAGCGGCCGGTCGTGGTGGTTGTGCCCGGCGGCGAGGCGGTGAAGGCGGCCTGAGGGCGCCTTCGATACCTCAGGCTGAACGGAGGTGGGTGGGCTCAGGCTGGGCGGAGAGGGGTGACGATCAGCCAGCAGCTTTCAACCGCATCTGCCCCGGCAGCGGCACCGAGCGCTGCAAGATCGTCTCGCCCAGCCACTGCGCCGAGCGCAGTGCGCGCTCGGCGACCACGTTCGTGCGCATCTGCTGATAGTCGTCGTTGAAGACCTCGAAGCTGTAGTCGCCGCGGTAGCCGAGCCGGTCCAGGCGCAGCACCATGTCGGCCACCTGCTCGCTGTGCACGCCTTCGCCGGGGAAGACGCGGAAGTGCCGCGCGGTGTTGATGCGCTCTTCCACCGAGCGGATCTCGTTCCACATGAAGTCGGCCAGCTGCACGAGGAAGATCTTGTCGGGGTCGATCAGCTCCAGTTCGTCGAGCGAGGTCTTCATCGCGAAGCCGTGGAAGGAGTCGAGGCCGATGCCGAGGTTGGGCGCATCGGCGCGGCACACCACGTCCCAGGCCTGCGGAAACTCGTTGATCGTTCGGCCCCACGAGAGCGCCTCGAAGGCGACCTTGATGCCGTGCGGCACCGCGAGCATCGCCAGGCGGCGCAGGTCGCGGGCGATCACGTCGAGGTCGCCGCTGGCGTGCGTCGAGGTCGACGAGCACACCAGCAGCACGCGCGAGCCCACGGCGGCGCACATCTCGAGCATGGACTTGGCGATGTCGACCTTGTACTCGCGCAGCTGGCCGGTGAGGCCTTCGAAGTCGCGCAGCACCTGAAATCCGGTGACGCGCAGGCCGCTGTCGCGCACGGCCTGCACGGCAGCGTCCACACCCTCGGTGTGGCCGGTGAGGTCGCGTGCAGACAGCATGATCTGCGTGAAGCCGGCCGCGCGCACCGCCTGCAGCTTGGCGGGCAGCGGGCCCGCCAGCGAGATGGTGTCCATGCCGAAATCATCGATGTTGCCGGTGAACTGGCTCATGGCATGGCTCCTTCAGCTGCGGCCGTCGAGCACCAGCTCGAACGACACGCTGCCGAGCTGGGTGTCGGTCAGCGCGCCGCGCGGGCTGACCGGCACTGCGGCCGAGCCCGAGAAGCCGACGCCGCGTGCACGCAGCGCCGCCACGCTGGCCAGCACGTCGGGCGTGCCCAGGCCGATGCGCGTGAAGTACTCGCTGCCGCCGATGTCCAGCTGCCCGGGCTCGGGCTCGATCATCTGCAAGTAGAAGCTGCCGCAGGGGCTGCGCAGCACATGGCCTTTGGGCAGGATGCCGAAGCGTTCTTCGTCGGGCAGCGCGCTGAAGCCGAACAGCTCGGCGTAGAACTCGGTCCAGTCGTAGGAGCGGTCGACGCCGATGTACTGAACCGCGCCGAAGAAGTGCAGGCCTGTGAGCGCCGGCGGGCGCGGGTCGACACCGGGAATGGGGATGAAGTCCACGTCGTAGATCGAAAACTCTTTGTAGCGGTCGACGAAGTAGATGCGGCTGCTGCCCACGCCGTGGATGGCCGGAATGTTGAGCTCCATCACTTCCACGTGCGTGGGCACGGCCCAGCCGCCGCGCTCCAGCACCTGCCGGTAGGCGCTGGCGGCATCGCGCACGCGCAGCGCGATGGCGGCGATGCTCGGCACGGCACCGGGCGCGTTGGCGCCGGCCACCTCGGGCACATGCGCGTTGACGATCACGTTCATGTCGCCTTGCCGGTAGAGCAGCACCTCGCGCGAGCGGTGGCGGGCCACCGGGTGGAAGCCCATCGTTTCCAGCATCTGGCCCAGCGCCTGCGGCTTGGTGGTGGCGTATTCGATGAACTCGATGCCGTCCATGCCCAGCGGGTTGCTGGCCGCCTGGAGGCCTTCGCGTTGCAGTGCGGTGTCCATGGTCGTGCTCCTTGATGTGATGGCGCCGGAAGCGTCGGGCTAGGAGCGCGCCTTCGTGCGCATCACCAGCCCGTCGATCGCCAGCGCATAGCCGTCGGTACCGAAACCCACCACGATGCCGGCCGCCACCGGCGACAGCCACGAGTGGTGGCGGAAGGCCTCGCGTGCGTGCACGTTGGAGATGTGCACCTCGATCACCGGCGCGTCGATGCCCTTGATCGCATCGTGCAGCGCCAGCGATGTGTGCGTGTAAGCGCCGGCGTTGAACACCACGCCGAGCAGGGTGCCGGCCTTGAAGGCGCGGCCCGCCTCGTGCAGGCTGTCGAGCAGCACGCCTTCGTGGTTGCTCTGGCGGAAGTCGATGGCCAGCTCGTGGCGCGCGGCCACCTCGCGGCACTGGGCTTCCACATCGGCCAGCGTGGTGGCGCCGTAGATGCCGGGCTCGCGCGTGCCCAGCAGGTTGAGGTTGGGGCCGTTGAGGATGAGCACGGTCTTCATGGCTGTCCTTTGCAGATGCAGATCAGGCCGCGAGGCGCATCGGCTGGCGGGTCGCGGCGGCCTGCGCCACGGCCAGCGTGACCTCGAGCGTGCGTGCGGCGTCGGCCGCGGTGACCAGGGGTTGCACCTCGCCGCGGATCACGGCGCAGAAGTGCAGCAGCTGCTGTTGCAGCGGGTCGAGCTCGGGCACGGCAATCGCCTCGGTGGCCAGCGGTTCCCACCACGAGGCTGGGCCGGCATATCGGCGCAGCCGCATGGTCGGCACTTCGAGCGAGCCGCGGTCGCCTGCGATGACATAGCAGTCTTCATCGGTGTGGTGGTCGTAGCGCTTGTTCTCGCCCGAGGTCTGCTCCCAGCTGCGAGGGCTGGCGGCCGCGTCCGACAGCAAGAAGGTGCCGAGCACGCCGTTGGCGAAGCGCAGGTTGATGGCGACCGTGTCTTCCACCTCGAAGCCGCGCGCGGCGTTGGAAGCCAGCGCCTGCACCTCGACGATGTCGCCGACCAGCGCGCGCAGGTTGTCGATCTCGTGCACGAGGTTGATCAGGATCGGCCCGCCGCCATGCTGCCTGCGCCACGGGCCTTCGGTGAAGTAGCTGTCGGGTTTGCGGAAGGTGGCACTGCCGTTCACCGTGACCAGCCGGCCAAGCCGGCCGCTGGCGATCACCTGCCGAGCGGTCTGCAAGATGGCGCTGTGCCGCCGGTGGTGGCCCACCAGCACCGGCACGCCGCTGGCTGCGGTGGCCGCCACCAGTTGCCGCGCCTCGGCGAGCGTGTCGGCCACCGGTTTCTCCACCAGCACCGGCACGCGGTGCTGCAGGCAAGCCAGCGCGCCGGACACATGCAGCGCATTGGGTGTTGCGAGGATCACGCCGTCGGGCTTTGTCGTGGCGAGCATCTCGTCCAGCGCGGCGAAGCCCGGCACGCCCATCTCGCGAACCCAGACCGCGGCAGCCGACGACGGGTCGGCAATCGCAGCCAACGTGCATCCGGGCGTTGCGCGAATGCGCTCGGCATGTGCACGGCCGATCTGCCCGGCGCCTGCGATCGCGAGGCGCAGGGCCATCATGCCGCCTTCGAAGCCATGGCGTGCGCGCCGCCAAGAAAGAGCCGCTCGATGTGCGGGTCGGCCAGCAACTCGTCCGCACGCCGGTGCAGCACCAGCCGGCCCGATTCGAGCGCGATCGCCTCGTCGGCCATCTTCAATGCGCTCTTCACGTTCTGCTCGACCATCAGCACCGTGGTGCCCTGCTCGGCCAGCTGGCGTAACAGCTTGAACACATCGGCCACGACCATCGGCGACAGGCCGATGGAGGGCTCGTCGATCAGCAGCACCTTGGGCCGCAGCAGCATCGCCCGCGCGATCTCCAGCTGCTTCTGCTCGCCGCCCGAGAGGGCAGACGCCTGGCTGTGGATGCGCTCCTTCACACGCGGAAAGCGCTCCAGCACCTCGGGGATGCGCTCATGCGTGGTCTTCATGCCGAGCGTGATGCCGCCCAGCTCCAGGTTCTGCCACACCGTCAGCTGGCCGAAGAGGTTGCGACCCTGCGGCACGAAGGCCACGCCGTGCTTCACCAGCAGGTCTTTCGCGCTGGCGCCGGTGATGTCTTGCCCGTCGAGCTTGATGCGGCCCTGGCGCACTTTCAGCATGCCGAACAAGGTCTTCAGCACGGTGGACTTGCCGGCACCGTTGGGCCCCAGCAGCAGCGTGATCTGCCCGCGCTTGGCCTTCAGGCTCAGGTTGTTGAGGATCATGAAGTCGCCATAGCCGGCGACGACATCATCGAATTGGATCATGGGCCCCCCAGTCGCTTCGCTCCTGCCCCCAAGGGGCGCCACCCAGCGGCCCGGCAGAGCCGGTTCCGCGGGTGTTGCTGGAGGGGTCGCGTGCTGCGCTTGCTCGTCTGGATCGATTCATGTCAGTTCCCGAGGTAGGCGTCGAGCACCTGCTTGTTCGCGCGGATCTCGGCGGGCGTGCCGATCGCCAGCACCGTGCCTTCGACCATCACCATGATGCGGTGGCAGAGGTCCATCACGAAGTCCATGTTGTGCTCGATGACGATGAAGCTGCCTTGCCTATCGCGGTTCAGGTCTTTCAGCAGCGTGCTGATGCCACCCACCAGGCTCGGGTTCACGCCGGCGCAGGGCTCGTCGAGCAGCACCAGGTCGGGCTCGCTCATGAAGGCCATCGCGATGTCGACCAGCTTCTGCTGTCCATAGCTCAGCTCGCCGGCTTTCTTGTGCGCCACATGGCCAATGCGGAACTGCTCGATCAACGCGTCGGCCTTCGCGCCCAGGCCCGAGTCGCCGGGCGCGAGCATGCGGCTCGCCATGCTGCCGTGGTGCTCCTGCGCGGCCACCAGCAGGTTGTCGCGCACGCTCATCTTGCCGAACACCTGCAGCGTCTGGAAGGTGCGGCCAACCCCGCGGTGGCTCAGCTGCAGCGGCGACAGGCCGGTGATGTCCGCCCCCTTCAGTTCGATCTTGCCGCTGTTGGGTTTGATCTGACCCAGCACGCTGTTGAACATGGTCGTCTTGCCCGAGCCGTTGGGGCCGATGACGCCGAAGATCTCGCCGGCCATCACCTCGAAAGACACGCCGGCGACGGCGACGACTGCACCGTACGACTTCTTCAAGTCCGTCACCTTCAACAGCGGCGTGCTCACGGCTGCACCCCCACCGAAGCCGCCGCCGCAGCGCGTGCTGCCGACGCCTCACGCGCCACGCGCTTGGCCTTGATGCGGTCGGGAATGCTCAACAGCCCATCGGGCAGCCACAGCATCAGCAACACCACCGCACCGCCAAAGACGAACAGGTACCAGCCCTGCGCAAAGCGCAGCCACTCGGGCAGCAGCACGCCCACGGCCGAGCCGATCAGCGGGCCGAAGAAGTAGCCCGAGCCACCGACCACCACCATCAGGTACATCATGATCGACGCGCCCACGGTGAACGGCGCCGGCTCGATGAACTGCACCAGCGAAGCGAACAGCGCACCGGCCGCACCGGCATACGCCGCGCCGATAGCGAACGACAGCAGCGTGTAGGCCTGGATGTTCACGCCCAGGCTTTCGGCGCGTATGGGGTTGTCGCGCAGCGCGGTGAAGGCCTTGCCCCAGGGCGAACTCAGCAGCTTCCACAGCAATGCGCCGAGCACCACGGTCGTGCCGAGGATGAAGTAGTAGTACGCGAGGTTCTTGTCCAGCGAGAACCCGAAGAGCGACGGCCGCGCGATGTTGTTGATGCCGAAGGTGCCACCGGTCAGCCACTCTTCGTTGCGCATGACCAGCCACACCGCGGTGTTGAAGCCCAGCGTCGCAAACGCGAGGTAGATGGTCTGCACGCGCAGGGCAGGGAAGCCGAGGCCGAGGCCGACGACGAAGCAGCCGACGATGGCCAGTGGCAGGCCGAGCCAGAAGCTGAAACCCGCCTTCATCAGGATCGCGACGGTGTAGGCGCCGATGCCGAAGAAGGCGGCGTGGCCGAGCGACTTCTGGCCGGCGTAGCCGATGGTGAGGTTGAGGCCCATGTTGGCGATCACGAAGATCAGCCAGTAGCTGAAGAGGTAGAGGCCGTAGCTCTTCATGAAGGGGGGGACGGCGATGAGGAGCGCTAAGGCTAGGGCGCCGGCGAGGAGTTGTTTTTTCATGGGAGTTCTTTGCTCATGCGCGTCGGTGTGCTCGTGTTGCTTGCGCAGCTCCACCCGCTCAGGCTGAGGTATCGAAGCCCTGTGCCGGCGTTCGCATCACTCCGTTCGGGCTGAGCTTGTCGAAGCCTTTGCTCGACTTGTCGTGGCGGTTTCTCACTGCGTGAGGCAAAAGAAAGGCGACCCGACGGAGGCGGTCGGCCTAGGGCCGACTGCTCTGCGGTGCTCGGTGTTCGGGGTCTCGCGCCAAACTCGCTTTGTTCGCTGCGCTCACGCCGCTCAGACAAATGTCGCGAAGTCAGTTGACGAAGCGCGCTTGCGCGCGCGGCCCCAAACCCCTGCGCTCCTCGACGCCTCCCACGGGGCCCAAGAGCAATACGGTCGTTTGCTACGCAAACTTTCCCTGTCCCACCTCGCTTCGCATCGGGCGCGAGCGAAGCGAGCGTCGTCTTGCCGATGCGAAGCGAGGCGAATCTGGTGTTCGTCTCCCCCTTCGGACGAGCTGAGCAGCGCAGGGCTTTGCAGCGGCGCGCGCAGCGCGCTTCGTCAACTGACTTCGCGCGGTTGTTTGAGCGCAGCGGCCGCAGGCCGCGAAGCGAGTTCGGCGCGAGCTGCAAAGACCGAGCAGCGCAAGGCAGCCCTCGCACCGCGAGGGCCGAGTCGGCAGGGGTCGCTTCTTTGCCTCCTTTCTTGTCGATACAAGAAAGGGGGTCGGCTGCCGGGACGAAACCCCGGCGCGGCCTCACACAGTGAACAAGATCACCGACAAAGCGAGGCTTCGATCCGCGAAGCGGACCCTGTCCTGAGCCTGTCGAAGGGTCAGCCCGAACGGGCGTGGGTGTGCGAATGCCGCGAGCAAACGACACAACAGAGCAGCTCATACCTTCCGCTCCTCCTTCACCCCCAACAACCCCTGCGGCTTGAACAAGATCACCAACATGAACACCACCAGCGCCACCGCATCCTTGTAAGCCGGCGAGATGTACGCAGACGCCAGGTTCTCCGCCACCCCCACGATCAACCCACCCAACAACGCCCCCCGCGAGTTGTTGAACCCGCCGATGATCGCGGCGAAGAAGGCCTTGGTGCCCAGCGGCTCGCCCATGTCGAACTTGGCGAGGTAGGTTGGCGTGACGAGCAGCGCCGCAGCGCAGGCGAGCAGCGCGTTGATGGCGAAGGTGTAGAACACCATGCGCGGCACGTTGATGCCGAGCACGGTGGCGCTGTCGGTGTTCTGCGCCACCGCCTGCATCGCGCGGCCGGTCACTGTCTTCGCGAGAAAGGCCTGCGTGCCCAGCACCAGCACCAGCGCCATCACCAGCGTGCCCAGGTCGACCAGCGTGACGGTGACACCGGCCACGTTGAAAAGCTTGTCGGCGAACAGGCTCGGGAACGGGTGAGCCTCGGCGGTGAAGCCGGCGCGAATGCCGTTGCGCATCGCGATCGCCAGGCCGATGGTGGCCACCACGATGGGCATGAGCCCGAACTTGAGCAGCGGGTCGGCCACGCCGCGCTTGAAGCCCCAGCCCAGCACCAGCACGGCCAGCGCGCACGTCACGAGGAAGCTCGCCCACAGCGGCAGGCCAACGCTGATGAGCCCCAGCATCATGAAAGCCGGCAGCATGACGAACTCGCCCTGTGCGAAGTTGATCGTGCCGGAGGCCTGCCAGAGCAGCGTGAAGCCCAGTGCCGCCAGTGCATAAATGCCGCCGGTGGCCATGCCCGACAACACCAGTTGAAGAAAGTCAGTCATCGCGTGCGGGTAGTCAGAGTGCCGTTCGCCCTGAGCCTGTCGAAGGGTGCGTGGTGCACAGCGCTGGCTCCCTTCGACAGGCTCAGGGCGATCGGGAATACAGGCTCAGCCCGAACGGAGTTCTTCATCAGGACTTCTTGCCCAGCGGCGGCAGCGTTTCCCTCACCTCCTGCTTGCCGTTCTTCACCTCGACGATGAAGCTCTCGCGGTCGAGGTCGCCGTTGGCGTCGATCGTCACGTCCATCAGCACGCCGGGTTCCTTGGCGGCCGAGATCGTGAGGCCGTGCAGCGCCTTGGCGGTGGCCACGCGGTCGAGCTTGCCGACCTTCTAGATGGCTGCTTTCAGCATGTAGACGCTGGTGTAGCCCT
>Ga0307514_10004421_pt1 | contig 12939 bp, 6 predicted proteins | sample 16_EM_MG_FD_203088 | JGI IMG/M metagenome (GOLD analysis project Ga0307514, IMG submission 203088) | Populus trichocarpa ectomycorrhiza microbial communities from riparian zone in the Pacific Northwest, United States - 16_EM | ecosystem: Host-associated > Plants > Roots > Unclassified | place...
TGGAAATAGTCAGAAACATCAAGCTCTCAGCAAAAATATTTGAGTTCAAAATTAGGCAGATCACACCATTTTTGTGCCAGAAAGGAAACAAACAAGATAAATGACATTGCAGTTAGTTTGTAACTCACGAAGCACATTCAGAAACGTTTCCCTTGTTCTGATTCTCCAGTATAGCCATAATCAGCTGCTTGTTCTCTTCTAAGTACTGCATGAATCACAAATAATCACCGTCTTAAACTTATAATCGAACAATGAATTTCATTTTCTAACCAATTTTTAGGCATTGTCTGTTCCATCATAAACAATCAAATCAATTACTAATTAGTAAGTTGTCAGGGTCTATGTTTTGCATAAGAAAAATCTACTTGACACAAATGCTTCAATGTAGGTCACAAAAGCATAATTACGTTGAACCCCATTACAAAGAATAGAACCAGAGGCAGATCAAAAGAACACTCATGTTGAATCCTTATTAACATTAACTAATTGGCGAAACCTGCCTTGTCTTTCATTTTTAACAGAAGAACCACCACCACAGTACCATCCTCTCAATTACCTCAACAATTGTAACCATCCGTGCCTCATCAATTATTTGATCACAGAATGACAGCCAAACTGCTATCCTTTTTTGTTTGGAAGTAATCAAAATTCTCTACTCTAACACACAATCCCTCATTTTATTTTCAAAAGAACACCAAAAATCAGAGAATATGAACAATTCCCAACAGGCCAGCAATATATACATGTAAAACATGGTCAAACAAAGAACTAAACTTTAAACAAACCCCATCAACAACAAGAAAACTGCCAACCCAGAAACACAACAAGCAAAAAAAATCAATAAAACCAAGTTTTAAAGCTCAGAGGGAACACCTTGATCAACTAACACCATTGTCCAGGATTTATAGACACAAGTTAGACAAACAAGTCCTACTACTCTTACCACAAACAAATGCATGCAAGAGGCCAAATCCATTACCAAAAAAAAAAAAAAAAACCATATCTAGCATGCCCACATTTTAACTTTTTGGAAAAAAAAAATGAAGTGTGTGTACCTTTTGAATCTGCTCAGTGGTGATGCTCAACATTTGTTGCGGTGACTGCTGCATTTAAAAAACAAAACCCAAAAACCCTAACTGCAGATAAGAAATTAAAAAAAAAAAGATTGAGAGAACCAAAGAAAGGAAAAGGTTTGTATAGAGAATTCTGAGGGTTACACCATGACCCTCGAGAAAAATAAAAATAAAAATGTATTCTTTTTGTTTCTCTTTTGCTAAATTTGGTAACAAGACAAGGATTCCCAAACGGTGCCGCGTCAAAGGGTTGTTTTATAGCGTGGGAAGAGACGTCGGACCTGTCAGGCTGGCTAACATGGAATCTAGACTAATCCGCGTTAAAAAATACACAAAAAAAATAAAAAATAAATTGGCTAACCTAGTAAAAGTTTTCAATTAATTCAAAACTTAACACTTGTTGATTTTTTTAATTTTTTTTTATTAAAACAACATGATTTTAATAATTTTAATTTTTTTTAAAATTGATCCCTCTAACCTAAATCTTTTCCCTATTAAAGTTTTACAGCTATGGAAGCATCCCTTTTGTCTGGAAGGGACAAGGAGAGTAGGAAGGCTGGGGGTTTGGTTTGGTAGTAGGTGGATTTTCTTGCCACATTATTATTTATTATCTAAATTGAAAATTTATTTATTTATTTATTGATTTTGATATTTAATATTCATGTATATGCCTTAAATACATATAATTTTTATTTTATATTGAATAATAAATAATATTTATACAATGAATAATAAAAAATCAATAAATAAAAAATAAGCTTTTTACGCCCTAAATATTTATAATAGAATATAAATATAATAGAAGAGATTTCAAGTTTCGATTTATGATTGGTATTTCGCCATTAAAATAGAATACGTCGTCGTACAAGACAAGGAGTAACACCAGCGAGCAAAGACAAAGGGCTTGACACCATTTTAGAATTGAAGAGAGAAAAGAAGAGAAAGAATGGGTTACGTATTGAGAGTGAGATTGGCTTCATTCTTTGCAGGAGCAGCAACAGCATCATTTGCAGGACTCTATCTCCTTTACCAAGATTTCAAGGTTGCCCATGATGCCATCTCTCAACAGGTAATCATCAAAATCTAAATAAAAAAAAACTGCTCTTTTTAAGCTGAATTTTGCAGTCAATATTCACTCCATTTAGCATCCGTGAAAAAGGCAGCGACTTGAGGCTCAATTGGTCCTTATTGCAACATATTAATCATGGGTTTTCATTTTTATCGTCTCTTTTTCACTGTGTTTCTTCGCTTGAGTTGTGCATGTTGTGGAATGGTATTTGTCTGTTGGCATTTGAGAAAAAAAGGTAGAAACTTGAGGTTCAATTAGTCCTTATTGTGAAATTTTAATCATGGGTTTTGAATTTTTTTCTCTCTCTATTTTTATTGTTTTGGTTTTTGCTCTTGATTTTTTGTTTGTTGTGGAAGAATATATGCTTACTGGGAACTTAGTAGATTGATATTAAAATGTGGATCATCTGTATTGATTGCTCTTTTATATGGAATTTAGTAGTACTAAAGAAGTTCGAGGATCCTAAGAGGCAATAAAAATGGTATAGAAGCAGTAAAGCTAGTTGGAGAGAGGTTATATTTGGGAGAAATACGTAGAAGAAGTATATCCTTGTAAGTTGAGAAGGTAGATTTACAAGATTAATTTGTTAATGGTAACTGTACGTGTTTTATGCTCCTGGTGTTGGTCGCTTTTGCAGTGTTACCCTGTCTTTATGTGCTTGTTACTAGGTGTTGGTTGTGTTAATTTAAGGTTATATGGGCTCTTTTCGCAGGATGCTTTACTTACTTGCATTCTTTGATGAGAATTCCATGTCGCCTGTTCAGACAGAAATCAAATCATAATTTGTCACAACTAATGCAATTTTTGTGGAAAACATGCATTTGAAGTCAAAAAAGTAACTGTGGTTTACTTTTGTCTAGAGAAATCGTACAAATAGTAGAGAATGATTTGCAAGTCTGGTAATGGTATCAGAGGACACCAATTGAAATTCCATTGCACATCCAATTTTTAATCTCTTGATTGTATCTTCGTGGTTCATATAACATTCTTCGAGCATTGCCCCCCTTAATGCTGCATCAAAGTGTTTAATCTCTTGTTGCAACATGGAAAAGGGCATAACTGACTGAAGAATGTTAGAATGCTAATTCTGTTATCATCTGTTCATAAGATATTGTAAAAGAAACAGTAGGAATATTGCTCTTGCTTTGCATTGAAATAAATTTTTGGGTGGAGTTATTAGCTCTCCATCAAGTGTTAATGGCACAGTACTTTTCTCTCTTTAAAGGTGAAGGGCCGTTAACAACTGATGGAGTGTTAATAGCCCCAGCCTAAAGATTTTCTGTTCTTCTGGATTAAATGCATGCTTTACAATTGACGTTACCTGCAGCATTATTCTCAAAGGAAGGACCATGGTTTCCTTCTTTAAGTTTTTCTGAATGTGCAAGGCTGTAGGATAGTGGGTTTATAATACAGGACATGAAAGATTCTTTTTGTGTGCATGTTTGGAGAACTTGTGAATTTGCTACTCATATGCTATTATTTACTCTTTCATTCTCCAGGTGGAAAGTGCTCATGAATCACTTGATAGACGGATCTCTGCATTGGAAAAATTGAAACAAAGTGAAGCTCCACAGCCTCTGCAAGCAACAGAATAGGAGATTCAAGATGTTCTACTGTAGTTTGATGTTGTGGCTTCAGACATGTTTTTCTGATAATGCTGTTGGTTTCTATATGGATTTTGTCTCCTTGTTAAAGAATAATCATGACTCCTAACTCTGTATGGTAATACTCAATCAGTTTAAAGAGTCTTCCTGAAGAGGCAAGATTGCAATCTCTATTGGATGATTGGCAATGTATGAGTATTCAAATTTTATATGTGGTTGATATTATTATGTAAGATGTTGGAAAAGTATTTATACATCATGTCTTAAAAGTTGCTGGGTTTTTTTTAGCAACGGCTGGTTAGTTTCTAATGATAGTCTTATTATTTGGTGTACCATATCATCTGAAGGCGTGAATCCGTGAGTGTGGATTCGTCTTAGTAACTGGACATTTTTGTCACTTGTAATTGCTGTAAATAATGCACACCATTCTTGCAGATGCAACTATAGAAGTTTTCATTTGAGATGATGATAAGCTGCGATAAAATCATTACTTGTGCTTCCTATCTCAATAGGAAGAGATAAATGGGAAACTTACACAGATGAGTGTTGCTCGCATTTTGATTCATGGATTGTCCTGAATCGATATGATTTTATCTGGGAACTAGTTGGTGCTTCTATATTGTTTGATTTGCTGTGCTCTGGCAGGACAAGCCTCCCACCTCACCTCGACGACAGTTATTAGAGGCATTTGGAAGGAACACAGCAAAAAAAAAAGGCTGCTTGTTGTGCGCTAATGATCAATCCTGATCATCTTTTTTGGCACATGGAAAGCATCAAAGCTCAAAGTTAGCTCTTCATATTTCACGCATATTCAGCATGCAATAATACAGGGTCTGTGTAAGAGAGCCTTGATGAAAACCTGACTTTCTATAACAGGTCAGGACTCAGGAAGGATATAAGATGTTTTGGTTCGAATTGTTTCTGTTATTTACTCTTCTTTCATGCTTATCATGCAATTTTATAAGAGAACCTACTACATCTCTCATGGATGGTCTCTTATCAGCCACTGATTCAGTGCACTCAAGTGCCAATTCTAGCAGTTTCAAAGCCTTTTGTTGCTCATCTCTATCCCAGAAACTGATTTCTCTATCAAGGAAGCAAACACATTCATCATTCTCTTGCAGCTTCTTCCTCGTCCAGGAAACGATATCCAGACCTTCTTCAAAGCTGGGGTCTACTGGAAACTTTCTGCAAACAATCTCTAACAAAATGACTCCGTAGCTGTATACATCGACTTTCTCTGTCAATCGGATTGAGTATGCATTTTCTGAAATTTTGGACAAGGAAAAAGGAGAAACACAAGACAGGAATTAGTATTTGAGCTTCGACATAAATTTTTCATGATTAATGAACCGAAAGAACGGTTTAGCTTGGTAGAAAGCGACTTACCTGGTGCCATGTAACCTAGAGTTCCTACAATTCTAGACCTCGTCGAGCTTGAATCAGAATCAAGAAGCATTTTTGACATCCCAAAATCTCCAACCTTGGGTTCCAATTCAGAATCCATCAAAATGTTATCTGATTTGACATCTCTGTGAATGATTTGTGGCACGCAATCATGATGAAGGTAAGAAAGGCCTTGTGCAACACCAAGAGCAATGCGATATCGGGTGTCCCAATCCAAAGCCATGCGTGGTTCATGTCTGTGTAGGACATCAAATAATGTTCCTCCAGGCATGAATTCAGTTACAATGAACCCGTAACCATCTTTAATGCAGTAACCCCCCATTCTCACGATATTTCGATGCCTGACTACGCTCAAAGTTCTCATTTCAAGGCTAAAGTTATCCCCAGACAAGCTCACCTTCTTGACAGCCCAATGCTTTCTGGAGTTTGCGGATTCTGTCCTGTAAACTGTGCCATGCTTGCCTCTCCCAATTACATATTCCTCACTCCTGCCTTCTGTAGCACGCATTATATCTTCAAACTGTAAATCTTCTGGCAAATCTTCAGTATGCGATCGACATTCACGAAGAAGTGATTGATCACGGTGATATTTATGTTGAAGGACTCGAACCACTATTATGTAAACCACAGAACAAAGCAATGCCATAGAGATAACAACACATATAATGACACCAGCCAACGCATGCCGGTCAAGCCTTCTTGTATGGCCTTCTCTAACATTCTTGCAGTCTCTTGCATCATTACCTGGCAAACAAAGTTCAGGATTTCCAAGAAAAGACCCTGGATATGAAGCCATTATTCTAATCCATGAAGTTGGAAGCTTGCCAGAGAGTTGATTGAATGATATGTTGACAAAGTAAAGGGAGATCATGTTGTTGAGTTCTGTCGGCATCTCACCATAGAAGCTGTTGCATGAGAGATCAAGAATCTGTAACTTGTCTAGATTGCCAAGGCACCCAGGGATTTTACCAGAAAGCTTATTATAGCTCAGATTAAGAACTGAACTAAAATGGTTGATCTTACTCAAACTGCAAGGAATAGGACCTTCAAGCATGTTACTGCTAAGCTGCAATTCAAAGAGACCTTGAAGAGGAGAGAAGGAGTCAGGAATAGCTCCACTAAGTTTGTTCTCTTGAAGGAGAAGGCTTTCTAATTTTTCCAATGAAGTAATCTCTGAAGGAATTTTTCCTGACAACTGATTCTTACTCAAGTCTATTTTAATGAACTTTCTGCAATGACTGAGGTCAGAGGGAATGCTTCCCGTTAAATTATTAGAAGAAAGTCTCAAGGCTTGAAGATTTGCAAGCTTTCCAAGCTCAGGAGGTATAGAGCCAGAGAATTTGTTCCCTGAAAAATCAATCATCGATAGATTGCTCCAAGAACCAAACACTGCAGGTATTTTTCCTTCAATCAAGTTTCCTCTAACTTCCAAGTAAGAAATCCCAGAGTTCCTCTCCAAATCGGTTGGTATACTCCCCTCTAGAAGATTGTTACTAAGAATCACCCTCCTTAGAGACAAACACTTGCCAATCTCAACCGGAAAGATCCCATTAAACCTGTTGTCCCCAAGGGTCAGAACTCTCAGATTATTGCCATTGCATACATTAGGAGGAATTGGTCCGTAAAGGTGGTTCGAGGTTAGGTCGAGTCTATCAAGATCTGGAGAATTTTTCCCAAGATCAAATGGTACCTCACCAGTAAGATCATTATGAGCAAATGAAAGATAGGTGAGTTTTGTAAAATTGGTGATTTCAGATGGGATTATACCACTCAAATTATTGCTATACAGAGCTAATATTTTAAGGTTGCTCAATCTCCCTATCTGCCTTGGAATATGGCCTTCAACAAAATTATTGGACAAGAAAAGAACCTCAAGATTCTCAAGATTACATATTTCAGGAGGGATGTTCCCTCCTACAAGGTTATTCTGAAGCCTAAATTCAACAAGTGAACTGCAATTTCCAAGCTCAGCAGGCAATGAGCCATCAAGCTTATTGTCAAAGAGAATTAGATTGGTCAAATATTGGAGAGTTCCAACTAATCTAGGAATATGACCAACAAGATTATTACCAGAAAGAGCAATGGTCATAAGCTGAGGGCATTGAGAAATCCTCTCAGATATTGTGCCATTCAGCTTGTTCCCTGAAAGAACAAGCTCTTGTAAATTTTCAAGACCCCATAAAGTTTCTGGAATTTCCCCTTCAAGTTTGTTTCCATCAAGATAAAGAACTTCAAGTTGCAAAAGACCCTTGAAAATCTCTGGTGCAATGACTCCTTCAAAATTGTTTTGAGAGGCGATAAACACGGTAAGGTTTTGGCAATTACTGAGAGTAGAAGGAAGAGATCCAGAAAATGCATTCTCATGAATCAAAAGATCAGAGATTGCGCAGGAAGGTAAGAAATTTGGCAACAACCCTGTTAGGTTATTTGTGTTAAGATACATAAAATTCAACTTTGGCAGAGAAAATATTTCACTTGGAACCGCTCCACTCAAATAATTGTTATACAACCCTAGGTATTCAAGGTTGGTGCAAAAGCTTACCTCAGGAGGAATATTACCAGAAAGAGAGTTGTAGCCGAAGTCTAACTGTACAAGCTTCTTTGATTTGAAAACATCAGCAGGAATTGAACCTTCCAAGCCATTGTCATTGAGAAGAATGGTATTTAGTTGACCACAGTTTACAAGCAAGTGAGGAATAACACCGGTGAAATGGTTTCCACTAAGATCAAGTAAGACCAAATGTTTATGGCGGCAGAGATAAGAAATGGAGTTGTTCAAGACACCAGAAAGACCATATCCTGACAGGTTTAAGGCCTTGACTTGAAAACTTTTGTTGGGATAGCAAGAAACTCCAGGCCATTGGCAAGGAGAGGAAGATGAGCTTGATTGGTTCCATGGCAAGAGCTTTTGAGAAAGTAACGGAAGACTATCTTGGAACTTGAGAAGGTCGATTGCTGATGAAGGTAATGAGGCTGGTGAAGAAGCTTGGAAAAGGGTAAGAGAGATTAGAACAAAACATTGGCAAAGCAGAAACATGGTAACTAATGATCATAGACCAAACTAAACATGACAAGGGAAGTGGTTTGTACCGAAGTTGTGAGCTATATTCTCTGTCTGTGTAATGGTTTTTCTTCTGAATTTATAATGTTTTTTTACTGTTTCCTATGAAACTTTGATGTCTTTATGTGTGTAGATGAGGTGGGGCGGCAAATGCTCTTTATGGGGAAACTAATGGCAGCAGATGTAAAGAAAGAGGTCCAAGGTGTTCGTTTTGGTCGTTTTGTGCAACTTTGACACTTGAATATTTGAGAGAATGTGAAGCTTTGCTTAAAAGAAAAGTTAAATAAGGGCCATGTTGAGGAGATAAGGTGACTATGATTTTTGCCATCTGCCATCTTATTATTTTAAGCCAGAATCATGCACGTCACCAATATAAAAATGATGTTGTTTTCAAGACTCATTAGGGCCAACGTTACTTCAACATTTCTCCATCAATGAAGTATACACAAAGGCACCCTAGCAAATTATTATACCCTTCGTATATTCAATGCTTTCTTTTAACCTCGTGTTAAACAAGTGGATTGTTGCACAACACCAACCTCTAGGCTCTAGGTCTTCCATCTTTTGAGTTCATTCACCAATGAGTTATCTATTAATTCATCTTAAAATCAATTTAAAAGAGGATTTAATCTCGATTGATTTGAAAACTAATTTGAAGACATTATTTACCAATACAACTTATTATTACATCCTTTGTATATTCAATGCTTGCCTGATTCTCTAGTTAATATAGACATTCCTGGTCTGTTGGTTGCTCCAGATTTGTTGCTGATGAGTCCCATTTCCAATTTGGGATTCTTACTATTTCAGCATGTACACAACAATGAGCTTTGCTGCCTATAGGATGATGCACTTGCCAGCAGCCATAAAAACCTGCACCAGCATCATTTGGGGCACTCTATTTCCTTCATAAAGACTACAAGCTCGCCCATGATTCCTTGTTACCACTTGGATATAGGGATATCTCAAGGTAGAAGAGTTTGAAACTGAGGGTGCATGGGGGAGGTATTTGCCCACCAATATTGTTGTTTGGCAGCTTGATAAACTCTAATGTCGTCAACTGCTCTAATTTTACTCTAGACAATAGTTGTAGATATGGCAAGTTTTCTAAACAAGCTGGGAGCATACCTCCTCGATTATTTTTATATTTTTAGTGTTTAAATATAAGATAATATAATATATTTTTATTTTAAATAAATAAGTTTCGTAATAATAAATTATATCTTGAGTTTTGGCCCTTCCTATTATATAATTCCAGCTCCACCCCTGACTGTGTTGGCTACTAATTAACATCCATTCTCCATGGATTATCTTCTTAGTATCCGGAGGAAAACCAGCACCTTAACTTGAGAAATAAAACTAGTGCTTTCCCAACAGCCTTTAATAAGAAACTGCATAGAAGTGATCAGAGTTATAAAAAGTGAGTTAACCTATTTAACTCTCCAAATCTAGGAGAAGGTAAATGTGTCAGCTGCAACGGACGAAGGGAAGGGCCAAGGCGAAGGGAAGATGCGTATAACACATGTAGAATACTATGAAAAGCTAAGAACTCCATCCCTGAGACTAAGCATTGATAATAATATCTACAGTTGAGAGACCAAAGAGTTGAGTTAAACTGGAGAGACATCTAAGGGGATGAAACTCTCTCATGAGAATATTTGAAGACTCTCAAAATATTTACTCAACTAGAACGATCAGAAGAAAGAATTAAAAACAAGGTCGTTCATGATTTCTAGTGGTTCGAAAACTTGAGAGCGTTTCCTCATTGGAATTGCAAGTGTGTCCTTGAACTACCTTTGGTTTTAGCTTGTTTGTTGCTGTCTTTCTTTTCATCACCAGCCATGCTTGTGTTTAATTTACATTGCCAAGGCTTACCCTAGGGGGAACATCACCTGAAATTAAAGAACTATGAATGACATTTAGAAATGTAATTAAGCAGATATATATTGAAGCTCCTAAGCCATTGTGATACAGAAGTCGGCCACAGTTTCCAAGTAGGAGGGGATTAGTCCACTAAAATGTTTCTACCGAGGTCAAGAAGACCAAATGTTTGAGATGGGAAATATGGAATTTTTCAAGATACCAAAAACCCCGAATCCTGACAGGTTTAAGGCCTTGACTTGAAGTCTGCTGTTGGAGGATAACAAGAAACTAGTTGAGAAGGTGAAAAATATTGTTATGCAGATAATTTTTAAAAGTTAAAAGATCAAGGGGTACGAAGATTAGGATTCTTTCCAATGAGTAACGGATAATGCAGAATAATAAGAAAACAAAAATGGTATGCAGATAAGCATAATGCATAGATGAAAGATATTTTAAAAAATGTGAAATATGATCATAAAAGAAGGAAATATGTCTGTAATGAAGGAGGAAATTGATGATATTTGCATGTAAGGAAGAAAGAATCTCTACCCTCCTATAACTGACAGTTGCTCACCACAATGGAAATACGATTTTTCTGAAAAATTCAATTGTAATTCTACCTCTCATCCAATTATCTAGCTATAGTCTTCAGAAACATGATAGTTATTCCAATCCAGCATCCTAATTAAGCCCTCCCTAAAGAACATTAATTCCCCCTTTCCCAGTGAACATGATCATATTGTCCTTCACTAAAATCCTTCACCTGCCAGTAGAATACATGACTTAAAAAGAATAGTTGACTCTCGATACTGTGCTCATGTTCCATACCAGTTCCTATAATCAGATTCAGCTGTCATTTCTATCCACTTGGTCACAGGGAGCTTCCTATATCTGTACATGCAACATTAAGCCCTAACGAGATACAATGCCCACAGAGAGAACAAATCAGTGTTCATAGATGCACAACTGCGAAAATTGTTAGTAAATGTATCCTACATTGAATAAATAAACTTTAAAAACAATACATAAAGTCGAGAATGAGCCACCCACCACAAGTCTTTCGGATGAAAATAAAATCAACAGCGTAGTCACAGCCTGGATACCCTGGACTAAGCTTAAGGAGAAGCAAGTTGAAGAACAACAAACATAGAATGAAGGTGTAAATTTCATATAGAGCCTGCCAAATCAAGCCTGAACCCTGGATTCCCCCACTAAGCTGAGTCCTAGATGTACAAATGTTCCATTCCCAGCTGGTGGAGAAAAAGAAGTGAATATTTCTTGCTGTACTCTTCATCGGAAGTCAATAAATTAATTAATCATATCCAAGAGCAGCAGAACTCAAGATTTGAGTGGAGATAATAGTCTTTTATGGGAATTTACTGATAAAAACACAGCTCAAGACGGAGCAATACAGAAGCTAGTGGTTTTCTAATGTTTGTTAGACCTGTTGGGATTATTTTAATCCCAATAAGAAATCCTCTCATGTCTTCACTCCCTCCAGAAATTATGGTGGCGCGCCGTAATTATGCTTATTTCTTGTGATATTATTATTGAGTAACATGTTGTATTGGTGTTTTCACATATGATTCACTGTTGAGTTGGAAGAATGATATCACAAGATAAAATAAAAGGTTAAAGGATGACTTGAGATAAAAAAAGATAAATAAATCTAAAAAAAACAGCAATTAAAATAATAAAGGTTAAAATAATAAAAATAAAAAAAATCAAAGGACAACAATAAATTTTTAATTTCATATTTAAATTGAAAAGAATAAAAATATTAACAATAAAAAAGAATAAAGACCAAAATAATAATAAAAAAGCAATACGCAATCAACCTAGATTCAATTGTGAAATTAAAAAAAATAAAAATTTTATAAAAAAAATTGAGAAAAACAAATCAAAAGAATAAAGATCAAGTTGAAAACACAGTATATGATTGAAAAATCGAACATGTAGAATTTTTCAACATGTTTTTTTACATAAAAAAATTTAAATATAAATAAAAAAACTTATGAACGCATCTAATTACATAAATTACAAACTATTTTGTAAATAAATTAAAAAAGTCATCAATGATAAATAAAAATAAAATTGAAAAAACTTGAGTGACAAATATAAATCAAGATATTTAATATCGTAATATAAGTCATTTGTCCAATTGTGTTTAATTAATATATTTATAAAAATCAATCTACAATAGAAATTGACACACACATTAAATTTATTGAATAAAAAAAAGAAAGAAAATTCCATGTAGGGCTGCACATATTAAAAATATTCTAAAAAAAAGTTTTTTTAGAATTAAAAATAAGTTTAATCTATATAAAATATAAAAAAATTATAGATAAATTACACTAACCTCATAAAAAAATTAAACACACTCAATATAATTAAAAAACAATTTTTATTTCAAAAATGTTAAATAAGCTAAAAAAATCATAGAGAAGGGGTATTAAATAAAACATAAATACAAATATTATTCTTAAAAATACATATAAAAAAATAGTAATTAAAAAAAAATAAAAATAAAAATATATATATAAAAAAAAGAATGAAGTCAGACCTAGTGTCTGACACATAAAAAAGAGCCCACACGCAAGCCTTTATTTTTTTTTCTAAAGTCAATGGGGTAGATGACTTTGTCAAGAAAAAATAAACAACGCGTCATCTATAATTGTCCAAAATCTGACACTGTGGCGACTAGAAAAACAAGGCTCTTATTTTTTAATCCAAAAACCTATTTTCAACCTATTTTTTTTATTATTACAAACACTTAGGAAACACCAGTGAAACCTTGTTTCCTTAAAAAACACAAAAAACTACCTCAAAACCCATAATCAACATGAAAATAAAAAAATT
>Ga0307514_10004422_pt1 | contig 12937 bp, 6 predicted proteins | sample 16_EM_MG_FD_203088 | JGI IMG/M metagenome (GOLD analysis project Ga0307514, IMG submission 203088) | Populus trichocarpa ectomycorrhiza microbial communities from riparian zone in the Pacific Northwest, United States - 16_EM | ecosystem: Host-associated > Plants > Roots > Unclassified | place...
CGGCGGCTACAGCGGACTGTGGACCGCGCTCCTCGCCAAGGAACGCGACCCGGGGCGGGATGTCGTGCTGCTGGAGGGCCGCGAGGTGGGCTGGGCCGCCTCCGGCCGCAACGGAGGCTTCTGCGCCGCCTCCCTCACCCACGGCCTGCCCAACGGACTGACCCGCTGGCCGGACGAGATCCACAAGCTCCAGGAACTGGGCGCCCGCAACCTCGACGAGATCGAGAGGGCGGTCGCCCGGCACGACCTCGACTGCGACTTCGAGCGCACCGGCGAGATCGACGTGGCGACCGAGACGTACCAGGCGAGTGAACTGCTCGACTGGTACGAGGAGATGGAACGCGAGGGCCTCGCCGACGGCGTGGAGTTCCTGGACGCGGAGGCGGTACGGGAACAGGTGGCCTCACCGACCTTCCAGGCGGGCCTCCACGACCGCCGGGGCGTGGCCATGCTCCACCCGGCGAAGCTCGCCTGGAACCTGAAGCGGGCGTGCGTCCGGCTCGGCGTCCGCGTCCACGAGCACACCCCCGCCCTCACCCTGAAGCCGTACGGCGCCGGGATGGCCGTACGCACTCCCTACGGCCAGGTCCGCGCCCGCCGGGTCGCGCTCGGCACGAACGTCTTTCCCAGCCTGGTCAGGCGCGTGAGGGCGTACACGGTCCCGGTCTACGACTACGCGCTGATGACCGAGCCCCTGAGCGCCGGCCAGCTGGCCTCCATCGGCTGGAAGAACAGACAGGGGCTGGGGGACAGCGCCAACCAGTTCCACTACTTCAGGCTGTCGGCCGACAACCGTGTCCTGTGGGGCGGCTACGACGCGATCTACCCGTACGGCGGCCGGATGCGCGCCGAGTACGACGACCGTCCGCAGACCTACGCCAAGCTCGCCGGGCACTTCTTCACCTGCTTCCCGCAACTGGAGGACGTCCGCTTCACCCACGCGTGGGGCGGCGCGATCGACACCTGTTCGCGCTTCTCGGCGTTCTACGGCACGGCCCACCACGGGAAGGTGGCGTACGCGGCGGGCTACACGGGCCTCGGGGTCGGGGCCACCCGGTTCGGCGCGGACGTGATGCTGGACCTGCTGGCGGGGGAGTCCACGGAGCGCACCTCGCTCGAGATGGTCCGCAAGAAGCCGCTGCCGTTCCCGCCCGAGCCGTTCGCCTGGACGGGCATCGCCCTCACCAAGTGGTCGCTGGCCCGGGCGGACGCGCACGGCGGCCGGCGCAACCTGTGGCTGCGGACGATGGACCGTCTGGGCCTGGGCTTCGACAGCTGATCCGCCGTAGGTGATCCGGTTCAATCCAACGTGGCGCCGAAACCGGCGTAATGCATGCCGGGGGTTGCCCTCTCCCCAGTGACGCGATTCGCGTGCACAGAGAAAGGGAGGTCCCCTCATGACTGGGGTGAAGACGGCGCTGGAGTGGCTCGCATCCGCCGCACCAGACCCCGAGGCCTGTCGCTGGGAGTGGGAGCGCAGCCCGCTGGGGGTCGCACTCCTGCCCGCCGGCAAGGCCTGGGACGTACTGATCCTGCCGGGCGAACTCGGCTGTCCCACCTTCGACGTCGTCAACCGCGTCCTCGACCGACCGGGCCCGGTGCTCGTCGACTTCGACCACGCCCGTATGGGTTTCCTCGTCCCGCCGGGCACCGCGGCCCACTGGCTCGGCACGGGCATCCGTACGGCGGGCGTCGGCACCTGGATCGTCGTGCCGTACCCGGGGTGCTCCACCGGCACAGTCCGCTGGCTGGTTCCCCCCGACGGCTCCGGCACCCTCACCGACCCGGCGCTCCTCGAACTGGCCATGCACGAGGCGGTGGCGGACCTGGCGGGGGATGTGGGGGGCTAGGACGGGCTAGGACCTGTCCTGAACGCGACGGTCCGCGCCTCGACCGGCGGGCTTCCCCCGGCCGAGGAACAGCCACAGCGACGAGAGCAGCACCGCACACAGACACCAACTGGCCACGACGTCCAGCGGCCAGTGGTAGCCGTGGCGGACCAGGCCGAAGGAGACGCCCAGGACGAGCAGGGCGCAGACGGCGAGGAGGGCGCGGCGGGCGGGGGCGCGCAGCCAGGGCAGCAGGAGCAGGGTCGCGGAGCCGTAGGCGAGGGTGGCCGTGGCGGTGTGGCCGGAGGGGAAGTAGCCGGTTCCCGGGGGTACGGCCGGGGTGCCCGGGCGGGCGATGAGTTCCTTCAGCGGGATGATCAAGGCCGGGGCCAGCGCCATCAGGAGGGCGGCGGCCGTGACCGGAAGCCACCAGCGGTCTGTACCAGCGCGGCGGGAGCGTCGGCCGGCGCAGGCCAGGGCGACGACCAGGACCGGCACCGCCACCTGGACATTGCCCAGGTCGGCGAGGAGTTGGGAGAAGCGGTCCGGGTGCACCAGGGCGCGGCTGACGCGCTCGTCCACGCGCACCAGCGGACCGTCGGCGACGACCTGCCAGGTGATCAGCGCGAAGAGGAGGGCCGAAAACCCCAGCAGGCCCAGAAGCCCGAGAAGGAGGAAGGAGGCCGGCCGCCCCGGAACAGGGGGGGTGGTTCCGGGGCGGCCGATCGGATCGGATGGTCGCGCGCCCCGGGGGGTTTGGGGCGAGCGACTGTCCGATCGGTGAGGAGATCCGGAGCCAGAGGCCCCGTTTGTGTGCGCGAGGGCACGACCAGGTCGAAGCTGGGGAGGCCTCGGCCTGAACTCGCCCGCAGTTTCCCACGGGCGGGGTGTATCTCTCATCTGGGTAGAACCTACGGCAGCGGGTGGGCTCAGGACAGGCGGAATCGAGTCCTGTCATCTACCTCGCACACCTTCTTCACACCGTCTGCCGTTGGTGCGATCAGGTGTGCGGGACGACCGTCAGATGCGCGCGAAGGCCTGCTCGATGATGTCGAGGCCCTCGTTCAGCAGGTCCTCGCCGATGACCAGCGGCGGCAGGAAGCGCAGGACGTTGCCGTAGGTGCCACAGGTCAGGACCAGCAGGCCCTCCTGGTGGCAGGCCTTGGCCAGCGCGGCCGTCGCCGCCGGGTTGGGCTCCTTCGTCGTACGGTCCGCGACCAGTTCGATGGCGATCATCGCGCCGCGGCCGCGGATGTCGCCGATGATGTCGAACTTCTCGGCCATGGCGGCCAGGCGGGATTTCATCGTCGCCTCGATCGCCTTCGCCCGGGCGTTGAGGTCGAGCTCCCTCATCGTCTCGATCGCGCCCAGCGCGCCCGCGCAGGCGACCGGGTTGCCGCCGTAGGTGCCGCCCAGGCCGCCCGCGTGCGCGGCGTCCATGATCTCGGCGCGGCCGGTCACCGCGGCCAGCGGGAGGCCGCCGGCGATGCCCTTCGCCGTGGTGATCAGATCCGGGACGATGCCCTCGTCCTCGCAGGCGAACCACTGGCCGGTGCGGCAGAACCCGGACTGGATCTCGTCGGCGACGAAGACGATGCCGTTGTCGGCGGCGAACCTGCTGATCGCCGGGAGGAAGCCCTTGGCCGGCTCGATGAAGCCGCCCTCGCCGAGGACCGGCTCGATGATGATCGCGGCCACGTTGTCCGGACCGACCTGTTTGGTGATCTGGTCGATGGCCTGCGCGGCGGCCTCCGGGCCCGCGTTCTCCGGACCGGTCGGCCAGCGGTAGCCGTAGGCCACCGGCACCCGGTAGACCTCGGGCGCGAACGGGCCGAAGCCGTGCTTGTACGGCATGTTCTTCGCGGTCAGCGCCATGGTGAGGTTCGTACGGCCGTGATAGCCGTGGTCGAAGACGACGACCGCCTGCCGCTTCGTGTGCGCACGGGCGATCTTCACGGCGTTCTCGACGGCCTCGGCGCCACTGTTGAACAGGGCGCTCTTCTTCGCGTGGTCACCCGGCGTGAGCTCGGCGAGGGCCTCGGCGACCTCCACGTAGCCCTCGTAGGGGGTGACCATGAAACAGGTGTGGGTGAAGTCGGCGAGCTGGGCGGAGGCCCGGCGTACGACGGCCTCGGCGGAGGCGCCGACGGAGGTGACCGCGATGCCGGAGCCGAAGTCGATCAGACGGTTGCCGTCGACGTCCTCGATGATTCCGCCGCCCGCCCGCGCGGTGAACACGGGCAGCACGGAGCCCACACCGGCCGCGACCGCGGCGGTACGGCGGGCCTGCAGCTCCTGCGACTTCGGGCCGGGGATGGCGGTGACGACGCGGCGCTCCTGCGGAAGTGCGGTCATGAGAGCTCCCTGAAGATCTTGCGAACCGGAGATTCCGGGTGGGCGTCTTTCGGACGCTTGAGGTCCTTTCTCGCAGGCTAGAACGGGGCATGGAGGGTGGGCATGCTCCATGTGGGCGGTGTCGGAGACGCCTGTTGTCCGCGGTGGACATGGCGGTGGACATGGTGTGGGCATCGCGGTGGACATGGTGGTGGGTACGGCGGTCGGCACAGCGGTGGACACGGCGGCCGGGACCGTGCGGCACCGGCCACCCGGCCGCGTAACGGTGAACTCCCCTTCCAGGGGCGTTAGATTGACTCGCTGATGGTGGACGGAACGGCTGGTCAAGGGGCGAGGGCGATGGACAGCGACGGGACGCAGGACGCGCGGGGTACGCATGCGAACCCGGTGCCACGTCCGGCGGGGCCCCCGGAGGTGCCCGCGATGCCGCCGCGGCCTCCCGCGGCACCGGGCATGCCGCCGATGCCGGACGGGTCGGCCTTCCTCACCTGGCTGCGGGCACCCCGCCCGGAGGCGGCACCGGGCATGTGGCGGTTCGGCCACCGGCCCCGTCCCGAGGAGGAGCCCGAGCAGATCCCGACCCGGCAGCTGCTCAGCGGCGCGGTGATCGCGTTCCTGGTGGGCTGGCTGGTCTGGTCCCTGCTGTGGAACGGCTACCTCGGCGGTTGGTGGGTGCTGCCCCTGGAACTCTTCACCCCGGACTCCTGGCGGCACAGCGAGGACCGCGTCGGCAACGCGGTCCTCTGGTACGGCTACTACACCCTGATCGCCTTCACGATCATGTTCGTCGTCGGCCGTCTCGGCCGCTGGGGCGAGATCTGGCGCCGCTTCGGCCCACCCGCCTGGAGCCGGGCCGCACCGACGCCCGAGCGAGCCCCGACCCCCGAGCAGGACCCCGCCGAGTGGCCCCAGCTGCGTGCCGCCGGCGCAGCCGACGCCGCCGAACGGCTCGCCGCCGAGGCCCGCGCCGGGCTGATGCGGGACGTCGACCACGCCCGGATCACCCGCGCCTGGCAGGGCGTACGCAGTGGCCGGCACAGCCTCGCCACCTTCACCGGCGCCGTGCTCCAGGAGGGTGCCGCGGCCTGTCTGCACCCCTCCGGGGAACGCGACCTGCCGACCCGGCTAGCCCGCCACGACCTGGTCACCGGCCAGGTACGCCTGGGCACCACGGCCGACGACGCCCGCAATCCGTACGCCTACCGCGGCACCGGCCTCGGCCTGGCCCCCGACCTGCTCGGCACCTCCCTGCTCGCCGTCGGGCCGGCCGGCTCCGGCAAGACCGGGACCGTCGTGCGGCCGCTCACCGAGTCCCTGTGCCTGCACGCGCTCGCCGGCCGGGCCGCCGTCGTCGTGGTCGGCGCCGCGGGCGCGGGGCTCGGCCCGGCCGACTCGTACGACGTCGTCGTACAGATCGGGAATCCGGAGTCGGTCTACGACCTCGACCTGTACGGCGGGACGAGCGACCCGGACGAGGCCGCGGCCGTGCTCGCCGAGGCGCTCGTCGGAGACCTCGCCGAACCCCACCAGGGCGGGGACACCCGCCGGTCCACCACCGTCCTCGCCCAGCTCCTCGGGCCGTTCCGGACGGTCCACCGACGCTTTCCGTCCGTACCCGAGCTGCGACAGCTCCTCGACGGCGCTCCGGTGCCGCTGGCCGCGCTGCGCAAGGGCCTCGAGGACGCGGGGCAGGAGTCGCTGCTGCGTGAACTGGACGCGCGGGAGCGGCAGTTGGGACAGCCGGGGGATGTCGGCGGGGTGCTCGCCGACCGGGTCGCGCTGCTCGACCGGCCGGCCTTCGCCGGGTTCTTCGACACCTCCGGACAGTCCCGGCCCTTCTCGCTGAAGGCACTGGACCACCCGGTACGGGTGCGCGTCGACCTGCCCCAGCGCGGGCACGCCGACGCCTCCAAGATGCTGGCCCGGCTGGTACTGGCCCAGTTCACGGCGAGCGTCGCGGTACGGGACGACCGGTCGCTGTTCGCCTGTCTGGTGCTCGACGACGCGACCGGAGTGGTGACGCCCGAGGCGGTGCGGGGCATCCAGCGGCTGCGGTCGGGCAACGCCGGGGTCGTGCTGACGCTGCGCACCCTGGACGACGTGCCGAGGCCGCTGCGCGGACCGCTGCTCGGGGCCACCGGCTGCCGGATGGCGCTGTCCGGGCTCACACCGTGGGACGGACAGGACTTCGCCGAGGTGTGGGGCAAGGAGTGGATCGACGCCACGGACGTCACGGACCGGCAGATCATCGCCGAGACCCCGGCAGGCAAGGCGCTCCACATGGTCCGGCGGGTGATCACCGGGAAGGCGCCGACCGCGCGGGCCGTGACCGTACGGCAGGTCGAGCGGGAGCGGTGGTCCGCGTCCGAACTGGCGCACGGGGTGCCGCCGGGGCACGCGGTGCTGTCTCTGACGAACGTGAAGGGGGAGCACGCGCCGCCGCTGCTGGTGGACCTACGGGGTTGAGGTGACGCGCGGACCGTACGGTGAGGCAGAATCACCATAGGTCGTTCATACATGGCGGCCAAAAGATCATAGAGATCACCACGGTCACACATACCTGAAGGCCTCATGCCCCCGACCCTCGCCTCGCTCGTCCACCACTCCGCGCTCAAGCTGACCGTGCGGGCGGGCGGAGACCGCCTGGACGTCCCCGTCCGCTGGGCGCACGCCAGCGAACTCGCCGACCCCGTGCCCTACATGGAGGGCGGGGAACTGCTGCTGATCACCGCGCTGAAGCTGGACGCCGACGACCCGCAGGCCATGGGACTCTATGTGCGCCGGCTCGTCGAGGCCGGGGTCGCCGGACTCGGGTTCGCCGTCGGGGTCAACTACGAGGAGACACCCAAGGCACTGGTCGAGGCGGCCGAGCAGGAGGGGCTGCCCCTGCTGGAGGTGCCGCGCCGCACCCCGTTTCTCGCCATCAGCAAGGCCGTCTCGGCGGCGATCGCGGCCGACCAGTACCGGGCGGTGACCGCGGGCTTCGCCGCGCAGCGCGAGCTGACCAAGCAGGCCCTCACGGCCGGCCCGGAGGGACTGCTCACCGCCCTCGCGTCCCAGGTGGACGGGTGGGCGGCGCTTTACGACGCCTCGGGTGCCGTCGTCGCCACCGCGCCGGAGTGGGCGGGCCGCAGGGCGACCCGGCTGACCGCGGACGTCGAGCGGCTGCGGGAGCGGCCCGCGCCCGCCTCGTCGGTGGTGGGCGGCCCCGCGCACGAGGACCGGGTCGAACTGCACTCGCTGGGCACCGGCCGTCGGCCGCGGTCCGCGCTCGCCGTCGGCACGGCCGCGGCGCTCGGTACGGCCGAGCGGTACGCCGTCCACTCGGCCATCGCCCTGCTGACGCTCACCACGGAACGCTCGCGGTCCCTGCACGCGGCAGAACAGCGGGTCGGGGCGGCGGTGCTGCGGATGCTGCTCGCCGGTGAACCCGACCACGCCCGGGCGGTCGCCGGGGACCTGTACGGGGAGTTGCTCGACGCGCCCTTCCGGATGATCGTCGCCGAGTCGGCCTCAGCGGTGTCCGCCGCACGGGTGCAGGCCGACAGCCACGCGAGGGTGCCCCTCGCCAAGCCGACGGCCGCGACCCTGGCCGCCGCCGACGCCCAGGGCGATCCGCTGGGCTCGCTCACCGAGGTCCTGGAGTCGGCGGCCGCGCGGTCCGGGGAGACCGTGCTGGTCGTGCCCCAGGGGGACGGCGAGGGGGAACGGCTGGTGGCGCTGGCCGCGGACGGGGGCGCGGCGGTGGCCGCGTGCGCGGAGTACGCGGCGGCGCTGGAGGCCGCGCGGGAGGGGGACGACACCGTGGCGGAGCAGACCGCAGGCCCGGGTCCCGGACCCGGAACCGTCGGATACCAGGACGAACTGGTCGTGGGGCTGTCGGCGCCGGCCGGGCCGATCGCGGCCGCCGCCGCGTACAGGCAGGCCGAGCAGGCGCTGTCGGTGGCCCGGCGGCGGGGGTGGGTGTGTGTCGAGCACGAGCAGATGGCGGCGGGGTCGGTGGTGCCGTTGCTCGCGGACGACGCGGTCAAGGCCTTCGCGGACGGCCTGCTGCGGGCACTGCACGACCATGACGCCCGGGGCCGGGGTGACCTGGTGGCCTCCCTGCGGGCGTGGTTGTCGCGGCACGGACAGTGGGATGCGGCGGCCGCGGACCTGGGGGTGCACCGGCACACCTTGCGGTACCGGATGCGGCGGGTGGAGGAGATCCTGGGCCGGTCGTTGGACGACCCGGACGTGCGGATGGAGTTGTGGCTGGCACTGAAGGCGACGTCTTCGGAGTCGGCGTGAGGACGTCGGTGCGGGTGCGGGTGCGGGTGCGGGTGCGGGTGCGGGTGCCGGGGCTCTGGCCGGGCCTCCGTATCGCCCACCACACCCACCTGTCCTGGTCGGGCAGGTACGTGGTCCTCGAACGCCGGGTCCGTCGGTGTCGTGCGCCTCTCGAGGCGGGTGGCGGGTGGGCATAGGCCGGGGGGCTGGGGGCGGAGCTCCCAGGACGTCTACCCCACCCTGCCAAACCGGAGTACTACCACGCACCACCACTACACCCCGGCCAACCACAGCTCACCCATCTCCGCCCTACCGTGGAACGCACCGCACCACCCACCCCCAACGCGGAAGGGCCGGGACTCGTACATGCCCAACGACAATGTGGCGGCCACCCACGCCTTCTGGCTCGCCGGCCGCGAGGCCACCGGCGAGGACACCTTCGCCGTCACCTCCCCGTGGGACGGCCACCTCGTCGGCGAGGTCGCCGTACCGACCGACGCCCAGATCGAAGAGGCCGTGGCCGCCGCGTACGCCGTCCGCGAGGACTTCGCGGCCACCCCGGCGCACGTACGCGCCGCCGCCCTCGACCATGTCAGCAGGCGGCTCGTCGAGCGCACCGAGGAGATCGCCCGGCTGATCTCCGCCGAGAACGGCAAGCCGGTCAAGTGGGCGCGGGGTGAGGTCGGCCGGGCCGTCTCCGTCTTCCGGTTCGCCGCCGAGGAGGCCCGCCGGTTCAACGGCGGGGAGGCCCAGCGGCTCGACACCGACGCCGGCGGCCAGGGTCGGCTGGCCCTCACCCGCCGCTTCCCGAAGGGCGTCGTGCTCGGCATCGCGCCCTTCAACTTCCCGCTCAACCTGTGCGCCCACAAGATCGCCCCGGCGATCGCGGCCGGCGCGCCGATCATTCTGAAGCCGGCGCCCGCCACCCCGCTCTCCGGCCTGGTCATCGGCGAACTGCTGGCGGAGACCGACCTCCCGGCCGGCTCCTGGAGCGTCCTGCCCGTCCCGAACGACCGGATGCCCGCCCTCGTCCAGGACGAGCGGCTTCCCGTGATCTCCTTCACCGGTTCCGAGAAGGTCGGCTACGCGATCATGGACTCGGTGCCCCGCAAGCACTGCACCCTGGAGCTGGGCGGCAACGGCGCCGCCGTCGTCCTCGGCGACTACGCCTCCGACGCCGACCTCGACTGGGCCGCCGGCCGTATCGCCACCTTCTCCAACTACCAGGGCGGCCAGTCCTGTATCTCCGTGCAGCGGGTGATCGCGGACGCCTCCGTGTACGACCGTCTCCTGCCGCGTGTCGTCGCCGCCGTCGAGGCCCAGGTCACCGGTGACCCGAGCGACGACAAGACCGACGTCGGGCCGCTGGTCAGCGAGGACGCGGCGAAGCGGGTGGAGACGTGGGTGCGGGAGGCCGTCGAGGCCGGGGCCCGGCTCCTCACCGGCGGCGAGCGGGACGGCGCCTCCTACGCGCCGACCGTCCTCACCGACGTACCGGCCGACACGACCATCTCCTGCGAGGAGGTCTTCGGGCCCGTCCTCACCGTGCGGAAGGTGGAAGGGGAGGCGGAGGCCTTCGCCGCCGTGAACGACTCCAAGTACGGCCTCCAGGCAGGCGTGTTCACCCACGACCTGCAGGTCGCCTTCCGGGCCCACCGCGCGCTGGAGGTCGGCGGTGTCGTCATCGGCGACGTGCCGTCCTACCGCGCCGACCAGATGCCGTACGGCGGCGTCAAGCAGTCCGGGGTGGGCCGCGAGGGCGTGAAGTTCGCGATGGACGACTACACGTACGAGCGGGTCCTGGTCCTGACGGGCCTCGCCCTCTGAGTCGGGCCGCGGTTCCCGTCGCGGCCCGAGCACCCCTCCAGGCTCCCCGAAGGGGCCCGGCACCGATGCCTTCCGGTGCCGGGCCCCTCCTCTGTGCCGGCTTCCTCCGGACCCTCAGTCGGAGAAGCCGACGTGCGCGAGCCGCAGTGTGCCGCGCAGTCTGAGGTGGACGTCGTGCACGCCGTCGGCGGTCAGCGCGGCGCCAAGAGTGGTGTAGTCGTAGGGACCGTTCCCGGGCGCCTCCGCCGTGAGGACGGCGAGTGCCGGGCCGCCGTCGAGGGAGACCTCCACCGTGCCCTCGCCCGCCACCGACACGGTCACCGCCGTCACCCCGGCACCGAAGTCGCAGAAACGGTAGGCCAGTTCGCCGGTGCGGCCCGGCGCCGCCGTGACCGCCTCGCCCCGAGCCTTCGTACGGTCGACGATGTCCACGCCGCTCTGCTCGTCGAAGTCGGCCGCGTCCAGGCCGAGTTCGAGCACGGCACGCGGGGCGGCCGGCTCACCGTCGAGCAGCACCGTCGTACGCAGTCGGACATCCTCGCTGGAAGCGCCGGCCATGAGCTCGTACGGGCCCGGCTCCAGGCGCGGGCGGCCCTGCGCCACGTCCCAGAACTCCAGGGCGGACAGGGGGACTTCGAAGGAGAGTTCCGTCCGTTCGCCGGGCGCGAGGGTCACTCGGCGGTGCGCCACCAGCTCGCGGCGCGGGCGGGGGACCGACGGGTCCACGGCGCGGGTGTAGAGCTGGGGGACCTCGTCGGCCGTCACGTCACCGGTGTTCGTGATCGTGAAGGAGACGTGCAGGGCCTCGGCGGCGGCCCGCACCGCCAGATCGCCGTACGAGAAGGAGGCGTACGACAGTCCGTGGCCGAACGGGAACAGCGGTGAGCCCTCGAAGTAGAGGTACGTCTGGCGGCCGCCGATCACGTCGTAGTCGAGGAGGCCGGACAGGTCGGCGTCGTCCGCGTACCAGGTCTGCGGGAGGCGGCCCGCGGGCGAGACGTCGCCGGCCAGCACCCGGGCCAGCGCGGTGCCGGCCGCCTGGCCGCCGTGGGCCGTCCACAGGACGGCGGGCAGGGCCGCGGTGTCGACCGCGTACGGGTAGGCGGAGGTCAGCGCGAGCACGGTGTTCGGGTTCGCCGCGCGGGCGGCACGCAGCAGCCGCTCCTGCTGGGCGGGCAGCCGCAGGGTTGTGCGGTCCTCGGTCTCGCGGCCGTTGATGTGCGGGTCGTTGCCCGCGACCACCACGACCACGTCGGCCTCCGCTGTGACCCGGGTCACTGCGTCCTCGCCGCTTTCGACGACGATGAGCTGGAACGTTTCCGGATTCTCGTCGGCAACCTTCACTCCGTCGGCGGCGACCGACACATGGCGGCCCGTACCGATGTGCCGAAGGAGGTGTCCGCTCTCATGGGTTTCATGCCGTTCCAGCCGGAACGTCTCCTGGACGACCCAGCCTCCGGGCTGGTCGGCGGAGGCGCGCAGCCGGCCGTCCTCGGCGACCGAGAGATAGCGGCCGTCGGGCGCGCGCAGGGTCAGCACGCCCTCGCCCCAGTCGACGAGCGCGAGCTCGGTGCCGACCGAGTCGGTGGTGAGCGGGGGCAGGTCCGTGCGGCCGGCGAGCAGCGCCGGGTCCAGGGCGCCCTCGGCGCCGCGCACCTCGTCGGCCGCGTCCGCCGCCTCGGGGACATGCAGGAACGTGCCGTCACTCGTCCTGAGCAGGACCCGGTCCACGCCCTCCGCGAACTCCACGCGCTCGGCGCCGAAGCGCTCGTACAGGCCCTCCAGCGGGGTCGAGCGGTGGATGAGGGTGCCGCTGTACCAGTCGAGCTTGCACTCGTCGGCCAGCAGGCCCACCACGGCGATCCGGGTGTCCGGGGCGAGCGGCAGCACGCCGTCGTTCTTCAACAGCACCACCGCCTGCTCGGCGGCCTCCCGCGCCAGCGCGCGGTGGGCCGGGGTGTCGAAGTCCCGGGTGTCCGCGTACGGGTCGTGGTGCGGGTCGAACTCGCCGAGCCGGAAGCGGACGGAGAGCTGGCGGCGCACCGCCGCGTCGATGTCGGCCTCGGTCAGCAGGCCCTGATCCAGGGCGCCCCGGATGCGCTGGACCATCTGCGAGCTGTCCGTGCCGTGGTCGGTGAAGCTGTCGACACCGGCCAGCAGAGACGCCGCCGTGGCCTCCTCGTGGGTGCCGAAGTAGTGCTCGTGGTCGACCAGGTTGGAGGGCGCTCCCGCGTCCGAGCAGACCAGCAGCTCCTCGTCGGTCCAGGTACGCAGGTACTCGCGCAGATACGGCGAGACATGGTTCGGGCGACCGTTGACCAGGTTGTACGCCGGCATCACCCCGGCTGTGGCGCCCGCCTCGACCGTCTCACGGAACGCCCGCAGGTCGTACTCGTGCAGGACCCGCGGACGTACCGAGCTCGACGTGGTGGCGCGGTCCGTCTCGTTGTTGTGCGCCAGCCAGTGCTTGAGGACCGGCGCGGTGAGCCAGTACGTCGGATGGTCGCCGCGCAGACCGCGCGTGTACGCGGTGGCGATGGCCGAGGTGAGCTTCGGGTCCTCCGAGTAGCCCTCCTCGTTACGGCCCCACAGCGGGTGCCTCAGCAGGTTCACCGTCGGCGCCCAGACGTTGAGGCCGACACGGTCGTCGCGGGCGC
>Ga0307514_10004424_pt1 | contig 12929 bp, 11 predicted proteins | sample 16_EM_MG_FD_203088 | JGI IMG/M metagenome (GOLD analysis project Ga0307514, IMG submission 203088) | Populus trichocarpa ectomycorrhiza microbial communities from riparian zone in the Pacific Northwest, United States - 16_EM | ecosystem: Host-associated > Plants > Roots > Unclassified | place...
TAACACGCGGCTCAGATAAAACCCCGCTAAAGGTTATCTGACTGATCAACATGGCGCTATTCGCAAGTAGGTGTTTTGCTTCGTGAACTAATGGTATCCACCCCATTGATGGTAGTCACGTGTACTTGCTTAGCAATCAACATGTATCATTACCGCTATCAGGAGAGAACCCCTAACAGCATACTACATTGCTCGAAGATTTAGGAGAATAGACATTTGCAAGATTGAAGCATTTGTGCAAATGCTTCATTCGTCAAATTGTGGTAGTCATCTGCGATTTATAAAATCCTGGTAGTAATGCTACACGAATAAATGGGGGCTTTTTGACATAGTATGGCTCCAATTAAGTAATTGAGTTTTGATTGTATTGGAATATGATTTATACGTATTTTGTAAAGTGTTTGAAGGGCTGTCCGCAGATTTTCTCTGATTTGTGTTTCAACCGATATTCGTGGAGTAGCTGCAGAAAACAAACAATTTTGGCACAATTTGGGGCTTCTTTTACAGTGACCGAATGAATATTGATTGGATTGCAAATTGGAGAATGGCAGGTGAAACAGCATACAAAGCAGTATAATATACATATATATTATGTTCTAGTCCATCCACGGAGGTGGTTCCACCGCGGAGTACCTAGTCAGTTCACAGAGGCCCACCTTCCGTGAACGAACCGTCCGTTCCCGGAGTCTGCACCCCATCTCGATGAACTGACTAGTACATTCACGGAGTCCGTCAAATTTTTGAAATACTCTGCTCAGCACGCATGTATGTGCACGCACTGGCATGTACGTATACTCTGTTGGCTCTATCCAGTTGAATTCAATCAGCGCAACCGCGTACGTTCAGCGCAGTACATAAATACTGGAGCTTCTGCTGCGCCATCAGGTACTTTCAATCTCGAACGCAGTGATCTCAATAGCTCAACACAGCTCATAGCAGTTCCAAAACTACACTATCCGAGCAGTGTCGCCACTCGGCAGAACTGAGTGGAATCTAGCAGCTTTGAAATGGTTTGAGCAGTTTTCTGAGGGTTATACACTGTGTACTACGATTATGTATACTCATATACATTGAGTATGGTAGTTAGTATTCTCACCATCTGAGAACGATCTGTATTCTTCAAATTAACATTGACATTCGTTTTGAGAACCGACTCTTCTGCAGCCTCACCGCCAGCGTTGTGCTAGTACCGCATAATGTAAACCCAAACGGGCCAATTCGACTCAACTATGACGCTGACTACGGTGACAAAACATCACAATGACTTCACCGGAACGAACCATAATGTGAGCCAAAGCCTTCCAGCCCGAGCAGCTGTAGAGCAGCTACCTTGTTGCAGTGAAATCAGCCGTCCCGTCCGTCCGGGATCACTAAGGACGGGGACGGACGGCTTGCCGCCGTCCGTCCTTGGGCCAGACGGAGACGGTGCCGTCTTTTTGAATGCGGACGGGGACGGACGGTAAAGACGGCCGGGGACGGTGAAGTTACCGTCCCCGGCAGTCATCCACCGTCCCCGGCCGACAACGGGCGGTTACAAAATATATTTAGATGAAACTGAAAATGGCTCTGAGAGCGCGCTGTAAGAGATATAAAGATTGTCCATTGTAATATTCAGAGTATTGAAGAATGGATGGTTGATAAAGAAAAGTCTGGATGAGTGGGTATATCTTCAACCTGTATATACATATAATTCGCACCTACTCATACTATAGCACTGCAGTTAGATACAAGTGTCGCAGCACCCTTGGCATGGGCCCATTTATATCTCTTACCGCACGCTTTCAGGGTTATTTTCGATGTCATCTAAATTCATACCCTTACCGCCCGATGTCGGCCGGGGACGGTGGATGACTGACGGGGACGGCAAAGTCACCGTCCCCGGCAAGTCCCCGGCCGTCATGCCGTCATTGTGGAGTAAGGACGGGACGGACGGCCTTGGCGCCGTCCCGTCCGTCCTGGGGAAATCTCGGACGGCCCACCGTCCCCGGCCGTCCGACGGGACGGTTGACATCACTGCCTTGTTGTAAGTGGCAACGTGACTAATTCAGAGCAGCTATCAGGCTGAACTGCGGATGGCTGCCCGAGCCGTAGTAGGGCTAGGCTATTGAGACCACTGCTCGAACGAAATCCAAGATCAGCTCCACCGGAGCCAAGTCTCAATCAAAAACGCCGTCGAGCCAATACACAAGGAGATGCTTGCGTGCATACTGATCCCACATCTGCGGAGGATACCGCCAATGAGAGCAGTGATTTGACAGAACAGGATACTGAGGATTAGGAGGTTCTCGAGGAAGAAGAGGTCACTGGGGAGAAAGAGGAAGAGGAAGAGCAGGAGGGCAATCAGGAGGGAAATAAGCAAGATGAGCCGGTTTCAAACGATGACATGGAGCACAGTGTAATTGTAGTTGCGTCAGTATATCCAAGACGCATGCGATTGTAGGGATCACGATGATATATAGAGTATTTGGTTCAGCTTGACTGAGGGCTAGTGGAAGCGAATTGGTGGGCGGGGCCTGACAGATGGCTTGCGGCGGCCGAAGATAAACCCTGAGTTTGGATTTGAGCTAGAGCTTGAGCTTGAGTTTGAGCTTAAGTTTAAGTTTGGGTTGGAGACAGAGCGGGAGGAAGTCAGGAGCGAGGAGAGGACTATATAGGAGGGGCGGAGGGGAAGAGGTTGGGCAAGCAGCGCCTTCTGCATCAACCCACCCACCTGCAACATGCATATATTGTGTTTTATTTAAGTTCTTTTGTTGAAACTGAAGAAGGAATGGACTGTTGAGACCTGCTCGCTGAATTGATTCTCTAGATACATGTCTAAAGTGCATGTATATATATGATCTAAAAGAAACTTTTACCAAGCCGCTCTCGCCGACACGAAGCAGCTTTCGTCCGGAAAAGTCTCCACGCTACCGTAACCCGGATTTGTTATGATCGTTACCAGTATGTTACGGGATGTTTTGGCTGTTACCGCTGTGTTACGTGTACGTTATCGCGGCTTATCGCGGCTTATCGCAGCTTACAGGCTGCTACCGTACACTCCCGTATAGTTTTTCGATTTGCAAGATAATATGAGAACATATGTTGAGATTTATTTATTATGAAAAACTAGTAGACACTCGAGCGTATAGTTTTTGAAGGTAGCATAAGCTTTTGACCGCAACTCTCGTCATTTCTTGTATTTTCGTTTAGATGCACTTTCTTGTAGAACTGGTAGTTATGGACATGTACATTAAACGGGCTTGGAGAGAGATGGACAAGATGATTCTACTGTTAGACATTACGGTCGCTTATCAGAGTCCATGTGTATGATTGTTATGATGGTTGCATGTCAGAGTCCACGGATATGATGGTTGTGATCATGTCAGACCCTACTGTCACCGCGTATTTGGTCATGGAATATACTATTTATTCATTATTAAATTGCATGAGCTTCTATTTACAAGTTGCAACTCTGACAAACTCTCACAACTCTGATACTCTCACAACTCTGACCCAATCACTCTCGAAACTCTGACATTCTCGAAACTCTGACATTTTCGAAACTCTGACATTCTCGCTCTCACAACTCTGACATCCTTGCTCTCACAACTGACATGCTCGCTCCGAAGTGGGCTTGGCTGTCAGGAAAAGTGTCCGCGCTACCGTAAATGGGATTTGTTATCACTGTTACCGCTGTGTTTTGGGACGTTTTGGCTGTTACCGCTCCACCACCGGTACATTCTCTGACATGATCACTCTCGAAACTCTGACATTCTCACTCTCACAACTCTGTTGAGTGGACTTGGAGAGATGGGCGCGGAAAGAGATGGACGAGACGGCTTACGAGTGGGCTTGGAGAGAGAGAGATGGACGAGATGGCTGTTAAGTGGACTTGGAGAGTGTTGGCACGGGATTTGGCCCGATGGCTTTTGTGGCGTATGGGGGCTTGCAGCCCCCATCGGTCTAAGGCGGCGGGTATCAGGCCGGTGGCTTGTAGCCCCCATGGGCCTCGCCTGCCCCCATGCTGAGGAGGAGGCCTAGCTCCGGCACTGGTAGTCGGCTTCGGACTCGGTTGTGATACTCGGCGAAGCCGAGTATGGTCTTTTCTCTGTATATAAGTCTAGTGTTTTCCTTCTCTTGTATCAATAGACAATTGAGCTTCTTCGTTCTTCTTCTTTTGCTCTCAACAGAGAGATGCGCGCGGAAAGAGATGGACGAGACGGTTCACAAGTGGGCTTGGAGAGAGAGAGATGGACGAAATGCCTCCCAAGTGGGCTTGGAGAGATGGGGTTGATGAGAGACGGGGTTGATGAGAGACGGGGTTGATGACAGACGGTGTTGGAAATATGGTAGCGGGTGCTGTGAGTAGGTCTAAAAGCGATACCATTCTCTCTACTCTAGTGGTCTCTCTCTATATAGAATGACAAGACCATGTTGGCCGCTCAGCCATCGGACGAACTCGGGCGCGGGGTTGAGCGGATTTCCAACACTCCCACTCCGTGAAAACCCCGCCCATACAAATGTCAAAGATAAAGAGAGCAAAGCAGGAGAATGACAAAAGAAAGAAAGACTAAGTACAAAGAATGACTAAGTATAAAAGAAGTCAAATGGCGATCCTGCAACCCTAACCCAGATACATCGTCACTTGTTCTAGTCAGTTCACGGAGAATGTCAGTCCGCGGAGTGACTAGTCAACCCACGGAATAACTGGGCTCCAGGAACTGACCGGTCACCTCATGGAGCCTACACACTCCCTGGGCTGACTAGTCAGCTCATGAGCGAATACACTCCTCTGGCTGACCGGTCACTTCACGGAGCCCAGTTACTGCATGCATGCATGAATGTCTTGCGCGCAGATACGTGCATACATGTATATGCATAAATGTCTTGCACGCAGATACGTGTGCACATGTATACGCATTCAGCCGACCATCGCCAGCTGAACCTAATCAGCGCAACTATGTACCTTCAGCCTGGCTGAATGCCACATGCGCCTATCCGTGGTACCAGCGATGTAAATAATGTCAGTGCATATGCCCGCTTGCCACCCAGATTATAATCACATCAAATGATCATTCAATCTCAAGGTCTTGTAGTATATATAACATCAATTCTCCTGTTCAAAAGACTTCATCAGTATCACATTTCACTATTCACATCCAAAATCCAAAATTCACTTCCAAATACTGAACATCACCTTCCACACGGTAACAAAATTCAACTATGTTCACCGCCTCATCGAAAGCCACTTCCGCCGCTGGTTCCTACACTGGTTCCACCACTTGTTCCACTGTGTCTGGCACTGCTGCTTCCGCAGCTGGACCATCTGGCTCTGCCTCTGCTTCCACCACTTCTACTTCTCTTACCCCTGCTGCATCCACTGCTATATCCACAGCAGAGACAATGGTTGCACCATCAGCCATAACCTCTCCAGAACCCTTCAACAGAGATGCTCGAGATGCCTTCATACGTCACATCAATACCACCGGTCATAAGTATCGATTCCGCTTGGATGGATTCAAGCAACTCCAAATGAAGGTAAGTTATACTCTTAGGCATATCATGGGTGTTGTTTAGGATTGAATGAGGCTACTGACATATGCCAATCTAGCTGGATGTGGATAATCCGAAACACCCAGCTGAAACTATTGATCAGAAGCGGGCTAGATACGCCGCCGGCCAGCACAATCAAGTTATCAATGGCCAACTGTACCGCCAACCGGAAGGAAAGTACAAGCTACCATGGTTCTGCCCTCGCGAGCAGGAAGTCTTTGACCAAATTGTCAAAGATCATGCCAATGAACTAATGCATACTGGCCGTGACAAAACCTGGGCTGACATTGATCGCAAATACTATGGGATTCTGAAGATGGAAGTTGACTTTCTACTTGAGCACTGTGCCACCTGTGCTAAGACCAGATCTGGAAAAACTGTTGCTCCCCTGGAATTGATATTTGTCAAGGAACTCTGGGAGTGTCTTCAGATTGATCTCATTGACTGTCGGCATCTGGGGCAGAGATTCAAATGGTGCTTACATGTACGTGACCACTGCAGCAAATTCTCAGGTGCCTATCCGATGGAAACAAAAGAGATTGAGGATGTGATATTACATTTTGGAGAGTTTATTGGACTTTTTGGAATAAAGGGTATTCTTCAGTGCGATAATAGAACAGAATTCAAAGGAGCATGTGATTGTTCCGTTAAACACCACGGTGTTCCTGTTGTTCACAGCAAGCCTCAGACTCCTCAGAACAATGGCCTCATCGAACAGGCAAATGTATTATTGAAATCTAAGCTTCTTGCGTGGATGACAGAAATGGAATCCACTGAATGGTGGCTGGCACTACCAGAGGCAATGCTCTCCATGAATCGACAAGTGCATTCAACCACTGCAAAGAGCCCATAAGAGAACCTCTTCAAGCAGCTGATGCCTGATCGTCCACTTATCTCAACAGCTCAAAGATCAACAGCACTTGTGATTGAAAAGTACCACGACTTACAAGACCTTCCAATCACACCAACTGCTCTGGACACAATTCCAGAATCATGCATCGATCCACAACTGCTATGGTTAATGCCAGAAAGATGAGAATCTCTCATTCCAGAACCATCAGTTACTCCAATTCTACACGCAGCCACAGTTCCTGAGGTAATTAGAGATGATTCTGTTCCAAGTCGCTTGGAAAAACCTGAGGAGCAGAGGGCTGCAGCTGTTGAAACGCTTAATCAGGAGGTCATTGAAAGAACACGACGAAAGGTCATTGCCATGGAGAAAAGGTACAATATGATCAACAATGTTGAAGTGTGTGAGGAGGGCGATCTTGTGCGCCTGAAATTTCCAGTTGAGGATAGATGTACAACTGATAACAAGCGGATCTTCGGCAGGGTGGTTAAGGGCAAGCATGGCAATCGATATGCTTTGCTGTGACATTATGGTATTCTTCGGGGATTCAATCAAACAAAAAATATGGACCGGCTTTGTGCAACGATTCCACACCAAATTCCGGCATACCAAAAGGGAAGCCATTGAGAACTTACTCTCCGTGAAGCTGCCAGAATACAGTCCCCCGCTACGCTAATTCAACTACATTGTGCATTAAAAGGGAATTGCACTACCATTTGCTGCGAAGGTTTCAAAGCGAAAGTTAATTGCACACTTCATTGTCATGGCCGAAATGATGGTATGCACTGCACAAATACTGGGGCTTCCGCAGCTCTCTCCAGCACATTCAGTCTTCCACTGAATACAGCAAACATTGATCAACCTGGACCGAGTCAAAATCCAAACCACCGTTGAGCTAATACACACCAAGATACATGGGCTGAGACCACTTCTGTTGAGGATAGTGCAAAGGCTGGTGTAGAGAATAGTACTGGGAGTCATTTGGGTGAACTGGATACTGAGGAGGGAGAGGATTATGAGGCAGACGCGGTTACTGAGGAAGAGGAGGAAGAGGAGGACGAGGCGGACGAAGGCCGTGAGGATGAGGGCAGTGAGGATGATGGTAGTGAGGATGAGGGCATTGAGGAACAGACGGTTTCAAGCAATGATATGGAGCACAGTGTAATTGTTGTTGCACCACGATGTTAAGGGATATAGCCAATTGTTGAGGTCACAATGCAGGTGTGCAGAGTATATGAAATTGTAGTTTGAGCATAATGAAAACATATTTCTACCGGTCAGTTCACGGAGCGCTGATCTGACTGGTTGTTTCACGGAAGGTGGGACTCCTTGGGTCGACTGGTCACTCCGCGGACTGACAATCTCCGCGAACTGACTAGAACAGTTAATCAACCTCTCTTTGTACTTTATTGCTGTCAACAAACATACAGTGGTGGATATACAGCGGCAGATACTGCAGCGGATATACAATACAGCAGACACGATGGTTGATATACAGTAGCAGATACTGTGGCGGATATACAATACAGTAGATACAGTGGCAGATATACAGTGGCAGATACACAGTGGCAGATAAATAGCAGCAGATCCACAGTGGTGGATACACAGCGGCAGATACACAGCAGCACCAAATCAAGATACACAGTGGTGGATGCACAGCAGAAGTCTAGGTGATCTGCCTGATATCGTAACAAGTCTACCATGCTCAACGTTTCGAATCCTGGGGGCGGCAAAGCCACCACCGATGCTAGTACGTAGTATATACATATTCGTTGCATTTACTTTGCACGTGAGCTTTAGGAATCCTTGGTTTAATGTTTCTCCACCAGCTCTCCACCACCTGCCAAATACCTCGACATCAGGAGGATATAAACAACTAGTGCCTATCATTTCCACGTTTAGATAACGTTAAGCGTTCAGATTAAACTGCCAGTCGATTCGGTCCAACGTAACTCTCTTTTAAGAGGACTTCAGTGTTGAATCATGCCAAATGTATTTTTAGAGTGTACAACGGTCATTGATCCCAGTCAGAAGATATACAATCTGACAACGAACGCCAAAAAATCCGGTGTATTCTATTGTTTGATTCATAAATTGCTACTGTGTAAACATTGGTTTGATGGCCAATGATGGAGAAGCAGGATTCTTCATGCTATGTGGAGGGATTCGTCAATGCTCAAGCCACTAGAGAAGTGGATGCGCGTGTTGCTGTGATATGTCGGGTTGCTTTCTTGCTTTTCTATACAGCTGTAGTCCTGTTTCTGATTTGGTGTCAGAAATCTTCCCTTGCGTTCTTACGAAACTGTCTCGTGAAGCGATTTTGGCCGCATTTCTAATATAATGTCCAAGCTTTCAAACGATAGTTGGCGTCACTTTTCCTGGATTCACTTTGATACTGGCCGACCTAACATATCGTATTCCTTCGGCTCCCCCCCCCAAAAAAAACAAATAGATAACAAACGGATGAAATTAATCACCCACCACACCCTAAATTAACCCCCAATTAAAAAAATAATAATTCACAGGGATCCAAAGTAACATCGAGGATACGGTCGTGATTGGAATAATGCACGAAGTCTTGGCGTACATAAACGCCGTGAGTCGATGACAACGTGCCGAAAGTGGGGGGGTCAACAGCTATTAAAGAGAACCGCAAACCTCCGTCACCGCTTGGTCAAGCTCTTCTCCTCACACGCTGATATCCGAAAAATACCTAACCCTTACTTTCACACTAAATCACACAACTTTAGCACAGCCCTCAATATGGCGAAAGGAAAAAACCGCGATTGGGTGTTGCGCCATCTCCCAATCTGGCGGAGTACCCCGCAACCACTGGATTCCCGTGAACCGACGCCCCAAATTCCCTCTTCGGTCGCATCCAGTAGCTCAACAAACACCCCTATCGGTCCCCCTTCAGCTGCTTCTGATCCGAGCAAGACCGAACCGCAACCTCTATGGATCCAGGCATTCAATCAACTGTCCCCCGCAGAGCGCCAAAAACTGGATCCTGTCGTTTTAAACCCCGATCGGCATGATACTGCATCAGTAGTGGATAGCATTCGAACACAGTTGGAACAGGCCATGGGTTCTAATCGCAATAAGGCTTGGAAGATTAATTGGAGAGGCGAGGACATTGTGCTAAGAGATATTGTTATGAAAACCCTGCAATGGGTAGACAAGTTCAAGCCGATTGTCGATAAAGTCGTTCAATACGATCCCGTACACACTGCATTGCCATGGGCGGCATTTAGTTTTCTTCTGCAGGTTGTATCACTGAAACCACCTGATGAGACGCCGGGGTTACTAACAGTCAGTAGGTCTGCCTAACTAGACAGAACACGGGAGATGCGGTTCTTATTGGACTCGAGAAAACTAGCAACCTGATCGACCGATGTCTCGTTTATGAGTCTGTGTACCTCAAAGAAGACACCGATGCATCCAGAATTCTTAAGAAGGCGATATTGAGGCTATACATCGCGATATTGAAGTTCTATGTAAAAGCTATCGAGGTTTCGAATGGTGAGTACTCATTCTAGGCTGTGTGAACTTGTGACAATAATTGATTCTGAAACTTCCATAGATAATGTTCTACAAAGCATACTTGCCGTGGAGGAGCTTTCACAATCTCTCGGCAACGTTGAGACCCAGGAGAATGCTCTTGAGCGTGATGCTAATGCCGCTGGAGCTCAATGTATGTTAATCAGTCCATAACTAACCTCAATTTCGGTAATTGACGGGTTTTGAACAGGCACAGCAGTGGGGTTGAACGACATCCAGACGGTTCTTGAGGAGTTGCGCACGACATCGACACGATTACAGGAGAATCTCGGAAATATCCATCACATGCTCAAAGGTATAATTTTTCAAAATATCCAGATCATGGGGTAAAGTAATTAGCTGACTGGTAATAGTGAATGATAGGACCAAGATTTTAAAATGGACATCAACCATCCCGTATATCGATCATCACCAGCGGATCAACCGACAGCGACTAGAAGGCACCGGGGAATGGCTTCTTGCAAGGAATGAGTACAGGGATTGGCGAGCTTCTAGTGCGTCAAAGATGTTGTTGCTGCGGGGTATTCGTAGGTCACTCTGTGATCACCTGATTGGAACCCTTGATAGATCTAAACTAACTCGTCGTCTAACAGCTGGAGCGGGAAAAACTTACATGGCGTAAGCAGTATACTGCCTCCAGGACTCCCGCGATGTTCTAACGGATGACGTAGGTCCAAGATCATTGATATATTGGAAAAAGAACACCCTAAAGGTAACATGACTGATAAAATGGCCTATTTCTATTGTAACCGAGCCGAGGAAAACCGCCGTGATCCCGACAGTATACTTAATGCACTTATTCAACAGCTCGTTCAAGTCGATAACGAACGAGTTTTGAAACCAATTGTCGACTTTTACAAGGACCGCGAGCAACAAGGGCAAACGTCTTCGGGACTCATCCTGCCAGAAAATCAGGAAATGCTCATTAAAATCACAGACATCTATTCCCAGACCACAATCTGCTTAGACGCATTGGATGAAATAGACCCAGATAAGCGCATTGATCTGTTGAAGTCGCTGAAACTCGTCATTGAAAAATCGAAGAATTTAGTCAAAATTTTTGCAACATCGAGGAATGATCCTGACATTCTCCATCAGTTCAGCATGTTCCCCAGAATTGATGTGCAGCCCGATGACAACGCAAAGGATATTAGAGAGTTTATAAAATCAAAGGTAGAGCTTGCAATCGATGATGCGCAACTGCTTCAGGGGAATGTCAGCGATGACCTTCGGATTGAGATATGTGATGGCCTGGGCATTAGATCGAAGGGGATGTGAGTTAATGCCTATTGCAGTCAGAGATCGTCATAGCTGATGGATACCGCTTAGGTTTCAACTTGCTGCAGTCCAGATTACTTTCCTTTGCCAACTGGACACTGATGACGATGTTAGAACCAGTCTAAATAATCTCCCAGATACTCTGAAGATGGCGTACAAGGAATTATACGACGGAATTACCAGCCAGAGAGGTAGCTCGCCCCAGTTAGCCCTCAATGCCTTCCGCTGGGTCATGTTCTCGTATGAACCGCTAGCATCAAACACCTTACTTGACGCAGTGAGGGCCCAAGTCAGCGACTTTGGTGACTACTCCCAACATGGACCGATAACGATCAACACAATACTGAAAGTTTGCCAAAATCTACTTATCTGGGACGAACCTCTGGATACTTTCCGGTTTGCTCATCTCTCGGTGGAGGAATATCTGGAGACCAAGTTTACCGAGGCCGACTGCCATACCTACATTACAAAGACCTGTCTCTCTCTATTGTGCTCTCCAAACGATTGCGAGAGATACGACCAAACAGTTACCACTGGGGAAGGAAAGTACAAAAACCGTCATATTCTGCTGTACTCGGCAACTTTCTGGCTGTGGCACTTTTTTCGCTACGAAGTGCTACGAGACGATGACGACGATTCCCTGGTGGGCCTTTGGGAGGGATTTACGTCACAATCTAACTATCGGAGGTGGTTGGGCAATTACTGTTCCAAAATCAAGACAAACCAGTGGACCAGCGAGCTGTTTTGGCAGAAACTCTACGCCTTTGCTAAGCAAAAATCCGACAACCCGTTATTTTCGACTTGCATCTTTGGGTTACGTCGAAGGTTCGAAGTCTTATTTAAGTTACAGCCTAATATTAATCACCTTGATATGAATATGCTGCATTCATACGCGTGCCGATTTGGATACCTGCTGCTTGTGCAATACCTATTAGTTAATGGCGGCGACGTCTCGGCTGCCGACAAGGACGGGTGGACTCCGCTGCTCCTGGCTTCATCGAACGGACACGAGGCTGTGGCACGGCTGCTGCTGGACAAGGACGCCGACGTCTCGGCTGCCGACGAGTACGGGTCGACTCCGCTGCTCCTGGCTTCATCGAACGGACACGAGGCTGTGGCACGGCTGCTGCTGGACAAGGGCGCCGACGTCTCGGCTGCCGACAAGTACGGGTCGACTCCGCTGCTCCGGGCTTTATCAAACGGACACGAGGATGTGGCACGGCTGCTGCTGGACAAGGGCGCCGACGTCTCGGCTGCCGACAAGTACGGGTCGACTCCTCTGCTCCTGGCTTTATTGAACGGACACGAGGCTGTGGCACGGCTGCTGCTGGACAAGGGCGCCGACGTCTCGGCTGCCGACGAGGACGGGTCGACTCCGCTGCTCCGGGCTTCATCGAACGGACACGAGGCTGTGGCACGGCTGCTGCTGGACAAGGGCGCTGACGTCTCGGCTGCCGACAAGGACGGGTGGACTCCGCTGCTCCAGGCTTCATCGAACGGACACGAGGATGTGGCACGGCTGCTGCTGGACAAGGGCGCCGACGTCTCGGCCGCCGACGAGGACGGGTCGACTCCGCTGCTCCTGGCTTCATCGAACGGACACGAGGCTGTGGCACGGCTGCTGCTGGACAAGGGCGCCGACGTCTCGGCTGCCGACGAGTACGGGTCGACTCCGCTGCTCCTGGCTTCATCGAACGGACACGAGGCTGTG
>Ga0307514_10004425_pt1 | contig 12929 bp, 10 predicted proteins | sample 16_EM_MG_FD_203088 | JGI IMG/M metagenome (GOLD analysis project Ga0307514, IMG submission 203088) | Populus trichocarpa ectomycorrhiza microbial communities from riparian zone in the Pacific Northwest, United States - 16_EM | ecosystem: Host-associated > Plants > Roots > Unclassified | place...
GATCAACCCCACCGCCGAGGTCAGCCGCAGTTGTCCGCCTCACCGATCAACCCCACCGCCGAGGTCAGCCGCAGTTGTCCGCCTCACCGATCAACCCCACCGCCGAGGTCAGCTGCAGTTGTCCGCCGCCTGGATCAAGCGCGCCGCCTCCCCCAGCGCCTCCCGCAGCACCGCCGGATCCGTCGCCAGGTCCGCCTCTCCGGGCGGCAGCAGCCAGTCCGAGCCCGCCACCGGCGGCTCGGGGCTGAGTCTCAGCCCTCTCCCGTCCGTCTCCGTACAGGTGCTCCCCGGCACGTCCCACGCCGCGGCGGTCCCCGACGGCACCAGGAAGCCCAGCGTGTCGCAGCCGTCGTCGTGCAGTACGGGCCCCACCGCGTCGCCCACTCCCCGGCGCAGGATGTCGACGGCTTCAAGCCCCTGCCGCGTCGGCACCATGACGAACTCGCACGCCCTGTCAGGGCGGGAAGGCGGCACACCGGCCGCGGTCGACGTACGAGGATCGACGTTCTGACTGATCTCCATCCCGGCCTCCACCACGGATTCCCTCCTCCAGCGAACGGGTCGGGAGTCGGGCGGCTCCCGGTCCATGGGGTTCAACGCGCCAGAGCGTCAACGGCTACGGCCGAAGTCCGCCGCAAAGGATGGCAGTTCATGGCAGATCACGGATGAGATATCCGGTTTGTAGCCAAACACCGCGTGGCGGGTCGTACACAGCAGGTACGTTCTTGCCCGCCGGAAACAGGGTGTCACACGGACAACTCACCCCGAACCCACCCCGCTTCCGGCATGGTTCGACGGTTCGCACGAGAGGACCCGGCCATGGCGTCGTCAATGGTGACCCCGTCCCAGCCCCCTGGCCCACCACGGCCGAATCTCGCGTTCCGGCGATTGCGCGGCAAGCGCTCGCCGGCCGAGTTCGCCGCGGCGGTACGGCGGGCAGCCTGCGAGATCGGCGAGCGGGTGAGCTGCGACGCGCGCTATGTCGGCCGCGTCGAGGCGGGCGAGATCCGCTGCCCCAACTACGCGTACGAACGGGTGTTCCTGCATATGTTCCCCGGCCGCACGCTCACCGACCTCGGGTTCGCGCCCCGCTCGTCCGTGCGCGGACGCCGGGCGCGCACGTCTGAGGACGGGCCCCCTTCGGACACCACGATTCCGGCATATGCAACAGGTGAGACGCGAGGGGCGGACGAGCCGTATGACACGCAGGACCCACCGGACTCGTGCGGCGCACCCAGCCCGTACGAGACGCACGACAACGAGGAGAGCGACGTGCTGCGTCGCGCATTCATGACCAGCGGAGGCGCCTCGGTGGCCGCCGCCTCGCTGAGCCCCCTGGGGCTCGCCTTCGACGCCGCGGCCGCGGGCCGTCCGGTCCGCCGGGTCGGCGGGAGCGACGCGAACGCGCTCGACGAGGCGGTCCGCAGAATCCGGCTGCTCGACGACCGGCACGGCGCCGACGGCCTCTACCGGCGCGCGATGGCCCCACTGCGCGCCGCCTACGCGCTGTTGGACGCCGGGGTGACCCGGCAGAAAACCGCCGACCGGCTCCACTCGGGCGCCGGTGAACTGGCCATCTCGGTGGGCTGGCTGGCCCACGACTCGGGACGCTTCGACGACGCCCGCTCGCACTACGCGGAAGCCCTCGCGACGGCCCGGGTGAGCGGCGACGACGCCCTGGAGGCGCACGCCTTCTGCAACACGGCGTTCCTCGCGCGGGACGCCGGCCGGCCACGCGAGGCGGTACGCGCCGCCCAGGCCGCGCAACGCGTCGGGCGCTCCCTGGGTTCCGCCCGGCTGATGTCGCTGCTCGCGCTGCGCGAGGCGGGCGGCTGGGCCGGGCTCGCCGACCGCACCGGCTGCGAACAGGCCCTGGCCCGCGCCCAGGCCCTCTATGAGCGAGGCCACTCGGACGCCGACCCCGAGTGGATGAGCTTCTACGGCGAGGCCGAACTGGAGGGCCTGGAGGCGCAGTGCTGGTCGACACTGGGCGACTGGCACCGCGCGGCCCGGCACGCGCGTCGGGCGGCCCAGCTCCAGGACCCGCACTTCACCCGGAACATCGCCCTGTACACGGCGGAACTGGCGGACGACCTCGCGCGCGGGGGCAGCCCCGACGAGGCCGCGGCCGCCGGCATGAAGGTGCTGGACCTGCTGAACGAGGTGCAGTCGTCACGCGTCCAGACGATGCTGGCGGGCACCGCGAGGGTGCTGCGGCCGCACCGGAGGGCATCGGGTGTGTCGGCGTTCCTGGAGAGGCACGGCTCGTTGCCGCGTACGGCGTGAGCGGGCGGCCGACGTCAGGAAAGGTGCCCCAGGTCGTTCCAGCTCTCGATGGCGGGTTCGCCGTACGCCCAGCCGAGTACCGACAGCGACGTCGGGTTCAGCCTCAGCCGCGCCGCGAAGTCCAGCGGAAGACCGAGCCAGCGGGCGCCGATGGACCGCAGGATGTGCCCGTGCGCGAACACCAGCACATCCCGGTCGGCCTCCCGGGCCCACCCGACCACCTCGTCCGCCCGGGCCGTCACCTCGGCGAGCGCCTCGCCCTGCGGTACGCCGTCGCGCCAGATGAGCCAGCCGGGCCGCAGTGCCTGGAGCTCCTGCGGGGTCATGCCCTCGTAGGCGCCGTAGTCCCACTCCACGAGCGTGTCCCAGCTGCTCGCCCGGTCACCGAAGCCGGCGAGTTCGCAGGTCTCGCGCGCGCGTGCCAGCGGGCTGGTGCGCACCTCGACCCCGTCGAGACCGTCGAACGGCGCCCGGCGCAGGCGCTCCCCGAGCAGCTTGGCGCCGCGCCGGCCCTCCTCCAGGAGCGGCACGTCGGTCCTGCCGGTGTGCTTGCCGGACAGCGACCACTGCGTCTGTCCGTGCCGGGCCAGCACGATGCGCGGTGCCATGGGGGACCTTTCCGGGGGAATTCGGAGGCGGAGTCCTCTCATCATCGCGCACCCTGTGCGGGGGCAACCCGGCGGGCGATCTCTGCGTCTTTGAGGGCCGGGGGCACTCAAGAGGGACTCCTGCATACGCCGTAAAGTGGCACGACCGGAAAGACACCACCGGGCGGGCGACACGAAGGGGGAGGGCGATCGGATGCCGCAGACCGTGACACCAGGCATCGAGGTGGACCGGGGGACCCGGCTGCGCTGGTGGACCGAGCTGCCGCTGATCCTCCTGGTGTACGCCTGCTACACGGCGGGGCGGCTGCTGGCGCGAGACGATGTCAGCGGCGCCGTCGACCACGGTCTGACGATCCTGCGCGTCGAGAAGTTCCTGCGCATCAACGCCGAGCACCCCCTCAACCGGCTGTTCACACACGAGGCCTGGCTGGGCGTACCCGCCGACTTCTGGTACGCGTCGCTGCACTACGTGGTCACGCCCGCCGTCCTGGTCTGGCTGTTCCGGACGCACGCCGTGCGCTACCGCGCGGCCCGCACCTGGCTGATGACGTCCACCTTCATCGGCCTGATCGGCTTCGTCCTGCTGCCGACCTGCCCGCCCCGCCTGCTCTCCGAGGGCCACGGTTTCGTGGACACGATGGCCCAGTACAGCTCGTACGGCTGGTGGGGCAGCGAGGCGAGCGCCCCGCGCGGGCTCGGCGGTATGACCAACCAGTACGCGGCCATGCCGAGCCTGCACGTGGGCTGGGCACTGTGGTGCGGAGTGATGCTGTGGCGTCACGGCACGACGCGTACCGCGAAGACCGCCGGTGTCGTCTACCCGCTGGTGACGACGATCGTGGTGATGGGCACCGCGAACCACTACTTCCTGGACGCGGTCGCGGGCGCGGCGGTGATGGGCGCCGGGCTGCTTCTCGCGCCGTATGTCTCGCGGGCCGCGGAGGGTGCCGGAACGCGGCTGCGGGCCCGGTTCGCGGTCGTCGCGGGGGCCGCTCCCGGCGCAGATGCCTCAATTGTCAGTGCCGGATGCCAGACTTCCGCGGGTGAGCACATTCCACGGCAGCGCGAGTCCCAGTTCGCAGGCGGAGCCGAGCCGAGTGCCTCCCCAACGGACGCGGGAGACAGCGCTCCGGCACCGGCTCGCTGAGCTGCGCGGTCCCGACGTCCCGGCGAAGGCGCTGGACGCGCGCGCCCTGGCGGCGCTCGCCGCCAACCCCGGGTGCCGGCGGCGCGCGATCCTCGACGGCGCCGGGGTGAACAAGACGGCGCTGGCGAGCGCGTTGGGCGCTCCGGCGGCCTTCGGGCAGTCGCAGTTCGCCCTGACCCGGGGCAACGCCTTCGAGGCCCGGGTCAAGTCGGACGGCGGCGCGGAGCTGCTGCGGCTGGTGCACGAGAGGCTGGACCGGGCGGCCGAGCCGCCGTCGCACGCCCAGGTGCCCGACCTCACCGCGATCGGCCCCGAAGGGCGCACCGCGCGCACGGCCCTCGCCCTGCGCGAGGCCACCACGGCCGAGGGCTGGACCCTGCTCGACCACCCGATGCTGGCGCTCGACGTCGCCGGTTCGCCCGCCTTCCTGGAACCCGACGCGGTGGTCGTGCACCCGGACGGCAGCTGGACGGTCGTGGAGATCAAGTCCTTCCCGATGCTGGACGGCTCCGCGGACCCGGCGAAGGTCGGCGCGGCGGCCCGGCAGTCCGCGGTGTACGTACTGGCGTTGGAGGAGGTCGCCGCCCGCCTGGAACCTGCGCCGCGAGTGCGTCACCATGTGCTGCTGGTCTGCCCGAAGGACTTCTCCAACCTGGCCACCGCGTCCGCCGTCGACATCCGCAAGCAGCGCGCGGTGACCGCCCGCCAACTGGCCCGGCTGACCCGCCTCCAGGACATCGCCGACACCCTCCCCGAGGACACCTGCTTCGCCCCCGAACTGCCGCCCGAGAAGCTCACGGCGGCCGTCGAGGCGGTCCCGGCGACGTACGCACCCGAGTGCCTGTCGGCCTGCGAGCTGGCCTTCCACTGCCGCGAGCGGTCCCGCACCGCGGACGCGGTGACCGCCCTGGGCCGCTCGGTCCGCGCCGAGCTGGGCGGCCTCACCACCGTGGAGGACGTCCTGGCGGCGGCCCGCGGTGAGGCCGGGGACCCGGACGACCCGGCGGTGGCGGCGCTCAGAAGGGCGGCCGAACTGCGGGCTGAAGCACTGGGCAGCCGTCAGGGGGCCACATGTCACTGATCGCCACCCTGGCCCGCCTCGAAGCCGTCAGCACCGGCCGCGCCCAGCCCGCCGCGACCGTCCGGCACCGGCGGCTGTCCGAGCGGCCGCTCGTCTTCGTGCCGCTCACCACCGCCGGTGAGGCCGGCGCCCCGCTCGGCGCGCTGGTGGGCACCGACCGGGACGCCCCACGACTCCTGGTCGTACCGCAGCCCCGTGACCGCGACCTCAGGTTCGTGTTCCTCGCCGAACTGGCCGACGTCGTCCTGCCGTACGTCGACGCGTACGCCGAGTCCGTGGAGGCCGCCGAACGCACCGAGGCGGACCCGGAGACCGGCAAGCGGATCAAGGTCGAGGTGGACCTGTGCACGGACGCCCCGCAGCTGATCGTGCCCAGCCGCGCGGGAGTCGAGTTCGTCCGGCTGCTCGGGCGCTCCATGCGCTTCAGGCGTACGGCGGAACAGGACCCGGAGACGCCCTACCCCGCGCCGCCCCGACTGCCCTTGCTCGGCCGGTGGCTGACCCACTTCGGGGAGCGCGCCCGGGTGCCCGGCTCCTCCCTGCTGCTCGCCATGACGGACGTGCTGGCCCGGCACTGGTCGACGGGCCAGTCCACCCTGGAGGACCAGCACCTGGGCGCGCTGCTCTCCTGGATCGACCCGCCCGAGGGCGCCCTGGGCGCCGACGCCGCGCTTCGGGCCGAACTCCACCGGGACGCGCAGGGCCAGCTGGTGTGCCCGCCCGCCGGCCCGGCCACCGACCCCGCGTTCGACAACAGCCTGCTCGCCCCCGCCATCGAGCGCTACGACCGTGCCCGCACCGCCCTCGCCGCCGCCGAGGACGGCCTGCAGGCCGACGACCGGCTCGGCATCCTCACCGCCGCCGAGCGCGAGCTGAGCACCCTGGTCGAGAGTCGGACACGCCCCACCTGGGACGCGGTGTGGCGGGGCCTCGACCTGCTGCGGGCGCTGCCGGAGGGCTCGCACGTCGAGGAGCGGTGGACCCGCGACCGCTGGTCGTTCACCGCCCACCGCGACCGTGTGCTGGCCGGCGAGCCCCCGCAGCCGCGCCGCGACGACGCGGTCACCGCCGCGAACAAACTCGCCGCGCGGGAGCGTGAGCAGGCCCGTCTGGACGCCCAGGAGTCCCTGGACGACCCGCTGGTGATGGCCGGGCGGCGGCTGGCCGGGGAGGCGTTCGCGGGCGAGGTCACGGATGTCGTCATGGCGTACAGCGAGGGCAAGCGGCCCAGCCCCCGCCCACTGGTCACGGTCCGCACCGACGACCGGCCGCACCTGGGCGAGCGGGCCAGGGTGTACCGCGCGCTGGGCGGCAAGCCGCAGGCGGCGGAGTTCGTCGGGCAGGAGGACGAGGGAGTCCTGGTCCTGCGGATCGTCGACAAGATGGGCCGTGGCAAGGAGCCCGAACCCGGATCCGTGCCGGAGAAGGGCGACCGGCTCTGCTTCACCCTCTTCGAGCACGAACAGCGCGGCGGGGCGAAGCTGCCCGACCCGGAGGACACCCCGTGGACCCACGGCGGACCGCCGGGCGAGGCGACGGTTCCCGATCCCGACCCCGTGACCCAGGAGGACGTCCTTTGAATCCTCGGGACTTCGACCCCGGCGCCCTGGCGGCCCGCGCCACCGGGGCGATCCTCCACGACACCCTGCACGGCACCCACCGCGGTGTCGTCGTCGACTCCCCGCCCGGCGCCGGAAAGTCCACCCTCGTGGTCCGCGCCGCGCTCGAACTCGCCGACGCCGGGCGGCCGTTGATGGTCGTCGCGCAGACCAACGCCCAGGTCGACGACCTGGTGCTGCGGCTCGCCGAGAAGAACCCCGACCTGCCGGTGGGCCGGCTGCACAGCAGCGACAGCGACCCGTACGACAAGGCGCTGGACGACCTGCCCAACGTACGGAAGTCGTCGAAGGCGGGCGATCTCGGCGGGCTGGCGGTGGTGATCTCGACGGCCGCCAAGTGGGGGCATGTGAAGGTCGACGAGCCATGGCGGCACGCGATCGTCGACGAGGCCTACCAGATGCGCTCGGACGCGCTGCTCGCCGTGGCGGGTCTCTTCGAGCGGGCGCTGTTCGTGGGCGACCCGGGCCAGCTGGACCCGTTCGCGATCGTCGGCAGCGAGCAGTGGGCGGGCCTGTCGTACGACCCCTCGGCCTCCGCCGTGACGACCCTGCTCGCGCACAATCCCGAGCTGCCGCAGCACCGTCTGCCGGTGTCCTGGCGGCTCCCGGCGTCGGCGGCGCCCCTGGTCTCCGACGCGTTCTATCCCTACACCCCCTTCCGCAGCGGCACGGACCACGACGACCGCCGTCTCGCCTTCGCGGTCCCCTCCGACGGGTCGGGCCCCGACAGGGTGATCGACGAGGCCGCGGAGTCGGGCTGGGGTCTGCTGGAGCTGCCCGCGCGGCACACCCCGCGGACGGATCCCGAGGCGGTCGGGGCGGTGGCGGTGGTCGTGCGCCGGCTCCTGGACCGGGGCGGTGCGGCCACGTCGGAGCGCGGGCCTGACCCCACGCCTCTGACCGCCGACCGGATCGCCGTCGGCACGGCTCACCGCGACCAGGCGGCAGCGGTCCGCGCGGCGCTCGCCGACCTGGGCGCCACGGATGTCACCGTCGACACGGCGAACCGTCTCCAGGGCCGCGAGTTCGACGTCACCGTCGTCCTCCACCCGCTCTCCGGCCGCCCCGACGCCACCGCGTTCCACCTGGAGACCGGCCGCCTGTGCGTACTGGCCTCCCGCCACCGGCACGCTTGCATCGTGGTCTGCCGAGCAGGCGTCACCGACCTCCTGGACGACTACCCCTCGACGGAACCGGTCCAGCTGGGCACGGTGGTGAAATTCCCGGACGGCTGGGAGGCGAACCATGCCGTACTCGCACACCTGACCGAACACCGGACGCCCTGGAGACCCTGACCCGCACGCCGCCCACCGCGCCCAGCCGACGCGGACTGCCGCAGCCCCACCCGGCCGGACGGAGTCCGGCACGCCGCCGGAGGCGGCCAAAGACCGCAGCCCGGACGGCTGGGAGGCGAACCATGCCGTACTCGCACACCTGACCGAACACCGGGCGCCCTGGAGACCCTGACCCGCACGCTTGGCCGAATACCGGGTGCCCTGGAAACCCTGACCGGCGGGCGGGCCGGTCTTCGGGGAACATCGTGTGGGTGGGGGGTTTGATGTCTCCGGAGTGGCCAAGGGCACGGTCGGGGGGACGCGGCCTACTTGCGGGGGCGCGGGAGAATGGACGGTGGCCCGAGCCGAGACGAGATCTTTTGTGACGTACGAGGAGGAGAAGACATGGCGGAGCCCACGCCGCGTCGGAACGAACCGCGGCTGCGCCCCGCGCCCCTGCTCTTCGAGCCCGCGCAGGCCGCCGCCGATCCGGAGCACTTCTTCGACCTGGAGTCGATCGACGACCCCCGCGCGCTGCTGGCCCGTGCGACGGAGCTGACGCACGCGTTCCGGGCGGCGGCCGACCGTGCCATGGAGTTCCAGGCGATCGCGGCGGCGCAGCTGGCCGACCCCCGCCGTTTCGACCGGCTGACCCCGGCGGACATCGCCGCGCGGGCCGAGTGGACCGAGGACTACGCGAAGAAGATGGTGGAGTTCGGCCGCGACCTGATGCGGGGCGGCGCCGAGGGCCGGGGATTCGCCGACCCGGCGTGAGACACCCCACCGGAACACGTGCGGGCATATGCCAGGCGGGCAAGATGCGGGCAAGATACTCCCTCGCCGCCCCTCTGTCCCGATTTCCGGCAACCCTCAGGAACGGCATACTCACGCCCGGTAGATGTATTCGACATGAGCAGCACACGCGAGCAGCCCTTCCCCGCCCACTCCGACGCCTCGGGAGCCACCCCGGACGGCGCCGCCTGGCTCGCCTCCGCGGGAACGTACCCGCGCAGCACCCTGGCGCTCTGGGAGGAGCGGCCGGACGCGCCGGTCGTGCTGCCCTGCGGCTCCACCTTCGACGTGGTCGGCGCGCCCGCCGTCTTCGGGCGCCGGATGGTGGACCGGCTGTGGGCGGAGGGGCCGGGATCAGGGCCGGTCGCGGCGTTCCGGGGCCGGATGCTGCTGTTCGCCGCGCCCGGCACGGCCCAGCGACTGCCCTCGCTGCTGCACTGGGAGGAGTTCGGCCGCACCGGAGCCATCCCGCCGCTGCTGTGCCACGGCACCGGCGACGCGGTGACCGTCCCCGCCCCGATGGCCGTCAGGGGGTCCCCGGGCCGCCCCGACTCGCGCTGGCTGGTCGCCCCGGACACCCGTCACCCCTGGCTGCCGGGCCCGGAAATCCTGCTCTGGGCGGCCGTCAGGGCGGCCCGTGCGGCCGTACGGATATCGATTTTTCCTCCCGCCGACCAGGGTGCTAAGGTCTACGACGTCAGCAGGCGCCGCTAGCTCAGTTGGTTAGAGCAGCTGACTCTTAATCAGCGGGTCCGGGGTTCGAGTCCCTGGCGGCGCACGTTGGATGATGGCGAGGCACGGTGTTCGCGGAAACGCGAACCGGCCTCGCCATCGTTGTTTCCGCGCGGCTTCAGGCCGCTGTGGGGGTGGTCAGCCGACCGTGATCTTCACCGTCCACGCCCCCGAGGCCGTCCGCCCCTCCGCCGTCACCCGGACGTTCTCGCCGGGCACCCTGAAGCTCTCGCCGAGAGCGACCGGGGCGTCCGCGAGGGGCGGGTAGACGGAGTTCTCCCAGCAGGCGTCGGTGCGCGGATGGGCGTCGATCACCTCGACCGGTCCGCGGCCGGACTCCGCGGCGCCGCTCACCCGGTAGACGAGGATGCCCGGTCGGCAGGCCGTCGTGTCGTTGCCCACCGGCTCCCGCGCCTCGAAGGCGAGCGCGCTGTCGGCGCCGGTACGGACGATCGCGAGCTTGGTCCCGTTGCCCATCCCGAAGGCGGGCGCCCCGGCGGTGCCCACGGCCGGCACTCCGGGGCCCGCCTCGAGCGGCTCCAGTGTCAGCCGCGTCGGCCCGCTCTCCTGTACGCACTTCACCTGTCGCGACTCCAGCCAGCCGAGTTTCCACTTGTGCCAGCCGAACAGATCGGGCGCCAGCCCGAACTGGCTGCCCATCAGATCCCAGTCGCCGACGAACGTGTCCCAGTCGCCCTTGCCGTCCACCGGCCGGTGGTAGAGGTCCGGCAGGTCGAATACGTGCCCGGTCTCATGGGCCAGAACCAGCCGGTCCGGCGGGTGCTGCTCGAACACCGTCACGACCCGCCGGATGTCCGTCCCGTCGGCCCGCAGCGGGGTGTCCAGATTCACCACCTTCGTCGCGTCCGAGTCCACGCCGGGCGCCTCCGGATCGGCGACGAAGTACACGACGTCGTAGCGCGAGAAGTCGACCTGCCCGTCGGCCGCGGCGAGCGCGTCATGCAGGTAGGCGGCCCGGTGCGGGGCACTCCAGTCGCGTCGCATGCGGTACGACGTCGACGGCCGTGGCATCCGGATCCAGTGCCGCAGCGGGTGCGGGCGCAGGGTGAACCGGCCGTATGAGGCGCGCTGGAAGAAGCGGCTGGTGGCCGGGAAGTGGTCGGCGGCCAGCTGGGCCGGGGTGGTCAGCGGGGCCGAGTCCGGGAAGGACAGGAAGACCATCACCGCGTCCAGCCCGCGGGTCGGACGCGGATAGGCGGCGTTCCAGGTGTCCACACCCTCCGAGTGGTGGGCCTCGGTGCGCTGGAGGGCGCAGGGTGCCGCCGAGAACGGTTCGGCGACCGAGGGGCCGGTGACCAGGGAGGTCGCCGCGAGGGCCGACAGGGTGGTGAACACGGCCGCGGTGCTGCGCAGTCGGGGGCGCGGAAACGGACGCGGCACAGGGACCTCCGGAAGCGGTTCACGGGACACCGCATCCAGATTGTGCGTATTAGTCGTACAAAGCCCTGTTTATCTGCACCAGACGAGTGAGAGGGCCGAAGAGCCGTCAGATGCGGCAGCGCCGAACCGCTCACGGAACGTCACAACTGGTCAGGCGCCTGAAGAAGCCGTCCAAGGTCCGAGCAGAAACGATCTGTCAGAAGGGCCGGTTGTTCCGGGAGAATGGTGAGTGGCTGGAAGGCCCTTGGGGCAGCCTCTATGATCGGCACACTTTCCTGCCGGACAGCGATCGAGTGCACTGCGGGAGCTAGCGGTGAGCGGAACGTCCGAAGGGCCGACGCCCGCGGCAGACCTCGACCGGTCAGCCGTCACAGAGAGTGATGCCAGCGCGGCTCCCGGTGCCGAGCCCCAGCCCTACCGCTCGGTGTTCACGGCCGCTCCGCTCGCGATGGCCGTCGTGGACCGCGAGGGCCTGGTCGTCAGCGCCAACACCACGCTGGGCGAACTGCTCGGCAGCCCGCCGGACGTGCTGACCGGGCGGATCGCCGCCGACCTGGTGGACCTGGCCTCCGACGCGCGGATCTGGCACGCCTACCGGGAGGTCCTGCGCGGGCGGCAGACCAGGCTGCGCTGCTCCCGCCGGCTCAAGCACCCCGACGGCCAGTCCCTGTGGGCACAGGTCACGGTCGCGCCCCTCGCGGGAGAGGGGCCCGGCGCGGTCCTGCTGTCCATCACCGACATCACCGCGGGCCGTGAACTCCAGGCGCGGCTCAGGCACTTGCAGATGCACGACCCGGTGACCCGGCTGCCCAACCGCACCCTGTTCTTCGAACGGCTCTCGGCCGCGCTGGAGGCGGAGTCGTACGAGCAGGGCGGCACCGGCCGGATCGGCCTGTGCTACCTGGACCTCGACGGCTTCGCGGCCGTCAACGACACCCTCGGCCACCGGGTCGGCGACCGGCTGCTGGCCGCCGTCGCCGACCGGCTCACCCGCTGCGCCGACGAGGCCGGCCTCGGACGGGTCAGCGCGCCGTTGGTGGCCCGGCTCGGCGGCGACGAGTTCGCGCTCCTCGTCGTGGACTCCACCGGCACCGAGCAGCTCGCCGATCTCGCCGAGGCCGTACTGACCGCGGTCCAGGCGCCGTTCGACATCTCGGGGCAGCGGCTGTCGGTGTCGGCGTCGATCGGCGTGGTGGAACGACGGGCGGTGGGTACCAGCGCGACCGGGCTCATGCAGGCCGCCGACACCACGCTGTACTGGGCCAAGGCCGACGGCAAGGCCCGCTGGACCCTCTTCGACCCGGAGCGCAACGCCCATCGCATGACCCGGCAGGCCCTCGCCTCCACCCTGCGCCCGGCGATCGAACGCGGCGAGTTCGTGCTGGAGTACCAGCCGCTGGTGGGGATGGAGGACGGCCGGCTGCGGGGCGTCGAGGCCCTGGTGCGCTGGAACCACCCGCAGTTCGGCATGCTGACGCCGAATCGGTTCATCACACTGGCCGAGGAGGACGGCTCGATCGTGCAGCTCGGCCGCTGGGTGCTGGCCACCGCCTGCCGTCAGGCGCGGCGGTGGCAGCTGGACCACCCGGACGAGGCGCCGGTCTTCGTGAGCGTGAACGTGGCGGTCCGTCAGGTCTGGGACTCCGACCTGGTCGCGGACGTGGCCGAGATCCTCGCGGAGACGGAGCTGGCACCGCACCTGCTCCAACTGGAGCTCACGGAGTCCGCGGTGATGGGCTCGGCCGGCCGGCCGCTCCAGGCGCTCCAAGCCCTCAGCGACATGGGTGTGCACATCGCCATCGACGATTTCGGCACGGGCTACTCGAACCTGGCGTACCTCAGCCGGCTGCCGGTGTCGGTGCTGAAGCTGGACGGTTCGTTCGTACGGGGGTTCCAGTACGAGGGGGAGGGCGTCCCGCCGAACCCGGCCGACGAGGTCGTCGTCGAGGCGATGATCCAGCTCGCCCACCGGCTGGGGCTGACGGTCAC
>Ga0307514_10004426_pt1 | contig 12928 bp, 9 predicted proteins | sample 16_EM_MG_FD_203088 | JGI IMG/M metagenome (GOLD analysis project Ga0307514, IMG submission 203088) | Populus trichocarpa ectomycorrhiza microbial communities from riparian zone in the Pacific Northwest, United States - 16_EM | ecosystem: Host-associated > Plants > Roots > Unclassified | place...
ATCGCCGCGGCGGTCTGCGAGAGCGGAACGATGCGCGTGATCAGGAGGTCGGCAGCGATTCGGCCCACGGCCACGAGTTCGAGGGCCGCCGAGAAGTCGGCACTCTCGTACGCGCGCACCGCGATAAGCCGCAGCTCCCTCCAGAACATGCGCTGAAGGTCGATTTCGCGGGGACGACGATGGATGGCGACGATGACGATCGTGCCACGCACCCTGGTGAGGCGCGTTGCCCCGAGCACGGCGGCCGCTGCTCCCGACACCTCGAACACCACGTCGGCACCGGCGCCGTCGGTCCATCGGTCGACCCGCACTATCTGGTCGGTCTCATTGGGGTCGATGGTCGAGAAACCGAGCCCTCGGATGAGTCGCCGACGATTGCTGTCGTGCTCGATGATGAGCACCTCGGCGCCGATCTCGCGGGCCACCGATGCGATGAGCAGGCCGATTGGCCCTCCTCCGATGATGACCGCCTTCTCGCCAGACCCGAGACCGGACCGCCGAACGTCGTGGACCGCAACGGCGACGGGCTCGATGAGTGCCGCGTGGTCGAGTCGAAGACCGTACGGCAACCGCACGAGGGTGTGGGACGGCACGTTCCACAGCTCCTGAAGCGAACCCGGCGAGTCGATGCCGATGAAGTCAAGGTTGTGGCAGACGTGCTCGTGCCCCGCCTCGCAGGCGTGACAGGTGCCATCCCAGGTGAGCGGCATCACGGTAACCGGATCGCCGATGGCCCACCCGTCGACGCCGGCACCGACTGCGGCGACCTCGCCGCTCATCTCGTGGCCGAGGATGTGGGGGCGAGAGACCCGGCCGTCCATGGCACCCTGCACGATGTGCAGGTCAGTTCCGCAGAGACCGGTGTAGGCGACTCTGACCTGCACCTCGCCCGGCCCTGGATTGCTGGCCACCTCCTCAACCGGCTCGACGATGCCTGCACCGGCGTATCTGACCGCACGCATGTCACCCTCTCGAAACACTAGATGTTTAGGCTCGTTTATGGCTCTCATTGCCCAAAAACTCGCAATTCTTGGATAATACATCTAATGTTTGGTCACGACGTTCACAAGTTTTCGCCACCGGGCGCATGACGACAACTGCCTTCTGGATGTCAGGCCAGTGATACACCACCTCTCAGATACGAGGAGCGCTCCCCGCATGACAGCCATCACGTCGGTCACCGTCACCGACATCCGCTTCCCCACGTCGCTCACGATGGACGGCTCCGACGCGATGAACAAGGACGGCGACTACTCCGCCGCCTACGTTCACATCGAGACCGACGACCCGGCCGTCTCCGGCTTCGGGTTCACCTTCACCATCGGCCGGGGCAACGACCTGTGTGTCGAGGCGGCGAGGCAGCGAGGCATTCCCCTCATCGGCCGCGATGTGCATGAGGCGGTGTCCGACCTCGGCGCCGTCTACCGTGAGCTGCAGGCCGACTCCCAGTTGCGATGGCTCGGCCCAGACAAGGGCGTCGTGCACCTTGCGCTCGCGGCCGTCATGAACGCGATGTGGGATCTGGCAGCGCGCGTGGCAGGCAAGCCGCTGTGGCGACTCCTTGCGGAGATGACCCCGGAGCAGCTCGTCGACGCGGCCGACCTTCGCTATCTCTCCGACGCCCTCACCCGTGAGGAGGCCATTGCGATCCTCGCTGATCTCGCTCCCACCCGACAGGTGCGGATTGACGAGATGACGGAAAGCGGCTACCCCTGCTACACGACGAGTGCCGGGTGGCTGGGGTACTCCGACGACAAGCTTCGGCGACTCTGCCAGGAGGCGGTGGATGCGGGGTATCGGCACGTGAAGCTCAAGGTCGGGGCCGACCTTGCCGAGGACATCCGTCGCCTCACCATCGCCCGTGAGGTGATCGGTCCGGAGGCCGCCCTGATGATCGACGCCAATCAGGTCTGGGACGTGCCGCAGGCCATCGAGTGGGTTGGTGCGCTCGCGGAGTTCCGGCCGTTGTGGATCGAGGAGCCGACCAGCCCGGACGACATTCTGGGCCATGCCGCCATCCGTCGCGCCGTTGCCCCGATCGGCGTCGCCTCTGGCGAGCACGGAATGAACCGGGTTCTCTTCAAGCAGATGTTCCAGGCCGGGGCGCTCGACTACTGCCAGCTCGACTCAGCCCGGCTTGGCAGCGTCAACGAGATCCTCGCGGTGTACCTCATGGCGAAGAAGTTCGGAGTGCCTGTCTGCCCGCACGCCGGGGGCGTCGGGCTGTGCGAGCTCGTGCAGCACCTCTCGATCTTCGACTACGTGGCGGTCTCCGGCAGCCTTGAGGGCCGAGTGACCGAGTACGTCGATCACCTGCACGAGCACTTCGTCGAGCCGTGCGTCGTCGAGGGCGGCGCCTACCGGGTGCCGACGGCGCCGGGGTACAGCGCCGAGATGCTGGCGGCCTCCGTCGAGAGCTATCGCTTTCCCGATGGCACCTACTGGGCTGGAGTCGTCGGCTCCTCGTCCTCGTGAACGAAGTCCTCGATGGCGAGCAGGTGATGGCTCATCAGCAGCCGGGCGCGGTCGGGATCGTGGGCGACAAGGGCCGCGAGAATCGCCTCGTGGTCGTGGAAGGCGGTGCGCACCTGCTCCTCGTGCCGCAGCCCGATCGTGCGGCGGGCGAGCCGGGTGCGATCGGCGAGCGCATCGATGAGCGCTGCGAGCGCTCCGTTGTCTGATGACTTGGCGATGATCCGATGAAAGGCGATGTCGGCGCTGATGACCGTCTCGTGGTCGGTGACCGGGGTCGCGAACACCGTGTCGCGAACACTGTCGAGGATCGCGCGGGCCGCAGCGAGGTCGTCGTCGCCGATGCGGAGGGCGGCACGGGATGCGGCCTCCGACTCGAGCACGCGACGCACGGCGTGCAGGTCGTTGCGGTGCTCCGGGGCCTGGAGGTCGACCATGAACGCCATCGGCGCGAGCAGCAGATCGGAGTCGAGCGAGGTGACGTAGGTTCCGTCGCCCTGTCGGGTCTCGAGCACGCCCATGATGCAGAGGGCCCGCACGCCCTCGCGGAGGGACCCGCGGGATACCCCGAGAGCGACCGCGAGATCCTTCTCGATCGGGAGGCGGGAGCCGGCGCCCAGCTCACCGCGGGTGATCATCGACTTGATGCTCTGCACGACGACATCCGTCTGCGAGAGCGCGACCGAGGATGGCTGGCGGGCCGCCGTTTCTGCACTGGTCATTCGGCCATCCTAGAACTCCCGTTCGATTGGTCTGACGAAAGCGCGTGGCTAGGATCGTGCGCATGAGGGTCGCGGTCGTCGGCACCGGTGGCTGGGCGCAGCAGCACGCCCGCATCTTCGCGCGCCGCGACGACACGGAGCTCGTTGGCGTGGTGGGGCGGAATGCAGAGCGCACCGGAGTCCGTGCCGCAGCGTACGGAACGGAAGCCTTCACGGATATCGACGCCATGCTCGAACGAGCGCGCCCCGACCTCGTGACCGTCTGCCTGCCGAACGAGAGCCACTTCGACGCGACCCTCCGGCTCATCCAGGCGGGCGTGCCCCTCCTGGTCGAGAAACCCCTCGTCTTCCACCTGACGGAGGCCGACACCCTTCTCGCCGAGGCCGCCTCGCGCGACCTGTTCTTCGCCATCAACTTCAACCACCGCTATGCCGAGCCGGTGCTGAGGGCGCACGCCGCGATCCGCGACGGGGTGATCGGAGCGCCCGTGTTCGCCTCCTGGCGTTTCGGCGGTGAGGCAAACCACGGAACGTCGAGGCACGCCAACCTCATCGAGACGCAGTGCCACGGCTTCGACATGCTCGAGCATCTCGTTGGCCCGATCTCCTCCGTTGCCGCTCAGATGACGGATATGACCTATGGCGACTGGAGCACCGTCGCCCTCGCCCTGTCCTTCCAGGGCGGAGCCATTGGAACGATGCTCGGCAGCTACGACTCGTCGTATGCCTACGAGGACTCCCAGCTCATAGAGATCAACGGCACCGAGGGACGCCTCGTCATTCGCGACACGGTGCGCGAGTTGAGCATCCAGCGAGTGGGCGACGAGGCCCGATCCGTCTGGCGCGCCGGGTACTTCAACGACGAGGCCAGGAACTTCCACGGCACCTTCGACCGACACGTCGAGCACGTTCTCGCGGCCCTTAGGGCGGGCAACCCTCCTCCCGTGCATGCCTCGGCGGGGCGACGTGCCCTCCAGCTCGCCCAGGCATCGATCGCCTCCCACGAAACCGGCCAGCGCGTTTTCGTCTGACCGCGTGTGCGGTCCCGAGGTGCATAAGTCGGATCTATTCGACACAGTAGGGTTCTTAGCGGTCAGAACGTGCCGGTTTGAGACCTAGACATCAGATGATTTGTTGGTTAGAGTCGCCACATTCAGCAAGGAGGCTGGCAGTGCTCGAACCCGACCAGATCGCGGCATCCACGCGGGACGCCGTGCGCGCACCCGCTGATTCCGCGGCTCGCCCGGCCGGCACTGTGCGCCTCGTCGGACTGGTTCTGACGCTCCTCCGCCTCGGGCCGCTCCTCATCCTCGTCGTGCTCATCGCGGTTCTGTCGAACCTCTCGCCCGTGTTCTTCACCCCGCAGAACCTTGGCAACGTGCTCACCCAGTGCGCAGCGATCGCGATCCTGGCGATCGGGCAGCTGCTCGTGATCCTCACTCGGGGGATCGACCTCTCCGTCGGTTCGACACTCGCCCTCTCTGCCGTCGTCGGCGCCCTCGTCTATGCCGAGACTGCGTCGGGGTTCGCCACGATCCTGGCGATGCTGCTCACCGGTGCCCTCGTTGGGGCGGTGAACGGCTTCGGCTACGTCTACGGCAGGCTCCCGCATCCCTTCATCGTCACCCTCGCCACCCTCAGCATCGCCCGCGGCCTTGCACTCGGACTGTCGGGAGGGCAGCCGATCTCCGGCATGCCCGACATCGTGACCAGCATCGGGGGAGGTGCCGCGACGTGGCTCGCCCCGTGGTTTCCCAACGCCGCTTTCCTGGTGGCCGCGGTCGCCATCCTTGTCACCGTGCTTCTGCGCGGGCTGGTCTGGGGGCGGTGGATCTATGCCGTCGGTGGGAGCCCGGAAGGCGCTCGCAGGGTGGGAATCCCCCGCAGTCGGGTGCTCGTCTCCGTCTATGTGCTGAGTGGGCTCCTCGCCGGCGTCGCCGCGATCGTCACCTCCGGCAGGCTCAACGCGGGCTCGCCCACGTTCGGGCAGCTGGCGGAGCTCGACGCAATCGCTGCCGTCGTCATCGGCGGCGCGAGTTTCCTCGGGGGCCGCGGCCACGTCGGCAACGCCCTCATCGGAGCCATCATGATCGGTGTCATCCGCAACGGCATGAACCTCCTCAACGTCGAGGCCTTCCTCCAGCTCATCGTCATCGGAGTGGTCATCGTCATCGCCGTCGAATCCGACGTGATCCGAGGCGCTCTCGAGGCTCGCTTCCGAGTGCTCAAGGCGGCATCGGCATGAGCACCGCGCCAACGCTCGCCATTCGCGACGCGACCAAGCGCTTCGGCGCCGTTCTCGCCCTCGACTCGGTGTCGCTCGAGGTCTCGGCGGGCACCGTGCTCGCGCTGCTCGGCGACAACGGTGCAGGCAAGTCGACGCTCATCAAGTGCATCAGCGGGGTGCATCGACTCGACAGCGGAACCATCGAGGTGGATGGAGCCCCCGTGCAGATGACGAACCCTGCGGTCGCGAGAGCCGCAGGCATCGAGACGGTCTACCAGGATCTGGCGCTCTTCGACAATCTCGACACGACCGCGAACTTCTTCGCCGGCCGCGAGGAGGCGGCACCCGCCTGGCTGCCCCGCGGGCTCCGCTGGATGCGCGGCAAGCAGATGGCCGCGCACTCCGCCGAGGTCGTCGGTCGCCTGAAGATCAACCTGCCCGCCAGAACGGCATCGGTCGGCATGATGTCAGGCGGCCAGCGCCAGGCCATTGCGGTCGCCCGCAGCGCCGCCTTCGCGTCACGAGTCGTGATCCTCGACGAGCCGACCGCTGCCCTCGGGCTGCGCGAGTCGCGCCAGGTGCTCGACCTCATCCTCAGGCTCCGTGACGAAGGGTGCGCGGTGATCGTAATCTCGCACGCCATGGATCACGTGATGGAGATCGCCGACCACGCGGTCGTCATGCGCCGGGGCCGCGTGGTCGGTGAGGCAACTCCCGAACCAGAGAACAGGGCGCGCATCGTCTCTCTGATCGTCGGCGGCGAGGACTCGCTGTCGCAACGGTCAGACCCATAGACCCCGGCATCCACCTCAACCAAGAAGAAGGAATGCGATGAAGAAGAACGGACTTCTCGCCGCGGCCGCCGCGGCGACACTCGCGCTGTCACTGGCAGCGTGCTCACCACCGGCGTCGCCGGGCGGAACCGATGACGGTGTGCTCACCATCGGGCTCATCACCAAGTTCCCCGTCGACTTCTACGACACCATGGTCGACGCCGCCAAGGCGTGGGACGAGGGCGAGGCAGGGGCCGAGGTCGTGTTTGCCCAGGGCAAGAGCGGAACCGACGACGAGGGAGAGATCGCGGCGATCGAGTCGATGGTCACGCAGGGTGTGGACGCGATCGCCATCACCCCGACGAGCCCGAATGTCGCTGAGGCGCTGCAGAAGGCTGTCGACGCGGGCATTCCCGTCGTGCTCATCGACAACGACATTCCCGACTGGGATGGAAAGACGGCGGTGGTTGCCACCGACAACTTCGCGGGCGGCCAGCTCGCCGGAACGTGGCTGAAAGAGAACCTCCCGGAGGGTGCCACGCTCGCGGTGCTCCAGGGCGTGCTGGGAAACCCGTCACTCGACGACCGGGTCGACGGCATGCTCGACACTCTCGGTGACGCCGCCGAGATCGTGGCGACGACTCCGACCGATTGCGACCAGACGAAGGGGCTGGATGCTGGCCAGGACGTCCTCACCGCCAATCCAGAGCTCGACGCCATCTACGCGGCGTGCGGCCCGCCCATCACCGGCGCCCTTGAGGCTGTGAAGTCAGCCGGACGCGACGGACTGATCACCGTCGGCTTCGACGCGTCCCCTGACGAGGTGGCCGCCATCGCCGCCGGCACCCAGTCGGCGTCGGTCGCGCAGTTCCCCGCGAAGATGGGAAGCCTCGGAGTGCAGGCCGCGTTCGATGCCGCGTCAGGAAAAGACGTCGAGCCGCTCATCGACACGGGCACCGAGATGGTCACCAAGGAGAACGTGGCGGACTTCCAGTAGGAAGCCGCGTCGCCAGCACTGTGCCGACCGCGCCGCGCGTGGTCGGCACAGTGCTGTCGGTGGACGCACGCGCTCCGATAGACAGTCGCATCCTTTGTCGCCAGCGCCACCGAACTGATCCTTGCAACGTGTGCAAAAGAGGGGCAGACTACTCGTGCGTTGGCGCGTTCCTAACTGAGGGAAGAGGATCATGGCGTCAATCGCACGGGTGCGACAGCGTTCGCACATAAGTCTCATAGCTCTGGTGGCAGTGGTCGCCGGGCTCCTGATCGGCATCGCGCCGGTCGCCTCCCCGCCGGCAGAAGCCGTGCAGGCAGGCCAGGTTCTGAACTCGCCGAACCTGGCCACCTATCCGAACGGCACCGCGGGCTACCCGCGGGCGATTCGGGTCGACTACGACGGCACGTCTGCGCAGACGATGCTCGCGACCTTCGCGCGCGGAGGTCACAACGGCCCAACCACGCTGCCGATCTACCGCAGCACCAACGGCGGTGCGAGCTGGAGCCAGGTGTCGACGATCTCGTCGAACACTCCGGGCTGGGACCTCGAGGCACCGACGCTGTTCGAGGTGCCCCGAAACATTCCCGGCCTGAACCAGGGCGACATCCTCGCCGCGGGAACCGCGTGGAGCGTTGGCAACTACACCACCCAGAAGATCGAGGTGTTCAAGAGCACCAATGACGGAACCTCGTGGACCTACCTCTCCACCTGCACCCAGACCTCCGGCCTTCCGAACACGTGGGGCCACGGCATCTGGGAGCCGACTTTCCTCGTCGCCGATGACAACACACTCGCGTGCTTCATCTCCGACGAGCGGCCGGCCAGCGGCGCGACGAGCAACCAACTCATCGGTCACTACACCTCGACAAACGGTGGCGTCTCGTGGAGCGGGTCGCAGACGGTCGACGTCTCGTTCCCGGCCGACAACCTCGCGAGGCCGGGCATGCAGACCTTCGCCGAGCTGCCCAACGGCACGTTCGTCATGTCGTACGAGATGTGCCGCGACGCGACCAACGCCGACCACGCGTGCGAGGTCTACGTGAAGTTCAGCAACGACGGGCTCAGCTGGGGTGCGGCAGGCAGCGCCGGCACACTCGTGCAGACGACGGACGGCCGCCAGCTGCTCCACACGCCGTATATCTCCTGGATGCCCGGCGGCGGCCCGAACGGAACCATCCTGCTCTCCGGCCAGCGTGTGGTCTCCGGCCCGACGGGCAGCAAAGCGGTGCTCGCGGAGTCGGGCACTGTGCTGTTCGCGAACACCAACCTCGGAGTCGGCGCGTGGACCGAGCTCGAAGCTCCCGTCACAGTGAACCCGACCGGTGGCTACGCGGCCGGGGTGCCATCCTGCCCCGGCTATTCGACGCCGGCACTGCCCCGGGAGGACGGCACGAGCTTCGTGTACTTCGCGGCGACGTGGCGCGGTACCGGCAACCTGTGCGAGCTGCGCTTCGGCACCGGCTCACTGCCCGGGCCCACCGGCCAGATCACCGGGCCGGGCGGCAAGTGCGTCGACGTCGACACCAACACCGCGATCGCGGGCAGGGTCGTTCAGCTCTACACCTGTGGCATTGCCACGGGACAGCGCTGGTCGGTCGCGGCGGACGGCACCATCCGATCCTTCGGAAAGTGCCTCGACATCACGGCGAATGGCACGGCGAACTTCAGTCCGGTTCAACTGTGGGACTGCCTGCCGGGCGCAGGAGCCCAGCAGTGGCGACCGCAGGCGAACGGCAGCCTGCTCAATCCCCAGTCGGGGCGCTGCCTCGATCTGCCGTCAGGCAACACCACGGATGGCACCGACCTGCAGATCTACGACTGCAACGGTGCTGCACCCCAGGTGTGGAACCTGCCGGGGCAGCCGACTGGACTGATCCGCGGCCCGGGTGGCAATGACCGGTGCCTCGATGTCGATACGAATACCGGGGTCAACGGCAGGGCCATCCAGATCTACACCTGCTCTGGAGTGAGTGGCCAGCAGTGGACGCGCAGCACCGACGGCACGCTGCGCGCCTTCGGCAAGTGCATCGATCTGGATGGCGCGGGAACCGCGACGATCAACGGCACCAAGATCGAACTGTGGGACTGCAACGGCAGCGCCGGCCAGCAGTGGATCCCCCAGGCGAACGGCTCGATCCTCAACCCGCAGTCGGGGCGCTGCCTCGACCTGCCGGCGGGCAACCTGACGATCGGCACCGACGTGAAGCTCTACGACTGCAACGGCCTCTGGCCGCAGCAGTGGGCCGTGCCGGTGTAGAAAGGCGGAACGGGGTCGCGAGGCTAGTTCTCGCGGCCCCCGACCGTGCTCTCGCGGGGAAGCACGACGTGGGGGGCAACGACCTCCTCGGCCGGCACATCCGGGTCGTCGATGCGGGCCACGATGCGGGCGACCGCGTGGTGCGCGATGAACGGGGTGTCGAGCGAGACCGTGCTGAGGCTCGGGCGTGAGTAGCGGCCTTCCTCGATGTCGTCGATGCCGATGATGGCGATGTCCTGCGGCACGCGCAGGCCGGCGTCGAAGACCGCTCGAAGAGCACCCATTGCTAGTAGGTCGGAGTAGCAGAAGATCGCCTGTGGCCGGTCGGCCAGGGCGAGCAGGGTCTGGGCAGCCGCGTAGCCATCGGCCCGTCGGTAGTGGGCGGCAGGCTGCATGAGCTCTGGGTCCGGCTCGATTCCCGCCTCGCGCAAGGCGGCCTCGTAGCCAGCCGTTCGCTGCTGTGGGGTCGTGTAGTTCTCGTCCGGCTGCGCGCCGATGGCCGCGATGCGGGTGACGCCGAGCTCGAGCAGGTGCCGCGTGGCATCGTGGGCAGCGCGCTCGTTGTCGATCGCGACGTGGTCGTAGCGGCCGTCGAACTCGTGCTCGCCGAGCAGCACGAGGGGCATCGTGGTGCGGCCCGTCATCTGCTCGAGCTCCTGCCGCGTCACGAGCGGGCTGAACAGGATGCCGTCGAACAGCATCGTGCGATCGGCACCCGTGAGAAGGTCGCGCTCGCGTTCGTGGTCGTGGGCGGTCTGGTCGATCATGACGCGGTAGCCGAACTCGGCCGCGGCGGTGATGACGTCGCGCGCGAGCTCGCTGAAGTAGGGCACGTCGATCTCTGGCACGACGAGGGCGAGCATTCCCGTTCGCCCGGTTCGCAGAGTGCGGGCTACGGGGTTGGGGCGGTAGTCGAGCTGCTCGATCGCGTCGAGAACCCGCTGCCGCATCTTCTCGCTCACGTGCGTGTAGCCGCTCACGACGTTCGACACCGTGCGGATGGAGACCTGGGCTCGATCGGCGACATCACGCAGGGTTGCGGGTGGCATCCATGCCTCCTAGGTCGTCCGATTGATCGTCGCCAGCATAGCTGTTGCAACGTGTGCAAACATAAGCTACAGTTTTGCACACGTTGGCAAACGCACGGCAGAAACGCCCACGCAGCCCGAGAATCGCGAGACGATTCACCTGCGGAGACGGACGCCACATCACAAAGGAGTGTTAATGCACCAGCACAGCCCACGGCGGGTGGCCACGACTTGGCCTGCCACTCTTCGCCGTCGCATCACGCGGATCGGCGCGCTCGGCGCGGCGTCTGCCGTTGCCGTCGCCCTCACGGCCTGCGGCCCGTCGATCGGCGAGCCAGACGAGACCGACTCGGCGAAGCTGCAGGTTCCCACCGAGACCTCCGGTGAGATCACCATCTGGGATCGCTCCGGCGACCTGTTCGAGGTCTTCGACGCCGTCATCGCGCGCTTCAACGAGAAGTACCCCGACATCAAGGTCAACCACGAGGCAGTGGACATCGGCGCGAAGCTGCAGAACACGCTCATCACGTCGACCGACGTGCCCGACGGCGTCTTCCTCGACGACCAGCTCGTGCCCGGCTACGCCGAGTACCTCTGGGATCTCGGCGACGTGCTCGACCCCTACGTCGACGACATCGCCAAGCAGAAGGTCGACGTGAACTCGATCGACGGCGGCATCTACGGTGTGCCGTGGGACCTCGACCCGGGCCTCCTGTTCTACAACGCCGCCGCACTCGAGGCAGCCGGCATCGACGCCGAGTCGATCGAGACCTACGACGACCTGCTGCAGGCCGCCCGCGACTACAAGGCGTTCAAGCCAGACGCCGGGCCGATCCATCTCGAGCAGAGCGCCTTCCTCGGCCAACTGCAGCTCGAGATGTACGCGAGCCAGCTCGGCACGAGCATCACCGACGAGAACGGCGAGCTGCGCATCGACTCCCCGGAGTACGAGCAGATCCTCACCTTCCTCGACACCGTGCAGAAGGAGGGACTCGGCACCCGCGCGGAGTACCTCGGCCCGACAGACATCGCCACGCTCGAGTCTGGGCAGCAGGTCTTCGTGCCGTGGGCGCAGTGGTTCAGCTTCGGTCCGCAGCAGCTGCTGCCGGAGACCTCCGGCGACTGGCGGGCGATGCCTCTGCCGGCGTGGTCGGAGGGCGGCGCCCGAAGCGGCGCCATGGGCGGATCCTCGTTCATCATCCCGAAGGATTCCGCCGAGCCCGGCCTGACCTGGCTGTTCTACGAGTTCCTCGTCTTCGACGAGGAGGGCTACACCGCGGTGTACGGGCCGAACGACATTTACCCGAACGGCCTCAACACGTCGATCCCGAGCTACGGCCCGGCCGCCGACCCCGACAACGCCCTGTTCGGCGAGGTCGAGGCATTCGGCGGACAGGACCTGTGGAAGGTCGCCGTCGAGGCGGGCGCGCAGATCCCGGGTGGCGCTCCGACGCCGACCTGGTGGGGTGGCGCGGTCGACTATCTCGGCAACAACGTGCAGAAGATGCTGGACGGCGCCATGACGCCGCAGGAGGTGATCTCGGTGTCGACTGCTGACATCCAGACCAACCTCGTCGACCGCCAGTAGCTAGTCAGGAAAGCAAAGCAATGACCGTTTCGTCAGCCCTCGGACTCCGAGCGGTCAGGCGCGGCCCGCAGCGAGGACCCCGCTGGTCCTCGCTGCGGCGCCGCTCGGCACCGTACATCTTCATCGCCCCGTTCATCGCGATCTTCGGGCTGTTCAGTGTCTACCCGCTCACCTTCGCGCTGCGCCTGAGCTTCACCGACTGGCGCGGCACCGGGTCGGCCAGCTGGGTCGGCTTCGACAACTACACCTACCTTCTCGGCAATCCGGCGTTCTGGTCGTCGTTGGGTAACTCCGGCATTCTGTGGCTGCTCATCATTCCGGCGCAGGTGGTCATCGGCTTGCTCGCGGCGGTGCTGCTCAACAACGCGAAGCTGCGGCTGCGCGGCTTCTACCGCACGGCCTTCATCGTGCCCTTCGTCACCCCGCTCGTCGCGATCGCGCAGATCTGGGTGGTGCTGTTCGACCAGAATTACGGCCCGATTAACGACGTGCTCAACCTGCTCGGCATCCCGGACATCGGGTGGCTCTCGACGAGCGACTGGTCGAAGCCGACACTCGCGCTGCTCTTCCTCTGGAAGACCACGGGATTCGCGATCATCATCCTGCTCTCCGGCCTGCAGTCGATCGACGGCTCGGTCTACGAGGCGGCTGCGCTCGACGGTGCCTCGCGGGCCCGCCAGCTCTGGAGTGTGACCGTTCCGCTCATTCGCCGCACGCTCATGTTCCTCGTCGTGTTGCAGACCCTCGCCGTCTTCCAGATGTTCGCAGAGCCCTACGTCGTCACCCGCGGCGGCCCGTACAGCTCGACGACCACCGCCGGCCTCTTCCTCTACAACCACATCACGCGCGCCGACCTGGGAACAG
>Ga0307514_10004427_pt1 | contig 12926 bp, 11 predicted proteins | sample 16_EM_MG_FD_203088 | JGI IMG/M metagenome (GOLD analysis project Ga0307514, IMG submission 203088) | Populus trichocarpa ectomycorrhiza microbial communities from riparian zone in the Pacific Northwest, United States - 16_EM | ecosystem: Host-associated > Plants > Roots > Unclassified | place...
GTCCTCTTTCTACCTACTCCATTCAAAATCCTCACACAGGTCACCAACACAAAAGATCCCAAAACACCTCAAGGTCCATTTGACGCTACAAAACTAGAGATACCAGAAGAAGTCCTTCGACCAGGATCCCTCTATGCCGAATGTGCAACAGTTAAACTGAAAGTCAACATTCCAGAAGAACTAATTGAGGAAGACAAAAAATTGCGGGAGAGCAAAATGTCCTCAGAGGATAAGCACAAGCACAAAGGGAAAGGAAAGGAGAATGAAGAGAAGGAGAGGGTTTCGCTACAGGAAGAGGTGTTGGATATTGAGGATGACGGTGAGTATGGCGGCGAGTTAGCCGGCAGACTGGTATGGGAATCGTATGAGCGCGCTTTGAGAGTCTGGGAGAAGGAAACTCCTCCCACGGAACGCGATAGGGAAAGGGAAAGGGAAGACACGGAGGAGAAAGCCAAGGCTCCGGAAGTCGCATCATCATCCAAGGAGGAGAAAGTTTTCTATTGATATTCAACCATATTTAACTTTTGGAACATCAGAGAATCTTGGAAAATATAGCCTTTGTTGTTCTCGAAGATCAACCCATCGTTAATATCGTGTTGGCCATACTGTAAGGGAGTGATATCGGGATTTGGAGGAACACTCAGTCGAACCAATTAGTCGGGATGGATTCATTTCTTCACAGGGATTCTAACTTGAAACGGCTACGGTTGTGTCGCTTAAGTGGATAGACATCTTCGGCCCAGATGTCATTTTCATATTGGCTGTCGGAACCCTTCGCCTCGTGCTCAGCGCTCAGCGCCCAACTCCACATCTCCTTTTCAGTTTTCAGGTGATCACCGAACGATAACATGCATCGATATCGCTACTTTATAACATCGCTTGCGTCGAATTGGTATCGCCCCAGCTTGGGTCTGTAATAATAATGACTGAATCTACTCTCGAAGAAGTTGTCGATAAATATGAGCGGCGAGTATATTCCTGTCTATGTTCTATCCTTTTCGACTCAACGCACTCCTAGGTTTCGAGTCCTTTGTGTTGGTCGGGTAAGTCACTTGGTTCATCGTCGATCTCCCGTCTGATCCATGATGTACGTACAGTCGGGCGTCGGGAAATCTTCCTTGATCAATAAAGTATTCGGGATCAAAGAAGCAGTAAGCAAATCGGGTTGATGATATTCAAAGTCTTTTCTTTAATGCTGCCATACTAGCATGTGTCGTCTTTCGAGCCGGGAACAGCAGACATTGAAAAGATATACCATTCCCCTGAGAATAGGTTTTTCGTCTTGCATGATTCAGTAGGGTTTGAACCCGGGAACAATACAACTTTCGACACCGTGAAAAACTTCATTTCAAACAGATCAAAACCTGAGGTTGAGCTGAAAGACCGCATTCACGCAATCTGGTGAGTGCGTTTCCTATCACAGCGCTCTTTCCTCTGAGGTTGTCGATGCTAGGCTTTGTACACAGACGCCGACGGCAGGTGCTCGGGTTTTTGAAGAAGGAGACAAGAAACTGCTCAAACTCGTGCATGAAGCAAAGAGTGGGTAGGATGTCGATACTATTGTTGCTCGTGCTCGTTACCATTGATGACAATAGTCCCTATCGTCATCGTTTTTACTCAATACGACAAGTTGGTGAGGATGAAGGCGAGGCCATCGGAAAGGAACCCAATTACGAGAACTATGGCCGAAAGACGGGGTGAAGAAGAGGCAGACAAAGAGTTTCAGAGGTCTGTGAGGATTCTCAAAGACGACATTGGGAAGATCGGTATCCCTGTACCGATTTTCGTCAGGGCCTCGGGTGCGCACATTTCCTCCATAGATGTTGGAGGCATTGACATCCTTTCTAGCGCCTCCTTCTACATCCACGTCTAGACAGAAAGGGGATGTATTGGAGCTCGTTAATACTACTTGCAATCTTCTTCGACCCGTTGGAAATCAACCCGACGGTGATGCATGGTTGATTTGGGCAATCGCCCAACGAGCGAGCTTGCCGCTCAAGATTGAGGCATGTGTGGAGTAAGGCAGCATAACTCTCCAGTTATTCCATGAACTCATATGTTTTTTCAGCAAAGGCATAGGCTGTATGGGCGCCTCATGGCTTGTCGCGTCAGCCTGCTAACTTTATCCCTCAGATTATCGTCAAGCTCTGTCCGGGGCTGTACCTTTAGTAGGGGGAAACCTTCTACGTGCTTGTCTAGCCAAAGTACACCTGGACATCGTTACTTGTTGGAACTTTAAAGACGAGAATCAAGTATGCAGCTTGCTCGTGTGATCGAAATCACGTTCAAATTTGTATCGACATCTTTAGATCCTGAATGGCAACGAATTCAAGCAGCTCATGCTATACATCGTCCAAGACGTGTACGGGGATTCCGAAATGACAACGTGAGTCGCTATTCTTTACAAAAACTGTGACGACTTTAATTCTATCTCTCTAGGCCTCCTGATATTGCCAAGATTTCTCAGTTTGCAACGTTGGTCACTGCTGCATCTGCGCAAGCTCCTGTGTCTGCTCCGATGCTACATGCCACTGCATCTACTCCAATTGCGCCTGCAGCTGCCATCCTTGGCCTGTCTTACTTTTTCTTAAAGTGGCTTTATGATGCCGTTTTGGAAAAGAAGTGAGTTTACTCCATCTGCATTTTTTCCAAGACGTCTAATAAATTGCCAAACCCCAAAGAGCCGAAGTTGATTCTGTAATGATGGCATACATCGTCGACCTCATCTGTGTTTTGAAAGAATTTTTCGACTTTACCTTAACGGCTTCTCTGGTCGGGGAAACAAGCTGGAAGGTATTGCGAGGTGCATTCGAGGCTTATTATCATAACGACCTTTTCAAGCGGAACCACCTTTCTTGTCGGTCAGCCTCCCTTCGAAATCTGGATCAGAAAGATTTCCATGACAAAATTGAAGAGCTGGTCCGCGATGTTAAGAAGTAGATATTCGTGTGCCTGCTCCGAGCTCTAGTTAATGGAGAAAAAGCCTTTGCTTAACAATTTCTTTCGTCGTAAGTAGGATGTATACGCCATGTAGACCGCTATCGTTTTCAGAACCATCTTGCAGAGTCAATCCCCGTTTCGAGATCGACGCAATGGTTGACAAGATGAAGCTCGGGACTAACGATCAAGAACACAACCTATTATGAACTCGGACAGTCGTGATGACCGCTCGAAGCACTCGCTTTTTTTAAAGCCACACAAAAAATCGGTACTACACCAGTTACATTTAACTTTAAACGTACAACAGCTTCTCTGGCCACAGAAAAAAAGACAATAGAACAATGAAAGATGCCATCCCACCGGGCGGCGGAAAGTCACCGCTAGTAAAAACAATCCTTCTACTTCGGAGGGTAACGAATGCCACGGGAAGGACAAGTGCCAGCTTTCGGAGCGTCTACAAAAGAAAGAAAAGAAAGATGTGATGTTGATGGGAGCAATGAAAAAAAAAGTCATCTAGACCTACCTATCAGCACGAATTCCCCATCGATAACAGACCCCTTCAAGTTGAAATACCAGGTGACACCGTTCAAAACCTTCTTTTTGCAATCAAGGCCAGGTGTTACACCCTAACAAAAGGAAGCAAATAAGAACGGGAGAGAAAGATGTAGTAACGCTCAAAACGTACAGCAGCCGATTTCAGGGCCGAGGTCAATTCAGAACGAGTGTAGGTCTCTGAAGTCGATGGTGTAATATCAGCATTGGCAAGCCAATCGTATGTAGGCAAGGACTGTCAATTTTTCGAGTTAATAATTATGGCAAAGTGAGGAAATCATTTCCCCCCCTACTTCAAAGAGTTTTACGACGGCTTGAAAGTACGCGACAGCCTGTTTGGATCAGCGTTACTCGTTTCTCTCGATGGAAAACAGATGGGGCTTTACATCGGATCCTAATGGGTCTTCAGACGGAAGGCAGTCTGGTTGAAGGGTACTATCTCCAATGATCAGCCAATTTGGTATAGACATATAATTAAGACAAACCTCAGGCAAGTACCATGTTTTGCCCACTCATGCTGCAAGCAAGGGGGGTCAAAATCCAAAATAAATCCACCCGTTGCAACAAAAGAAGGAACGAACCGCCCAGAAGTGATTGTTATCGCCATTGATATCGACCCAGTACTGGCAGTGATATGTCAGAAAAAATTCAACGGCAAGCAAGGTTCCCACTTTATCCATTGACGACAACGTGTCGCTTGCTCCATTATCGATCAAGATCTAACACATAAATTTTCGTGAAAAACACTGTAAAAGCTTGTCTGTTCTAGGGAAAGCCCTTACTGAGCGGATATCAGTATAAGCGCGAGACGGATCGCAATTCGAATCAAAAGTTGAATCGCAACTGGACTCGGAAAAAAAAACAAGAGAGACGTTTAAAAAAATTGAGTGTGAATTATGGAAGAACTTTTTCTTTCGTACTTGTCAGGCCAGAGACCTAGAAATCTATGAAATTAGACAGTTCGTTCATCTTGTAATTTTGCAATCACTCGCCATGAATCGTCCAGCTATCACTAGGGCCCGTAGACGGCTTTGTATCCCAGAACTAAATCCCAAAACAAACCAAAAAAAAAATCATGCTAGAATCAAAAGGCCGTTGTTTTTTTAAAAAACAAAACAAAAGGGTTACCTGAGTTTGAAGCAACAAACCCTCAAAAAAAAAACTCTAAACGTGTAGTTCATAATGCAAAAAGCAAACTTACCCCCGGAGCTTCAAAGCAGCACAAATCCGTGACTACCGTCGTGTTCTGGCACGAAACCTCGCCCGTCGCGGGGCATGTCGACCCGGGCCCGTCGAGAAACTGTTGTCTTTGCAAAGTACCCAGACCCAGATTCAGCTGGTGGAAAGGCGGTGACGCGGCGACCGCAAGGTAAATCAAATTGGACAAGATGATGAGGGAGTTCAAGTCGAAAGCGTGCATTTTCTGGTAATATAAAGGGCTTAGACGCTCAGGAAAAGAACCACTGGCAGGGCAGGAAAGTGATATCAACCAAAGAAGAGGGAATTCCCCACATGTGCCTTTACTTTTATGTAAGAAGCGACTCGGACGCAAAATGTATGCAAGTCCATTAGTCCATCCGGCACATAAATAACTACGGTTGACCAGGGGGTCGATCTCTTTGGTTACCCATAGACCTGAAGCCCCTGGTCCACCGTAGACGTGACTTATCTATTCCATCTGCATTTTTTCAAAACCTCTTAAACCCCCTCCCGCGCTTCAAAAGGGCCAAAGTTGATTGTGTAATGATGGCATCTCACAGGTGTTTTGACAAAAAAAATTCGACTTTACTCTAACGGCTTCTCTGGTCGGGGGAAGGTATTGCGAGGTGCATTCGAGGCTTATTATCACAACGACCTTTTCAAGCGGAACCACCTTTCTTGTCGGTCAGCAGATCAGAAAGATTTCCACGACAAAATTGAAGAGCTGATTCCCCCCCACAACACCTGGTCTGCCCTGGACTCGGGGAACTCTATGCAAGAGGCTTGTAGTCTACCGCCAACCCAACAGGCCAGGACGACAGATTCCCATTCTTGGGCCACACAAGCGAAGTAATCTCCCCACCCACTGCTGATGCGACCCATCCTACTGGCCAAGGCGGACTCTCTGATGCAAACGCCACAGCTGTTCATTCAAGCTTTTATAGAGTACTCGTGTCGTCGGCAACCGATCCCACAATGAGCTTATCATTGTGGTGTCTTGCTGCTTGGGGTGGCAATCGGCACGGCATCAACCCCATCTTTATTGTGTTTACCATTATAATTTCTTGGTTTGCAAGAACAGAGAGCGCTTCTGAGTGTCATTGAAGGGCCGCAAGATTTTGCAAGGGAACAGGAATGGAGTTTCGTTCATTGGTGTACTGTATCAGGAAGACGTAGTACCACATGATTCTTTCATAACTCATTCTAGTTTTGAAACTGAGTCCTGCCAATATCATTTCTGGGAGTGACGGTGCCATGGAGAGTAAGAGTTTAATACCCAACAGCACCACCTGCAGCTGCTGACGGAAAATATACCACTATGACAACAGCCAACTTGGCCGAATTGGAATGGAGGTTAGTGAGTGAATTTTGGAGCACTGATTATGCGGTATATGATTACTTTTCCCTCCATCATGTAGTATTTATCTACGGAAAAGTTCCTAATGAGTACGGGCTCAAGGCATACAGTAACATCAGAATAGCATGACATGCCATAGGTGGTTAAAGACTCGCTGATTCTTAGATAGTTTCATGGAATCCCATTGCCGCCTCCCATCTTGACAAATCTTTGGAAATTTGTGACCATCCATGTCGAATATTGTTTGATTGTCGAAAGACAATGTCGCAGTGCAAAATGTGGCGTTCAGCACTAATATATGCTTGAAGATCTGCTAAAAGTGATCGTTCAGCGGCATTCTGCATTGCAGGGAATAATCCTGCCGGGGGCTGCACAGTGTTGTTGGCCTTCGATCCAAAGACTGAACTCGAACTTGTCTGTAGGGTCGACGAGTCCCCGTTCTCTTCATCCCCACCCCATGAATACGGCTTCTCAAAAACAACTTCGACTCTTCCCAACTGACCAGTTGATGGGCGGAAGAAGTTTGATTGAATTAACCTTTTAAAGTACTCCTTGGTCGTTTCATTGACTGCATCCGTCATCTCAAGCCCAAGGATCTTGAGCTTAAGAAGTATTCCCCCTAGATTTGCATGTGAAGACTGGGAGCCATAATCCATTCCCTCGTCTGCGTAAGGTAGACAAAACACTTGAGCCGCAAGATGAAGTTCGGTAATATTTGGCGTTGCTCTGAATACGTCTAGGAGTGTGTTGATATCGACCTTGGTGACATCATAATCATCTCTCCCAAACTGAAGACGAAGTGATGAAAGGCTCGGGAAGCTGAATCCCGTAAAGAACCGGACGAACTTTGCGCCTAATCTCATGCGTCCAGACAAGACCAACTGTCGCAAATTAGCAAGGCGTGTTGGCTCAATGGTTGGCTTTCCATCAAAAGTAAATTCATTCATCCAGAAGTCCTCCAGCGAAAAGGCGCCGCAAAGCAGGTTCGGGCATACTACAGTAAGCAAATGGCGAAAAGTCAATGATGGTATGATGCAGGATATGCAACAATGAGTGAGCTGTGCGCCAGGGAGGATGGATAGCAAACTGTGATCGGCAGATGAGAGGCGCAGACGGCGAAGCTGAGGGGCTGAAGGAAAGTGGTGCCATTCACGGCGGCGACTAATCAAATCCACAAATAAATGCAAAGTCAAGTATTCCAGGCGCAGAAGTCCGGCCGAGGAAGTCGAGCAGAGCATTCGAAAGTCGTCTCCCTTCAGGGACAAACTTAAATTTTGAGCAGAAGTGACGAGATGACCCGAGAGAAACTCTGCATATTCATCGGTTTCGATATCGCATTCGTGATAGGTAGTCTGGAGTGTGTAGCGATCGCTGTGGTAGAAGCCGCTTGTATCGACGGGTATATCAATAGAGAGAGTGAAGGGTTGACTCGAAGAGTTTGCAACAAGGTTGGCACCCCACCAATCTAAGAAATCCTGACTCTTTGGTGAAACGAACCGCCCCCGTTCTAATACTGTCCCTTTGACCTTTTTCAGAAAAGTCAGGGTGTTTATCTTCACATGTAGGTTGCTCCACAGCTCTGGTGTGTCAAATGCAATCCGCCTCCATTTTCGACAGACGTTGCAGAGAAGGATGGGCGCCTCTGACTTGTTCGGTTGCTTGACTGTTTTGAAATCTTCTGCAAGGCAGTGGACGAAGACTGCGCTGATGAGCTCGGTAGGCAGCGTATCGATCTGATGCAAGCACAACCGTAAACAAAAGCTGCAAAACGTCGACTACCGTTTGGATAACCTACTCCTTTAATCCCAGATTTTGGGGTGGATAATGCTTTTATTTGGTCCATAAAGATAAAAAGATCAGAATACGAAGTTCGTATCAGATCTGCCAGTGGTTTAGCGACTCCACCAAGTTACATAATTGCCAGGCAAGCAACCGCTCTCACCTTCGAGGATATATTGCTTCCTGGGTCCAGTGCCCAACCTGAGAAGTAATCAAAGTAACACGGAGTAACACTGAACACCAGCAAGCAGGGACTCGGGCGAACCGTTCCTATTGAAGTAAGAATCATGTGTCAACTATGTAAGTAACTTACGAAATTCATAGCATCGCTTTCAAGTTTCGAGACCATCTAATTTCTGCACCATAAGCTGCTCTCTTTCCTTGATAAATGCTACCCAAGAATAAGATGCACGATCGGATTGCCTTAAACTTTTAATATGGTGTACCATTGTTAAAATGTGTCTCGCATGTGCCTGGTCAAACTTATTCGTACTCAGACCACTTTGGAAACCTTGAAATCTCCCCACCCACTGCTGATGCGACCCATCCTACTGGCCAAGGCGGACTCTCTGATGCAAACGCCACAGCTGTTCATTCAAGCTCTTATAGAGTACTATCGTGTCGTCGGCAACCGATCCCGGCTTATCATTGTCGGGGGTCTTGCCCATCTTTATTGTGTTTACCATCGTCGTCTCTTGGTTTGCAACACCATGTTTTATGAGGGATTCATCTTTGGCAATTGGGAACAGAGAGCGCTTCTGAACGTCATTGAGGATGTGGAGGTTTATAAGAAGGGTTGCAAGATCTTGCAAGGAAAAAGGAATAGGGAGCAGTTTGCTTTATTGGCGTATCAGGTACGACACGATTATTTCATATTTATTCTAGTTTTGAAACTGAGTCCTGCCAATACCATTTCTAGGAGCGACGGTGCTATAGAGAGTAAGAGCCTAATACCCAACAGTACCACTTGCAGCGGTTGACGGAAAATACCACTATGACAACAGCCAACTTGGACGGATTGGAACGAAGGTTTAGTGAGTGAATTTTGAAGCGTTCTGTTTAGTATTGATGCGGAATACTTAGGATTACTTTCCCTCCGTCATGTAGTATTTATCTACGGAAAAGGCCCTAATGAGTACAGGCTCAAGGCATACAGTAGCATCGGAATAGCATGTCATGCTACAGTGTACACCACGTGCTTGGGACATTATAACTCTTTGGGACAAGAGACTCTACTGACTTCAATTCTGCCCCGATCCCTTAGAAATTTTATTTGGAGCATACTGTAGTATGAAGCTACATTGCATAATTTTTAGGGAACAATTGGACCATGCTAAATGATGCTACAAGCATGCACAGCAGTTTTATCATCAAATTCTGTGTTTTTGACTTTTTTTACCTGCTCCAGACACAAGAGCACTCCGAAAAAAATAATATTTGGCATCCTATCTTGTTCTTTGTAGTCATAGGCAATTTTTCTGTCGAAGACCCAGACCATTTCCATGCAAAATCAGACTCTGACGGAAATCACTGATTTAGGCGTGACACAGCCTTTTGTGTATGTCCTGATTGGGACATGCTGATCATTTGTCATTGCAAGCCTTGCATCCTCCATGAGGCACTTTTGACGGTATTATGAGGCAACAAGTGATTTTTTGAGAGCCATGTCCTTCCCAGATCCTAAGCTTTGCTAGCCGCACTACATAATCATCAAAAATGGTTTATCATGCCCTCTCTGATCAGGTGAAACAGCAAAAGGCAACCGCCCGACACAACAGCCGCATGAGGGCTGCTATTGATGAATATCGGCAGCAGGAGCTAAAACCCAATGCTGTTGATCGCTTGAGCTATCGGGCAGTTGCAGATAAGCATGATGTATCAAAAAGCACACTGCAACGTCTCGTAAATGGAGGCATTTCCATGAGTGCATTCAATACCTCAAAACAGCGACTGACCCCTGCAGAGGAGCGCATCGTTATTAATTTCTGCTTAGAATCTGCCGATCGGGGATTCCCACTCACTGTCACCAATGTGTATAAATGTGCAGATAACATTCTCACCGTGCGGCTGGGCGATGAACATTCACCGCTTGGCCACAATTGGGTCAATAATTTCCTAACAAGATATCGTGATGAATTGCAGACACACTGGAGCAAGCCGCTGGATACACAGAGGGGTCAGGCTTTAAATCCTACAAATGTGAAGCTTTGGTTTGATATGGTGAAAGAGCATATTGTGGATACAAAGGTTCTACCTAGAAATGTCTACGGAATGGATGAGAGTGGGTTTCCCTCTTCCGATCAGGGTACCCAGCGTGTAATTGGTCGAAGGGGCACCAAAACACAGCACGCACAAGGCAGCGCCGAGCGAGAGAATGTCACAGCTATCATCACTATCTGTGCAGATGGTACCGTATTGAAACCCTCAATTATCTTCAAAGGGCAGAATGTTATGAAGAAGTGGGGGGATAACAATGTTTCCGAAGCTTCGTAAGCTTTTCAAGGTTGAATTTTCATTTCTATAACTGAAAGTGACACTTTAATAGTATTTCGGCCTCTGCTAATGGTTGGACAGATGGTGGGATAGCATTAGAGTGGCTCGAAGTATGCTTTGATGCTCAGACAAAAGAGAAAGCTGCTGGAGCACCTCGAGTCCTGTTGATGGATGGACACAGCTCACACTATACACCAGAGCTCCTCAAATACGCACAAGACGATAATATTATTATTCTAGGCTACCCACCCCATTGCACTCATGCTTTACAAGGTCTTGATGTTGTTTGTTTTGCAAGGATGAAGGAAACTTGGAAGGAGGAAATTCGTAAATTCGAAGACCTACATAGAAGCAAAGTGACAAAGGGTGATTTTGCCGAAGTGTTTGGGAATGCATTTCACAAGGCAATCACTTTGCCAACCATACTCGCAGCCTTCGAGAAGACTGGAATCCATCCTTACAACCCTGATGTTATTACCCCCCGAATGATGAAGGCAAGCAAGCCCTCATCGTTAATCGGCTCGTTGCCAATCCCTATGCCCAGCCCCGTCCGTGCCGTTATGATGGCTTTCAACGCTCGTGGTTACACCACTGCTGACCTCGATCCCGATAATTTTTGTATACCTAACCCTCTCCCGGAGCCGACCACTCCTACAACCCCCCCACGCATTCCTCAACCCATAGCGGGTACTCTCCCTGCACTCTACTATACGCCGTCATCACGTATGCGCATGATGGCGAGTGCACTAGCAAGCACGGCGTCTGGATCGTTCTTGGTTGGCAACCCTCGCATTACATCGGCTAATACAATCGCGTCACCAGTATATGGGCGTCCCATGACCTTACCAGAGCCAGACTGGTCCCTCATACACCAGCCACCTGCAACGCGTAGTCCGTCAAAGGCCGAGCTGAAAGCATTGAATGCAAAACTTACCTTATCCCTGGAGCAGTCCCATGCACATATTCTTGCCCGAAATTCGGTCATAGAGGGCTCAAATGCACAACTAGCCGTGCAATCTATCTTCAACAGCCGCTTGAATGAGGCGTTAAACACAAAAGAACACAAAAAAGCAACTGACCGTACTCAACTTCTCTTCCCAGGTGGAGGTCCCCGTGTCCTTACTGATCCCATGTTTATCCAAAAGGTGACTGATGACAAAGCTGCTAGACTGGCAAAAGTAGCAGCACAGGCAGAAGGAGTGAAGAAGCGAAGCAGAGCGAAGAGGATGAAGGCCGCCATTGAGATGGCTTGGGAGCAGATGGGAGTGGATCACCAGGCTGCAATCACAGCTTATGATGCTGAATGTGTGGTCTTGTTGGCGCAGGGAGTGGCCAAAAAACATTTACCAAAGAAGCCGAAGAAGGGCATCAAGCCCAAAGAGGTTGAGTTGAGCGAGTCTGAGCCAGAAATTGAGGGTGATGACGAAACCGATGAGGATGAGTAGAACTGTGACTGATTCTCGTCACACGTCCCATGTACCCGGATTTCGTGACATTTGGACATCGCAGTTCTTTTACCTTGTATTGTACTCATATCTCGGAATTGCTTGCTTAAAAATTTATCTCATACACTACAGGGTATATTAAACAGAACTGTCTCTTCAAAAAAATTACTGCTGATGTATTTCTCTTACAAGAGACAGATGTCAAAGTGCTGTCCCAAGCACGTGGTCTACACTGTATGGCCAGTGGCTAAGGACTCTTAAATAGTTTCATAGAATCCTCCCATCTTGACAAATCTTTGGAAATTTGTGACCATCCATGTCGAATATCGCTTGATTGTCGAAAGATGATGTCACAGTGCAAATTGTGGGCACTGATGTATGCTTGGAGATCTGCTAAAAGTGATCTTTCAGCGTCATTCTACATTTCAGGGAATAATCCTGCCGGGGGCTGCATAGTGTTGTTGGCCTTCGATCCACAACCTGCACTCGAATTTGTCTGTAGGGTCGACGAGTCCCCGTTCTCTTCATCCCCACCCCATGAATACGGCGTCTCAAAAACAACTTCGACTCTTCCCGACTGACCAGCCGATGGGCGGAAGAAGTTTGATTGAATTAGCCTTTTAAAGTACTCCTTGGTCGTTTCATTGACTGCATCCGTCATCTCAAGCCCAAGGATCTTGAGCTTAAGAAGTATTCCCCCCAGACTTGCATGTGAAGACTGGGAGCCATAATCCACTCCCTCGTCTGCGTAGGGTAGACAAAATAGTTGAGCCGCAAGATGAAGTTCGGTAATATTTGGTGCTGCTCCGAATACGTCTAGGAGTGTGTTGATATCGACCTCGGTGTCATCATCATCATCTCTCGCCAACTGGAGACGGAGTGATGAAAGGCTTGGGAAGCTGAATCCCGTAAAGAACTGGACGAACTTTGCGCTTAATCTCATGCGTCCAGACAAGACCAACTGTCGCAAATTAGCAAGGCGTGTTGGCTCAATGGTCGGCTTTCCATCAAAAGTAAAATCATTCATCCAGAAGTCCTCCAGCGAAAAAGCGCCGCAAAGCAGGTTCGGGCATACTACAGTAAGCAAATGGCGAAAAGTCAATGATGATATGGTGCAGGATATGCAACAATGAGTGAGCTGTGCGCCAGGGAGGATGGAT
>Ga0307514_10004428_pt1 | contig 12925 bp, 5 predicted proteins | sample 16_EM_MG_FD_203088 | JGI IMG/M metagenome (GOLD analysis project Ga0307514, IMG submission 203088) | Populus trichocarpa ectomycorrhiza microbial communities from riparian zone in the Pacific Northwest, United States - 16_EM | ecosystem: Host-associated > Plants > Roots > Unclassified | place...
GAACTCTTTGACAAGTGTGTTTACTGGTAAATATTTCTAAAGGAAAGGATTGACACACTGAAATCTAGACTATAACTAAAAAATTGTAGTGTAATAGTTGAATATATATATATATATATATATATAACCGAAATTTCAACAAAGTTTCTTTTATATTTTTTTTTATACCAAGTTATCGACTCAATATTCTCAATCTATAAACATCAATCAAAATAATCATCCCATCATCTGAACCTTTAAAACTCAACCATATTATCAAATTCTCTTTTCCATATTCTATAAAACGATTATTTAAAGTCAATTAATTCATAGCATGCATTACATCATATATAAGTAATTAAGTTAAATATTATAATTCTTAAACACAAAAGTGTATTACAACAAAATATTGGTTCTTCCAATAACATCAATTACTTAACAAAATTATCCATCCATACATCTACTTTCCAATTTGAGGGTACCTAAAAACATAATCATATTAAGCATGGTTAAAATTATACATTACGATAAACAAATAATTAAGGACTACTTATTTATGTGCATTAATGTAATTCCCTTTTAAATGAAATATATTATCTTTAGTAATTCAATAATTTCATCAATTCTTAATATGATTTCCGAATAGAAATAAATTTACGAAAATACCAAGAATATCTCTAACAAACCCACATATTTAACTTTAATTTAAATCAATTAAATTCTACAATTATCCATTACACCGAGTATTTATCTCATTAATCAGGGAGTTAAATTCTTTTAACTTACCCATTCGTCAGGATACAATTTCCCTTAACTAGGAAATCATTATCTTCATGCACCCATTTATCTGGGCATTATTTCCATTAACCAGAAAATAATCTTTCAAATTCGCCTATTCAACAGGGCATTAAACTACCTCTTTATTTCATAACTTTATACTAAAATTACTATCTAAGAAAATTCCTTCTACAATAATTTCAAATAAGCTATTAAGTTACTTTAAAGTGTTGAACACCTACCTGATGCTTGTGTGCGTGATGAGGTCCCTTGTAGATTAGATCCTGCGGCCTCATCTGTACCAACACAATTTACCATGTCATTGCTCATTCATTTGAACCAGTACAATTATAATACTAATTACATATTTCTTGATTAAATCCAACACCCTTAAATAAGTTTAATTAAACTTTTAAATCAAGAAGGATAAAATCCCCTTTTTCATTTTTTTTATCGATATAAGTCCCCGAATTCTCCAACGATTTACTCGATTTGTCTAAAACCACCCTCCTAAATTAACGAAGTCCAAATCAAAACTTTTTTCCCTTTTCTCTTTTTTTTTTTTGTGTGTGTTATTGCCGAACTTCAATAAGGAAAGAAGGTGAGTTTTTCTCCATTCTTACAAAAATCATTATTCAATTAACCTATCAACATCAATTATCTACAATTTGATAAGATTTCTAAACAATTTTATTAAAACTCAATTGTCCCAATTTTCTTTTTCATATCCGAAATTCATTTAAAAGAAGAAAGTGAGGATTTTTCTTCTCTCTTTGAAAAATCCTTATTTCATCTATTAACATTTATAAGCCTATATTTTCCCACAATTTCCAAACAATTGCATTAAAACCTTAAATCTTTCAAATCTTCCTCTTTGGCTGAAACCTCTAAAGGAGGAAAGGGATTTTGTTTTTTCTATTTAAAATTAAACACTTACCCAATCATAATTCATGCTTTCTAACATGGTTCAATCATAATTTCCATTATTCTCATAATTAATATCATAAACCCACAATTTCACATAATCACAATAATTCAATTCCTTTATCAAAACATAAAATTTGAGAAATTAATCACTTGGAGCATGTTCTTTACTTTACTTTGATAAGGATTCAAGGAAAAAATGCAAAAAAAAAATTAAGTTGTCTTGTCCTCTCTCTTCAAACCCTAGCTTGAATTTCTTCTTCCAAAACACTCACAACACTAAAATCACCCCTCTAAATTTGTTTAACTAAGTTAATCACTCCAATTATACACTTTTATTGATGAAATCAACAAGAATTCAAGTAGAAAAATCACACAAAACCTCTTCCTCTCTTTGTTTTAAACCGTCGGCCAAGAGAGAAAAATGGGGCATTTATAGTCTAATTTTTCTTGTATTTACACATTGGCTCTCATTACTTCTTATTTCTACTTTTGTCCCACAATTCTCTTTTTTACTTAATTTACACCATAAAACCTTCTCTTTTATTCTATTGTATCTCTTCACAATATCTGAAATCCTTTTATTTAATCTATTCAGTGTTTTATTTACTTTGTTCGGATTATAATTTATTGGGTTTTCACAGGTGCGTTATTAGGAATTCTTTGCATAAGAACACAAAACTATTGTTTAGAAAGCTAAAAACTAGGAGTTTATAAACAATATATGTTGCATAGTACTTTCTCTAGTCATATTTGACATGTTTGCTTATCTTTACTATTCAATTATATTCATGTGAGGTAAAGTTCCATTAAGCACAGCAATAATCACTTCAATTCATGAACTTAAATAAGAACAAGTTACAAAGTTTAAGGCGCATCCGTTTTATCTGTTGGAGTTTCCCAGCAGTTGGGAGACAGTCATACTAGTCTTTCAAAATAACATATGAAACAATACCAGGTCACTAAAAGAAATTGTCCAGTTAAGTTGTTAACGAATAACTTTCGGATGCTATCTACTGGAGGTTATGTAGAATTTTATGATGTCAAAAGTTCTATGGTTAGGACTTGCCTCTCCAGGAATATGGATACTTGAGGGCAGATGGATGTGAGTTAGAAAGGCATTGAACCTTGATGCTCAACTATATAGAAACTGTGTTGAACAGAAATCTGCCAAAAAACAAATTCCTCTTAAGTTGATAATAAACCAGGTGACAAACAAATATTAAACAAAATGGTGACATGTTAGAGATAAATGAACAAGTATAAATACAGCTATGAAAACCTCAGTCTCTTATAATTATGAAAATATCCAATCTCAATGCCCACAACTCACTAAGGTATGCCACCAAAAAAGATGAAGCAAGCAGAAGGAATTGGTTGACACATTGAGGCCTTCCAAAGGACTGTGGAGTGACTCATTTTGATGGTTTGCACACATTAAGGCCAAACAAGGGGTCTAATGAAATCCACACTTTTACAATTTGTCATTTAGACGCAATAGATTTTATCCCATATTTTGAAGTTTCTATAGAAGCAATAAGATAAAAACATTAATTTGAAGTTGGAAACATACCAAAACTGTAGCAGAAACTCATTCCATGATCCTGACACAGAAGTTGGGAAACATTGCATCCAATCGATTAACTTGAAGTGGATCATGTTTAACAACTGAATCAACATGAAGTAGAGAGATTGTGTCTACACCCCAATGCAGCAGACTTATGCCTTCGAAAATTTATATCCGATTATAGTAACATCTTTTGCAAGGCAACTCCACTTGCTTTCACATCTAACATTCAGAAAGCTGTAAGTTTAACAGTTGATTTAATTGAAATGGCTCTTTGATTTGGCCATTTAAGGTACTTAATATTCTGTAAATATCAATTCTATGAGGATGAGAAGTATCTCCAGCCACAAAAACATTTTTTCTCCTCTCCACTTCAATCCAACTGCATCCTGCTGGCTTTTTAAGATCTCTTGTCCTCATCAGTTTCCTTATTTCCATGACTCCATCCCATCTAGCATCTGCTGCATACAGGTTTGACAAAACTACATAGTTCCCAATATTCTCTGCTTCAATTTTAAATAAACGGTCAGCTACAAAACGACCCAATTCCACTTCATGATGGGTCCTGCAGGCACCTAACAGCGTCCCCCATATATTTGCATTAGCTTCAATGGGCATTCCAGTGACCATAGAAAATGCATCATCAATTCGACCTCCCCGAGCAAGAAGATCCACCACACAAGAATATTGTTCCATGGTTAGCTTCATTCCATGGACCTTCTCTATAGAATAAAAGATATTTAATCCTTCATCTACAAGGCCAGCATGACTGCATGCAGATAAAACAGTGGTGATGATAACATGATCTGGCTTTATACCCAATTCAATCATATGAAAGAAAGTCCCAAGAGCTTCCTTTCCCATACCATGCATGGCATATCCTCTAATCATGGCAGTGAATATAATCAGATCCTTATTTGGAATTAATTGAAAAAGTTTAAAAGCATAGCCTATGCTGCCGCATTTTGCATATACATCTTGCAGAGCTCCATCCAAGTGGAGATCACCAAAACAAGACCTGATCGCATATCCGTGGCACTGCTTTATCAATTGCACAGAAGCCATTTCAGCACATGCTGGAAGGAGGCTCATGATAGTCACTGCATCGGGTTTTATTCCATGAGCTTGTAGCTCATGGAAAAGACCAAGAGCTTGACTAGAACAATCATTTTCAGCATATAATCTAACCATTAGATTCCAAACAGAGAGATCTGAGGAAGGCATCCTGTTAAAAGTTATATATGCTTCATCAAGTAACCCGCAATTGATATAACCTGAGATTATTGCTTTGAAAGTGACCAAATTCCTGTTCTCTGATAAACTCTGGAAAACTTTAGATGCGTACTCAATGTTACCACATTTAGCATATGCATCAAGTATTGCATTTCCAATGGTAGGTTCAACATCAAATTTTGATGCTAAAAGACGATGCCTAATTGAGTAGCTATGGGCCTCTTTAACCTTGTCTTCTTTCAAAACATTAACACAAAAGTGAACAACACTTAAGATTGTAACAGAATCAGGTGTAGTTCCTTCACTAAGCATCCACCGTAATAATTCCAGAAACCAGGTATTATACCCACTCTCAACAAGGGCATCAAGCATAGAATTCCATGATATTAGGTCCCTCCGAGAAATCATAAAAAATGTCTCGTATGCTCCTTCTATGTCATCACACTTGGCATAAAAACTAACTAGAGCATTCCCGACAGATGTATCCTCACATAATAATGGATGCCGAAGGACATAGCCATGAATCATTTTACCAACATGCAAGTTTCTAGACTGTGCACAGGCAGGAATAATGCAGAGAAGGGTGACAGAATCTGGCTCAATCATGTCTAGAGTAAGTAATTCATGAAACAATTCCAAAGCTTTTGACCATTCACCATTTGATGCATATCCTGCAATAATAGCATTCCATGAAACCAAATCTCTCAATTCCATTCTTCGAAACAGCAATTCTGCTTCTTCTACCCGTCCAACTCTTAAATAGAAACTTACCAAAGCATTCCAGACAAAAACATCCGCTAACAACTCGTTATGCCGGAGCACATAACCGTGAATCTCTTTCCCAAACCAGTAAGCAATATACTCGTCAAAAGATGCACAAACAGGCAGAATATTAGCTAAGGTAGTATAATTTGGCTTTATTTGACCTTTTAGCATCGAACTAAACAATCTAAATGCATCCTCCATCAAATTATTCTCTGCAAACCCTGAAATAATCGCATTCCATGAAACAACATCTTTTTCATCAATACTATCAAAAGCAGCATAAGCATCTTGGCATACTAGTCCACATTTTGCATACATCGACACCAATGCATTCCCAGCAAGTGTATGTGTATCCAATCCAGATTTAATAGCATAACAATTCACACTCCTACCCATATATACATCCCCTAAGCGAGCACAAACAGGAAGAACAATAGCAGCAGTAACAGAACTAGGCTTCGGATAATTAGCACCATGCATTTCCCTGAATAACCTCAAAGTCTCAGCATCATAAACTCTGGACCCAGCATACCCAGATAAGAGAATGTTCCAAAAAATAGGATCACGATCATTACAACTACCAATTTCACCAAAAAGTTTCTTGCTTTCATCTAGAGCTCCACATTTGGCATACATATTAAGCAGGGCCTTAGACACAGCATGGCAAGAAACATGACCTATTCTAACAATACTCCCATGAAGAGCTCTCCCCCATTTTATAGCTGATAGTCCAGCACAAGACTTGAGAATCGATGCAACAGCCTGATAATCTTGTCTAAAATCTCCATTACAGTCACTTATCATGGTATTCCATGCTTTTAAATATGGCCCAACCATCTTACTAAACAGCACCACTCTAGTTTTTCTCGACAACCCGAGTTAAAAAAAACAACTTTTTGTTATTGTTTTCGGCTACAAAATGAAAAAAAATTAGACCTTTTTTCTTCACATGGAAATTTCAACAAATAGTTTGCATGCAAAAGATCAGCCCTATAAAAGCATAAGAGCGAGATCCAATTGAGCTCAAACCCACCAATTCCTTGAAGATTCATGTTCCATTTTTTCAAAGAAGCACCTACTTCATTGGTCAACTGAAATTGGGTCCGATCCTCCTTCGAAGAATTTTGAAACTTTCAATGGTAAAGACCACCATTATATTCGTCACTTCACTTTCTCAGGTATTGCCCAATGCAATTTTTAGTTTTTTACATCAAGGAAATGGCTTTCCTGTCCTCCAGCATACGTTCTCCAATGAAGGGTAGTTTGGGAATTCCAAGTATAAACTGAAAGGCCCGAAATTACCTCGAGCAAGAGCAACCCCACCCACTTTCCCTCTTTCCCTCTCAGTGGATTATTATTATCAATTAATTAGCAAGTCAATTTTAATCAAATCAATCAGAGAAAAAAAAATAAAATTGAATAGGGTTTCGGTCCCTCTATCTCCCTCCTTCTTCAAGAAGACAGAAGACAAAGTTCTGAAGGTTTCTATGTCTCAAAGGTTCGATCTTTAATCTCTACAGTTTTTTTTATTTATTTAATTCAAATGGTTTGAGTCTTTTTTTTTTTTTGGGTTTTATATGACGATTAACATTTTAATAGATTAAAGATTGAAACTTTGATTGTGGGCTATTTTTTTTAAAAAAAGAAATTGATGTTTGGTTAATGAAATTGATGTGAATGGATGGGACAATCAAATGGTCTCTGACTTGGTGATTAAGGAGAATTTACTTATCGTTTTTTATGTTTGGATTAGTTGAATTGATGTGAATGGGAAACTTTGTTTATTGTGATTATGATGTATTCAAAGGGACATTAATTTGATGATTAATACTGTAAGAGATGAAGGAGAATTTATTTTTTCGTTGTGGAATATGTTGTTGTTGTTGTTGTTCACTTTGATGTCTGCATTAGTTAATTGATATGAATAAGAAATCAAAGTGCTTACGGTGATTTTTCAACTCCCTTTGATTCTTGTGTGGGTTTCTTTTTGATGTATTTAGGAAACCTTGCAAGTATTTTGCTCAAGGAGCATGCTGGCGAGGGGATCATTGTAAGTTTGTGCACGAAAGGAAAGAGCCTCAACCTCTGTCAAGAAATGTAATGATATTTTGTGTTTATTAGTTTTTTTATGATGATTTGTTTTGGTTGAGTCAGGATTTGATTAGTTCTCTTATTGTTTGTTGGTTTTATATTACTTATTTATCGATGCAGGTTTGTACTTTTTATCAAAAAGGAAATTGCACTTATGGAAGTCGATGCAAATATGAACATGTCAAAACTTCCTGGGTAGCTTCTGGTGGTGCTGCCGGGGCATCATCTTCATCGAGTCCTCATCAATCTGTAATCTTAAGTTCTGTTCCTGCAAGTGTTGGATCAAGTAGGGATGGCAAAAAAGAAGACCGTCCTCTCTGTTCGTTTGATGTTGCTGGTGATTGCCCCCATGGAGATAAATGTTCTTTTGTTCATGGTGATTTATGCCCTACCTGTGGAAAACATTCCTTGCATCCCTTCCAGGCAGATGAGAGAGAGGAGCATTTGAAGTCATGTGAGAAGAACCAAAAGTTTCTTGTGGCAGTAAAACGAAGTGAAGAAATTGAGTGCAGTGTATGCTTGGATCGTGTACTTTCAAAGCCCACAGCAGCTGAACGAAAGTTTGCAGTCCTACCTGAATGTAATCATCCATTCTGCATATCCTGTATCAGAAATTGGCGTAATGGTTCCCCAGCCTCTGGGATGGCATTGAGAGCCTGCCCAATATGTCGTAAAACATCACACTTTGTCATCCCAAGTCTTATTTGGTATTCCTCTAAAGAAGAAAAGCAAGAAATTATTGATACGTACAAGGCCAGGCTCAGGTGATCTTTTTGAAACTCTGTATATCTCTGCTTTACTTGCAACCTGATTTGTTTGATCATCAATCTAATCTTGGATAGATTCAGAAATAATTTCAAACACATGCCTATTGTAGTTGGACACTTATTAAGATATCCCTGTTCTACTTCTTGATGTAGTAGAAGAAGGAGATATAACTTTGTTCATATTCTGAACAAATTATCGGTTTAAGCATCGACAAGCAAGCTAGATACTGAATATGGACCTAAGAGAACTTGATATTCATTAATTTGTGCTGTAGATTTCTGTTGTGAAATAACTGCAAATCTGCAATCATATTCATTTTTTATTTTCTGTTTTTGCAGGCAAATAGATTGCAAGCACTTCAACTTTGGGAATGGGAACTGCCCATTTGGCATCAATTGTTTTTACAAGGTAAGATTAGTCAATTTGAATATGCAATTTCAATTACATATTGCTTCTTTGTCTGTCGCACTGTTAGAGTATCTTGTGAAGATTCTATTTTTTATCTCAAAATGTTTTTCACAGGCGCTCAATTTACCCACAGACATTTAGTGATAATTGAAGGCTACCAAAGCTATAAAGCTATGTTTTATTCTTAACTGCACTTACCTGGACCTTTTTTTGTCTGATCGTCTGAACATGTGTTGTTAGACAATAACTTCTCTACTCTTCACACCCCCATTGCCAATGTGCTAGCCTCATGCCTTTGCTGGCTGCCCTCTTTTGAAGCTGTAACTTTTTAAATTTGGGTGTATTGAATCTCTCTCTCCGGGTCTTGAATGTCTCTTCTTCTGTCTGTAAATTTTCTCACATGCATGTATTTTTAGGATTGTTTTTTGGAGGCATAGTTGAATGTTGTGGCACTTTTTCCACAAATGGTAAAAAAAGAAAAAAAACAGATTTAAGAACCAGGAGATAAATCTTTCTTTATCATTGGAAGAGTGCTTCCTTTATGTTCATGTATCGTTAGCTTATTACTCCTCCTAATGAATATCTTGTTGTGTTGTGTTGTGTTCTAGCACACTGTCATGCCGGGCTCATATACATGGAAACATCACAAGCCCCCTCCAAGGAGGCCACCACCTCGTCGCAGATCCAATGCAGGGCATGCAGATTCATCATTTGATTATTTTGGGCCAACAATGGAAGATTTACTAGACATGTTTGATGATGATTATCTTGATTATGATAATTACTGCGATCCCTTTCATGAAGAATATCAACTGGACATCTTTGATTATGAGGATTATTTCGATGAAGAACGTCTTTCTCCTTTTGACATGGCTTTATTACTTGCAGGAATGGATTGTGGAGGAGCAAGTGACATCTCTAGTGATGAGGATGATTTCTATTAATTCATATAGTTTTTTATCCTTCGTTGCAAACAGTTTGAAAATGACAGCACAAGTCATTTTGCTTTCTGGGATTTAGTATCTTTCTCCTCATAAGCATCTTTGAGAAGATGAAGTTCGTGGTCTGTTAACTATATAAGGTTGTGTTGCAGGGGTTGTGTCAAGAACTGTATGTTCTGATTGCATTGTAGTAGTACGGCTGCCAGGATTTTGATTGCCTCTATTTATATGTTCACGGCAACATATTGGATAAAGATAGTAGGAATTTGCAATGTCATCGGTTTTTATTTCTATCTTTATCAACACTGGTATTATAATTTTAGGAGGCTCAATTTTCATGAAAAGTGTGTTTCTTTTTCGCATTTTGATCATCATTCCCACAAGAATATTTTTTTTTATATAAATATATGTACAAGAAAACCAGGATGAGGAGATTCTGACATGTTGAGAGAAAGGAAAACAGGCTCTGATTGCTGTATAAAGGGCATACATAGCAAACGGAAATGCCATTTTTACCTTCACATGTTTGTCGAGACAAGGAGAGACAGACCATTTGTTTTTCTGGAACAAAAATACACTCTCTTCTCCTTCTAGGTTATACTTGTAGACGTGACAGCAGAAATTATAGCTTAGTCCCTATGAGCTAAAACCCTAATAAATTAGCCCTCATGATCAACCTTAAGCTAATTCTTTGATTGTCAACTCATTATTAATGGATCCATTCCTTGTTAAAAAGAAATTATCGAACATTAGCCTTTTTCATCTTCATTGATCAATTTAGATCTTGTTCATATCGTATTATTTCTTCTTTTCTTTAATTGAACCTATTATATATTAGGGTTTTTGAAAGCAGCTTTATTTTTCACTATTTTGTGTTGAATGAAAATGCTATATTTTTCGTTATGTTTTTCAAAGTATTTTTTATATGAAAAATATTAAATTTATAATTTTTAGATAGTGATTTTTATGGGTTGAAATAAAAAATAATAAAAAAATATATTTTTAATTAAAAAATACTTTTAAAAAAACACAAAAAAAGATGACAGTTCACCTTGAACCAATGAAAGGACAAAAATAGAATTTAATGTGAAGACATAAGGATTGAAATATAGGGTTTGTTGAATTAGAGGGACTAGATTATTAGTTTTTTTAAAAAGCACCATGATCAAAGTAACAACTAGCGACAAGAGATCCACTTGATTAAAAAGAGATGCTTAAAAATATCTCTAACACAACACAACTCCTTCTCCTAGTCATCCTCTACAATATAAAAATAAAAATATCTCCATTAACTGTCCAACTTCGAATCCATCAACACACCGCCTCTCCTCTCTCTCATTCTCTGAAGAGAGAGTAACGAATCTGCATCCATTGCTGTAAGAGAGGAAGGATAAGATGGCGCCACCTGCAGTACCAGGAGGAGGTGCTGTTGCTGCTGGAGGAGGGCAACAGGGACAAGGACAGCAACGACAGCAGCAAGGAGGGATGGGGCAAACAATAACAGGGATAATAAGGATGGCTGTTTTTTGGTACTTCATATCTAAATTCATCTCTCCCAAAAAAGCCCCTACGGACCCCTCCATCCTCATCTCCAATCTCTTCCAAAAAGGAGATTCTTTGGTATGTTTTAAGGGTTTTTTTATTATTGCTGTTTTGCGATCTGAGTTTTCTTTTTTACTCTGATTTTTCTCTTATTTTGAAAAAGTTTTGATCTTTGTTGCTGGGTTGATCATGGATTGGTGTTTTTTGCTACTGGTGTTATTGGGTTGGTGTTAAATTTGTAAAGACAGATCAAACTTTAGAGATCACCACCTGAGGAAGTTGTTTTGAACATGCTAACTATATTTTCAAGCATGTGTATTATGAGAAGACTGATTCTGTTTGGGAATTTGTGAGTAAGGTCACAGTTTTGGAATTTTATGCGTCATGACCCTGTGATGTGGAATTTACCTTTACATGGTCATCACTGACAGTGTAAGCTATGAAGTAGGATTTAGAAGCATTTGCAAGCCGGTGCCTCGTAATGGTTTGAATTGGCAGTGACTACTGCTAGCGTGCAGTCCTGTGTGCTTGGATTCTCACAGTTTTATTTGCAAAATTCTATCATGTAGTCATATGTGATGAGTTGATTTGGTGAATAGATACTGCTGTATCAGGGGCATAGGCATACCTAGAATTAGGTAGGAATGAAAAAGAGAGGGCCCCAGCCAGTAGAATGAGAAAAGCCTCGGAGTGAGTCCATTTAAAAGGTGGGAGTTATGCTTTTCAATGGCAAGCAGAAACGGCCACACCACACTCAATTGAACTCGAGTGTTTATGCCTATATAGTGGCATAAAAGGGAGGGACGTACTTACTCTATAGACAATTCTACTAGAGAGTGGGTTGTACCATCTAGAAGCTATCAAGCAGTTAGAAGGCTTCTTGGACCACCTGCCCAGCTGACCTACTTCCAATTTGAAGAATTGAATCTGGGATCAAAGGAGATTAGGTCATGTCGAGTAGGGTTGAAGAGGTAGCTAGATTAAAATGCTACTTCAGGATCTTAGTAGTCAGAAAGTGTAGCTAGAGCTGTATGACTGTTCCTGACACAAAACAGGAGGTCAATCTTTTCCCGTCGAGGCAGTCCTCTATTTTCAGTGATGTATGACAAAAGGTCTTGAATATCTAAGTTCTAGTTTTTCAGCATGCTGTTTTTCAATATATTGAAAGACTGGTTCTTTAGCCTGGTTCAGTTAACCACATTTGGCTTTTTTTGGAACTTTTTAAGTGGGGCCTGAATTTTCAACTTGGGAACCTTATGCTTGTTTTCCTTGTGTTCTTTTAAATTTTGGATTCTATGCTAACACCTGGTCATTAGTCCCTGCTATAAACGGTGAAGTGGGAGATAGGAGTGTTTGCTAGCAGAGTTTCCTTCCAACGCTTTAAGCATGATACCGATTACAAAGATAATAAAAATTGTGTAGTGAATCAGCAGTCTAGTACTTCTTATACAAGGATAACGTGTAATTGGCTATGGTATGTTGCTGGAAAGCAGCAAATTATGCACATTTAAAATATGTAAGAAAGTCATCTGAATGTTGTAATTTTGGTAAAATCAACCCAAGAAGGCTTCTAACTTTTCATCTTCTTACAGGCATCAGAAAAGACATGGATATATGTAGCTATTGATTTAGAATGAAGCATCACAAGATAAAATATAATAAAGATATGCACGTGGAAAAATATTGGATTTAATAACTCTTTTGAATTGCCTTTTTCCTTGTCATATATATTTTAATGATGCTGACAATTTCCTTTTGCTTGTGATCTTTTTTGTTAGCAGTTTTATTCTAATTGAACTTCATCTGTTTTCAGGATATGTGGTTCTATCTCTCTGAGCAGGAAAGGTTTAATGACTTCAATAATGAAGGTGCGCTTATTTGGCATGAAACAAATATACCTTATGCCATTTGGGGACCAGAGAGCACAAGG